>G312J29652_10000348_pt1 | contig 11013 bp, 10 predicted proteins | sample EareggfetidaYelm_FD_29652 | JGI IMG/M metagenome (IMG submission 29652) | reverse complement strand
ATTCCTCGGCGGGGCTTGTTGTTTTAGGGTTGTTAGCTTGTTCAGGGGTTGCTGAATAACTGCTGGTTTCTGGTGAGAGGTTTGATAGGTCATATCATGTTTGTCAGAAAATACGATCTGCGGTAGTAACCTATGAAACCTCTGAAACTTCTCAAACCTCTCAGGCTTTATCAATGCGCGAAGCCCGGCCAACGGCCACCGACCATCCATCGAACAAACACCTGCCGGCCTTCCCCCAATTGTAGTATCTTGCCTCTGTGAACCAACTCATCTTCACAGAGGAATTCTGCCAGCCGGAAAATCTCTATCCTTTTACATTGACCCGCAAATGCCAGGATATCCGCCTGGGTATTCTTACCATCAGGGAAAAATGGGAAAGAATGACCGGCTTTACGTCCGCAGATAAGAATGAAGACGATTATAAGGGGCTTGAGCGGGCTGTTAATCCCGATTCAATCGGAAAGAATGATACCTGCTATATGGTGCACGGGAACCTGCTGCCTACGCCCATGCTCGTTAAAAAGATGAAGCGCCTGAAACCAGGTGAGTTTATTGCAGTGGACGGCAACTCCGGGATCGTCTTTTGCTTCACACAAAAGGAGATCAGGGAAAAGCATCGCATACAGGTAACGAAGGCCGTGGAATTTTCCGGAGGGATCAAAGAGATCAATTATCCCTGGCATATTTTTCAGTTGAATGACTGGGCTCTCCGGCAGGATTTCGCATTGATCACGCATAAGCGTCGCTCGCAGGCAATTCCTAAATCAAATAAGATCATCAATCCCAAAGAAATCTTCCTGGAGAAAGGAGCAAAGGTGGAGCATTGTATCCTCAATGCTTCAACAGGCCCGATCTATATTGGTAAGAATGCGGAGATCATGGAAGGATCTGTCATCCGTGGTCCATTCGCCATGGGGGAAAATTCATTGCTGAAACTTGGCTCAAAAGTGTATGGCGCCACCACGCTTGGCCCCTCCTGTGTTGGCGGCGGTGAGATCAAGAATGCAGTGATGTTTGGTTATTCCAATAAAGCCCACGATGGTTATCTCGGCGATTCAGTGATCGGTGAATGGTGTAATATGGGAGCCGGTACGACCAACTCCAACCTGAAGAATAACGCCGGCAATGTTCGTGTGTGGACGCCAAAAGGTCAACTGGATGCAGGCATGAAATGTGGTGTGCTGATGGGTGATTACTCGCGCACTGCCATCAATACGTCCATCAATACGGGAACAGTGATCAGCGTTTGTTGCCATGTATCAGGCAGCGGCCTTACACCCAAATACATTCCCGCATTTTCCTGGGGAAGTGATGGCGTGACCCGTTATGGATTTGACAAGGCAATCATTGATATAGAAGGCTGGAAAAAATTAAAGGGGCATACAATCTCTGATAATGAAAAAAGTATGCTGAAGTATATCTTTGAGAAACTTTAAAAAGTAAAAAGTTTTAAAAAAGACTCTTGTAATTGTCTTTGTGAACGGCCGGTTTTTTACTTTTTAATTTTGACTTTTTACTTAACAAACCGCAAACTTTAAAACAGAACATACTTATGAGAAAGCAGATCGCAGCAGCTAACTGGAAAATGAATCTTACGTTTCAACAGGGAGAAAAATTGCTGGATGATATCCTCGGCGCAGAAATTGAACTGGCGGCACATCAACAGGTGATCTTCGCGGTGCCTTATCCGTACCTGTTAATGACAAGAAGTGAAGTGGAGGAGGAGAAGAATTATTATACAGCCGCACAAAACTGTTACAATAAAAAGTCAGGCGCTTATACCGGTGAAGTATCGGTGGAAATGCTGCACTCCATCGGCATACCTTATTGCGTGATCGGACACAGTGAACGCCGTGAGTACTTCGGCGAATCGAATGCTGTGCTGGCGGAAAAACTGAATCTTTGCCTCGAAAGTTTTATCACACCGATCTTTTGTTGTGGCGAACCGCTTTCGATCCGTGAGGCTGGTACGCAAAATGAGTTCGTTGCACAGCAGCTGAAAGAATCTTTATTTCATCTTTCCGCAGAAAAAGTAAAGGACATCGTGATCGCTTATGAACCCATATGGGCGATTGGTACGGGTAAAACTGCATCTACGGAGCAAGCTCAGGAAATGCATGCCTATCTCCGCTCTGTGATCGCGGCACAATATGGAAAAGATATTGCCGACCAGGTAACGATCCTGTACGGTGGTAGTGTAAAAGCCAATAACGCCAGGGAATTGTTTGCGAGCCCTGACGTGGACGGCGGATTAGTTGGCGGCGCTTCATTGATTGCTGCTGATTTTATAGAGATCATCAAGGCGCTCAAGTAGCCCCTGTTGCAATCGCAACAGAGTATGACCAGGGGTTCTGAGGTTTAAAGAGGTTTGGGAGGTTTGAGCGATCCGGGGCCAAGCCCTCAGGCCAAACCTCTCAAACTTATCAAACCTCTCAAACTTTTGAAGACGATCCTATGGCGGAAAAAACAAAAGGACTGGCTGGCCTTCTCGCCGGAAATATTATTTTCCGTTCGTTGAACATTGCATGCACATTGCTGATCACTTTCCTGCTTACCCGCGCAATGGGAGCGGAAGGTTTTGGTATGCTTTCATTGATGATCGCCAATGCTGCCCTGCTGAATCTGCTGACTTGCTTCGGCGCTGAGTCGGGGATCACTTATCATTATTCTTCCGGCTCGCTGACGAAACCTGCGCTTACCAGCATCGCCCATGTGATCATATTGCTGCAGTTACTTGCGCTGCTCATTGTCCAGGGAGTTTATCATTTTTATACGGGAAAATTCCTGTTAGCCGAAAGCGAAGCAGGCATGGAACCGATGTTATATGGCCTGCTCTATTTTGTAAGCGTGGTAACGATCGATAAATACCAGGCTTTCTTCAACGCAGCACATCAATACAACCGGCCCGTCAGGATCGTCTTTGGAGTAAACCTGCTATCTGTCATCGTTTATGCATTTTGTTATTTCGGTGTAAGCGGAGTGGCCGCAGACACATTCGCCCTGATCTTTATTCTTGCTTCCGCATTGCAGGCATTGCTGATGGCCATCTCATTTCATGTTTTTACAAAACAACCGTTGCGTTTTACTTTTGTAAGACGGTTTGAATGGACAATGTTCTTTTCTTATTCGTTCGTGGTGCTGATCACAAACATCATACAATTCCTTGCATACAGGATCGATTACTGGCTGATCGATTACTATAAAGGGACACAGCAATTGGGCTATTATTCGCTGTCTGTAAGATTGGGTCAGCTATTATGGTTTCTCCCTCTGCTCATGGCGGGCATTCTTTTTCCGCGGATTGCAGGAAATGCTGATGCGGAAGAAGAAGCAAAATGGCTGTCGCTGGTGCGGATATCAAATGCCGCTTTCCTGGTAATTGCGATCATTGCCATGCCCGCTTCTTTTTGGATCATTCCGTTTTTTGCGGGCGAAAAATTTGAGGAAAGCGTGATACCTTTTATCTGCCTCTTGCCCGGATTATTATTCTTTTGCTTTAATATTATTTTTGCGGCATGGTTCGCAGGAAGAGGCATGCTGAAAATAAATCTTTATGGATCGGTGCTTTGCCTCGTACTTGTACTGACATTGGATCTGTTGTTGATCCCGGGGTTTGGTATAAAAGGCGCAGCAATAGCCAGCAGTATCGCTTATACAGCCGCAGGCATTCATCATCTTTGCTGGTTTGCTTTTTATAAGAAGCAGTCCGTATGGTCACTGGTGATAGCCAACCAGAATGATTGGCGTATCATAAAACATTATTTAGGTAAATACACCGGCCGCGAATGAAAATACTTTGGATAGCGGGATGGTATCCCAATCAGACGGAGCCCTTCGCCGGCGATTTTGTACAGCGTCATGCACAGGCTGCAGGTATTTATCATGATGTGACCGTTTTATTTGTGATGCGTGATGCGCACTCTCTTGTTACAAATCAAACAGCGGTTGAAGAATCTGTACATGGCAGATTAAAAGAACGAAAGATCTATTATGCATTAGGCATAAAACCTGCGATGATCAGCAGAGTAATTTCTTATCTGAAATATCAGTCTCTGTTAAGAAAAGAGATCAAACGATATATTGCTGAAAACGGAAAGCCCGACCTCATTCATTTTTACATAGGAATGCGGACAAATGTCGTGGGTAAATGGATCACCGGGTTAAATATTCCCTATGTTGTTTCTGAACAATGGACCGGTTTTTTAAAAGAAGGTAAGCCCCATTTCAGTGAATTGCCTTCCTTATACAGAAAGGGATGGTTTTCGTTGATGAGACAGGCGAGTGGCGTGCATGTTGTGTCAAATTATCTGGGAAATGCGTTACAACAATTGACCGGAAGGGATCTTCCGTTAACGATAATTCCCAACGTGGTGAATACGGATATTTTTTTTCAGGAAAGAAAAGAAGAATCTAAGATCCTGAAATTAGTTTTTGTGACCAGTCAGTTGGATTATCAGAAGAATACAACAGATATACTGTATGCCCTTTCGTTGTTAAAGCAAAAGGGAATGGATTTTACACTGGATGTGTTTGGTCCTTTTCAGGAAGAATACATAAGGCTATCGGTTGATCTGAATATCGGCAACGAGGTTATTATTCATGGTGAAAAAAAACAGCAGGAATTGGCCGTTTATTTCAACCGGGCTGATGCATTGATCATTTACTCGCGTTTCGAAACGTTTGGCTGCGTGATCATCGAAGCCAATGCCTGTGGCACTCCGGTGGTGGCAAGTGATATTCCTGTTCTCCACGAGAATATTATTGATGGTATAAATGGGATCTTTGTTCGGTCAGAAGACAGAATCGCATTGGCAGAACGGCTTGAATGGTTTGCTGCAAACCGAACTATATTCAATCGCGGAGAGATAGCAGCTGCAACTGCGGAAAGATACAATTACGAAAAAGTGGGGGAGATGTTCGCTCACTGGTACAATAGGATCACTGCAAAGACAGATCGGTAGGCAAAGAGATTTGTATATGATCGCGCTGATGTACCGGGATCCGGTATCGTCAAAAAACAAAGGTTCCACAGGTTATTCCGATTATAACCTGTGGAACCTTTGTTTTTTATTACATCATTCAGAAGCTCAGCTTCTTCATATATTCAGCATTGTCCTTCACAGCTTCAAGTGGCGTCGTGCCGGCATATTTTTCCTGCTCTACGATATAATATCGCATACCTGTTGCTTTTGCCGTCTTCAGGATCTTTGCATAGTTGATGCTGCCTTTGCCCAATGTGCAGGTATCCGCAGCTTCGGTTGCATTCTTTGTACGGTCTTTTACGTGACATGCGCGGAAACGGTTCTTATAATTTTTCAACCATAACTCCGGGTCCTGGCCTGCGGTTACCACCCAATAGATATCCATCTCGAAATCGACAAGGTCTGGGTTGGTGCCTTTCATCAATATGTCCTGGGGAAATTGGCCGTCTACCTGTTTGAAGGTGTAGTCGTGATTGTGATAAGCAAAACGGATCCCGTTCTTTTTGCAGATCTCGCCTTTCACATTAAAATCATCGGCGATCTTTTTATAGTCGTCGAGTGTTTTTTGCGGTCCTTTGTAAGGGCAGATCAGGTATTTCATACCGATCTCTGCAGCTTCTGCCGCCTTTGTTTCAAAGTCTTTATTGATATCACAATGGCTGGAGATGAATTCCATACCGAGATCGTCCATGTATTTTTTAAATCCGGTATGACCCATTCCCCACCAGAGGCCCTGTGATCCTTCGTATCCTTCAATTTGTTTGTATCCGAATGATGCAACCTGTTTCAAAACACCGGCCGGATCCCTGGGAAGATCGTCACGCAATGTATACAGCTGCAAACCAAATTTGCTCAATGGTTTTGCTGAAGACCCGTCACCGGCAGCCAGCGCTTTGCATGCTGCTGGTGCAACGGCGAGGCCAAGGGCAAGGTTGCCACTAATTCTCAAAAAGTTTCTGCGATTATAGTTCATTGGTACTGTTTTTTAGGTTAACCTGTGGCGGCCCATGCTTTTTCGCCTTTGTTGTAAGGGAATGCACCGTCATATTTACCGGGCACGGGCACGAAGCGAAGTGCTTCCGTTGCGCCTGGCTTTGAAGTGAAGAAGCCCGTGATCGTCAATTGCTTGATCATGGTGAAGTAATGGGAAGGCATTTGTTCTTTCTTATAATCTTTATTGCCTTTCGCACTTTCTTCTTTCGCCTTATTGTTCTGTTCGTGGTCAAACTGATTTTTCTTTTGCTGATATTCTTTCGCGGCTTTGTCGAGGTCTACCAGTAATGCATGACGTTGTTCCGGTGTTGCTTCCATGAAACCAACTTTGTGCATTTTCTCGCAGGCATCGTTCAACTCGCGGATTCCTGCATGGAAGGTTTTCTGGTCTTCATCGGAGTAGCAATCGTTGACCATTACTTTCATGAATTCGCCGACCTGTGCTTCTTTTGCACCGGGTGACTTTGTTTTTGGGATGATCGTTTCCGAAACCTCATTCAAAAAAGAAATATCATCTGCGGAAAAATCAATGCCGCCGATCCCGGGTTCGTTTTTACAGCCGGTAAGAAACAGTTCTCCGCCAATTAGCGCACCGCCGGTAGCAAGTGCAACAAGCTTCAATAGTTCTCTGCGATCCATATAATAATTTTTCGTTGTTAGATTCGATTTTGTTTAGTTGGTCTGATTTTGCTGAAATCAGCTTACCCAATCGTTGTTATTATCTGCCGCCTGTATTTTTCAATCAACGGCCAACGATTACGTTCAGAGATTACCTTTTTTCAGTTCGCTTACAGCAAAGTCAGCTGCTCTTGCGGTCAATGCCATATAGGTTAGTGATGGGTTTACGCATGAAGCCGAAGTCATACAGGCGCCATCTGTCACAAATACATTTTTTGCATCCCATACCTGGTTGTTGCCGTTCAATACAGATGTTTTTGGATCGCGGCCCATGCGCGCCGTACCCATTTCATGAATACCCATACCAACCTGGTAGCCTGAGTCAAATGTCCGGACATCTTTCCCGGACATCTTTCCCCCCGGCAGCTTCCAGCATTTCTTTCGCATCTTCCATCATGTCCTTCCGCATTTTCCATTCGTTTTCTTTGATCTCTACGTCCATGTTCAATACAGGAAGGCCCCATTTATCCTGTTTGGATTTATCCAGGGAGATCTTGTTTTCATGATAAGGCAGCATTTCTCCAAAGCCCGTCATACTCATGCCCCAGTTGCCTGGTTCACTGATCGCTTCTTTAAAATCCCCACCAATGGTAAGCTCTGCCACTTCATGTCCCCAGCCGCTGCGACTGGCGCCACCCTGGTAGCCAAAGCCACGGACATAATCGCGTTTGTCGCTGTAAACGTTACGGAACCGTGGGACATAGACTCCTGTTGGCCTGTAACCAAAAATGTATTTATCCTGGTAGCCATCCATACTGCCGCCGGCACCAACACGGAAGTGGTGATCCATTACATTATGACCAAGTTCACCGCTCGCACTGCCCAGTCCTTCCGGCCAGATGTCGGTGGCAGAATTCATCAGCACCCATGTTGAATTGAAAGCAGAAGCATTCAGGAAAATGATCTTTGCTTTGAATTCATAAGTTTTGTTTGTTTCTGCATCCAGTACTTCAACGCCTGTCGCTTTCTTCGTGTCTTTATCATACAACACTTTTGTAACGATAGAGAAGGGGCGGAGAGTTAGATTTCCTGTTGCCATTGCCGCAGGCAATGTGGCAGATTGTGTGCTGAAGTAAGCACCAAAGGGGCAACCTCTCCAGCAACGGTTGCGATACTGGCAGTTTGTCCGGTTTTGTTCAGGCTTTGGTTCGGTGATATTTGCTGAACGGCCGATGAACATATGGCGCTGACCTTTATAATATTCTTTTAAGCGTGCGGCCACATCTTTTTCCACGATGTTCATGTCCATTGCCTTAAGGAATTCGCCATCAGGCAATACATCCAGCCCTTCCCTGCTTCCCTGTACGCCGGCGAATTTTTCTGCATAGCTATACCACGAGGCAATATCGTTATAACGGATTGGCCAGTCAACTCCAAATCCATCTTTGGCATTCGCTTCAAAATCCCATTTATTCCAGCGGTAACTTTGACGGCCCCATGTAAGTGAACGACCGCCGACATGATATCCGCGGAACCAGGCAAATGGTTTTGTTTCGGTGTACGGGCATTCAGTATCCTTTACCCAGTAATCCAGTACGACTTCATTTAACGGATAATCTCTTCTCAGCACAGGATATTCATCCCATGTTTTCCGGGAAACGCGCTGACCGCGGTGAGGAAATTCCCAGCTTTCCTTGTTTGCGTTTACATAATCTTTCACGTGCTCGATATTCCGGCCACGTTCCAGCATCAATACTTTCAACCCTTTTTCTGTCAGTTCTTTTGCAGCCCATCCGCCGCTGATGCCAGAGCCAACTACAATCGCGTCATAAGTGTTATCTGCCATAGAGTAATTTTAAGTTTGCTATCAATAAAATGTGGATCAATTAGTGTTCAGTGGTCAAAAGGTTCCAGAGGTTCCTGCGATTCGAAAAGTTCCAGAATCTGCGGGAGTAACCTTTGGAACCTATGAAATCTTTCTTTCTTCTATACATCACAAATCTTTATCGCCTTCTTAAGCGCTGCTACTTTTTCTTTATCTGTTTTGCCGGTAGGCATAAATTCCTGCGCCACATATCCTGTATATCCTGTTGCCAGGATTGCCCTCATGATCGCGGGATAGAACAGTTCCTGTGATTCATCAATTTCATGACGGCCGGGAACGCCTGCCGTGTGATAATGCCCGAAATAAGTATGATTGTCCCTGATCGTGCGGATCACATCCCCTTCATTGATCTGCATGTGATAGATATCATATAGCAGTTTAAAGTTGGGTGAGCCAAGGCGTTTGCATAATTCAACACCCCATGCACTCTTATCGGCCATATAATCTTTGTGGTCAATTTTGCTGTTGAATAATTCCATCTGGATGATCACTCCATGTTTTTCAGCAAGTGGCATGATCTGTTTCAGGCCGGTTACGCAGTTTTTTAAACCGGTTTCATCATCCATACCCTTGCGGTTACCGCTGAAGCAGATCAGATTTTTATAACCAGCCTGCGCCACCAGGGGAATCGCTTCAGTAAATTCCTGGATGAGCTGTGGATGAAGATCGGGTCGGTTCCAGCCTTCGGTGAGGCTGATCTTTCCGGCCGTATAGCACATGGAGCAATAAAGGCCATGCTTCTGCAGGACCGGCCAGTCTTTCGGAGGGATCAGATCGATTGCGCCAAGGCCCAGTTTTTTTGCAGTAATACAAAGCTCTTCAAGCGGAAGATAACTATAGGTCCAGGCGCAAACAGACTGATTGATATTTCCTTTCAGCTTTGAATTTTCTTCCATATCTGATGATGCTAATGCTTCTATAGAAGGAAAAGCTGTAGCAGCCAATGATGCCGCCGCCATTTGTTTCAGCATTTTTCTCCGGGATGAACTGTTTTCCATATTTACAGGATGACGGAAGTTATTAAACTGTTGCTTTTGTTGCTTTTTCTTCTCTGAAAAAAACAGCGAAGATCAGGAATACTGCTGCGGCGATAGCGGCAGGGATCAGCCAGATCATTTTATAATCATAGCCGCCGTCAGCGAGTTTGTAATTCGCAGTGATCATACCGGCCACTTCAAAACCAATCAGCATACCTACGCCATAAGTTGCCAGTGTGATCAGGCCCTGCGCCGCACTCTTATATTGTTCACCGGCTTTGGAATCTGTATAGATATAACCGGAGACAAAGAAGAAATCATAACAAATACCATGGAGCGCGATGCCGATCAGCAGCATAAAGCCGAGCTCACTGCCATTACCATATGCAAACAACGCATATCTCACTGCCCATGCGAGCATCCCTATGAGGATCGTTTTCTTAAAGCCAAAGCGTTTAAAGAAAACGGGCAATAACAGCAGGAACAATACTTCGGAAACCTGACCGATGGTCATCTTACCGGTTGGATTTTCCATACCTGTATTGGTGAGGAATGCATGCGCATTCTGATAATAAAATGCAAGAGGTATACAGATAAGTACGGATGAAATAAAGAAGATCGCAAAGTTTTTGTCCTTTAAAAGTTTCAGTGCATCAAGGCCAATGATCCTCGAAACAGAAACTTTCTCGCCTTTGCCTTTCGGCGGGGTTTTAGGCAGCGTGAAGCTGAAAATGCCCAGTGCAGCAGAAGCGATGGATGACATCAGGAAAGTATTTTTCAATGCGCCTGCGGCAGTATTTTCAGAAGAATCCCAATGGAAGAGATAGCTGATCAGCAGGCCGGCAACGATCCAGCCGATGGTGCCGAATACGCGGATCAGGGAAAATTCTTTTTCCGGATCTTTCATCTGATTGAACGAAACGGAATTTGCCAAAGCGATCGTTGGCATATAAAGGATCATGTATACCAGTACATAAGGATAGAAAGAAGCGATCGAATCGGAGCTGTATAGCTGATACATCAGGATGGCGCCGGCAATATGCAAAGCCCCCAGGATCTTCTCGGCATTGATAAAACGATCGGCGATCAAACCGATGATAAAAGGTGCAATGATCGCACCCCATGATTGCGTGGAGAACACACTTGCTTTTGCTCCTTCCGAAGCCTGCAGGTTTTTTTCCAGAAAAGTACCAAGAGTTACAAACCACCCTCCCCAGATAAAGAATTCCAGAAACATCATCAGGGAAAGCTGAAAGCGGGTCGTCGATTTCATATAGAGCCTTTCGTTTTTATCAATTTAATATTCCTACAAAAGCTAAATGTACTATTTTTAAACACACTTTACATTTGAGTGACAATAATTTTAATACGAGGGGAAAATATGCTTAATTGTTGATATGACACTTAATTGGGAGGACCGCCAACGGCCGAAGACAGGCCGCTGACAATGCTTTGGATCAGGCAGCTAACAAAGCATCGGGTCTTGCTAAAAAAGTATTATTAGAATGTGATTAATCAATGTTCAAATAAGCAGTAAAAGATCAATAATTATTTAACG
>G312J29652_10000347_pt1 | contig 11013 bp, 2 predicted proteins | sample EareggfetidaYelm_FD_29652 | JGI IMG/M metagenome (IMG submission 29652) | reverse complement strand
GCACCCTTGATCATAATGCACACTTGATCCTAATGTGCCCTTGATCCTAGTGCATTTTCTCCATACTTACTTAATAAATATCATGGAAAAGGACCTAAAAGNCAGGGTGGATAAAAATCATGATTTTTATTAATTTAAAAAAAATCAGATTTATTCGATTTAAATTATTTTAATTTTTTTAATTATTGATACAAATTGTTACAAAAGGATTTTATTTACTCTTTTACCTTAAAGCAACTGAAGTGGCATTAACCAAGAATATTATAAGAATATTTGTACAGTCAGAATGTAATACTGCAAAATAATTTTAATAAATTTTGGCCACGTCACTTTTTGACTTAAGCTCTGATAATAAATAATAAGTGTTACATAGTCCACAGGTTCACCCGGTTCACAGTCATATTCAGTCANTGTCTTCATCATCTTCATCTATCTGCAAAATTGATTGAGAGGATCATTTATGAAATAATTAATGACTGCATCTGCAGTGATCTAGAATGGAAGGCAAATTTTAACTTGTGATTTCTTGCAATTATGATGAATTGCTAACTCTTTGCTTGTCAAAAGTTCGTAACTTTTTCATTTCTAAAGATGCAAACATACAATTTCCACTACATTAATCAACAGTAGTTGACAGGTTTAGTATTGAAAAGAGATTTCAANTAATTTTTGAAAATGTCTGACTTTCATTGGTTTTTCCTATGCACATTCACATATGTTGCCCTTTTATGCAGGACAGTATATTATTCTTATTTATCATTTTAGTCACCTTTTCTTTATGACTGCCAACTGGAAAATATTGCCATGAACAACCAACTTGTTAGTTGTTAGCTTGCAAGAGAAAACCATTGTTTATTACACTTATTTTATACTAGTGATTTAAACAATGGTTTTAAACAATGATTTAAATCTCGATTTAAATCGGTGGATTTAAATCGGTCCATTTAAACCATCTCCACCCTGCTAAATGGTTTAGAACAACGCATCTTGTCTCCGAGAGAGATCGGCCATTGTTTACATTTTTATTGCAGAAGTTAGTTTTTGAAGGCAAGAAGTAATTGTTTTGTCTGTTTGGACGAACCTCACAGTTTGGATATTTGTGTTAGAAGAATAATTGTATTGATATAGCCTTGAAGTGCTACTGTCTATGGCATTAGGTGATATTCTTAAAAAGTGATGATGCATTTTAAGAAAATGGTGGGGGTGCAGCTCCCTTGATCCAAATGATCATATGCACCCTTGATCCCATAGGATCATGAGTGCTTTCTGACAGAAGATGTCACAAATACAATAGTAATCGTAATGCTGCATTTGATTTTACATGTAATACAGTTTAAAAGCTTTACATTAAACTTTAATTACTTGCTAATTTAAAAAATAATATCATACAATACAACTGTACTTTGATAGAGCCGTCCTTACAAAGTTCAGGTGTTCGTGTGGGCCAGTGTCTGCTGAAATATTTATTGGAAAACAATCAGCATTGTGGTTAATTTCAATTTGCTCCTCTGATACTGCAATGTGTTCTGCATGTTAGACCCATTGTGTGTAACTGTGATTGTGATGTTTGTGTGCGTCGGTGCTAAGTCTTAATTAATATTTGTCATGTGTTTGGCAGCAACATCAGATGTGTGACTTCCCTGAATTTTTGAGGACACCAAAGCAACTGAATGTCTCACAAGGCCATAAAGTAAGTCGTAACTGTAACTCCTGGATAGCTATTTTTTAGACGCTTCTAAATGTCGGCTATCGTGGACACTTCTAGGGTTGACCTCAAGTTGTCGACGATTGTTAAGGAAGAGGGTTTAAATATACCAAGTTGCTCATTGATCTCTTGTGGCACATAACAGTGGATGCTCATCTGAATAACTGTTTTTGTTGGTATTGAACGTTCTAACTCAGATTTAAGAGTTCGAGTCTCTTTTCTATGCCACTAGATCAGCAACAACAACAATTTATATGGTGCCCCAACACAAACGCACTGTTACAAGGGAGCATATTCATTTGCATCCAGAGGATGGGCATATTTTTTACTAAGTTTACTGTGCATCTTATTCTTTGACAGACTTGTTATCAAGACCTTTGAAAGACTAAGGCCTTGGTTACCAGCTCTGGAGACCAAGACCTTAGTCACCAGCTCTCGAGACCAAGGCCAAAGTAAAAAGGTCTCAAGACCAAGGCCAAAGTAAAAAGGTCTCAAGACCTATTCCAAGATCGTATCATTAGGCATCAAATTGAGACCCCGACCACCATCGAGTATCAGCATAACAGTATAGGCCTAATGCATTTTAAAATAATATATTGTAAAAAATTGCCACTTGTCATTTTTATAATTTTTGAATTCAAATACCCAAACAAAACAAGAAGCGGTTCACTTAATTTTGCAACGCCTTCTATTGTTCAATGTCTATGCAAGACAGTTTTTGTTGAACATAATTAAAGATTTCAAATCAGTTACAACGGAAAGCCACGTTTTGCCTGAAAAATTGAATGAAAAGGAAACGGAAAGTTATTCCTGGCACGTTCATGCACATTGACAATTATTGAATATTGCTTTGGATTCATTAATAAGATCAGTTATTAATGCAGGGATTGTATTACATATATGTACATTTGCGGAGATTTAATCTGTTTGCCACATATCACAAAGCATTATATTTATAAGAAATGACTGGTCTTAGGAATTCGATATCAATATTTTGCCTGAGAGGTCTCGAGACCAAGAGCTCGGCCATCTGGTCTTGAGACCAAGATATCAGCCACCTGTTATCGAGATCAAGACCTTGGTCACCAGGTCTCGAGACCAAGACCTTAGCTTTCAGGTCTTCAGTGAACTAGAGTGCGAGACCTTACATCTTGAGATCACAAGTCTGGTTTTTGGTAATGGATTTCTATAAAACTGGGAAGGCAACCTTTGAAATTTTAAAATAAATTAAAGGATTGAAAATTTGGGCAGTGCACTTTTTGTTTTCCTCATGTTCAATAAAGGANTAAATGGTCAAATACTAGAGTCTGGAAGCCTCAGCCTGTCATATGTATGCCTGTACATGTAAAACTATCTAGGAGCATAATTATTCATTCCACTCTTGCATTGTTTTTCATTTTTGATGCAGAGCAGCAGGTACTCGCTGTACTGGTTTTGTGACTATTCCAATCGTCTGAACAATGTTTGCCACTGATCTGTTCTAAGTAATTTTTAATTTATGCAGTATACAGCACTTTTGAGAGACTTTGAGAGGCACAGAAAATGAGATACAGAATTATATTTTGCAGCGTTTATTTTTTCTCACTGCAGTGCTATATAATACTATAGTGGCATGGTCTTGCATTTGTCAGTATAGGCTAAATCAGGCTTCCAGTTGCTAATCTTAAAAACTTATGAAATTTGTTCACAGTGATGTTCTGGATATGCGTTGTAAAGGTCGGCGTTAGATGTGAGCCTAAGCGTAATCATGGTAAGTTATGGTTATTGTAGTCATTAGAGACATGCTAAAANGAATTCTGCTCCTAATCACGACCAAAATTTTGATAATCTGTTGTCCTGCTATCACGTGACAGGCGGTCCCCTAGTATTCCGTATTTTGGCGCCGCCTGCATGTCCTCTAGTCGCAGTCTTCTTTCTCTTACGCATTTATCTTTGCTTATCATTAATGGGCAGATGTTTTTNTNTTTATGCCTGCATATGGCAATTGCCCTTCTTGGTAACTTTGGTGTCAGTGGTATAGCTAGCTTTTCATGAGCCCTTGTGCACAGAGGCCTCATGGACCTATGCTTCGTATTCGTAATCTCCATTAAGCTAATAGACTTATCGTGATCTTAATCGTAATCTCCATTAAGCTAATAAACTTATCGTGATCTTAATCGTAATCTCCATTAAGCTAATAAACTTTTAAAGCAATGCTCGAAAGCCAAGAACAGGGTACCAGCTTATATATGAGCGTTGTGTGAAATGAGAACAGATATGGTTTCTGTAGAGTGGTGTCGAGTGCAGCTAGATTTGTAGGGGTTCGGAAAGAAGTTGGAAGACAGGTAGTTATTGAGCCCAGTTAAGACAATTCCTTAATTTAATGTTGTTAGAAAGGAAAGACTGTACATTGGAGAGAGTCAGATAGGATTTCATAGTGAAGATTTGTTTATTAGAAGGGGTTAATGAGAGAGCTTTCAAAGACCATTGGGAAATTACCATTAGACAGTAAGTGACAGGTGATCTTGGTCTTCATCTCGAGGTCAGGTGACTGAGGTTGTGGTGTCAAGACCTCGTGTGATGTCTTGATCTTGAAGCTCATAGACCAAGATCGAGAGCAGTCACTTCTTATAATGTCTCGTGATGTGCACTACGTCAGTTTAAAATGCTTTAGTTTTTTATGATTATAGTATAATGTGTTACATAATATTACAATATGTTTTAAATTATGTTGTGCTGTTATCCTGATACTTAAGTACAGCCTAAGTTTCAATACCTCATGATGAAATTTGAGTCTCAAGACCTAATGGCTAAGGTCTTGGTCCTGAGACCTGATGGCTGAGGTCTTGGTCTTGGTCTGGAGTTTTTTCGAAGGTGTTGATAACACCCCTGCTTAAATGACATACAGGCCACTACCAGTTATCAGAAGATGAGTGCATGAACATTGATTTTATGTTTGCTGTGAAGCAATGATTCTGAATAGCCTGAGGCGATAGGCTACATTCAAGCACAAACGCGCAGTCATATACACACATATAAGCACACATGCACGTTGCCACAATAGCAACTAAACGCACACATACATGCAGCCATAGCAAGCACGTGCACTCGCAGTCATATGCGTGCACAGACACATAAACATATGCGCTTCCCAAACACGAATCTAGTTTAATATATAGCAAAGCTCACCGGACTGGCTAATCAGTAGCGCTCCCTGTGCAGATTCTCCCGAGAGAAGCATTTGGTGAGAGTGAACAAGTGTGAGAGTGAGTGAGAATGATTGAGTGAGAACGATTGATTGAGAGTGAGTATGTGAGTGCATGTGTGAGTTAGTGAGGGAAAATGAAGTCGCTAACAGCTCATATGCAAGGTTGAACTAGCACTAGCTTAGGGGACTGCTCTTCTACTTCCGAATGAAGTAGATTTGAGTTACAAATCGATAGTATTGCTTGAGCTAATAGTGCTGAACTGCTGATCACACTTTTTTATGTTTCCAGATATCTGTCTCTATGGAGGACCTTGTAAGAAGAAACTTTGAAGCAAAGATTCTGTTCGATCAATTGCTTGGAAATACACTAAGTATGATCACTTCTACTTAACATAAGACTCCGCTACTTTTTCTACCTTACTCATGGGCATGTACAGGAATATTTTAAGAACACAAATTTTACTTTTCGCAATATCGAGAGTTCTGAACAATCCAAAGTGCTAGAAGTTAGTGCTTTTAGTGTACTTAAAATTGTTAGGGTTCACTTGAGAGCTTCATACCCATTCATTGCTTCAAATGTAGTTGATAAGTAAGTGGTAGATAAGCAATTCAGTATGTAAGAAACTATATAAGTAACCAAGTCAGTACGTAAGCAAGTAAGTAGGTGAACAATTAACTAGGAAGATAAGCAAGTAAGTAGATAAGTAAGCAGATAGCCAAGTTAGTAGGATAAGCAAGTCTGTAGGTAGGCAAATTAGTAGATAAGCTAGTCAGTAAATAAATAACTACGTTAAAGGTGACCAGGTAAGCAGGTAAGTAAGTCATGTACGCTGGTAAGTAGTTTAGCAGGCAAGTAGTTATACAAGTAAGTAAGTCAGTAGGTAATCAAGTAAGTAGTTTAGGAAGCAGGTAAGCAAGTAAGTAGATAGGCAAATAAGAAATTAATTGGGTAAACAAGTAAGTATACAAGCAGGAAGGTAGATAAATAAGCCAGTGGGTAAGCACGTGAGTGGGTAAGAGTGTTCACAGGTAAAGATACAAGTAGATAAGCAAGTAAGTACGTATGCAAGCAAATATGTTACCAAGTATGTAGATAAGCAATTAACTAGGTAAATAAGTAAGTATATAAGCAAGTCAGTAGGTAAACAAGTAAGTCGATTAGCAAGTAAGTAGATAATTTAGTAATTAAGTCAGGGGATAAATAGGGAAGTAGATTAGTTAGCAAGTATCTATATATGCAAGTCAGTAGGTAAGCGAGTAAGTGGAAACCACGGAAGCCAGTAGGTAAATGAACAAGTAAATAAGCAAGCAATTAAGAAGCTAAACAAGTAAGTAGATCAATATGTAGATAATCAAGTATGAAGATGAATAATTTAGTAGATAGTTAAGTTATTAGGTAAGTAATTCAGTAGGTTAACTATAAAGTAGATAAGCACTTTTGAGAGGCACTGAAAAAGAGATACACAATGACATTTGACAGGGTTTAGTTTTTATCATTGCAGTGTTGTTTAAAACTATGATTGCGTGGCCTTGCAATTGTCATCTTAGGTTTATCACAGCTCTTTATTTGCTAGTTAGCCTTAGTAAAGTTAGCAGTAGCTTTTCACTCTGATGCATTGCTGTTGCAATGCGTTCCATTGAGATACATTCAGTACGTTAACTAGTAAGTAGATCAGCACTTTTGAGAGGTACTGAAAATGAGATACACAAAGACATTTGACATTTGCTATCAACCTGCGATCCATTGCCGTCAACTTTTTATTTACTTTCTTGCTTATAATTTTTCTTCTTTTCTTTGTTATCTTGCATGTGAAGTGTTAACGACTTCATTTTCGAAGAATCGGCATACGAGGGTGGGTGGCCAGTCCTCTACCTTGCTGTCTCATGTTCCAAATGACTGTGCGCGGTCAGTGTATTCATCAAACATGAGTAGGCTCAGTTGACAGAAATCGCAAACCAAATTTTTGCTCTGATCAGGATTTCGCTCTCACCAACACATGCTCATTCACTCACTCTCACTCACTCTTACACTCACTATCACTCACTACCTCACGCTCGTTCATCTGCGCCATTGTACGGTCCCGGCTGAAGACTAGTTAGTCTTAATAAAAACAAGATTTATTTATTGATTGTCCATTGCCATCAATTGATATACACTGCCACCAGCCATTACGGCCAAATCTCGTACATTGCTATCCACCATGATACATTTCCAGCCATTACCACTAGGGCAGCTGCATAATGTTTTAACCATCTTTATTATCTTATTTATCAAGTAATTGGTCATACTGGATGTATTTTTCTGAGGTCTATAATTGCAAAAGAAGTCACACCGACATGACAATCTTTATTTTTTAATAAGTATGAAAGAGCGAATCAATTTGAATTCTTTGAAATGTGACCTCAGGGTAGGTGTTGCATTTTATCCAGGAAACGATGAGCATAGATTGTTTTGTGAATACGTGGTAGTGCCATTGTAATGCTCAACCACGGCCTATGCAACCATCAAAGCAAGTGCACTGTTGCCATTTCACTGCAATTGTCCTGTTTAACGCTTAAAACATCTTAACCTATAACGTCAGTGGTAACTATGAATAAGGCAGAATATGCTATGTATTGCTTACTACGTCAGCTTCAACTACATCTGTTTAAATTGATTTGAGTGATTATTTAGTATTTTTATTATTATTACTGGGGTGCTAAATAGTGTTGTGGTAAGCTTCAGTTGAGTGGTAGGGGTTCAAAATATCCCACAAAAGCATTCCTAGTAGAACCTTAAACGATGAGATGGTGGGAGGGCATTAAAAAGGAAAGGCTATTGGTAAAGGGGCCTAATGGTGGCAATGGTAGGTGTGTACATGTTTCGATTTTAGAAGATTAATTGAACCCTAAAGTAGCCATTCTTTCATTGCTTTTCCATCTTTGACGCAGAGCAACACAGCACACAAATTGCCATTTTCTTCCAATTTTCGCCAACCTTTGGGCTCAGCATAATATATGCGTGATCCTGTACTGGTCATGTGGCGATTCTAATTATCTGAACAAAAGTTACTATTGGTGAAATTTATGTTCTTAATAATTATGTGCTAATTATGTGCAGTAAAGAGCTCTTCTATGAGGTTCTTGAAATGAGACACATAATGACCTTATGCATCATTTAGTTTCCTCACAACAGTGCTATATAAAAAAAACTACATTAGATGTTCATTGTTCAATTACAATAATCATGTTATGATGTGCTGTGTTGTACTTGAAACATGCTATGGATTGGAAGTTCAAGGTTTTATTGAATGAAATGTTTGTTCTAGGATTCATAGAGGTTGCCTGATGTGTGGCAGTTGAGAATGGTGATGACATCGTGCTCTGCCAATTGATACCCAGTGGCCTGAAAAACCTGTTCGTACATTTGTAGTAAGTATCGCGGTTTCTTCCATTGCTATGTTATCACGGATTAAGTTTTTGTTCTGGGAAATGGCTTAACGGTAAAATTCTGGCACTAAGAGTCCCAAGATAACAAAGCTGCCAATTCGATACCCGCTAATCCCACATGGTTAAATTGGCCTACCAATTTCTAGGTGGAATTGGTAAGATGAGCGGAGGACAGATTTCGCGTTGCATGGCTGCTGTAGACTTATATTTCCATCCAGTGGCCTCGATTGATGGTACAGTCTAAACAATTGCCTTAATTGATGGCAAAGGCTGTGCACTGGGCTAAGCTGAGAGCACAGGCGGAAACTGAACAATGCGCTCAACTGGGGACTGAGGCTGAGCAATGCACTCAATTGGTGGCATATGCACTCAATTGAGGTTAGAGGCTGAGCAATGAACTCGACTAATGGCAAAGGCTGAGCAATGGCCCCCGTTCAGGATATTGCTCAGCCTGTGCCATCAGTCGAGTCAATTGCTCAGTCTATACTATAAGTTGAGTGCATTGTTCAGTCTATACCATCATTCAAGTCCATTGCTGAGCCTTTGCCATCAATTGAGTCCAGTGCACAGACTGAGCAATAGACTCGACTGATCGTATAGACTGAGCAGTGGACTCGACTGATGGCACACGCTGAAGAATGGACTCGACTGATGGTATAGACTGAGCATTGGCCTTGACTGATGAGACAGGAGTAGCAGTGGACTCGACTAATGGCACAGAATGTGGATGCAACTGTCCTTAATGAGAATTGAAAATTTTCAAAGTGTTTTGGTATTATAATTTAAAGTACAAAATAGTCGAACTCTGAATACCATCGTTTGAAGGTATTTTAAATAAAAGTTCAAAATACTCAGCTGGTACTTGAAGTACCATTTAAAAAAATAAGTAGCTTTATACCACTTCCCATCACTGCTCAGATGTTTCTGTGTGTACGCATGTATCTGGCAATTGTCCTTGTTTACTTTGGTGTCTGTGCATAATTAGCTTTTCATGGGCCTTGCTGCAGTGAGGCCTCGTGAGCCTCTGCTTCATATTCGTAATCTCCATTAAGCATGTAAACTTATAAAGCACCACTCGAAAGCCAAGCAAAACTGGACACCAGCTTATTTACGAGCATTGCATCAAGTGAGATGGGTTGTCAAAAGCCCAGTCCAAAGGATGTCCAAGTTGAGTTTCCTTAAGAATGGTGTTTTTTAGATTTGTAAATGTTACAGGGTGATTTGGAAGAGGGATAGTCTTTGAGCCAAGTTGAGACAATTGCTTCATTTAACGTTCATAAAAAGAAAAAATGTAGATAGAAGGAAGTTAGATAGGGTTTCTTATATTCTAAGTGTTCATTCTTGTATATGAACTTTACTAGTTTTCCTACTATACTACAGGGTTTACTAGTCAAGCTTTCTCTCCCCGTTCTTTTAGAAGGAAAGACAACAGTGCTTAATGACCACAGAGAACTTACCAGTAGAGAGTGATGAAGATGTGACTTTGATGATTGCAGAAATGAGGACAGAGGCATAGTTAATTGGGGGCATGTAATTAAGTTCGTGTTGGTTATTTATACAAAAATTTAGGTGGAGCAAGTGTTTCATTGGTAAGAGAGATACGAGGCTCTCCATAAAGTACATTGTACTTCATGAGAAGGAAGGGGTATAAGAAGGTGTGAGACTATGTGACGAGGAATGGTAATGATCATGTTATGTCATTTTCTTATTTTCATCATCCACATGAAACTTAAAATTGAAAGTGGTGTTTAACTTTTTGTTGCGATGGATGTATTATGCTCTCTGACAGCATATGTAACAAGTATAATAGTAATTACAGTGATACATTCTAAATTTAAATCTCTATTACTTATGTCTTTTGGAAGTTTACTACTTTAACATTTTTATTTTAAAATATCCACCACAGAATCAATATAAGGTAGTGATGCCCACTATTAATTAACCGGTTAAATATTCGGTTAATTAACCATGTTATAATTCACCAGTTAATTATTAGCCTCACTTAAATTAACTTAATTGAATGGTTAAATAACCATTTTACAACATACCTTATTTGTGCTTGTGAAGTTGAAAATCTATATAAATAAATCTGTAAAAAGTGTATGCAATACTGCGAAACTTCTTACCCTATTGCTTTCAAATTTTTTCCATTCTAATACAGCAGAAAGTGATTACTACTAGCGATGTTATTTACGGGTAGATTATAATTCTGGTTCATTAACAGTGTTGCCCAATGTTAATTAACCGATTAATAAACTAGTTAATAATCCGGATAATTAACCACATTATAATTTACCCAGTTAATTAACCGGTTAATTTACCCGTAAATTAACTTAATTGTCTATAGTTAAATAACCATTATACAACTTACCTTATATGTGATTGTGAAGTTGAATATCAATGTAAATAAATCTGTAAAAAGTTTAGTCAATATGTATTATCTCCAAAACTTCTTACCCGATTGCTTTCAAAAATTTTGCATTCTGTTGTTTTCTAATAGATGGAAGTGATTACTACTATTACACAGATGTAACACCTCTCGAAGCTAAAAACATGCTTTTGCACCACGAAACGTTGAAATTCAACTGCAGTAATTGTAATAATTTTTTATGTTGGACAGTTGTATTTTCCTAATTTAATGCAGCTATGCATTATTCCACTATGCCTACTTTGCCTAGGCAGCGGCTAAAAC
>G312J29652_10000345_pt1 | contig 11026 bp, 6 predicted proteins | sample EareggfetidaYelm_FD_29652 | JGI IMG/M metagenome (IMG submission 29652) | reverse complement strand
GAAGGATGGACCGATATGCGCCGAACCAAAAACTTTTTGGGCTTGCCTTTGGCGCCGGGCAAAACCGATTTCCCGAAACGAATGATTTATCCGCAAATTGAAGTGAATACTAATACCAATACGCCGCAGGGGGTAGGTCTTTTTACGGATGTGCCGTCTTTTGTTGCGCCGTATTAGTTGTATGGAGCAGCCGTTAGTTTTTTGACTTGATTATTTTTCTTACTTTGCTTTTTATTAAACTTAAACACCAAACCATTACGCCATGACACATATAAAAACCCTTTGCTGTGCATTTATTCTCTTTGCGTCGATCGCGCTTCAGGCGCAAAAAAAGACCGCGCCGCGACCTGCCAAAGCAGAAAAGAAAGTGGAATTAGACAGCGCTCTAATAAGCGGTTTGCAGTTTCGAAGTTTAGGTCCGGCTACTACGTCGGGGCGGGTCGTCGATATTGCGGTGAACCCTAAGAATGTAAGCGAGTACTATGTGGCTTCGGCGGCGGGCGGCGTCTGGAAAACCGCTAATGCCGGCACCACCTATTCGCCGGTGTTTGACAACGCCGTTTCGTTTTCCATCGGCTGTCTTGCCATTGACCCCAACAATACAAATGTGGTTTGGGTTGGAACGGGAGAAAATAACAATCAGCGTTCGGCAGCTTACGGCGACGGCATTTATAAATCGGAAGACGGGGGCAAGAGTTGGAAAAATATGGGGCTGAAAAAATCAGAGCATATTGGGCAGATTGCCATTGACCCGACTAATGGCGATATTGTGTATGCGGCAGCCTACGGCCCCTTATGGAACAGCGGCGGCGAGCGCGGCGTCTATAAAACATCCGACGGCGGAAAAACCTGGAAACAGGCGCTGAAAGTAAACGACCACACAGGCTTTAACGAAGTAATGATTGACCCGCGAAATTCAAACATGGTGTATGCCGCCGCGCATCAAAGGCAACGAAAAGGATTTACATATATTGGCGGCGGCCCTGAATCGGCGTTGTATAAAAGCGCCGACGGCGGCGGCACTTGGAATAAGATGATGAACGGATTGCCCAAGGGCGACAACATAGGAAGAATTGGCCTGACCTTATTTCCTGCCAACCCCGATATACTCTATTGCATTGCAGAGGCCGCAGAGGATAAAGGAGGCGTCTTTAAAAGCAAAGACCGCGGGGCAAGCTGGGAAAAACAAAGCGGCTATTCCACCTCGGGCAACTATTATCAAAGAATATTTTGCGATCCTAAAAATGAAAACAGGCTATATGTCATGGACGTGTTCCTTCAAGTGAGCCACGACGGGGGCAAAACATTTTCTGCATTGGGCGAAAAGAATAAGCACGTCGATAACCATGTGATTTGGATTGACCCCAATAATACACAGCATTGCTTGGTAGGTTGCGACGGAGGAGTGTATGAAAGTTTTGACGGGGGCAGCAATTGGAATTTCAAAGCCAATCTGCCCGTAACCCAATTCTATAAAGTAGCGGCTGATAATGCGGCGCCTTTTTATCACCTTCACGGAGGGACGCAAGATAACTTTAGCATAGGCGGGCCGTCGCGTACTTTGAGCGCCAACGGCATTATGAATTCCGATTGGTATTTCACCAGCACGGGCGACGGTTATGAATCGCAGGCAGATCCGAGCAACCCTGATATAGTCTATGCGCAGGCACAATACGGCGCCTTGAGACGCTACGATAAAAAAAGCGGCGAGTCTTTATTTATCCAACCCCAAGAGCCGGAAGGGGAAGCCTACCGCTGGAACTGGGATGCCCCCCTGGTGCTTTCAAAATATGACAACAAACGCCTTTATCATGCGGCCAACAAAGTATTTCGCACGGATGACCAAGGAAATACATGGAAAACGATCAGCCCCGATTTATCAAGGCAAATCGACCGAAACAAATTACCCGTCATGGGCAGAGTGTGGGGCATGGACGCCGTGGAAAAAAATAAATCCACGGACATTTATGGAAATATTACTTCCATTGCCGAATCAAAGTTTGACGAAAACACTTTGTATGCGGGCACCGACGACGGCCTCATACAAGTGACCGTCAACGGGGGCGCCGCATGGACCAAAATTGACAATATTCCCGGCGTGCCCGAACGCACGTATGTGAATTTGATTATCACTTCCAATCACGACAAAGACGCGGCATACGTTACTTTTAATCATCACCGCTATGGCGACTTTCGTCCATACGTTTATAAAACAAGCGACGGCGGCAAAACATGGAAGTCCATTTCCGGCAATTTGCCTTCGAGGGGAACGGCTTACTGCATAGCGGAAGATCATGTAAACAAAAACTTGCTTTTTGTCGGCACCGAGTTTGGCGTTTTTGTAACCCTTGACGGCGGCGGAAAATGGATACCGATGAAAGGCGGACTGCCCCCCGCGACCATCAAGGATATGGAAATTCAGAAGAGAGAAAACGATTTGGCGCTGGCCACTTTTGGACGCGGGTTTTATGTGCTCGATGACTATACGCCGTTGCGCTCGATAACAAAGGAAGCGCTGGAGAAACCCGCTGTCATATTTCCGATAAAAGACGCTTTGATGTTTATACAATCTAAACCTTTGGGGGTGAACGGCAAAGGTTTTCAGGGCGAAAGCTTCTTTACTTCGCCCAATCCTCCCGTGGGGGCAGTGTTTACTTACTATTTAAAAGACAGCCTCAAAACCATTAAAGAAAAACGCAAAGAAACAGAAGCCGAAAGAATAAAGAAAGGCAAACCGCTGTTTTATCCTTCGGCCGATTCTATGCGGTTGGAAGATGAGCAGCCCGAACCGCATTTATTGTTTACGATTGCCGATGAAGCCGGCCAGACAGTTCGCCGCATAAAAGCCCCCGCGAAAAAAGGATTGCACCGCATCGTGTGGGATTTTCGCACATCCGCCTTTGGCCCTGTTGATTTTACCGCGGCCGAAGAGGCGGCTTTCAGGTCGCCCGAACAAGGGTATTTGGCCTTGCCCGGAAACTATACCGTTTCTCTCGCTAAATTTGAAGACGGAGTCTATGCCCCGCTGACGCCGCCGCAACCGTTTAAAGCAATAGCCCTGAATAATGCGACCCTTCCCGCCGCCGACAAAAAAGCGTTGGATGAATTTTGTAAAAAAATTGCGGCGTTAAAACGAGTGGTTGCGGCAAGCAATATGTATCGGGCTGAACTCGCCAATAAATTGCGCTATATGAAGCAGGCTATTATCGAGACGCCAAAACAAACCACGGAACTTTCCGCGAAATTAGAAGAACTTAACAAACGATTGAATGACGTAAATCGGAAATTAAACGGCAATGCTTCGTTGAGCAACAGGGAATTTGAAACCCCGCCTTCTATTGTCGCCCGTATCCGCTATATCACCGGCTCCCTTTGGAACACTACCGCCGCCCAAACACAAACACAAAAGGATTCTTACCGTATTGCCGCCAAGGAATTTAAACCCGTCTATGCTGAATTGAGGGCAATTGCCGAGGAAATAAATAAAGCGGAGGGCACGCTTGAAAAGAACAACGCCCCCTATACCCCCGGCCGTATTCCGGAGTGGAGAGAGGAGTAGAGAGGTTTTGTTGCCGATGAAATAAATAAAGCGGAGGGTACGCTTGAAAAGAGCAATGCCCCCTACACCTACGGACGTATCCCGCAGAGCAGAAAGGAATGGGTTCGTTTGTGTTTCTCTTTAACCTAAAAATCCTAATGAGCGTCTGAAAAAAAAGATTCAGCCGAAGAAAAACAACGGCTGAATTTTTGCCGATAAAATATAAAATAGTCTTAGCTTTGCGTTTTTTTTAAATAGATAAACAACGGTCAATGCCCAGCCAATTGGTTTACCGCGTCGGAATAGGAGCTTTCTTTGCTTTAGCGTATTTTTCAACTAAAGCGCAAACGGCTTTTTCGTTGCAAAAAGCATTGCAGACGGCGCGGCTTAACAATCGCTTGTTGATGAGTCAAAAATTAAATATCGGACTCGCGGAAGGGGACCTCATCAGCGCCCGACTGCGCCCGGATCCTATTCTCAATAATCAAACCTTGCAGCTGATGAAGTCGACTCACTTTTTCCCCGGCACAGAGTGGAACAGCAACCAAAACAGGCAGGTCTGGTGGCAACTTACAAAGCCGTTTCAAGTGGCCGGGCAACGCAAACACAAAATCGAGACGGCGCAAAACACAGCCCTGATGACACAAAGCGAATATCAAGAGACCGAGCGAAATTTATTCTTAGAAGTGGCCAATAAATGGATTGACGTCTGGGCGGCGTACCAGGAACTTGAAATTTTGAAACAAGCCAAAAAAAATATAGACACGCTGGCAATTATCAACTCGCTGCGATTGAAAAATCAAGTGATACAACAAACCGACCTGCTTCGCACCGAATTGTTAGCCAAACAATACGACGTGCGGTTGAAAACTTCCGCCGTGGAAGCCATGACGCAACACTATCAATTAAAATACCTTTTAGGCATAACCGACAGCATTCGGGTGGATACGTCCGATTACTTTATACGGCGCGACATTCCGCCGTTGGACAGTTTGACAAAACAAGCGCTGAAAAACAGGAGCGACATTCGCGCTGCGCTCGCGCAAATTGAAACCGCCGAAAGCAATATCAAATGGCAAAAGAGTTTGGCCTATCCCGTGCCGGAGTTGGGAATTATTTGGAATCCGCAGAACAGCGTGCCTTATTTCGGTTTTTTTGGCACGGTCAAACTTCCGTTATTCGACCGCAACCAAGGAGAGATAAGCAAAGCGAAAATTGCCAAACAGCAAGCCGCGTTTCAGTTAAGCGCTCAGCAACTGCAAGTGAAGACCGAAATAATGAGCGCCTACGCGGCGTTGCGGGTACAGCAAGAGAATTTTTTAAAACTTTCGGATATGTTGGCGCAATCAAAAATAATTTTAAGCAATGTCCGTTACGCTTACCTAAAAGGAGGCACCACCATCGTTGACTTTTTGGAAGCGCAACGCGGGTGGCTTGATATGCAAACGCAATATTATGAAATGGCCAAAATGTATCGTCAAAAATTTATTGAACTGTTTTATGCCGCGCAACTTTTAAATCAATTAGCCCAATGATAAGAGTCCTCTTGCTATTGCTTCCTTTTCTGTTGGCCTGCGGCAAAAAAGCAGCCCTTGTGCAGCAGCCCGGTTATTTGCCGCAACTCGTTGACAACGGGAGAGAAATTATTTTCTCTCACGGCTTTGGCGACTCCATTAAAACAGAGAAATTGAGCCGCGCAGAAATTCATTCCGACTTCACTGTGCCGGGGAGCATTGCCGCCGCCATTGCCGCCTCAAACTCAGGCGCAGGGCAGAACTTAGCNCTGTTCGACAACCCCGAACTTTCGGGGAATTATACGTTGCTGATACAACATCAAATTACGATTAATCAAATTCAGCGCATTAACATTAAACAAAAAGAAACGGAATTGGGGCGCATAAAAGATCTGTATGAGCACGGCGCCGCCACCGGGCAAGAGTGGCTCAATGCGCAAACGGCTTTGTCCATGGAACAAACCAATTTGGCGAACGAACGCGCCGCCATCATTGAACATGAAGTAAAGCTGAAAACCGCGGGTTTTTCGCTGGAATTGTTGCGTGCGGCTGCCCCGGGAATGGCTTTTATCATTTGCGACGTCCCTGAAAATCAAATTAGCCGAATTAAAAATAACGACTCATGCAAAATCAAATTCACGGCTTTTCCGGAGGAAAATTTTACGGGAAAAATNGAAGGCGCCGGCGAGGTGGTGGACAATCAAACACGGATGGTGAAAGTGCGCATACTGATACGCAACAGCACCAGCAAGTTGAAAGCCGGCATGTTTGCCTCCGTTTCATTTCAAATCGACGAAGGACGCTTTCTTAGCATCAGCAAAAATTCGCTCGTGACCGTGCAGGGAAAAAGTTATGTTTTCAAAAAGACCGGGCCGGATGTTTTTCGGCGTTGCGAGATTTCCGTCGGACAGCAGTTGGGCGACCGAATTACGGTATTGCAAGGGCTGAACAGCGGCGACGANGTGGCTTCGGAAGAGGTGATGCAATTAAAAGGATTAAGTTTCGGATACTAAAATAACTAAACCATATGCTGCAAGCACAAATTTTTCTCGACGCAGACGAACATAAAGGAGAGCTTTCTCTGCAAGATTTTATTTTGCAATTTTTGTTAAAACACAAAGTCAAAGGCGCCACCGTTTTTCGCGGNCAATTCGGTTTCGGCGAAAGGCGGAGGATGATGAGACCCCATGAACTCTTCAGCTTTGACGAAATACCGCTCATGATCACGTTTATCGACGAANACGAGATNGTAATAAAGGCGCTGACCAATTTGCGCAAAGAATGGAAAAAAGGGTTCATCGTGACGCATGANGTAAANGTNTGGNGTGAATGATAAAAAATATCCTCATATTTTCTCTCAAGAACCGATGGGTGGTGGTGTGTTGCGCCGCGGCCTTGTTGATGATGGGATATTTTTGTTTTACCCAACTGAAGATTGAAGCCTATCCCGACATTGCCGATACGAATGTAATTGTGGTGGCGCAATATCCCGGCCGCGCGGCCGAAGAAGTAGAACAACAAGTAACAGTGCCCATTGAACGCGCCTTGCAAAACACGCCGCGAGCCATGGACAGAAGAAGCCGCACTATTTTTGGATTGTCGGTAGTGCAATTAACTTTTCAAGATAAGACGGACGACTACTTTGCGCGGCAACAAATAATAGAACGGCTAAATACGATTCAACTCCCTGCGGGGGTGATGCCTCAACTGGCGCCCCTCTCTACGGCGGTGGGTGAAATTTTTCGNTATGTGNTGGAAGCCCCGCCCCGCTATACGCCTACGCAACTTCGCGATTTACAAGACTGGACAGTGAAGCCCTATCTGTTGCAAACACACGGCGTGGCCGATGTGGTCACCTTCGGCGGCCCTATCAAACAATTTCACATATTAACTTTTCCCGATAAACTTCGCCGCTATGATCTTACGCTGACAGACGTAGAGAACGCGATTGTGTCGAACAATCAAAACACGGGAGGAAGCATTATTGAAAGAGGAGGACAAGGCTTTGCCGTCCGCGGATTGGGAGCGATAAAAACCGAAGACAACATTCGCGACATTGTATTGAAGTCCGACCACGGCACTCCTGTTTTTGTGCGCGATGTGGCAAGCGTAGAAACCGCGCCCCCGCCTCCGAGCGGCGTACTGGGATATTCGGTTTCTTCCGACGGCGTCAATGTCAATAGCGGCGTGGAAGGAATTGTATTGCTTCGAAGGTTTGAAAATCCAAGCGAAGTGTTGAAAGAATTGAAAGAGCGCATGAAAAACCTGGAAGCGGAAGAATTGCCGGAAGGCGTTCATCTCCGCACCCTGTACGACAGAAGTTTTTTGATTGACCATTCGTTGGGAACCGTAGGCCGTACGCTCTTTGAAGGCATAAGCATAGTACTCATTGTATTGGTATTTTTTTTGGGAAGCGTGCGCAGCGCGCTGGTCGTGGCGCTCACCATCCCCTTCTCTTTATTATTTGCCTTTATTCTAATGCGCCTCGTCGGCATCCCGGCAAACCTGCTTTCGCTCGGCGCCATTGACTTTGGAATTATTGTGGACGGGGCTTGCGTGATGGTGGAACATTTGATCAGCAAATATCGAATGGCTTCCAAGGAAGAGCGCGAAGAAGGAATTATTCGCATCACGCTATATGCCGCGCAAGAAGTGGGACGCGAAATTTTCTTCTCCGTAACCATTATCATTTTAGCCTACATGCCCATCTTGCTGATGACGCGAGTGGAGGGAAAACTTTTTTCGCCCATGGCGCTCACACTCGCCTTTGCGGTGGTCGGTTCCATGCTGGCTGCCCTCACCTTTATTCCGGTACTGGTATCTTTTGTTTATAATAAAGCCATATCCGATACGGGAATGCCTTTTCACATCAGAAATAATGCCGCGCTCCGCATGATGGAGAAAGGATACGAAAGACTCCTCAACAGCCTCGCGAAGTATTATAAACAAACGATAGTGCTTGGCTTCGCCGCGGTGTTGCTCTTGGTTTCGCTCGGCATATTCATGGGAACAGAATTTTTGCCCGCTCTCGACGAAGGCTCTATTTTCATACGCGGAAATTTTCCGGCCGGAATTACCATTCAGGAAAACGCAAAACATGCTCCCGCCATTCGCGCCATCATTGCCAAGCATCCGCAGGTTGCTTTTGTGATCACGCAAACAGGAAGAAACGACGACGGCACCGATCCTTTTCCGTCCAATCGAAATGAAATTTTAGTAGGTCTAAAGGATTACAGTTTGTGGAGTCACTCTATAACAAAAAAAGAAATAGTCACGCAGATTTGCAATGAGCTGGCAAGCGCCTTTCCAAGCGTGCGCTTTTCTTCAGGACAACCCATTATAGATCAGGTGATGGAGATTGTTACCGGCAGCGCCGCCGACTTAGCCGTATCTATTGTGGGGGACGATTTGGTGACCATGCGCCGCAAAGCCGACAGCATTGCAACCCTTGTGAAATCGATGGACGGAAGCGACGGCGTGAACATCGAGCAAGAAGGCCCTCAAGAACAATTAGCCATTCACATCAATCGGACATCCGCCGCGCGCTACGGCATTAACGTATCGGACATCGAGAATATGATTGAAGCAGCCATTGGCGGGAAAGTAATTTCTGCCTTATACGACGGCACTAAACGATACGATATAGTAATCCGCTACTTGCCGCAGTTTCGCAGCAATATGGACGAAATTAAAAAATTGTTGGTGCCCTCCTTAAGCGGCGCCAAAATTCCAATGAAGGAATTAGCCGACATTGGTTTTGCGGAAGGGCAAACCAACATTTATCGCTACAACAATAAGCGGATGGTGACGGTGCGCACAAACATTGAAGGCCGCGACCAAGGCGGATTTGTGAAGGAGCTGCACGCGCTAATCGGCAAGCATATAAAAATTCCAAAAGGATACCAATTAGTTTTTGGAGGACAATATGAAAACTTAGAACGAGCCGGCAAGCAACTGCTTGTGACTATTCCTCTCACCTTGATTTTAGTATTTGTCTTCCTCTTTCTGCTTTTCAAAAATATAAAGCATACGCTTATAACGGCGAGTTGCATTCTCTTTGCTTTGGCCGGCGGAATTTCCGCTTTGCTCATTCGCGGATTTTACTTCAACGTGTCGGCAGGCGTAGGTTTTGTTTCCATTTTCGGAATATCCGTGATGGCGGGCGTTCTCATGGTCTCGGCCTTCAAGCGGGCAACGCTGATTCAAAACATTAGTCAAGAACTCATTTATGCAAAAGCGAAAGAACAACTCCGCGCTGTGCTCTCGGTGTTGGCAGTGGCTATTCTTGGCTTGATGCCTGCCGCCATTTCCTCCGGCATCGGCTCAGACGTGCAACGACCGCTGGCCACGGTGATTATCGGCGGGCTTACCAGCACATTGATTTTTTCGCTTATTCTCTTGCCCCCTCTTTATTGGTGGGTGAATAAAGAAAAAGGAATGAAATAGGGTTTGCCGAATAACTTTTAATGGCCGTAGTTAGGGGGGCAAATGCGCAGGAGCAATCAACTCCGAGCAGTTCCCCGCGGAATACGCAACGTCAGCGAGACAAGCAAAGATTATTTTGGACAATACAAATACTTTGCATACTTTTCAATCCGAATGAGCTTGACAAAGCGGTCGCCTCAGCGAAAATATTTTAGTTGCATGGTATGGCAAAGATGAAAATATTTATTAGCAGTGTGCAGGCAGAATTTACTGCTGAACGGAAGATGTTGCATGAATACATTTGTGCCGACCCCTTGCTCGGGAAATTTTTTGAACCATTTCTTTTCGAATTGTTGGCGGCGGCCGACCATCGGGTCGATGAAGTATATTTGAAAGAAGTGGAGAAGAGCGACATATACCTCGGACTTTTGGGGCGGCAATACGGGTTTGAAAATGCCGACGGGATTTCTCCTACAGAACGCGAATATGACCATGCCGCGCTTCATCATAAAACCAAACTGATTTTTGTTGCCGCGCATAAAGCCGAAGAAAGACACCCCAAAGAACAGTTGTTTATAAAAAAGACGCAGAAAGCCGTAATTCACAAAAAATTTGGGACTAAAGATGAACTTAAAGCAGACGTGTACGCCTCATTGGTGCGTTATTTGGAAGAAAAGGAAATTATCCGCACCGCGCCGTTTGACGCCGCCTTTCATAATTCAGCTTCTCTTGCCGACATTGACCATGACAAACTAAGGTCTTTTATTGAACAGGCTCACTCAAAAAGAGGCTTTCCTTTTTCCGGCGCCGAAAGCGCAGAGAAGGTCTTAACGCACCTAAACTTATTTCAAAACGGCAGACTGACAAATGCGGCCATCCTTTTGTTTGGAGCAGCCCCCCAACGATTTTTTATCAATTCCGAAGTTCGATGCGCTTCCTTTATCGGAACAATGGTTGAAAAACCTATTTCTTCCTACAAAGTATTCAAGGGCACCGTTTTTGAATTGGCAGAACAGGCGTTCGAATTTGTTTTGAACAAATTGGATTACCGCATTGAAACCCGTTCCGAGCAGATACAAATTCCGGGGGAATATGAAATACCCAAAGAGGTGATTACAGAGGCCATTGTGAATGCCATTGCGCACCGCGATTATTTCAGCAATGCCAGCGTACAGGTGATGCTCTTTAAAGATCGAGTCGAAATTTGGAACCCGGGGGCATTGCCCATGGGATGGACTGCCGAAAAACTAAAGCAACTTCATACTTCAGTCCCGGCCAATCCTTTGCTTGCTGAACCTTTGTATTTGGCCGGTTATATTGAACGCCTTGGCACAGGCACACTGGATATTGTGGCTAAGTGTCTGTCGCATGGACTGAAAGAACCGGAATTTATTCAGACCGAAGATTTCAAGGTCAAGATTTACCGTCGCACCTTTGGTGAAGTATCAATCAAGTACGCCACAACTACAGTAAGCGACCAAGTAGGAGTAAAAAGCGACCAAGTAAGAAGAGGAAACGACCAAGTAAGCGATCAAGTAGGAGTAAAAAG
>G312J29652_10000344_pt1 | contig 11037 bp, 5 predicted proteins | sample EareggfetidaYelm_FD_29652 | JGI IMG/M metagenome (IMG submission 29652) | reverse complement strand
ATTTTACCTGCTCTTAATTTTTCGCCCACTTGTTCCAGTCGACTTATGTCGAAGTTTGAATAGCCTAGTTTGCTCGCTATTTTTTGCTTGACTTCAGGAGTTAAATTATTCATGGTTTTTGTCTTATGTTGGTGTCGTGTTTTATTGCTTTAACCGATCAGTCCCTTGCAAAATGCATTTGTTATTTCTTGACGTTCTTCTTCGGTTTTATTAGAAATTTTTGACCGTGATGGTTTACGGCTTCTACCCTTTAAGTCATCGCTTCTATCATCTTCCTTGTCAAACAATGAACGTTGTTTTTTTATCGGGTTATTTCTTAAGTCTTTACTAAAATTTTCCTTTACGTTTTCTCCCTTTGTTTTTGCGCAAAGAGAATAATTTACTCTATATCGGTAAGACCTTGTGTCTGGCAAACTTTCTTTGATCAAAATTTTCATATCAGCTAATTTTTTTAATGCTTTTGAAATGTCGGGCTGATAACTATTGATTCGTTTAGCACATAGTTCTTGCAACCCTGGCATAACCAAGTTATTATCAAATCCGACTTGACTAAGGACAAAAATAAAAACCTTCATTTCAATCTTTGATAAGTCGTACGTCAATACGTTTTCCAGTGTTTGCTGAAAAATGAGAATGTACTCATACCCTTTTGGCATGTAGTGACGCATCTCTCGATGTAGCTCTATGGTCCCGTTTTTGGGCTCGTGAAAAGTTACAATAGTGTTTTTGCTCATTATACCCAAATGTTTAAAAACACAAACTTATAGAATATTTCTATAAATTTATAGAAATATTCTATAAGTTTATAGTAATATACTATATTTATATGCAAATACACTATAAATCGAGAAACGGCAGATCCGCGTAGAATCTGGTCGTCGAGCGCTAAAAAGCCCCTTTTTAGCCCCCTCCCTTCTTATCTCTCTGTATTGGATTGCGCAAAAAATTATAAATTTATGATATGAAAAAAAGCCAAAATACCCAAAAAAGATAAACATTATAACCTCTATCAACATCCATCCATATAAGGCTTAACAAACCTGCTAGCAGTGAAATCGACTAAAATCACCGCCTTAATTTCGCATTAGAGACAATTTGCCGTTCATTGCGTGTATATACCGACCTTTTTGCCTTGCGTCTCTCTAATGGCTTTTAAATGCGAATCAGAACAGGGATCAGCTCGATGAGGAAGGCGGCTCTGGAGCATGACCGCTCTATGCTCTGGTTTTATCTGGTATCGGGTCAAAAGAAATAAAAAAACAGCGCCGTCTCGGCGCACCGTTTGACTACATGCGCATCCCACGCCCTGGAGGCTTCTTTTTTTGCTTTAAAGTAACCTTCTCTGATGCTCGTGTACTTAACTCGGCGGTCTGTGCTTGCGTGGCTCTGATAGCTTGCAACCGGGCATTCCAATCTTTTGCTCCGTCCTTTGGTATGACAACCGTTGTTGCAGGTACCACTTCCATCATCTTTTTGCCCATTGCTTGCCCCGCCGCATCGTTGTCGAAGGCCGCGATAATTGATAGACCTTTCTCAACCATTTTTTTAGCCACGGAAATGCAAAGATTTATCGCCTGTCCTCCGAAACTGATGACACAACCTTTGAAACCTAATTGAACCAAACTTATGGCATCTATTGAGCTCTCGACAAAGGCAACTTTTTTTTCGTTTCCGCCCTTCAAAATAAAGCCCGATTTTACGCCTCGGTAACCGTGATAATTTGATTCACCTGTGCCGCGTTGTTCGCACCCTGATTTATCATTTGACAAGAAACAAGCGTTGCTAAAGCTGTCGGCGAATACCATGCCTTCAGCATGATAACCGTCAATTAGTTTTGCGTCTAATTTTCTTTGCTCGACTAAATATTTTTTAACTTTCGGCCAATTGCTTTCGTCTGACGATGGGAGTGCAGACGGCTCGATGATCTTATTTTGCGAAACCTCCAGACGCGGCTCTGCTATCTGCAAATCAATGAGCGTGACCATAGCCGTTTTAAAATCGCATCGACACAGGTGCATGACCAAGTCGATGGCGCCGCCGCCGCCTTTGGAAGCGTTGTAATCGAACCACTTTACTCCGCCCGAATCAACCTTGATCCGACCTCCGTCAGCCGTCTTCCAATTATGTTTGTCGCTCTTGTCTGGCTCTGCTCCGAGTGCTCGAAGCACACCAGTAAGAGACTTGTTTCGAAGTTCGTCGATGGTGGTTTGCATATGCGAACGAATTAGTTTTATGGACTCGCGGGCAAGTGTGGGCGACGCCTTCCAAAGTGCCATCGGAATGCGTTCAATTTTCTCATTTTTGAGTTGACTGACCGTTTTGGTCTCGCCTTTGAAATCATGACCTACCGCCGCTCTGACCTGCTCGCACAACTTTTCTGGGAACTCACGATGGTTCAATTCTCTGTCCTTTTTCCGAGTGATTTTATTCCTCTCGTTGATGATGAGATGCACGTGCAAATTCTTTGCTACCTCGCCGCCCTCGCCTCGATGCACGGCAACCGTATAATGACAATTTTTGATAGGTGTTTGAGCGATTATTTCTTTCGTTTTTTGAAGGCACATTTCCGCGGTATAATGATTGGGCATCGGAATGGTTATGTTTGTCCTGACGCGGGCGTCGTGGCGTCCGCGTATGCCTAATTCTTTGTTTCCGAATTTCTCGTTTTGTTCAATAAATTTCCATTCGGAAATAATGGAATGCTTGTCTTGCAATTCGTTGGAATTGTAAAATGCGAGACACTCGTTTTCACGCAAGTAATATCGTACGTCCCCAGTTCTGCTTCTCGATATGTTCATGTCGCGTAGCTGTATTTCTTTCGCCTCGAAAGCCCTCGTCATTGCGCCGCGCAATGAGGTAGAGGGCTTGCAGGCCGTCACACGCGAAAGTAGTTGCGCGGATTCGCATTTCCAAAAAATATTTTTTATTCTTGAATAAAAAATGCGTTATGACAAAGTCAAAAAATGAAAAAACGATTGTTTCGAAAGAAGAAAAATTGAAATTGTTGCAGGCAAAAATCGACAAACTCAAAAAGCAAAAACGAAACGTTTCGAATTCCGACAAACCGACAAAAAAGGAAAGAACAAAAGCACTCGTCCAACTCGGCGCAAAGTGTTTCGGAAAGAATTGGAACGCGGTCAAAGAGACGGTGCTGAACGCGAGCAAAATTGAAGTGTACATCGACGGCAAAAAGGTCGGATAGTTTTCGCGGAACGAGGGTATTTTTTTCCGCAGTAGCCCTGTATTGGGAGGCGCAAGCCATGAAAAAATGTCCGCCTCGGACACCATATTTTATCGCCATGGAATTCAAGCCTGTTCTCCTCGATGCGCTCCCGCCTGTGCGAAATGGTTGTCGCCAAAATACAGGGCTACTGCGGAAAAAAATATCCCTGCAACGCCGCTCCCTGTATCGAGCCTGTTCTCGCCGATGCGCTCCCGCCTGTGCGAAATGGTTGTCGCCAATACAGGGCTACTGCGGAAAAAAATATCCCTGCAACGCCGTTCCCTGTATCGAGCCTGTTCTTGCCGATGCGCTCCCTCGCCTGTGCCGGGCACTGCAGTTACATCCTCATCCCTCGATTTCTCCTAACTTTAAATTTCATTTCTTTTCTATCATGTTTTTCTTTGGCATAGTTAGAATATCCGGTTAAAGCCATGTCTAGTTTTTTGCCAAGAATTTTGTCTTCGTAAGCTTTGTATTCCAGAAGTTGTTCGGGCGTTACGCCAACAATTTCACCAGCTATTATTTTCCCTCCTGTTTGTTCCATTTTGATGATTTCGGAAGGTGTATACCCGAGTTCATTTGCTATTTTTTCTTTGTTCGGGTTTGGTCTTATTTCCGATTTTTTTTCGGAGTTTTCAATCTCTTCTTTGACTTCATAATAATCCATTTGACCATGCAATGCTAGATCGATTTTTCTGTTGAAAATCTTATCCTCGTAGAGCTTGTATTCGAGAATATGAATTATGTGCATGTCGGGAATTTTACCTGCTCTTAATTTTTCGCCCACTTGTTCCAGTCGACTTATGTCGAAGTTTGAATAGCCTAGTTTGCTCGCTATTTTTTGCTTGANTTCAGGAGTTAAATTATTCATGGTTTTTGTCTTATGTTGGTGTCGTGTTTTATTGCTTTAACCGATCAGTCCCTTGCAAAATGCATTTGTTATTTCTTGACGTTCTTCTTCGGTTTTATTAGAAATTTTTGACCGTGATGGTTTACGGCTTCTACCCTTTAAGTCATCGCTTCTATCATCTTCCTTGTCAAACAATGAACGTTGTTTTTTTATCGGGTTATTTCTTAAGTCTTTACTAAAATTTTCCTTTACGTTTTCTCCCTTTGTTTTTGCGCAAAGAGAATAATTTACTCTATATCGGTAAGACCTTGTGTCTGGCAAACTTTCTTTGATCAAAATTTTCATATCAGCTAATTTTTTTAATGCTTTTGAAATGTCGGGCTGATAACTATTGATTCGTTTAGCACATAGTTCTTGCAACCCTGGCATAACCAAGTTATTATCAAATCCGACTTGACTAAGGACAAAAATAAAAACCTTCATTTCAATCTTTGATAAGTCGTACGTCAATACGTTTTCCAGTGTTTGCTGAAAAATGAGAATGTACTCATACCCTTTTGGCATGTAGTGACGCATCTCTCGATGTAGCTCTATGGTCCCGTTTTTGGGCTCGTGAAAAGTTACAATAGTGTTTTTGCTCATTATACCCAAATGTTTAAAAACACAAACTTATAGAATATTTCTATAAATTTATAGAAATATTCTATAAGTTTATAGTAATATACTATATTTATATGCAAATACACTATAAATCGAGAAACGGCAGATCCGCGTAGAATCTGGTCGTCGAGCGCTAAAAAGCCCCTTTTTAGCCCCCTCCCTTCTTATCTCTCTGTATTGGATTGCGCAAAAAATTATAAATTTATGATATGAAAAAAAGCCAAAATACCCAAAAAAGATAAACATTATAACCTCTATCAACATCCATCCATATAAGGCTTAACAAACCTGCTAGCAGTGAAATCGACTAAAATCACCGCCTTAATTTCGCATTAGAGACAATTTGCCGTTCATTGCGTGTATATACCGACCTTTTTGCCTTGCGTCTCTCTAATGGCTTTTAAATGCGAATCAGAACAGGGATCAGCTCGATGAGGAAGGCGGCTCTGGAGCATGACCGCTCTATGCTCTGGTTTTATCTGGTATCGGGTCAAAAGAAATAAAAAAACAGCGCCGTCTCGGCGCACCGTTTGACTACATGCGCATCCCACGCCCTGGAGGCTTCTTTTTTTGCTTTAAAGTAACCTTCTCTGATGCTCGTGTACTTAACTCGGCGGTCTGTGCTTGCGTGGCTCTGATAGCTTGCAACCGGGCATTCCAATCTTTTGCTCCGTCCTTTGGTATGACAACCGTTGTTGCAGGTACCACTTCCATCATCTTTTTGCCCATTGCTTGCCCCGCCGCATCGTTGTCGAAGGCCGCGATAATTGATAGACCTTTCTCAACCATTTTTTTAGCCACGGAAATGCAAAGATTTATCGCCTGTCCTCCGAAACTGATGACACAACCTTTGAAACCTAATTGAACCAAACTTATGGCATCTATTGAGCTCTCGACAAAGGCAACTTTTTTTTCGTTTCCGCCCTTCAAAATAAAGCCCGATTTTACGCCTCGGTAACCGTGATAATTTGATTCACCTGTGCCGCGTTGTTCGCACCCTGATTTATCATTTGACAAGAAACAAGCGTTGCTAAAGCTGTCGGCGAATACCATGCCTTCAGCATGATAACCGTCAATTAGTTTTGCGTCTAATTTTCTTTGCTCGACTAAATATTTTTTAACTTTCGGCCAATTGCTTTCGTCTGACGATGGGAGTGCAGACGGCTCGATGATCTTATTTTGCGAAACCTCCAGACGCGGCTCTGCTATCTGCAAATCAATGAGCGTGACCATAGCCGTTTTAAAATCGCATCGACACAGGTGCATGACCAAGTCGATGGCGCCGCCGCCGCCTTTGGAAGCGTTGTAATCGAACCACTTTACTCCGCCCGAATCAACCTTGATCCGACCTCCGTCAGCCGTCTTCCAATTATGTTTGTCGCTCTTGTCTGGCTCTGCTCCGAGTGCTCGAAGCACACCAGTAAGAGACTTGTTTCGAAGTTCGTCGATGGTGGTTTGCATATGCGAACGAATTAGTTTTATGGACTCGCGGGCAAGTGTGGGCGACGCCTTCCAAAGTGCCATCGGAATGCGTTCAATTTTCTCATTTTTGAGTTGACTGACCGTTTTGGTCTCGCCTTTGAAATCATGACCTACCGCCGCTCTGACCTGCTCGCACAACTTTTCTGGGAACTCACGATGGTTCAATTCTCTGTCCTTTTTCCGAGTGATTTTATTCCTCTCGTTGATGATGAGATGCACGTGCAAATTCTTTGCTACCTCGCCGCCCTCGCCTCGATGCACGGCAACCGTATAATGACAATTTTTGATAGGTGTTTGAGCGATTATTTCTTTCGTTTTTTGAAGGCACATTTCCGCGGTATAATGATTGGGCATCGGAATGGTTATGTTTGTCCTGACGCGGGCGTCGTGGCGTCCGCGTATGCCTAATTCTTTGTTTCCGAATTTCTCGTTTTGTTCAATAAATTTCCATTCGGAAATAATGGAATGCTTGTCTTGCAATTCGTTGGAATTGTAAAATGCGAGACACTCGTTTTCACGCAAGTAATATCGTACGTCCCCAGTTCTGCTTCTCGATATGTTCATGTCGCGTAGCTGTATTTCTTTCGCCTCGAAAGCCCTCGTCATTGCGCCGCGCAATGAGGTAGAGGGCTTGCAGGCCGTCACACGCGAAAGTAGTTGCGCGGATTCGCATTTCCAAAAAATATTTTTTATTCTTGAATAAAAAATGCGTTATGACAAAGTCAAAAAATGAAAAAACGATTGTTTCGAAAGAAGAAAAATTGAAATTGTTGCAGGCAAAAATCGACAAACTCAAAAAGCAAAAACGAAACGTTTCGAATTCCGACAAACCGACAAAAAAGGAAAGAACAAAAGCACTCGTCCAACTCGGCGCAAAGTGTTTCGGAAAGAATTGGAACGCGGTCAAAGAGACGGTGCTGAACGCGAGCAAAATTGAAGTGTACATCGACGGCAAAAAGGTCGGATAGTTTTCGCGGAACGAGGGTATTTTTTTCCGCAGTAGCCCTGTATTGGGAGGCGCAAGCCATGAAAAAATGTCCGCCTCGGACACCATATTTTATCGCCATGGAATTCAAGCCTGTTCTCCTCGATGCGCTCCCGCCTGTGCGAAATGGTTGTCGCCAAAATACAGGGCTACTGCGGAAAAAAATATCCCTGCAACGCCGCTCCCTGTATCGAGCCTGTTCTCGCCGATGCGCTCCCGCCTGTGCGAAATGGTTGTCGCCAATACAGGGCTACTGCGGAAAAAAATATCCCTGCAACGCCGTTCCCTGTATCGAGCCTGTTCTTGCCGATGCGCTCCCTCGCCTGTGCCGGGCACTGCAGTTACATCCTCATCCCTCGATTTCTCCTAACTTTAAATTTCATTTCTTTTCTATCATGTTTTTCTTTGGCATAGTTAGAATATCCGGTTAAAGCCATGTCTAGTTTTTTGCCAAGAATTTTGTCTTCGTAAGCTTTGTATTCCAGAAGTTGTTCGGGCGTTACGCCAACAATTTCACCAGCTATTATTTTCCCTCCTGTTTGTTCCATTTTGATGATTTCGGAAGGTGTATACCCGAGTTCATTTGCTATTTTTTCTTTGTTCGGGTTTGGTCTTATTTCCGATTTTTTTTCGGAGTTTTCAATCTCTTCTTTGACTTCATAATAATCCATTTGACCATGCAATGCTAGATCGATTTTTCTGTTGAAAATCTTATCCTCGTAGAGCTTGTATTCGAGAATATGAATTATGTGCATGTCGGGAATTTTACCTGCTCTTAATTTTTCGCCCACTTGTTCCAGTCGACTTATGTCGAAGTTTGAATAGCCTAGTTTGCTCGCTATTTTTTGCTTGACTTCAGGAGTTAAATTATTCATGGTTTTTGTCTTATGTTGGTGTCGTGTTTTATTGCTTTAACCGATCAGTCCCTTGCAAAATGCATTTGTTATTTCTTGACGTTCTTCTTCGGTTTTATTAGAAATTTTTGACCGTGATGGTTTACGGCTTCTACCCTTTAAGTCATCGCTTCTATCATCTTCCTTGTCAAACAATGAACGTTGTTTTTTTATCGGGTTATTTCTTAAGTCTTTACTAAAATTTTCCTTTACGTTTTCTCCCTTTGTTTTTGCGCAAAGAGAATAATTTACTCTATATCGGTAAGACCTTGTGTCTGGCAAACTTTCTTTGATCAAAATTTTCATATCAGCTAATTTTTTTAATGCTTTTGAAATGTCGGGCTGATAACTATTGATTCGTTTAGCACATAGTTCTTGCAACCCTGGCATAACCAAGTTATTATCAAATCCGACTTGACTAAGGACAAAAATAAAAACCTTCATTTCAATCTTTGATAAGTCGTACGTCAATACGTTTTCCAGTGTTTGCTGAAAAATGAGAATGTACTCATACCCTTTTGGCATGTAGTGACGCATCTCTCGATGTAGCTCTATGGTCCCGTTTTTGGGCTCGTGAAAAGTTACAATAGTGTTTTTGCTCATTATACCCAAATGTTTAAAAACACAAACTTATAGAATATTTCTATAAATTTATAGAAATATTCTATAAGTTTATAGTAATATACTATATTTATATGCAAATACACTATAAATCGAGAAACGGCAGATCCGCGTAGAATCTGGTCGTCGAGCGCTAAAAAGCCCCTTTTTAGCCCCCTCCCTTCTTATCTCTCTGTATTGGATTGCGCAAAAAATTATAAATTTATGATATGAAAAAAAGCCAAAATACCCAAAAAAGATAAACATTATAACCTCTATCAACATCCATCCATATAAGGCTTAACAAACCTGCTAGCAGTGAAATCGACTAAAATCACCGCCTTAATTTCGCATTAGAGACAATTTGCCGTTCATTGCGTGTATATACCGACCTTTTTGCCTTGCGTCTCTCTAATGGCTTTTAAATGCGAATCAGAACAGGGATCAGCTCGATGAGGAAGGCGGCTCTGGAGCATGACCGCTCTATGCTCTGGTTTTATCTGGTATCGGGTCAAAAGAAATAAAAAAACAGCGCCGTCTCGGCGCACCGTTTGACTACATGCGCATCCCACGCCCTGGAGGCTTCTTTTTTTGCTTTAAAGTAACCTTCTCTGATGCTCGTGTACTTAACTCGGCGGTCTGTGCTTGCGTGGCTCTGATAGCTTGCAACCGGGCATTCCAATCTTTTGCTCCGTCCTTTGGTATGACAACCGTTGTTGCAGGTACCACTTCCATCATCTTTTTGCCCATTGCTTGCCCCGCCGCATCGTTGTCGAAGGCCGCGATAATTGATAGACCTTTCTCAACCATTTTTTTAGCCACGGAAATGCAAAGATTTATCGCCTGTCCTCCGAAACTGATGACACAACCTTTGAAACCTAATTGAACCAAACTTATGGCATCTATTGAGCTCTCGACAAAGGCAACTTTTTTTTCGTTTCCGCCCTTCAAAATAAAGCCCGATTTTACGCCTCGGTAACCGTGATAATTTGATTCACCTGTGCCGCGTTGTTCGCACCCTGATTTATCATTTGACAAGAAACAAGCGTTGCTAAAGCTGTCGGCGAATACCATGCCTTCAGCATGATAACCGTCAATTAGTTTTGCGTCTAATTTTCTTTGCTCGACTAAATATTTTTTAACTTTCGGCCAATTGCTTTCGTCTGACGATGGGAGTGCAGACGGCTCGATGATCTTATTTTGCGAAACCTCCAGACGCGGCTCTGCTATCTGCAAATCAATGAGCGTGACCATAGCCGTTTTAAAATCGCATCGACACAGGTGCATGACCAAGTCGATGGCGCCGCCGCCGCCTTTGGAAGCGTTGTAATCGAACCACTTTACTCCGCCCGAATCAACCTTGATCCGACCTCCGTCAGCCGTCTTCCAATTATGTTTGTCGCTCTTGTCTGGCTCTGCTCCGAGTGCTCGAAGCACACCAGTAAGAGACTTGTTTCGAAGTTCGTCGATGGTGGTTTGCATATGCGAACGAATTAGTTTTATGGACTCGCGGGCAAGTGTGGGCGACGCCTTCCAAAGTGCCATCGGAATGCGTTCAATTTTCTCATTTTTGAGTTGACTGACCGTTTTGGTCTCGCCTTTGAAATCATGACCTACCGCCGCTCTGACCTGCTCGCACAACTTTTCTGGGAACTCACGATGGTTCAATTCTCTGTCCTTTTTCCGAGTGATTTTATTCCTCTCGTTGATGATGAGATGCACGTGCAAATTCTTTGCTACCTCGCCGCCCTCGCCTCGATGCACGGCAACCGTATAATGACAATTTTTGATAGGTGTTTGAGCGATTATTTCTTTCGTTTTTTGAAGGCACATTTCCGCGGTATAATGATTGGGCATCGGAATGGTTATGTTTGTCCTGACGCGGGCGTCGTGGCGTCCGCGTATGCCTAATTCTTTGTTTCCGAATTTCTCGTTTTGTTCAATAAATTTCCATTCGGAAATAATGGAATGCTTGTCTTGCAATTCGTTGGAATTGTAAAATGCGAGACACTCGTTTTCACGCAAGTAATATCGTACGTCCCCAGTTCTGCTTCTCGATATGTTCATGTCGCGTAGCTGTATTTCTTTCGCCTCGAAAGCCCTCGTCATTGCGCCGCGCAATGAGGTAGAGGGCTTGCAGGCCGTCACACGCGAAAGTAGTTGCGCGGATTCGCATTTCCAAAAAATATTTTTTATTCTTGAATAAAAAATGCGTTATGACAAAGTCAAAAAATGAAAAAACGATTGTTTCGAAAGAAGAAAAATTGAAATTGTTGCAGGCAAAAATCGACAAACTCAAAAAGCAAAAACGAAACGTTTCGAATTCCGACAAACCGACAAAAAA
>G312J29652_10000343_pt1 | contig 11043 bp, 9 predicted proteins | sample EareggfetidaYelm_FD_29652 | JGI IMG/M metagenome (IMG submission 29652) | reverse complement strand
CCAACTCTGCCGGGTTGGCCCTTTTCTTTGCGGAATCGCCAGTGTTCACGGGGTTGCGGCACGGGATGCGGTGGTCAGGGGAGTCCAGAGCCACCCCGTTTTTCGGCGTTTTCAATCCAGATCCTGCTATCTTGCTCAAAAATGCGGTGGGTAGGCGTGCCACTTCCAACCTTGACCAGATCATCGCCAACGCCGAAGGCGCGCCGCCCACGCCGAACGACGCGGAACTGAAGTCCGCCGCCGAAGCATCGTGAGCCAAGCCGCGCACGTGGACGAACAGCAAGCAGGCCGAAGTCGTGCGGATGCTCCAGCGTCCCGAAGACACGACCGTCCGGCAGATTTGCGCCACCACCGGCTGGCAGGCGCACACGGTGCGCGGCGCGTTCGCCGGGCATTCAAGAAAAAGCTGGGTCTGACGCTGGTTTCGGACAAACAGCCCGTCGGCGAGCGCGTGTACCGCATGGCCTGATTGATGATGCATCATTGCTACGGAGCGGGGGTGTCCGGCTTTTTCGCCTTGTCGCTCCCCCTCTCCGGCAATTGCAGGAATTGGACGAATAGCTCGCGCGCGTAGTGACGCGCAAAGCGATGCATCCGGTACAGGGCCAAACCAGTGCCGACCACCAAGCAAACGACCAAACGCCAGTCCGCCGATGCTTGCGTGGGCAAGAGGGCGAGCGCTACTAGCAGCCCGGCGGCCAGACCCCGGTTCAACCCATAGTTACCGTTGAAGGTGTCAACGCGACTGGTTCGTCCTGCGCCCGCAACTGCGGCGTAGATCTGGTGCGTGATCGCGTGCCAATCGCTCGCGCTGGATGATGCGATTTCGAAATTGGCCAGTCCTGGCTGCTTGCGAAGACGTTCTTCTACCTGCGAAATCTGCTGCGCAGCCAATAGCCGGGCGGGCTTGATGCGAAGCCAGTACGTGGGCATTCCGCCCCAGCACTTCCACCATACGGCCTCGATGAGGTTGCCGACGGCCTGCACGATGTGCCCGGCGGCATAGGCCAGCACAATGAAAATGCCCAGCCCGCCCACGCTTACATCCTTGACGAGCGTGGGGAGACCCCAGCCCGGGAACAGCAGCACCAGCGCCGCCATTGCAATTGCACCGGGTAGCAGGATGCCCGTGAATTCGTAGAATTCAAGCTGACGCATTGGTGTTCTTCAGTTGGTATTTCTCATTCAAATTACCGGAACCATCCGGATTCACTGTCAATGTGATGTTGCCGCACCACCGCGTTGACAAAACTCCATTACTAGAATACTGCCGATATTTGTTGCTGGCGTCGGTTTCAGGCTTTTTGCCAACGGAAACGATGGTGTATTGCGGAGCCATCGCCTTGACCGAGGGTCGGTGATAACCGCTGTCACGACCATGATGGCTGGCCTTAAGGACGTGACACTTCAAGTCATACTCATAGTGCGCGTAGATATCCTCCCATACTGCCTCGTCGGCGTCACCGCCGAGGATGATCTTGATGCCAGCGTAAGTCAGTCGCAGGACGTAGCTCATGCAGTTGGAATTGTCACCAGCATCACGGAGCAGTTGCGGTGTCGGAGCCAGAATTTCGATGCCATCCCCAATATCCATCGGCGAATCTCCTTCGCACCAGTATTTCCCGGTATGGCCGCGCATCAGGTTCATGACTTTCGTGCCGTTCTGCCCCGAGCGCAGCCGCTGGTACGCCGCCCAATCATCGCGGTCGGAATCGCGAAAGAAATCCGTGATGCATTTCGAGTGTTCGACATCCCAAATGTTGTTGATGCTGAACTGCCGATCCAGTACCGAGATGCCGCGCATGTGATCCATGTCCGGGTGCGTCTGGACATAGCGCCAGATCGATTTCCCGTGAAACCGCATCGTCAGAAAATCGATGGGATTGGTAAGTTCGATGCCGTACCCTGCCTGCTCCAGAAGCTGCCCGACGCTGTGATAGATGGCAGCCTGTCTCCCATCAACGCGATAACGCGACAACAGCTCTGCTTCCGTGAACGGGTCAAGCTCACTGCCGTTGTTGATGTCGATGACGGTGATGCGCCCAGAGGGATGCTCGATGACCGTGCAGTCACCGTGCCCCACGTTGAGAAAATGAACTTTCAGCATTGCCAGATCTCGCTATCTTTTGTTTATACAAACGTGCCCCCCGCCCCATCCCGTCTGGCGAAAGCGAATCCCACCGTGACGGCGTGTGGTAAGCACATGGCGTGTCACCCCATCGAAGAATGCGATGCCTTTCGCATGCTGCCGATACAAGTTCGCCGTTTTCTGTGTCTCATGAATAACTGCGCCATCGGAGAACACGACGACTTCAGGACTGCACCAATTGAAAACGTCGGCGCAGTAGCCATTTTCGCGCCCGTGATGTGACGCCACGAAGATGTTGACGCCAGCCAGCGCGGTGCGGAAGTTTGGCAACCGGAGCAGATTGAGCCAGCCAGCCTTCTCGATGTCGCCCGGGAAAATGATCCCTAAATCGTGATAACGCAGAATCGTGACCAAGCTCAGGTTGTTTTCATCGGTGAATTCCGGGTAGACGTTCCAAAAATACGAAATCTGGAGAGCACCGAAATCCTGCGGAGCGGGCAGGTCTTGCGTGTAATAGGTGCCTGCCATGTACGCCAAAGTGCGGATGCCCGGATCTATCCCGTTCTCTGCTTTCATGGCATACAACAGGTTCGGCCAAACGGATGGGTTGCGGCTGAGAACAGATACACCAATGTTGGTGAGCACGCCGGGCAAATCGCTGACGTGGTCGCGGTCGTAGTTGCTGACGATCAGGCGGTCGATGTACTGAATGCCACGCGCAGGCAGAGCCTGCGAGGGACGCCAGTTCGTCGACGTGTTGTGCCCGCAATCAACCAGAATCCTGCGATTGTTGTCCGCAGTGACCAAAGAGCATCCACCATGCTCAACGTCGAAGATTTCAATATCCATCGCCCGTCCTCCCGTTCAAGTCGCTTGCATCCGCCGCGCTTCCATTGTCTGCCACCCCGGCACATGCGCGCTCATCAGCGCCTTGAACACGCGCCCGTGGGTGGTGTAGCGCAGGTGCAGCAGTTCGTGGACGATCACGTAATCCTGAAAGCACGATTCCTGATCGAGCAGGTCGCTGGCCAGCGTGACTGTACCTGCCAAGGAACACGAACCCCATTTGCGGCGCATCGTCTGCACGCGCACCACGCGCGGGTTGACCTTGAGCTTCAGCGCCCAGGCCAGCGTGCGGCGGCGCAGGTCTTGCGCGGGATAGAGGGAGGATTTCATTCATCCGCCTCCACCAGAAGCATCTTGAACACCAGATCGACGGCGCGGGTGCGTTCTTCTGGCGGCAGGCCGAGCAAGGGCTTGTAGATGGCCGCGCGCAGTCGCCGTCGTTCGTCGGGGTTGACCGCGGCATTGGGGAAGCGGCCCAGCAGTTCCTCGATGTCCTTCGCCAGCGCCATTGCATCGAGGCTTGCGGCCTTCACCGCTGCATCCTCGCGCAGCACCCAGAACACGCCGAACGCGCGTGCCGACAGGCCGCTGTCGCGTGCCGCCTTCATCGCGGCTTCTTTCTCCGCCGCCAGCGCCGCCAATTGATCCATCGCGGCCAGGCCCGTGGTCTTGCGTTCCTCCAAATCCTTCAGGATGCGCTCGGCCCGGTCTTTCAGTGGCTGCAACACGGGCGCGGCGGCGGCGTCCTGGTCGATCTCCTGCTGCAAGCCGCGCACGAGGTTGAACACCTTGCCTTCGTCCGAACCCTTGTCGCCGCGCAACGATTGCAGGGTCGCCACGTCGAATGTCACGCTCTTGGTCAACCGTCCCAAGCCTTGCTGCTCGGCGCTTTCCTCGATCAGCCGCCGGGTCTTGTAGGCCAGATCGGCGACGAAGCCGACCTTCTCCGCATAGGCGTTGCGCACCGCCGCGTAAAGCTGGCTCAACTGCTTGTAGCTGGCGATGTGGTCGCGCAGTTCCGGCGTGGGCGAGAGGATTTCCCACAACGCTTCGATTTCCTTGTACGCCTCGAAGAAGGTCTTGCGCGCTTCCGGTGTCAGGAAGCGACCGAACACCAGCTTTTCCAGCCGCTCGTCCGGCGCACCCTCCGCATCGGCCTCAAGGTATTCCTGTTTCGCCTGCGCAATGCGTTGCAGAAAATCCTGCAACAGCACGTCCAAGTCCTCGATCACGCCGCCCACGTCGCTGGAGTCGAAGGTCAACGCCTTCTTCAATTCGCGCAGCACGCCGACGAAATCCAGCACCAGCCCGACGCGCTTGCGCACGCCGTTGGCATCCACATAAGGCCGGTTCACGCGCGCGATGGATTGCAGCAGCACATGGTCGCGCATCGGCTTGTCGAGGTAGAGGCAATACAGCAGCGGTGCGTCGTAGCCGGTGAGCAGCTTGTCGGTGACGATCAGAATCTTCGGATTTTCGGCGGGCTTCTTGAACATCAGCCGCGCCTGTTCCTCGGCCTCGTCGGAAAGCTGTAGCTTCGCCACCAGCGGGCGATCAATCGCATCCGCCGCGTTCTGCGTATAGACCGGCACCGTCCATTCCGGCGGCAGCAGCTTGTCCAGCGCCTGTTTGTACTTGGCGCAGGCTTCGCGGTTCACCGCCACGACAAACGCCTTGTAGCCCAGCGGTAGCACGTTTTCCTTAAAGTGTTCGGCGACGAAAGCCGCCACCTTCTCGATGCGCTCGTCGGCGGTGAGGAAGGTGCGCAGGCCCACGGCGCGGTCGAGCACCTTGTTGAGTTCCTCCACGTCGCTGACGCCTTCGCTTTCCGCCAGCGCGAAGAATTCCTTGTCCAGCCGTTCGGCAGGCACGGTCATTTCGCTGGGGGCCATCATGTGCTTGATGGGCAGCGTGGTTTCGTCGGTGATGCTTTCGGCAATCGAATACTTGTCGAGATAGCCGTGTTCGTCCTGCGTGCCGAAAATCTTGAACGTGCCTTCGCCCTGCGCGCTGCGCGAAATCGGCGTGCCAGTAAAGCCGATGATGGTGGACTTGGGCAATGCCGCCATCAGGTAGGTGCCCAAGTCTTTCGCCACCGAGCGGTGCGCCTCGTCGATGAACACATAGACGTTGTCACGCGTGCAACTGTCTTTCTTCACCTCGTCGAACTTGTGGATCATCGAGATGATGAGGCCGCGAAAATCCGCGTCCAGCAGGGCTTGCAGTTCGGCCTTGTTGCTGGCGCGCTTGACCGCGATGTCCTGCGCCTGCATCTCGCCCAGCAGGCGCTCGACCCAGCCCTTCAACTGGCCTTCGAGTTCGGTACGGTCCACCACCAGCAGCACGGTGGCATTCTTGAAACGCGCCTTGTCTTCCAGAATCTGCCGCGCGGCGGTGAGCAGGGTGAAGGTCTTGCCCGAACCCTGTGTATGCCAGACCAGCCCGCGCGTCTTGGCCGGGTCGGCGCAGCGTGCAAGGATGGCGTCGATGGCACGGCGCTGGTGCTGGCGCAGCACGGATTTGCGCGTTTCGCCGTCCTGCACGTAGAACAGAATCCAGTGCTGCAAGGTGCGCAGGAACTCGGTCGGCTCAAAGAAGGCCTGCACCGCGAAGCGGTAACTTTCCTCCGGGGCCTGCTTCCAGCGCGCCATGTCGCGGCGGGTGGCGTTCCAGGTCACGCCGTACCAGTAATCGAGCAGATGGGTGACGTTGAACAACTGCGCAGTCGCCAGCAGTTCCGGTGTTTCCATTTCGTAGCGGCGCAGTTGCTTGATAGCGCGCTCGATGGCGTCGCCGTCCTTCGGATTCTTGTGCTCGACGATGACCACCGGCACGCCGTTGACCACGAACATCACGTCGGCGCGGTTGCCCTTGGGCCGCGCGGGCGGTTTGATCTTCCATTCCCAAGTGACGTGGAAGGCGTTTTCCGCCGGGTGATCGAAGTCGATCAGCGTCACCGCTCGGTGGCGCTTTTCCGCCTCGTCGTACCACTGGCGTTCGCCGCGCAGCCAGCCCAGCAGTTCGCGGTTGCCTTCGATGCCGGGCGGCAGCGCGTCCAGCGTTTCCACGATGGAGCGGATGGCATCCGCCGTCAGCCACGGGTTGAAGGCCGCGAGCTTGGCTTCCAGCACGTCGCGGAAGAACGTGCCCGCATCGCCGCCGCGCTTGGCGCGGGCATCGTCGGGCGTGATGGTCGTCCAGCCGATTTCCGCCGCGTGGCGCACCATCGGGAACTGCACGGTGCCCGCTTCGCTGATTTTCAGGGGTTTGCTCATGCCGCTCACTCCCCTTTCTTCTTGCGCGTCTGTCGCGGCTTGGCGGATTCCAGCAGTTTGGCTGCCGACTCCAACGCGCGGATGTTCTCCACCGAGCCGCTGCTTTCCTTTTCCGCGCGGCGGCGTTCGGCAAATTTCTCGAATTCGGCATGGGCGATGGCGTCGGCCTCCTTGCGCGTTCGCTTGCCCGCGTCGGGCAATACCTTGCGGTCGTTGAAGCGCAGAAAGTCGTCCAGCCGGGTTTCCCAATCGGCCATGAACACCTGTTTGCGGCGTTCGGCCTGATCCTCGGCGAAATCCAGCCACATGGTGACGATGCGGTTCAACTCGCGGATTTCGCTTTCCTGCAAGTAGTTCTTGGCGATGGTCACGTCGCTCTTGCGCACTTCCTCGCCCGCCCAGGTGCTCAGGCCCGCATTCGGCAGCAGATGATTGATGCGACTGGCGACAATCTCCGGCGCGGTCAGGCCGGTGACGGCGTAGTGCAGTTTGTTCTGCATCACCTGGAAGAAGCGCGTGGTTTCCGGCAGCGAGGGCTGGTAATCCGCCGCCAGCGTGAACACCTCGCGCACGCGCAGATACATGCGGCGCTCGCTGGCGCGGATGTCGCGCACCCGCTCCAGCAGTTCGGCGAAATGGTCGGGCGCGCTGGAGCCAGCCACCGGCGGGTTCTTCAGGCGCTTGTCGTCCAGCGCGAAACCCTTGACGATGTATTCGCGCAGCACCTGGGTGGCCCAGATGCGGAAGTGCGTCGCCAGCACCGAGTTCACGCGGTAGCCCACGGCAATCACCGCGTCCAGGCTGTAGAAGCGCGTGGCGTAGGCCTTGCCGTCGGCGGCAGTGCTTTCCAAAATGGAAACAACTGCCGCCTCGGCCAGTTCCCCAGTCTCGAAGATGTTCTTCAGGTGCTTGCTGACGGCCGGAGCTTGCACGCCGAACAACTCGGCCATCTGCTTCTGGGTCAGCCACAGGGTATCCACCGCCAAGCGGGCCTGCACGCACAGGCGGCCATCCTTGCCGGGGTAGATGACCAGTTCGCCCGGCGCGTCGGGTGCGGGCTTGCCTTCCTGCTTCATGCGGTGGCCTCCGTAGCTTGCGTCGGAGTCAGCGCCGACAGGTCGAGGTCGGCGACGCGGATGGCGCCGGTCATCAGCTTGTGCAGCAGGGACTTGAAGAGTTCTTCCAGCACCGCGCGCTTTTGCCGGTGCAGGGCGATCTTGCGGTCGAGGGTGTCGAGGATGGCGGCAATCTCCGTCTGTTCATCGGGATTCGTCGAGGTGAACAGCATGAGCTTCTCGAATGTGCCTTTGCTCAGAATTGGAACTGGACTGGGTGAAGCCGCATTGCGCACGATGTCCGCGCGGTAAGTGAGTAAGTGCGAAAGGTAGTTCGGGTCATAGCCCACGCCCGGAACGATGGCGTTGATTTGTTGATTGGTGGCACTGGATACCACCGTGGTGCGCCCGACCTTGCCGATGGTCGAGCCAATGCACACCACGCAGGTTGTCCCTGCGGGAAGCGCCCGCGAAACTGCCAATCCCGAATCGGTGATGTGCTTCTGGGTTGACGCAATCGGGAACCCGTGGTCTATGTCGCCCGGCGAGATGAAAGGAATCGTTCCATCGTCGTAGTAGTCGCGATCTTTCGTCGGCGGCGTCGTGCCTGTGACGATTTCACCCAATTCGGCAAAAACAACCTCGACCCAACTCTCCGGCACCAGCCCGATTTCGGTTTCCTTCTGCGCCTCGCCGCGCAGGCCGCGCGTGAACAGTTCGCGCATGGCGGCGCGTTTTAGTTCTTGCAGGTTATCGAGCACCGCCGCCTGTTGTTGCAGCGCCGATTCTGTCTTGCGAAGAACACCAGCAGCCGCTTTCTGCTCGGCTTCATCCAGCGGGTAGGACATTTCCTTTTCCTTCAGGACGGTGAAGTGCCGGTTGTAGCCCCGCGCGGGCAGGTCGATGGCGCGGCAAGCGTAGAAGAAGAACAGCGGGTCGATGTCCGCCTTGGGCCGCAACAGTTGCGTGCCGTCCGCGCCGCGTGCAAACGGCAGGTCGAGAAACTTGAAGGCGCGCGTGTGGTCGCCGAATACGACCAGCGGCAAGGGCGCGTCAATGACGGCGCTTTCGTCATCCGTCCAGCCTGCGATTTGTTCTTGTCCCTGGTCGATGACGGGGAAACGACCGGACGGTTTGTAATCGCGCGCCTGAACCTTGCTCTTGCCCGCAGCGGAAACAGGAACAAGGCAATCGGCGACAGCGGCGCTGGCCCATGCTTCGCTCATCATGCGTCCTCCGTCTTGGACAGCGGGCGCAGCAGTTTCAGCAAATCAGTCGTCAAACCAAGGTCTTGGGCATTGAGTTGTTCGAGTTGCTGAATCAGCGTTGGAATCGAACCAACCTCCGCGCTGCCGTTCTGCCCGACCCATTTGCTCGGACTCAGGTTGTAATCCGCCTCCTCCGCCTGCTGCGTCGTGATGACCGCGACTTCACCCTCCACCGCCTCGCCCTTCAAGTACATCGCCGCCAGCGGCTTGATGTCTTCCTCCGGCAGATAGTTCTTCGGCCTGCCCTTGCGGAAGTGCTTGCTGGCATTGAGCAGCGTGATCTTGCCCTTGCGTGCCGTGGACTTGCGCTTGTTCAGCACCACGATCACGCCCGCCGCCGTGGTGTTGTAGAACAGGTTTTCCGGCAGCAGGATCACGCCGTCGATGGTGTCCTTGTCCACGAACCACTTGCGGATGTTGCGTTCCTTGTCCTCGTTCTTGCTGCCGGAGCCGCGCGTCACCGCGCCGGTGTCCAGCACCACCGCCGCGCGGCCATCGGCGGCAAGACAGGCCAGCGTGTGCTGCAACCAGGCCCAATCGCCCTTGCCACTGGTGACACCGCCTGCGGTGCGGAAGCGGTCGAACGGGTCGTTGGCGAACAGGTCGGGGGCGAAGGGCTGGTTCCACATCGGGTTGGCCACCACCACGTCGTGCCTGCGCAGCTTGCCGTTGGCCTCGCGAAACTTGGGGTTGATCATGGTGTCGCCGCGCGCCAGCGTGACTTCCATGTCGTGGATGATGGCGTTCATCTGCGCCACGGCGTAGCTTTCGGCCTGCAATTCCTGGCCGCTGAGTTGCAGCGGCACGCGGCTGGTGGGGTCGAGTTCGCGCGCGACCAGTTGCAGCTTGATGAGCAGGCCCGCCGAGCCGCAGGCGTAGTCGTGGCAGGTTTCGCCGGGGCGCGGGCGCAGGATGTGCGCCATCAGGAAACCCACTTCGGTTGGCGTGAAGAACTCGCCCGCGCTCTGGCCGGAGCCTTCGGCGAACTTGCGCAGCAGGTATTCGTAGGCGCGGCCCAGGAAGTCGGGCTGCACGTCGGCCAGGCCCAGGCGATAGCGCGGGTCGGAGAAGGTTTCGACCACGCCGCGCAGCTTGGCGGGGTTGATGTCGCGCTCGCCGTTGCGTTCGGCGGCGAAGTCCACCATGTCGATGACGCTGGCAAGCGTAGGGCTGTGTTTGACCACGGCGCGCACGGCGCGGGTGAGGTGGTCGCCGATGTCGCGCGGGGCGGTACTGCGGCCTTGCGCGTCCAGCGGCCATTCGTAGGTTTCGCGCCCGCTGAGGACGGCCCAGCGGGCTTCGGGCGGCAGGTAGAAGCGCAGCAGACCGTGGTCGAATTCGGTGATTTCCAGCGCCGTGGCGCGGTCGCCATACGCCTCGGCTAGCCGCGCGATTTCGTCGTCGAACACGTCCGAGAGGCGCTTCAGGAACAGCAGCGGCAGCAGGTAGTCCTTGAACTTGGCGGCGTCCTTCTCGCCCCGGATGGAGCAGGCGGCGTCCCAGAGCATCTGTTCCATCGGCTTGGTGGTGGGCGCATCGGAACCGGCGCGACGGGCGCGGCGCGGCGCGATGGGGGCGGTTTCGGCATCGCTGCCTGCGTCGCCCGCACCTTCCCCGGTGCCCGCCTCGCGCACCAGTGCGGCGATGGCTTCGGCCTGCGCCCGCTGCGGCCTGGATTGCCCGCCTTCCCAGCGGTTGACGGTGGCGAAGGAGACGCCCAGCCGTTCGGCCAGCTGTTCCTGCGTGAGGGCGAGCTTGGCGCGGAGAGTGCGCAGGGTGGTGGACAGATCGGCTTTGTTTGTCATGTTTGCAATGTATGCAATATCGCAAACATTGTCAATCGCTCTACCGAAGCCGGTTTGCCCTGTCATCAAGCGTGCATGGGTCAAGTGCTCATCGGGAAACCGATTCCTACACTCCGAAACGAACTCTGTCGTTTCAGTGAGGATGCCGTATTCCTCCATGTCGGAAATCGCTACCCACGGAACCTGATTGGCACCTTTCGCCCAATACGCAGGATTCGCGCGGGCAGGCGTGCGTCCCGTCGCGTAGCGCGCGCTGACTGAAAGGCTCAACCGTCCAACTTTCCGGCAACTCCATCATTTGCCCACTCCAGAAAGCAGTTGATAGAGGGCCTTGTTCACTTCGGACGCCAGCGCGTCCAGTTTCACCAGCTCTGCAATCAGTCGCGGCAGGTCGCGGTGCTCAGCATCGTCCGCCTGCCCCACCCACCGGCTCGGACTAAGGCTGCCGAGGCCCCACGAGCGTTTCGCCTGCGCTACTTTCTGCTGGACGAGCCGTTGGCCGAGGTCGGCGGCCATGACCGGGGCCTGGGGCCGGTTCCCCATTCCATTCCTGAATCATCCGGGCACTTTGTCGGCTTCGCTTGCCGTACCTCTGCACTGTCTACGCTTGGCCTTCGCGTTCACGAGCGATTTGGAAAATGGAATCAGCGGCGTGGATAGCCTTCGCGTGCCAGCGCGAGCAATTCCGGCAAGGGCAGTTTTTCC
>G312J29652_10000335_pt1 | contig 11112 bp, 2 predicted proteins | sample EareggfetidaYelm_FD_29652 | JGI IMG/M metagenome (IMG submission 29652) | reverse complement strand
TCAGTCTTTGCAGATGACCACGCGCCTCACTTGTTGGGAGTCGGTTACGGTGAGTATGTAAATTCCTTGCGACAAGCCGGAAATAGACAATATCACTTTCTGACCGCTGACGGCTTTGTTCAACACCAACCTTCCGCTAATGTCGCCGACGGTGATGCTCCGCATGTCGTTGTCGCAGGTAATGGTGAGCAGGTCGTGGGTCGGAATGGGATATACGGCGAAGCCTGAAGATTCCTCCTCTTTATTAGTCTCCAGATCAGAAAGAAGAAGGTTTTAGTACACCCCGGTTGTCCCGGTTTCGTTACTTTCAATATCGGATGATAGGCTTCCAATTGGAGAAATTTATGACTCGCATTTTTGGTATTGACGATCGTGTGGTCGCCGAAATCCCAAAGGTAATCGGCATCGGGGCCGGTGTAGGAAAAATTCACCAGGCGGCCTGGTCCCTCCGATTTGCCCGTTGTTATGCCGGCGTCCGCGAAGTAGGCGTCGGCGGACACATTGGCTATTTTGGGAGCGGATGTGCTGCTGCCGCAATTGTTCGTTACGCTTACTGTATAGGAGGAAACTGATGCCGCGCCTGTGGGCACAAGGAATGAACTGTTCACGGCGCCGTCTATTGGCGTTCCGTCTTTTGACCACTGATAAACAAGACCTTGAGGGAAGGCGGTCAGGGTTATGACGTCGCCCACGCAAATTTTTTCAGAGGCATTTCCGATGCTCGCCGTGGCAGGAGCGCTGACGGAATATCTCACGACCGTCGGCCGGCTTACGCAATTTGGACTCGCCGCGCCTCCGGGGTTGTATGAAGCCGTGAAGGAGTAAGTTACCTCGGCGTTTGCGGCGCTTCGGTTGGTCAATGTTTGTTGCTCAAACGCCGTTCGGTTGCCTGTGCTTGAAAATGCCCCTACGCTGTTTTCGCTCGCCTGCCAAGCGTAGGTTACGTCGTGGCTTTCGGGAGCGCTTAGTCCGACGGATAAATTGATGGCGGTTTTCGCCCCGCTGCAAATGCCGTCCAATGCGGGCGACGCCGTCAGCACGGGAACCGGGTTGACAAAAACAGAATAGGAAACCAGGGCGCCCATGCAGTCGCCGTTGGAGGGGCTAATGGCGTAGGCAACGTGGCCCCGTTTATTGTCTTTCAGGGTCAGGATGTCTCTTATGACGGCGGCTTTGGAGGCGGTTTGCGCCGTGCCCAAACTCTGTATGTTGCCGACGTTGTCTTTGCTTGTCCAGTCATAAGTGAGTCCGTCCCCGTCTGTGCCTGCCGTGATATTGACGGCGCTTCCGCTGCAAATGCTCGGCGCGTTATTGGCAATGCTCCCCCGCAATGTGATGCCGCGCACCCGTACTTCGCTGCTCGCCGCCTCCCCTTCGCAACCCATTGAAACAGGCTTTATATAAAAAGTTATCAGGGCATTGCTTCCTTCAGAGGCGGTTATCTTTTTGATGAACTCTCCTCCCTGCGCCGTATTTTCTTCGGCCGGGAATGTCGTAAGTCCGTTGGCTTTGGCAATTTCCACGTGGCTGTTGCCGCCTGCGGTATTGTCTGCGGCCACCGCTCTCCACACGTATTTTACGTCGGGCACATTGGAGGCAATGCCTATTTTGGCGGCGGCGGCCGTTTCCGAGCGTCGGGCCGGAACACAGCGGGCGGGAACTGTTAAGCACAATAGAAGGCTTGGGGCCTGCCGAAATGGTGAACGAGGCGGGGGGACTCTCGCAACCGTAGCTGTTTTTGGCTAAAAGGGTTACTTGCAGGGGGCCTATGGGTTCGGTCGCGGCGGGCACCGTATAACCGGGGAGGCCGGCGCCGTACTCTGTTTGGTCGGCTAAACCCGCCAATCCGCCGCCGCTCCATTTGAAAGAATTGGCCCCGTGGGTTCCCGTCAACGGCTCTGCCGGCGCCTCCGTGCCTGAACAGTGTTGGCGATTGGCAGGCGGCGTTACGGCGGGAAGGGGATTTACTTGCACTTGCGCCAATATGGTTTTGCCGGGGCATCCCAAATGCCAAGGGGTAATCGAATATGTAAGCGTCTGCGCCGCGGTGGCCGTACTCGGCAGAGACAAGGGATCCGAAATAGCGGGCATGGCCGCCGCGGGATTATTGACAGAAGCCACAGCTCCGTCGCGCGAGGGCTCGGTGTAACCGCTCACATCGGGAGCGTTAGTTCGGTCTGTCGTCCACGTGTAAGACACATCCGACTCTAAACTTCTCAAGGTCACTATTCCGACAGCGGCAGGACGAGTCGCCGAACGGCTGCAAACAGAAGGCGCGGCGTCCATCTCAATTTCTTGTTTCTCCAATGACGGAAAGAGCTTTACTTCCGTCGGATCGGAAGGCGCTCCCAAGCAACCGTCAGGCGAAAATGCCCGAAATACATAGCGAACAGCCGCCGCTTCCCCGCCAAATAAAACCAACCGATCTTTTACGGCATTTACGGCAGGCAAGGGGCCTTTTGTCCATTGTTGCGTATTGCCGCCGATGTCGTCCTCGGCATTGCCCTCGGCGTCGCCGTGATAGGAAATATATGTCCATTCCGTTCCCGTGGCGCTTGGCACGCTTGGAATAAGCTCGGTTTGATAGTCGTTATTCTCGGCGCCGGCGCAATACTTCCCGCCGCCGGCCACCTCGGGCTTCAACCCCTGTTCGGGACTTACCGCCACGGAAATGGGGACTTCCTCGCTCGTGCAATTGGAAGAAAAAGCCCTAACTCTATAGGTTACCGTCTCGGAAGCATTTCCATTGACGGAAAGTCTCTGTTTTATGGTCGGCGATTCAACCCTCTCCGTCTGACTTCTAGCCCCTGCATGGTTGTCGTCTGCCGTCCACGAATAGACGGCATTGGACAATGAGGAATGGAGTAAAATATTCGTCTCCGTTCCGTTGCAAACGGCAGGCGCGGATTCAAAAGTCAGCGTCAAGGTCGAATTGAGGCTGAGGGTGAAAACTTGCGGGTCTGCGGTGCATCCCGAAACATTGTTATAGCCCGTGATGCTTATGTCGCGCTTAACCCCCGCGGCGTTAGATTGGAAACCCGGCAATGCCTCTCTTGTCCAATCGCCTGTGTGGTCGGGCAAACCCACATTGCCTGAATTGGCGGCTCCGACAGGCATTTTCCATTGGTAATTGGTGGTCTTGGCTTCGTCCTTGCCTCTGGATTTAGGAACAAACGACAAAATATTGGAATTGGCGCAATAGGCCATGTCGGGAATTTTATTCATCGTCGGTTTTGGATACACGGTAATCGCCAGCCTTGCGCTGAAGCAACCGTGGGATTTGTAAACGACTTCTTCGGCAGTTTTCTTCAAAGCATTTCCGACGGTCAGGCTTCCGCGTTCGTTATTGCCTGCGACTGTGCTTTGAATCCTGCTGGGGATGTTCTTTCCTGCGTCGAATACCCGCCATTCGCCGCCCGTCCCTTTGCTTATGACGGAAATGGCATTCGGATAAGACAAGCCCGCGCAAAGTTTTGCCAAGTTCACGCCGCGGGAGACTGCAATTTTAGGCGTCGGCTGCACATTGACAGTCATGGTTTTGGAAACCGTGCATCCGCTCGTCGCATTGTAGGCATAGACCATCAATCCGCAGGAAATCATATTTTCGGTCTCATTTTTGGCAGTAAATCCCGAAATCGCAGGTTTTGTCCAATCGCTGTTATAGTATGGAAGCCCGATATAGGCGCTGTTGGTTCCCCATGCCTCCCATTTAAAAGCCGTCGGTTTTGTTATTCCCGTGCCCGAAGAAGGCGGAGTCCATGCCTGTACGACTTCTCCGTTGCAATATTCTAGCGCAGGCAAATTGCCGTTGGCGTCCCCCAACAACAGCGGTATAACGGTAATGCCCAAGACATTGCTTTTGCAAGAAGCCGGCGCCGGCGAAATAAATGCGACGTCTTGCACCGTAATTCCTAAAGGGTTTCCCGTAGAGAGGTCTCCTTTGCCTTCGGCGGAGGAATTATTTACCGCGGTGGATATGGTATTCAGGTCGGAAGTGCCGACGTTATAGACTGCCCAACTTCCGCCCGAAACAGGTACGCTCATGGCGAAAGCATTTGCGTAGAGCGTACCTGCGCATAGCCTGCTCAAATCTCTGGCGGCGCTGATTACGGGAACGGGATTGACGGCAATGCTCCACGGTTGGGGGTCTCCCGTACAGGCGGAAACGGAATTATAGGGCGTGATAACCATGTTGCGGGTTAAAACATGGGTTGCGGCAGGGGCTTTGAAAAGGGGGATAGCCGTGGCCCAATCGGCGCTGTTGGGAAGCCCGACCTCATCGGCGGAGGCGCCGCTTTGTTGCCACTTATAGCCCGTGGCGGCTTGAAGATTGAGGCCGGTGACGGGCGTGACGGAGGGCTGTTCCGCGCCGCTGCAAATACTGACGCTTGTCATGTTTACCGTAGGCTTTGGACTGATGGTAACGGTGATAGGAACGCTCGCGCAACCGCTTGAAAGAAAACTGATTTTTTGAACGGCGGCAAGGTCTGAACTGACGCTTCCTGCCGTCAAGCTATAATTTCCGTTGGTCTCCGCGGTCACCGCGGTTCCAATGGCATTATCCGTGTTATTCGTTAAGACCGCGTCATTTATAACCCATTGCCCCGGGTCTGAAACTGCCAGGTTGATGGCCGAGAGAATACTATTATAGACTCCCCCCGAACAAAGTTTGGCGGCGTCCACGCCCTCCTTGAGAGAAACCGTCGGGCTGGGATTGACAGTAATAATAATGACATTGCTCTTGCAATTTCCTGATTTAAAACTGACTTCTTGCACCACGGCATTGCCGTTTGTCACCTTTCCGGGCAATAAGGAAGCCGTTTCGCCTGTGCCTGTTATGACGCCTGTTTGAATGGAGTTGGTCAATGAATTGGCGTCGTTTATCGTCCATTCGCCTTGGGATAAATTTTGCGTGATAGGAACAGGGGTTCCCGAACAAAGTTTTGAAACATCGACGTCGCCCGTCGAGATTCTCGCCGAGGAACGGATGGTTATGTTCCAGTTCACATCGTCTCCCGTGCAGGCGGTTTGACTATTATAAGGCGTGATAACCATGTTGCGGATTAATTCGCGGGTTAAGTCATCGGTTGCGGGGGGCGCGGTGAAGGAGGAAACGGCGGGACTCCAGTCGGCGCGGTTGGCAAGCCCGACGTCATCGGCGCGGGGGCCGTTTTGCCTCCATTGATAGCCTGTGGCGGCTCGAAGTCCGGCGCCGGTGACGGGCGTTATCGCGGATTGCGTATTGCCCGCGCAAAGGATGAAGTTATCAAAAGGCATCGTAACCGTAGGCCTTGGGTTAATGGCGATGCGAAGCGTAGGGCTTGCGCAGACGCCCGTTCCGTATTGAAAACGGATCTCCTGAACGACGGCATTGTCTGAATTGACAAGAGTGCCTGCCCTCAAGTTAATGGCGCCGTTATCCCCCGTGCTCACGACGGTTTCGGTGATGGAATTGTTTGCAGGGTCTGCATTATTTATAACCCAACTGCCCGATGCCGCAGACGCCACATTACTTACCGTAAAAATATCATTATAGACTCCGCCTGAACAAAGTTTGGTCAAGTCAAGGCTTTCATTTTTGGGCGAAATGGTCGGACTTGGATTGACGGTAATGACAAGGGGCTCGCTCGTGCAGTTGCCCGATTTAAAACGAACTTCTTGAGTCACGGCGGCGCCGAGTACCCGCCCCGATTGCAAGTCGGGCGGTTTGCCGCTAATGAGTATGATGGCGGTTTCAATCGAATTGGCCGATGAATTGACGTCGTTTACCATCCATTCGCCTTGCGATAAATTTTGCGTGAGCGGAACACGGCTTCCCGAACAAAGTTTTGACACATCGACGTTGCCCGCCGAGATTTCCGCTTTGGGGCGGATGGTTATTCTCCAGTTCACAACGTCTCCCGTGCAGGCGGTTTGACTATTATAAGGAGTGATAACCATGCTGCGGGTTAAGTTGCGGGTCACGGCAGGCGCGACGAAAGGGGGAATGGAGGGGCTCCAATCGGCGCGGTTGGCAAGCCCGACGTCATCGGCATGGGGGCCGCTTTGACTCCATTGATAGCCCGTGGCGGCTTGAAGTCCGTTGCCGGTGCCGGGCGTTATCGCGGGCTGTTCGCTGCCGCCGCAAAGGTTAAAGTTATCAAAAGGCATCGTAACCAAAGGCTTGGGATTAACCGTTGCCTGAAGCACATTGCTCGCGCATCCGCCCGACTGAAAACTGATTTCCTGAACGACCGCATCCCCTGAATTGACGTTTCCCGCCGTGAAGGTATTTTTTCCGTTGGCCGTAACGGCCGTGCTTCCGATGGAGTTGTTTCCAGAATCTTTTATAAACCATTTGTCGGCGGGGTCTGGCGTCCCGGAGGTCAGCAGCTCATAGCTTCCTCCCGAACAAAGTTTGGTTAAATCGCCCTCTTTGGGCGAAATCACAGGATTGGGGCGGACCACTATCGCCAGATATTCCGACCTGCATCCTCCTCCGTCTGTAGCCAATAAGTTAACGTTTCCTGCGGCGGAAAGCGTGGCGGTTGCCGTTAAATCGGGCAGTGCCCATATCGAAGCCGTGGCCGCGTCTTGCGCCGAAATGGTTACCGTCCCGGTGCCCGAGGCTTGCAATGCGGCGGAAGCCCCCAAACACACCGTATTGCTCCCCGAAGTTAATCTCAAGGCAGGCTGCGGGTTTATGCTCGACAACACGCTGAGAGGTTCATTTTCTTTGTCGTCGTAAAAAACCGTGAACGGCAGGGGCACATTCGCGGGGTTAGCGCCCGAAAAAACGGCTCTTACGATGTTATCGCCCGCCCAGCTTACCTCTATTTCTCCCGTTTTGGCCCTTTCATCAGAGAGCCAAAAACGAACAGGAGACCCCGGCGGCGGCCTTTTTTCAGGATGCACATAGAGCGCATCCACCGTAACAGAGGGGTTGCCGGGGGTTATTCCCTTGGGGCAAACGGGGCTTACCGTCAAGATGATTTCACCGACGATAATCTTCATCAATAAACCCTGATTGTCCCAAGTAAGCCTTACGTTTTTTCCCGTATTGTTGACTGTAATAACAGGAATCTGCAGGTTGCTGCTGAGTCCGTTGTTGCATTTAATAAGGTAGCCGTCGCTTATATCCGTGTCCAGAATTTCCACATTGAAATTAGCGTCTGCGCTGATTGCCCCCGGCTCGTTCGTTCCTTGGCGTTTCACAATCACCAGACTTGGCGTATTATCGACGGAAGAAGCCGTTACGGTCAGGGTGGAGCGAGCGGCGAAGTTCAAACCCGATACGGTCAGTACGCCGCCGTGGGATGGCGTGCCGAGCCCTCCCCCGAGGCGTCCGTTCGCGTACACGTTTACATTTCTCGTATTTCTCAAATCAGCCGTGCCTCCGAAGAAGCCGGCCTCAATCGTCACATTTCCTCCAAAGTCTTTAATGCGGACGCCGTTTATTATAGAGCTGCCGCGGCCCGATTGAAGGAAAGTCCCTAAAGCCCCGACGCCGAGGTGGTTGGTGATATTGCCGTTAAAAATTTGGGTTTGGTCGCCGTGGTGTTCAAAAACGGCCGAGGTTCCCTCCGGGGCATTCGAAATTTCCAAAACTCCCCCATAGACATTCCCTGCGCTTGTGGTGCCTAGTTGCGCATTTCCCTCCAACTTCAAGGTGCCCGCCGAAACCGCGGTAGGCCCCGTATAAAGATTCGCGCCTTTTAAAACCTGTGTTCCGGCGCCGACTTTCTTGAGGGCAATCCCCCCCGCGGCCGCGCCTGCTTCTATTGTCGTACTGGCGTTGTCTCGTATGACCCCGTCGAAAACAGGGTTATCCCGAGAGCCCCCCTGACCTAAAGTAAGCAGACTATAGCCCGCTCCGGCCTGCGGATTCAACGTGGCAGCCCATTCGCTGCTTTGCACTATGCCGTTGCCCGTCAGCCCGTCGAAAACAGAGGCATTGCCCCCCAAATCAAAGACTGTATGGTGATTGCCTCTTGGGGCGTCCACCTGCAAAACAGCGGTGTTGTTGTCATATACGTTATTATCCCCGCGGTTTCGGAGCGTGCCTTCCGCGACCCAAATTCTGCCTTGTGTTGAGATCACGCTGTTATTTGTTCCTATCGTCCCGTCTCCTGTTTTTTTGACGTCGCCGAGACCTTTGAAGACAACGCCGGACCCCACAGAATAGACATTGCTTGGAGGCGGGTTGGGTATCGGAATTGGAATTGGGCTGGTTTTAAACTCCAGCACGGCGTCCCGCGCAGAGGACAATGTGACGTGATTAATATTCTCGCCGGGGTCTTGTATAATCTGAGCGCCGCTCGCTACATTCACGGTTAATGCAGGAGAGGAGTCGGTTCCCCTTCGTATAGCCCCCCCGCCTCCAAAAACATAAGCGTTTGCGCCGCCTGCAATATTTAATGTGCCCGCCAACGGACTCAACTGCGCCGCCGTGCCGCTCGGAAACAGCGCCGCCTCGCTATTGTCCACTACGGCCGCGGGTGTATCCGCCTGAATCCCGGCTACGGTCTGGGAAGTGCCATTGAGGTGCATATACGACTTGTTGTTGGCGCCGCTAAAATCAATGACCGCGCCGCTCCCAAACTGCCCGTCCGACAGACACCAAATATGCGCCAACGTCCCCTGCCCCGATACCAAAATAGAGTTCGGCACGGCCGTTATGCCTGCCCCTTTGTGGCATATTACATATCCGTTTTTAATGGACGCAGAGCCGCTGTAATTGTTGGGGGTTAGTCCGCTCAAGGTAAACCCCGCGTCAAGCCCTTCCAAGTTGGCGTCGGGCGCTTTGAAGGTAAGCGGACCCGTGCCGTTAATTTGCCCCGAGAGCGTATAGTTTCCCTTGCCGAGGATGGTAAAACGGCAATCGCCGTTCAGGGTAATATCGCCTGAAAACTCCCCCGGTTCGCCGAGAATAGGGGCAGGGCTGTCCGGGGTTCCTGTTACCGTGGCGCCGCCCGCCTGAAAGGTACAGTTGTCGCAAATTAAACCCTGCGTAATCATATACAGTCCTATGCCATCCCATCTAAAGTACAACGTCTTTCCTGTGTTGTTCACTCCTGTCACAGGCAAGGGCAGGCGGCTGCTAACCCCGTTTTCGCATTTGAGAATGTACCCGTTGTTAATTTTAGGGCTGGGTACGTCCACCGTGAAGCCATTGTTGGCGACTACGCGCCCGGGCGAGGAGGTAGTTCTTGCCCTCACTTCCAGCAAGCTGGGGGTATTGTCGTCGGGCGAGCGGGCGGTTACCCGCAATCTGGAGTTCGTGGTCTTAAAACTCAAATTGCTCACAATGAAAGTGCCGCCGCTCCTGTCCTCGGCCCACAGTCCGCCTATGCTTCCCCCGCTCTCCACGATGGAAAAGCCATTGCTCACATCGGAAGTGCCGCCCAAGAAGCCCGCGCCCGTCGCAATCACAGTGCCGCTAAAAGATTTCTTATTTCCCGTGATAAGGGTATTCCCGTTTCCCATGGCGCTGCGGCGCAGGATGCCGGTCCCGGCTATTTCCCCGTTCAGCCTAATGGTTTCGGCATTGCCATGATCCAATATTGCCCCGCCCGATATAGAAAGAGTCGAGTTATAAGGCGCTCCGTTCCCCAAGTTACTGGTGCCTTTTAGGTTTAAAATACCTCCCCTCACCTCCACATTGCCGACAGGTCTAAGGTTGTAAACCATGAGCTCGCCTGTTCCCGTTTTGAAATGGGTGCCCGTTCCTGTGAAAGAGGCGGTGGGGTCTGTGCTATAACTGCCGTCGGCGCGTAACTCCAACCGCCCTGAAGTGACGAAGCTCACATCTCTAATATCCGAGGTGGGATTGCTAATCGCCTGCCCGCCTCCCTCCACCCTCACGACCAGCTCGCCTTTGCCCCCTTGAAAAAAAGCGCCATTTCCAATCACATAGCTTCCGTTTCCTGTCAGCGTTAAGAAGGCTTTTCCCGTGTTGTGAGGAATATTGGCAATGTATGGATCATTTCTCTCGATGTTTGTAAAGTGAGCGTTTCCGCTAGTCGCATTTATGCCGGCCAAAGTCTGCGAGGTGCCGTTGAGTCTGACCAGCGCATTGACTCCCGCCGAGGTGTTAAAGGTAAGTACGCCGGTGCGGTTCACCTGATTATCTTGGAGAAACCATAAACCCGACTCTGACCCTCCCGGGGTGGTTTTTAGTATAATGTCTCCCGGAATCGCCACCGTGCCCGACCTCTTATTGCAGGCTATATAACCTCCGTTAATGGTGGTGGCGCCGCCATATGAGTTAGCCCCCCCCGCTTCGGATACGCCACGAAGATTCCACACCCAGTGCTTTTTTAACAACGTTTCATAATTCTCATGCCACATGTTCCCGGTTATAGTCCATCCTTGATCTCCTGAGAGTATTAGGCCGGCATTTTGCCCGCCCCAATTTCCCGCGTTCGGCGCGGAAAGCGTGAGCGAAGAGGTGCGACGGTCCTGAATAATGCGGGCATCCGCGGTGTATTGCCCGGAACCGAGTATGCGAAATTCCGAATCTCCTGTCAAAATAATGTTGTAGAGAAGCTTATCGGGGGTGTCTAAGAGGGTTGCCCAGTGGTTGCTGTTGATAGACAACACCGAGGTAATCCCATGGTCCGGAGGATCTACCGGCTCGTGCCACCACCAAAAATCCCTCGAAGGCGGCGCGCTTCCCCTCCCCCACGTGGTTCTGACTGTGTTGCAATTAGTACACGAAAGTTGCGCCTGCGCGACGTGGCAGAAAGCCAAAAACAAGAAACAAAAGAGAATCTTTCTCATGAGCAAAGCAGGGGTTGGGGGTGAAACTCACGCGTCCTAAAAAACTTACAGCCTCATCGGGCCGGCGTCAACGGATAACCGCAACGCTCCGTCTTTCTTGCAGACTGACTCTTAAATAAAAAATAAAGAAGACGTCCGCGACAAAGACCGAAACGCTCATAAAGCAGAGGAAAATCATTTCAAGGGATTGCATTTTGTTGATGTTTTGGGTAAATCATATCGGCATAAAAACTCCTTGACGCAGCCCATTTACAAGCTACATTCAGCTATATATACCAAATCGGCAAGAAAAGTAACCCCCGGATTAATGGTTAATGATTAACGGTTAATGATTAACGGGGGGAATGGCTA
>G312J29652_10000332_pt1 | contig 11139 bp, 7 predicted proteins | sample EareggfetidaYelm_FD_29652 | JGI IMG/M metagenome (IMG submission 29652) | reverse complement strand
ACGTGGACGAACTTATCGAAAGTGGCCGACCCGACATCGCGGTCGTCTGTTCGACCACCCGCGAGCATGCCGAGTGGGTCGATTACCTCGCGGGCAAGGGTGTCAACATCATCCTCGAAAAACCGTTCGCAACCTCGCTTGAAGATGCTGATCGCATGATCGAGGCCGCCACCACGGCCGATGTCCTCCTCGCCGTGAACTGGCCTCTCGCCTGGTATCCACCGCATCGGACCACACAGCGACTGATCAACGAGGGTCTCATCGGCCGCGTACGCGAGGTCCACTACTACGACGGCAACCGTGGGCCACTCAACCACGTGCACGACAAGAGGGAGGCCGAGGGGGCACTCGACCCAGAGGCCCGTCGCACGACGTGGTGGTACCAGAAGGAACGCGGCGGCGGCTCGCTCCTCGACTACCTCGGCTACGGCGCAACTCTGAGCACCTGGTTCCGCGGCGGTGAACTCCCCTCGGAGATCACCGCACGCACGCACGTTGCTCCGGGCGATGAGGTGGACGAGCAGTCGGTCGTCATCGCGTCGTACCCGGGTGGCCTCTCGACGCTGCAGACGCGCTGGGGAACCTTCACCGATCCGTGGACCCACCAGCCGCAGCCGCGCTGCGGGTTCGTTGTCGTCGGAACGGAGGGCACCATCTCAAGCTTTGACTACGCGGGCTCGGTGACCGTGCAGACGCNCGAGCATCCCGAGGGTCGCGACATCCCGGTTGATGTTCTTGACCTAGCCGACACGAACGGAGTCGCGCACGTGATTGCGGGGCTGGAGTCCGGTGGGATCCTGACGGGCCCGATGTCGTGGTCTATCTCGCGGGCTGGCCAGCGGATCGTCGATAGTTCCATCGCGAGCGCTGAGTCCGGTGCCCCGGTGATTCTCGAGACCGCAGACGCAGCGAAGGCGGGCGCGCAATGAGCATCGACGAAACGGCCAGGGAAACGAGGATCGACTCCGCGGGGGCATCCGAAACCCATAGCCGACAGGAAACGGTTAGAGAAGCGAGGATCGACTACCTGCCACGGGATCCGGTGGAGCTCTCCCGGCCGATCGGCCTGATCGGTGCTGGAAACATCAGCGGAATGCATCTGGCAGCCTATCGAGACGCGGGGTACAACGTCGTGTGTATCTGCGACAACTCGATCGACCGTGCCAGGGGGCGCCGGGACGAATTCTTCCCCTCGGCCAACATCACCGACGACGTCGATGACCTGCTGGCTCGGCCCGATGTGCAGGTCGTCGATATCGCGACGCACGTGGACGTTCGACCGGCACTCATCGAGCGCGCCATCCGTGCCCATAAGCACGTTTTGAGCCAGAAGCCCTTCGTGAAAGATCTCGGTGTGGGTGCCCGGCTCATCAATGCCGCACGCCGTGCCGGAGTGAGACTCGCCGTGAACCAGAACGGCCGATGGGCCCCACACTTCGCGATCATGCTCGCGGCCGCCCGTGACGGCAGGATTGGAACAGTCACCTCCGCCGACTTCGCGGTTTACTGGCCCCACGACAAGATCGTCGCTGATATGCCGGCGTTCGCGAACATGCGCGATCTGGTCCTCTACGACTTCGGCATCCACTGGTTTGACCTCATCTCGCGGCTCTTCGCCGACCGCGGCCAGGCGCACAGCGTGTATGCCGCAGTCAACTCCCGGCCCGGCCAGGTCATCCCGGTTCCCACTGAAGCGCAAATTATTATCACGTGGGAGAATGCCACCGCCACCCTGGTGCTGCGCGCCGCCAGCCACCGGCTTGAAAGCGGCAGTTACCGCGTCGAAGGCACGGACGGTGTCGTGGTGCACACGCTCTCGCTCGGCGGGAACGACGTGCGCATCGTCACCGACGACTCCGACCTCGTCATCCCTCTCCAGGGCGACTGGTGGCAGAACGGTATGCACGGCACAATGGCCGAATTACTCGCGGCGATCGAAGAGGGACGCGAGCCATCGAACGATGCCCGCCACTCTCTGCCGGGCCTGGCTCTCTGCTTCGCGGCGATGGAGTCAAGCAGGCGCGGAGTTCCGATCGACCCACGGACCGTCGTGGTTCCGCCGGAGGACTGATGGGCAGGGAAAAGGGAGCCCACGTGAGCCTCGGGGCTCGGATGGACCCAGACCCCGACGAACAGCTGGTGGCTGAGGTGTGCCGCCTGCACTTTGTCGATGAGCTGACAAAGAGCGAGATCGCAGACAGACTCTCCATCTCGCGCTTCAAAGTGGCCGACCTCATCAAGTTCGGCCGCGCACACGGGATCGTCCGCATCAGCATCGTCGACAGCAGCAGCAGCACCCGCGAGTTGGAAGTCCGACTCATCGAAACATACAGACTCGAACAGGCGAGGGTCTCCGGGCCGACACCGTCAACGGATCTGGAGGCCGTAGGGATGGTCGCAGCAGGTGCCCTGCTTGACACGCTGCGCGACGGCAACGTGCTTGGAATCGGCTGGGGCACGAGTGTGTACCACACCATCCGCTCACTGCAGGAGCGGCGGCGAGTGCCACGGGTTGATGTCGTGCAGCTGGCGGGGGGCGTGGACGGCGTCGAACTTCCACTCAACGCGATCGGCCTAGCCACTGCGGCAAGCGATGTCTTTGGCGGTCGCCTCTACTCGCTGTACGCACCCGCGGTTGTCGCCAACGCGCAGGTCGCGGACACACTGCGGCAGGAGGAATCGCTGCGGCGCACCTTCCACCAGTTCGCGGTGACGGACTGTGCTCTCGTCGGAGTGGGCGGATGGCAGGGCGGCTCATCGGCTCTCCGCCAGTCATCCGCACTGCCGGAGTGGGCAGCGAAGCAGCTGCGTCAAGCGATGTCAGCGCGGACGTGCTGATGCACTTTGTTGACACACACGCCGCCGTGATCAAGGATGGCCCGACAATCGTGGGACCAACACTGGACGAGTTCCTCGCCATCCGGCTCCGGCTCGCGGTGGCGGCGGGACCGGAGAAGGTGAACGCGATCCAGTCGGCCCTGCGGAGCGGCCTAGTGAACGGGCTCGCGACGGACACCGCAACCGCGATCAGGCTGCTCGGCCGCTGAACAGCTCCGTGCTCGCGCGGCCCGGTGCTTTGCGACGTCGAGCAAAATCACTCTCTCACATTTGAGATTGATTGTCACATATGAGAAATTGTCGTACAGTCGAACCACCGTGCAACACTCAGCCCGATGCTGCGGTCCTTGCGGTACCTGACAAAGGAGTCATCACATGTTCCGATCACAGCACAANACGAGGCGCGTGCAGACCGCGCCCGCGGGTCTCGGCCTGTTCATCGGCCAGCACACCACCGACAGCGCCGGCCTTGCTGCCGCCGCGATCATCATGACCGTGCCCGCCCTTGTGGTGTACGTGCTGCTCCAGCGACACTTTATCCGGGGCGTGACCTCCGGAAGCGTCAAAGGTTGATGGGCCCGGGGCGGTGGTGGGGTGCACCTCAAACGTGAACGCGGGCTAACCCTTTACCACCTTCCGTGTTGCCGCCGTGTCGGTGGTTGTCTTCGCGAATTCACGCTCGAGCACCTCGGTTGGAATCTGTACCGGNATGGCAGTCCCACCGGATGAGGCGACAAGCCCAGCCTGCACCGCCGGGTCGGTCTGGAAGATACGCACAAGGTTCAGATACAGCGGGTTCACCCGGTCGGCGACTCGCGTGGCAAACACCCCGGTGTAGGGCACAAGAGACGCGTCGGTCGGAGCATCCCGAACCAGCGCCTGGTGAACCGTGAGACCGGCATCACGAAGGTAATTCTGGGCCATGACGACCCCCGCCACATCGGGCAGGGTTGTCGCCGAAAGAGTCGGATCAATCGCGATAACTTTTACTCGGGATGCCGCCGGATCAATGTCAGACAGGGTGGCAAACACCGACCCGCCGCCACCGAGTTTGATAAGGCCCGCTGACTGCAACAGCAGCAACCCGTGCGCCTGGTCGCCCTGACTGTGTGACACGGCCACGGTCTGCCCGTCGGGGATCTGCGCAGTGCTCTGATACTTCCGTGAGTACAAACCCAGCGGATAGATTGCCGTGCTCCCAATCGGAATGAGCGGACTGGCCGCTGAAGCATTGTATTTTGCAAGGCTCACAAGATTTTGGGTTTGGCTCAGGTCCACTCCATGACTGTCGGTGGCGGGGTTCACCTGCCCGGGGTCGGCAAAATCGACAAGTTCGACGGTGATACCCTCGGCTGCCGCTGCCTTGACAAGTGCAGGCCACTGCGGCTCGCCCTTGCCGATGACCCCCACCCGCACGACTGTCGGCGTGGGTGCCACTGATTCAAACGGGGTTGAACGACCACCCGCCGCTGCGGTTGGCATATTCGCGCACCCAACAAGACTCACCCCCAGCGCAACCGCGGTCGCAAGGGCTCTTATGGAAGATGGCAGCGCCGTGCCCCCTCTTTTCATCAACTTCGTGTCACTTGTGATCGACATCGTGCTCCCAATCGACCGACACCGTGTCGCGACCTACGCGCGCGGCACCGTCCCCTCACTTCACGGGATGCCACAGGGCGATCGCCGTTGCACCCAACAGGGCACTCGATCCACGCTACTTGACTCGACTCCGAGTGCAGCAACGATTCGGATAACAAATCGGTAGCGATTTGCTGAACCCGCCCGGACACCTACGCTGGGACAGTGGCACACCTACTCGGCGCGGAATCCATTCGGCTCGAATATCCGACCCGGATCGTTTTCGACTCCGTGACCATCGGCATCAACGAGGGCGACCGAATCGGCATTGTTGGCCGCAACGGTGACGGCAAGTCGAGCCTCCTGCGGATGCTCGCGGGCGTTCAATCACCGGACCGTGGTCGGGTAACTCGACGCGGTGGCGTGATGGTTGGAGTGCTTGATCAGGCCGACACCCTGGATGATGCGACCACCGTATCGGCGACCATTGTCGGGGATCGCGACGAGCACGACTGGGCGGGCAACCCCCTCGTCCGGGATGTCATTGCGGGACTGGTCGCCGACCTGCCGTGGGATGCCTCGATCAACACCCTCTCGGGCGGCCAGCGCCGTCGGGTTGCGCTTGCCGCACTGCTCGTGAACGAATGGGACATCCTCGCGCTCGATGAACCAACCAACCACCTTGATGTGGAGGGCATCGCGTGGCTCGCGGATCACCTGCGAAGGCGGTGGCCAAAAAACGCGGGCGGTTTGCTCGTGGTGACCCACGATCGGTGGTTTCTCGACGAGGTGTCAACGGCCACGTGGGAGGTGCACGACCGGATTGTGGAACCGTTTGAGGGTGGGTATGCCGCCTATGTTTTGCAGCGGGTGGAGCGGAACCGGCAAGCCGCCACCGTTGAGAGCAAACGTCAAAACCTCCTGCGGAAAGAGCTCGCATGGTTGCGGCGGGGGGCACCCGCACGCACGTCGAAGCCAAGGTTTCGAATTGACGCGGCGAACGCGTTGATCGCGGACATACCACCGCTGCGCAACCGCGTGGAACTGTCACGGCTCGCCACGGCCCGGCTCGGGAAGGATGTCATCGACCTCGTCGAGGCATCCGTTGCCTTTCACGGTCGAGGGGGGTTGCAAGACATTGAGTGGCGGATTGCGCCGGGCGAGCGCACGGCGATTCTCGGGCCGAACGGGGCGGGGAAGTCTACTCTGCTCGGACTGCTCGCGGGAACCGTCACGCCAACCGGGGGTCGGGTGAAGCGGGGCAAAACGGTGCAGCTTGGCATTCTCGACCAGACGTTCACCGATCTTGCGGACATTGCCTCGGACCGGGTGCGCGAGGTGCTTGCTCGCACCAAGACAACCTTCACGGTTGAGGGAAAAGACCTCACTCCCGCTCAACTGCTGGAGCGACTCGGATTCGCCCGCGAGCACCTCTCGACGCGGGTGGGAGAGCTATCAGGTGGACAACGACGGCGGTTGCAGTTCCTGCTCGTGCTGCTGGCTGAACCGAACGTGTTGATTCTGGATGAACCGACCAATGATGTTGACACGGATATGCTCGCCGCAATAGAAGATCTGCTCGACTCCTGGCCGGGCACCCTCATTGTTGTTTCGCACGACCGGTACCTCGTGGAACGGGTGACGGACCAGCAGTACGCGATCATTGACGGGCGACTGCGGCACCTGCCGGGCGGAGTGGATGAATATCTGCGGATCCGGGCGAACGATCATTCGTTGATCGGTAGCGGGTCGGGAGTATCCGGTGTGACGACAGAGACCGGAAGCGATGCGGACGGAGCATCCCATTCGCGCTCATCGGCACTCACGCCTCTCTCGTCGGCCGACGAGCGGATGGTGAAGAAGGAGGTCGCCGCGATTGAACGCAAGCTTGCCCGGATCGCGGAACAGGTGTCGGCCATACACGATCAGATGGCAGCACACGATCAGTCCGACTATCAGGAGTTGACGCGCATGATGGAGTCGTTAGCCCGGCTGAGCACAGAGACCGCAGGGCTCGAAGAACGCTGGTTTGAACTGTCGGAACGCCTCAATGAGAGTCTGCTATGAGAGAACCCGGGCACCCGGCGCAGGTGCCTTGACCCGAATGACGTTCAGGCGCGCTGCAGAGAGCGCAACCTGCACCCCGATCGCGGCGTGTTTATCTTCTGCAAGGAACGCGATCGTCGGGCCAGAGCCGGACACTAATCCCGCGAGCGCGCCGTGCTTCTGCCCCAGATCCAGGATGCCTCGCAGCCCGGGTGCTTTGTGAAGCGCGGCTTCCTGCAGGTCGTTGTGTAGCACCTCGGCGAGTTGGACGGGGTCGCCAGAGCGCAGTGCCTGTAGTACGCGCTTATCGATGTCGAGGTTTTCGGGGATCTCGGCCCCGGACTGCGCCCGAAGCGCATCACACTCACGGTAGATGTCTGAGGTTGAAAGCCCGAACTCGGCCACGGCGAGCACCCAGTGAAACTCCCCGGACGAGAGCACGGGGCTGAGCAGATCACCACGCCCGGTGCCCATGGCCGTGCCGCCGGAGAGGGCAAACGGAACATCCGCCCCCAGGGTAGCCGCGATGTCGTAGAGGTCGTCTTTCGGGATGTGTGTGCCCCACAGTTCATCGCACGCGACGAGGGTTGCCGCGGCATCCGCCGACCCACCGCCCATGCCCCCTGCGATCGGAACCCGTTTGTGGATCTCCAGCCGCACCCCCTCGGTGACACCCGTGTGCGCCGCGACGGCTCGTGCCGCCCGAATCGCAAGATTGGTGTCGTCGACAACGAGCCCAGAGGTGTCAATGTCATCACCCTCAAAGGTCACCGTCACGGTGTCAGCTCGGGAAGCCCGCACCTCTTCATAGAGTGACACCGCCTGGAAAATCGTCGCGATCTCGTGATACCCGCTGCTCTCGACCGGGCCCACCCGCAGGAGGACATTTACCTTCCCCGGTGCCCACACACAAACCGTGGGGGATGCAACGGACAATGACATGCTCCAACGCTACCCCGTGGGGTTCACAGGGGCTATTCCGAGCATCTGTCTCCTCCGCAGCCGCTGAATACCGCTTGTGTGTGAACTGAGTGTTTTGTGACGTTCTCATCCACAACCCTCGGGATACCGCGGCAGCAAACCATTGACCGTTCCCCTGTTCGGTCACCAGAGCGGTTCGGCACTGTGACCGCACCGAGACCATAATTCAGCTCTTTACCCCGTGTGCCGCTGTCTCAGGATGAGGCGTACTGTTCAAGTGGTTGTTACCTATCGGATGGCTTGTGCGGGTTGAATTTTTGCTGCCTGCAGTGCGGGGAGGATGGCGGATATTGATCCGCCGAGGAGCCCTGTGACCAGTCCGATGGTGATCATGGTGGGGTCGGCGATGGGGGTCCATCCTTGGAGGATAGCGGTGAGGCTGACGGCGAGGGTGCCGACTGCTGTTCCGGCGAGACCTCCGGCGAGTCCGAGGAGGGTTCCCTCAGCGAGGAATATTCCTGCTGTGGCGAGGCGACTTGCTCCCAGTGCACGGCGGAGGGCAATTTCTGAGATACGACTTTGGATGTTAAGGTACATCGCGGTGCCGGAGCTGAGAATCGCCATTGCGAGTAGAACTGTGGCGGTCACGGCGATGAGGGTTGAGAGATCTCCTGCCACTCCGCGGCGAAGGTTTCGCAGATCAGCAACGGTGTTCACGCTCACCGCTCCGGGGTTCGCAGGATTGAGTGCGTAGGGCACCGCGTCGGCGATATCTGCAGGGTAACCCTGTTCGGTTTTCACGAACCATTCCGCGGCAAGCGCGGGGAGGGTTCGGGTGGGGATAATGACGGCATTAGCGAACACAGGCTGTCGTTCGGTATCGGTGATAACACCTACGACAGTAAATGCTCGCGCAGCAACCCAAATCTGGTGTCCCTGGGAGTTTTCGGGTATTCCAAGGGTGCGTGCGGCGGTGGCACCAACAATCGCGATATCACCGGAGGTGGAATCGTCGAACAGGTTGACCGCGGTGGAGGGAAGAACTCGTATTCCCGTCAGACGGAGATACTCGGCATCTGTTCCGATTGTGGGGCCGTCGAACTGCGGCTGGTCAGACACACTTCCCTGCGGGAACCGGGATACCTGCGCTGTTTGGCGCTCTATATTGATACGCAGACCCACACCGATGACATGACTGAGCTCCCGCAGTTCTCCCGCGCGATCCTCCCGGACGACGGGTGTCGTACCGGCTGGTTCTTGCACAGTGACCTCGTCAAGGGCACCCGCTGCCAACCGGTCCGCGATCTGCTGTGATGCGGTCGTGCCGATCCCCGCTGCCGCCACCAATCCGCCCGTGCCGAGTACAAACGACGCGATAAGCGCCAACGTTCGAGCCGGGCGCGAGGTGAGGGCATTAACCGCGGATGTCACCAAACCACTCAACCCAGACACGCGAGGATAGCGGTGCTCACCCCGACCCTCGGCCCGCGCCGCCACCCTCGCCCCCGTCCGACGAGCCGCCCACCACCTCTGTTTTCTACCTAACAGCGCCGCCCGGTGTGCGAACCATGCAACCCGATCATCACCCCGGACCTGCACTCGACCTGCGATGTCCTCGCTGGTGGATGGCTGGCCAGTTACTCTGAGGCCGGTGGGTGGGTGACCAGCGGTCATCCGGTCGGTGGGTGGGTGGGTGAGGGTTCCGTGGAGTTGTCCGTCGGTCATCATGATTCGGCGATCTGCAGTTTCGGCTACCCGGTTGTCGTGGGTGACGACAATGACGGTGGCACCGTTACGGTTGATAGTGCGCAGTAGCGTCATGATCGCGTCCGTATTGGCCGCGTCGAGGTTCCCGGTTGGTTCATCAGCGAGCAGTACCCGGGGCGAGGTGGCCAGCGCACGCGCGATCGCAAGTCGTTGCCGTTCCCCGCCGGAAAGATCCCGCCCGAGCGCGTCAGCCCGGTGTCGCAACCCCACTGCTGCTAACGCCGACGTGGCAGCGGTAGCCTGCACCGTGCGGGAGTCCCCTCGAATCTCAAGACCAAGAACAACGTTCTGCACAACCGTTTCATAGGCAAGCACATGCGCATCCTGAAATACAAACCCGAACGTGTTCTGACGCAACCAGTCACGATGTCGCTCCGAAAGCTGCGCGACATCCTCGCCGGCAATGCTGTAACTCCCAACCGTCGGTGAATCCAGCAATCCTAAAATGTTCAGCAGCGTCGACTTCCCAGAACCAGACGTTCCAGTCAACGCAACAAACTCACCCGATACAATATCCAAATCAACCAGCCTCAGCGCAGAGGTTACAACCCCCGAACCGAAATCACGACCAACCCCTCGCAGTCGTAAAAACACCCCCGTCACACCCACACCGCAATCGCACCCGCGATCGCCAGCACCGGGACTGTCGGTATTACGCTCCGTACCCGTATCACGGTGTGTGCACCCTTTGGTGCCGGTGCGCTCATCGGATCACACTCCACACCCGTGTCACGGTGGCGCTCATCATGGCTGTACCTGTACCCGGTCACCCGCGACCAGTCCCTCCGCCGCAATCGCGACCCATCCGTCGCTCTGGGCCAGCACCGTCACTGAAACTCGACCGGGATGCCCCGAGTCATCCTTAGGCGCTTTTAACACATACGGGCCCGACGCATCCTGCTTGATCGCAACCTGCGGCACAGCCAGGCTGGGAGGCGGAGTGGCCGCGTCCGTAACCGTCACGCTCTGCCCCGTCGGGAACTCATCAGCTGCCGGTGGTTCCGTGAAACTGACTACCACCTCATACCCAGGCTGAAGGCTGGCCTGCTGACTGTCTGCGCCTCTAAAACCACTCACCGAGGTAACACTGCCCTCAACGACTCTGCCCTTCAGGCCACTGATTTTAACCAAGGCCCCCTGCTTCACAGTGCTCAAGCTCGCGACCGTCGCACGAAACCTAATCGTCGGAACGCCGACCCGCAAAATAGCCAGCGGCCGACCCGCACCCAACACATCACCAACCCCCGCAACACTCTCCACCACCGGCGGCGGGGTGACAGACACCGGAAGTATCTCACCGGCAGCAATATACATCCCTGCTCCCACTCCCCCCGGAGGCACAAGACCATATCTCGCATACAGCTTCTGAACCGCCCGAAGAGTCGCGCTATCAACAACACCCGTTTCTGAGACACCCAGTGCAACCTGCAAACTCTTCACATCAGAGCCCTGATCACCACGGCGCAAATCGCGAAACGGCGGAATCCTCATTCCCAACACAAAAAATGGACGATCTGATACCGTTGCCAACAACTCACCATTTACAGCCGCATCACCAACACCCAACCCAACCCTCGTCACAACCGCCCGCCCGCCGCCAGACACTCCCGCCCCACCACCAGGCCCTTTCTCGCCTCCCGGTTCCTGTCCCCCACCGGGCTTCGACCCCTCGACACCAGGCTTCGAGGCGTCCACCCCCGAGCCCATAGTCACTCCGGTTCCCAGCACCGTCAACTTCTCACTGTCAGACACCACTCCCTGTGCACGAAGCCCAACCGACACAGTCCGCATTTCCGCCGTCGCATACACCACAACCGCAGCACGAACGGCAGTCACCGCCCCTGACTGGGGGGAACGAACCACCCAACCAGCCCCAAATCCCACCCCGACCAACACAACACACACAGCAACAAAAACCCAAATACGACCAACACGACTCACAATCGGTATACGAACCACACTCAGCTCATTCACCAGCAATGATTCGCT
>G312J29652_10000328_pt1 | contig 11244 bp, 9 predicted proteins | sample EareggfetidaYelm_FD_29652 | JGI IMG/M metagenome (IMG submission 29652) | reverse complement strand
GGGATCGTGCAAAGGACTGCTGCTCGTGGCCATTCAATCCGTCCCGAAACCCGTACGACACAGGGATCGTGCGATTCCGCGGCGTCGAGTACCCCGGGACCCACGAACCGCTCGTAGATCGGGAGGTATGGGCGAACGCGCAACTGGTTCTCGCCTCGTACCAGAGCAGCCGAGCCCAGGGGGCGCGCCATCCGCACGATCTGACGGGGATGATTCGATGCGGGCAGTGTCAGAGCAGACTCGTCGTCAGTAACGCTCGGTCCAAGTCCGGGCGGATCTACCCGTACTTCGTGTGCGGTGGGCGGGCATCGAAACGAGTTGACTGCACGCAGAAGGCCGTGCTGATCAGCGTCGTCGAGCGCGCTGTCGACGATCTCTACGCGCGCATCAGCCTCCTCTGAGGCGGGGAAGGTCGTCGAAGATCGGATCGACGATCTCTACGCGCGCATCAGCCTCACCTCTGGCCAGCGCAAGGTCCTCGAGGCTTCATGGCGCCAACAAGCAGGTGATACGCACTCTCGGGCAAGCGGCGAGAGCAGATCGAAGCAGAGCGGGACAAGCTCATGCAGACGTACTACGCGGACGCGATCCCGCTGCCCGTCCTGCAACGCGAGCAGACCCGGCTTCGAGGATCACTCCTCGAGCTCGACCGAGAGGCGGACGCGGTCGACGCTGCTTTGTCCGGGACCCTCGGCGATGAACTCGCGATCCTTGAGGTACTCGAAGACGTCGTTGGCATGTATAGGGTCGCTGACGGCATTGACGGTGGGCTCATCATGGGCACATGGACCGTGCGTGGTACTCGTCACAACCGGATGGATGGCTTTCTGCCGACGAGACGCGTAAGAACGCGTGTCAGCTGACAGAGGAACTCGCGGCGGAAATTCTGTAGAAACTACTTCTTGTCGAGGCTCGACATCGCGTTACTTCTTATCGAGATCCGACAGTGCATTCGCGATCTGTCCGCCGAGTTTCACGTTGTTGTAGTAGAGGGTGAGATTGACTTCGATGCTGCGGCCGTTGGTTTCCTTGTGGATCGAATCCAACAGAAACGGAGTGGTGTCATGCCCGGCAATGCCCGCGGCTTCCGCGTCATCCTGTGCTTTTTTGATCACCGCGTTAATGACTTCCGGAGGAAGCTGCTGGTCTTGCGGCAGCGGGTTGGCGACCAAAAGGGTGGAACGAATACCGAGGGTATCCCGCACGGCAACGATGGTCGCCACCTCTTCCGGCGAGGAAACGGAAAAATCGATATCGAGCCCTGAATCGGTGAGGTAGAAGCCCGGGTAGTTTGTCGTGCCGTAGCCGACGATGCCGAGGCTGAGCGTTTCGAGCCGCTCAAGAGTCAGCTTGATGTCGAGAATTGACTTCACACCGGCGCTAATCACAACCATGTCGAGTGACGCGAGTGTAGTCAGATCCGCGGACTCATCGAAAGTGTGCTGGGCATTTTTATGCACGCCCCCCAAACCCCCGGTTGAAAAAACACGGATGCCCGTCCTGCTCGCCAAATATGCGGTTGCGGCGACCGTTGTTCCAGCGTTGAGCCCTTTGGCAATCACGGTGGGCAGATCACGGATGCTCACCTTGACCGAGGTGTCAACCAGCGACAGGTGCTGGATTTCTTTCGTCGAAAGTCCGATGACAGCCTCACCTTCCAGAACGCCGATCGTGGCCGGCACGACACCGGAGGCTCTGAGCATGTCTTCCGCCCTGGTCGCGACTTCGAAGTTTCGCGGTCGGGGAAGACCGTGAGTGAAAATGGTGGATTCCAGGGCAACGACGGGTCGCCCGCCCGCGATAGCTGCCTGAACCTCCTCGGAGATCCGTACCACTGGTGCCATTGGCTGTCTTCCTTACTGTGTTTGTGTGGACAGGGGCAGTCGTAGGCTTCCGACTGCCCCCGGGATGCCGCGTGCCGAAGGCCCCAGCCTATCCAGCAGAGATTGATAGGCATATCGACAAACTAGGTGTCATTGATACTCTTTTTGTATGAGAGTGAGCCTGCGTCAAGTAGAAATATTCTGCGTACTCGCCAAGGAGTTACACTTCGGGCGAGCAGCGGAGGAACTGTTCATCACACAGGCGGTCGTCAGCCAAGAACTTCGACGACTAGAGCGACTCATCGGAGTGCGCCTCTTCGAGAGGACAACAAGAAAGGTTCAGCTAACCGAGCAGGGTTCCACCTTCCTGCCGACAGCCCAGGCCGTCTATGACGCCTCGCGCTACCTGAACCGCGTGGCGAGCCACCTCGCGGAATCTGCGTCCACGCCAGTGAGGTTGGCCGCAAGCCCAAGCGCCATGGACTTCTTTGTTCCCCAGCTTCTGAAAGAAGTCGACGTCCAATCCGCTGGCGCGGTCGAGGAAATTGCCGTCGAGACCGGTCGCGTTGATCACATGATCGAATCTGATCAGTGCGATGTCGGCATCGGGCGCTACATCATGATGTCCGACCGCTACGAGGTTGAGCACATTTACGACGACGAGGTATACGTCGTGCTCAGCACGTCGCATCCTCTTGCTCGCGAAGCAGCGATCGATCTCAAGGACCTGGCGAACCTTCCACTCCTGCTGTGGGCTCGAGACCAGCACCCCCTCTACTACGATGCATTGATCGCAATTTGTCATGAGCGGGGCCTGGAACCGTTGATAATGACAGGTCGTCCGCACATCATCGGTGCGCGAAGCTATCTTCTGTCAGAGAATCGAGTCTTCGCCCTCATCCCGCGACCCGCGGTCAGCAAGCTGCAGCAGCCCGGCCTCGTAGCACGACCGTTGGCGCGGCGAGCGGCGGTACCGATGTCAATGGCGTGGCTTCGCGATGATTCGCGCCCGTCGGTACGCCGACTGGTGTCGATCGCACGACGCCTCGCCAGTGATCCCACTCGAGTCGAGGCACCCATCTGAACCCAGCCACGTCCCATCTGATCGAGGAGGACCGAAGAGTGAGACAACCACCATCGCTGCTGGTTGTCGGAGACCTCATCAGGGATGTGATCGTCCGGCACCGTGGCGATATCAAGCACGCAACAGACAACGACGCCCGAATTTCCCAAACACGCGGCGGCAGTGCCGCCAACGTTGCCGTGAACGCGGCGCGCAGTGGGGTACCCGTGCGATTTGTCGGCAAGGTCGGCAACGATGAAGCAGGACGAGATCTTGTCCACAGCCTTGAACAGGTGGGGATCGAAACCCGCATGCAGGTTGCCGGACGAACCGGCACCATCGTCGTACTGGTGGATCCGGTCGGTGAGCGGAGCATGTTCGTTGATCGTGGTGCCAGCGCAGAACTTGATCAGATAGATCGGTCCGCGCTCAACGGCATCAGGTGGCTTCATCTGACGATGTACAGCGCCGCTATACCATCGGCTGAAGCACATGTCGTTGAGTTCGCAGCGGCCGCCTCCGATAGGGGGGTGAAACTCAGCCTGGATACCTCCTCAACGGAGTTGCTCTGTGGCTATGGCATTGACCGATTCTGGAACCTCGTGTACCGAATTCAACCGGCCGTGATCTTTGCAAACGAGCCAGAGGCCGAATACATCGGGATCTCCACGCACAACCCCTCACGCGATCAGATCGTGGTGATCAAGCGAGGATCCAAACCGGTCAGCGTCGTGACGCATCAGGGCATCTTTCACTTCCCCGTACCGCCCGTCACGGGCGTGATCGACACGACGGGAGCCGGCGATGCCTTCGCCGCTCACTTCATCGGGGCTCAACTCGCAGGTGAATCCATTGCGGAATCGGTGCGTCGCGGCTCCCAGGGAGCGGGACGTGCCATCACGCACGTCGGTGCCTGACGGCATCAATAGCCTTCGGCTATATCTAGCGCGAACCTTTTACATAGATATTTGAAAGCCGGACACCTAGCCTGTCCTAACAATACGACCCTCCCGATCACACAGGCACCACGTCCGCGAAGCACCACACTCAAGGAGTGATATGAAGAATTTCACGTACGGACCGCTGGCCGCCACGGCCGTGCTTGCACTCGCGTTGAGCGCGTGCAGTGGCAACCCGCCCGCTCCCGCGAGCACCGGGGGAGCGGGCGACTCGAAACAGCTTTCCATCGCCTACTCGGTCAACGGCGCCCTTGGCGACCAGGGTTTCATTGATGATGCCCAATCCGGTATCAAGAAGCTCGGGGCAAACGGGCACAAGACCACAACCCTGCAGTCGGATGCAACCAACCCCGCGCAGTGGAAGGCCAACCTCGAGTCTCTCTCAACCGGTAGCTGGGATGTCGTGATCGCTGGCAGCACGCAGATGACCGACATCATCACCGCAGCGGCGAAGAAATTCTCTGATCAACACTATATTTTGTTCGATGACGTCGCGAAGGCACCCAACGTTGCGTCGGTCACATACAAGCAGAATGAAGGCTCGTTTCTGGCTGGCGTCCTCGCCGGCCTTGCCACGACCGACACCGGCACGTTCCCCCTGTCCAAGGGTGGTAAAACTGTGGGTGTCGTGGGCGGTATGGATGTCCCGGTCATTAATGACTTCGTGGTCGGTTTCAAGGCGGGCGTGGGCGCTGTTGACCCGGGCATCAAGGTCCTTGTCAGTTACGTCGGATCGTTCGCGGACTCAGCGAAGGGCTATGACCAGACTAAGGGGATGTTCAGCAACGGCGCTGACGTCGTCTTCCAGGTCGCGGGTGGCTCTGGAATCGGGGTGCTGCAGGCGGCGAAAGACGCGAACAAGTACGCGATCGGTGTCGACAGCAACCAGAACGCGCTGCAGCCAGGCTATGTCCTCGCGTCGATGCTCAAGCGGATCGGTAATTCGCTCGTGCTGGCGGTGCAGGCCGCTCAACAGGGCACGCTGAAGTACGGGGAGGAAATTCAGTACGGCCTCGCAAACGACGGTGTCGGCCTCGACTTCGAAAACAACAGCAACCTGGTTCCACAGGCGGTCATCGACAAGATTGACTCGTACAAAAAGAAGGTCATCAGTGGCGACATCAAGGTACCGACTGTCACTTCCGGGCACTGAATCCTCGATGGGGTGATGGGGGCGCACGCTCCCGCCTCCCCGTCTCCGAGCTGTGAGGGATACACACATGGATCACCCCGTCCTCGAACTCCGGCACCTTAGCAAATCGTTCGGCGCAAAGGTAGCCAACAGTGACGTCTCCCTGACAATACGGTCGGGCAAAGTTCACGCGATCGTCGGCGAGAACGGCGCGGGCAAGACCACGCTGATGAACATGGTCTCCGGCAACCTGCAGCCAGACTCGGGAACCATTGTGTTCGATGGTGAACCGGTCGTGATCAGTAACCCGAAAAAAGCGAACATGCTCGGCATCGGGATGGTTCACCAGCACTTTAAGCTGGTTCCGTCCCTCACGGTCGCGGCAAATATCTTCCTTGGCCGAGAGATCGTCGGCACGTGTGGCAGGCTCGATCAGCGCGCAATGGAACAGCGGGTCGGGGAGCTGTCACAGAGATTCGGTCTCAAGGTTGAGCCCCGCGACAGGATTCGGGATCTCTCGATCGGTGAACGACAGCGCGTGGAGATCATCAAGGCGCTCTCTCACGACACCCGCCTGCTGATCCTCGATGAACCGACCGCGGTGCTCACACCGGCCGAGACAGATGAGATGTTCCTTGTTGTTCGGCAGCTCGCTGCGCGAGGCTGCGCGGTTATGTTCATTTCTCACAAACTCGACGAGGTGCTCGCAATCGCCGACGAGGTGACGGTCATTCGCGACGGCACGGTTGTCGCAACCTGCCCCGCACCGGGACTCACGCAGACCAACATCGCCTCAATGATGGTCGGCCGGGACGTGCTGCTTCGCGTCCGACACACCCCGCCGAACCCCACCGACGAGGTTCTCCGCGTCGACGGTTTGTACGCCATTGACCAGCGCGGTGTGATCGCTGTCAATAACCTTTCGCTGCACGTCCGCCGCGGCGAGATTGTCGGAATAGCCGGTGTCGAGGGGAACGGCCAGTCCGAGCTAACAGCAGCAATCGCCGGGATGACGACAGTGCCACGAGGTCGAGTGACCATTGCCGGAGAGGATGTCACGACCGCGAGCGTGGCCCATCGCCGCGACATCGGCCTGTCGTATATACCGGAGGATCGACACCACGAGGGGATAGGCCCCTCGCTCAGCGTCGCCGAGAATATCGCCGCGACTCACCTGGCCCCTCCCATCGCTCGACTCGGCTGGCTCTCGTTCTCTGGCATGCGGACATGTGCGAGGACGCTTATCTCAACATTCGATGTCCGCGGTGCCACCCCCGATACGAAGATCTCAACGCTGTCCGGTGGAAACATGCAGAAGGTGATTATCGGACGCGAGTTCGCATCCCATCCAAGCCTGCTCATGTTTTCCCAGCCCACGCGCGGGGTGGATGTCGGTGCAATGGAGTTTGTCCACAACTTGATCGACAGGGCTCGCAACAATGGAGCGGGCGTCCTGCTCGTCTCAGCCGACCTGAACGAGGTGCTAAGCCTCTCCGACCGCCTCCTCGTGATCTATCGCGGACGCATTGTTGCCGAATTCACATCGGACAACATGAGCGAGGTCGCCGTTGGTCTCGCAATGGCTGGCGTAGAACCGACACCGGAGGCGCTTGCTGAGGCCGAAGCCACACGAGCACGTCACGCAGCGGAGGNCACGGCGACCAAAACACCGGTGACCGAGGTGTCGGCAAACGTAGCCACGGTGACGGAAACCGCCGCGACAGTGGACACCGACACCGACACCGACACCGAGGCGACAGTGACCCAGCGGTCCAACACGACCAGCCTCAACCGGGTAGGCAGGCCCCCGAGTGTCCTCTCCGACTTTGTCAGCAAGACGTTCAGCAGCGCCACCCAGCCGATCCTCGCCGTCGTTGCCGCACTGGTGCTCGGCGCTATCCTGATCCTCCTGATCGGGCAGAATCCACTGTCTGCCTACGCCCAACTATTCGCCTCCGGATGGAGCAATCCCTACGGCATTGCAAACATCATTGCAATGTTCATCCCGCTCGCGATCATGTCGGCAGGCACGATCATGTCATTCCGCGCGGGGTTCTTCAACATCGGTGGTGAGGGTCAGCTCTACTTTGGCGCGTTCTTCGGCGCATTCGTGGGATTCACCGTCCCTGGGCTACCACCGGCCATCCATATCTTCCTTATTTTGCTCGCCGGTGCGGTATCGGGTGCCCTGTGGGGTTTTGTCCCCGGTGCGCTGTTCGCACTCTGGCGAGTTGATATCGTCGTCACGACGCTGCTGCTGTCCCAGGTTGCCCTGCTAACCACAAGTTACTTCGTAACCGGACCGTTCCAAGACAGAACAGCGGGAAACTCCGCGTCCGCCAAGATCGCAGACGAAGCGATGCTGCCGATGTTCAACTCGACCTATGGCATCGGCCCTGACCTGGTCATCGCGCTGATCGTCGCGGCTGCTCTGGGCCTGGTCTTGAACCGCACGGTCTGGGGACTGAAGGTAAAAGAACTCGGCGAACTGAACCGCTTCGCGGAGTTCGCGGGCGTCTGCCCGCGACGGATGTCCATTCAGGTGATGATGCTATCCGGTGCGGCCGCCGGGCTCGCGGGAGCGCTATACGTGATTGGGCCGAACGGTGGAAGATTCCTACAGGCGTTCTCGCCGGGCTTCGGCTTCCTCGCGATCACCGTTGCCCTACTCGCAAGACTCAGCCCGTGGGCGTCCCTCATCGCCGCTCTTTTCTACGCAACGATGATGTCCGGCGCGACGGGGCTGCAAGCCTCGGGCGTCCCCTTCCCGCTTGTCAGTGTGTTGCAGGGACTCATCATCATCACGATTACGGCAACNTTTGTCGTCAACCGGCGAAAGCGGAGAAACCGGTTCGGAACCGCAGAACCCGTCAGTGTCAGTAAGGAAAGTCGAAGTGAATGAGATCATTGCACAGGTCTTCAGCGTCGCAACCCTTGCGGTGATCCTGACCAAGACGACGCCACTCCTGCTGGCCGCGCTCGGCGGAGCCTTCACCCAGATGGGTAACATCCTCAACATTGGCCTTGAGGGGATGATGCTCGCCGGAGCCTTCGCCGCCGTCGCGGTTGGTGCCATCACCAACCCCTTCGTCGGCATCCTGGGAGGCCTCGCTGCAGCCATACTGCTGGCACTCGTGTTCGCAATCGCCGCCCTGGTGTTCAAAGCGGACTTTATTGTGGTCGGCATCGGCATCAACCTCCTCGCCATCGGTACCACTGTCCTCCTGCTGACCGTAATCTACGGCAATGCCGGTGTCACGCCGGGCAACGTCAAAGCAATCCTTCCCAAAATTGATCTCGGACAGGTCGGCGGCATCCCACTCATTGGACCGACAATCGATGACCAAACGATCCTCGTCTGGCTTGCACTCCTGCTCGTGCCGGTCTACGCGTACGTGCTATACCGGACACCGTTTGGGGTGCACCTGCGCGCGGTGGGAGAAGATGAAGCCGCAGCAATCGCCGCGGGTATCAATGTCGTGCGGGTCAAATTCGTCTCCATCCTCGTATCCGGAGCGTTCTGTGGAATTGCGGGAGCGCAACTGGCCATGGCGACGGTCGGTTCCTTCACCTCGGGAATGACCGCATCACGTGGTTTCATCGCCGTCGCCGCCCTCACGTTCGGGCTCGGCCGCCCCTACCGCACGATGGTCGCGTGCTTCATCTTTGGTGCGGCAGACGCGGTCACCGACCGGCTCACCCTCGCGAGTGTGAACTCCTCCCTCGCACTAACAACTCCGTACGTCATCACGGTCATTGCGCTCGTGCTGGCCGCGGTGCGGGTGCGTTCCGCTCTCAACGCACGCTCGAAGAAGGCCTTGCAATTGGCCGGTGAATAACCAACGAATAAGAGAAAGAAAGGATACTCGTGTGGAAAAAATAATTCTGGACTGTGATCCCGGTCATGACGATGCGATCGCGATCCTGCTTGCTGCCGGTAACCCGCACATTGATCTGCTCGGCATCACTACGGTGGCCGGCAACCACACCATCGAGAAGGTCACACGCAACGCACTGTCCGTGTGTGCGGCAGCCGGCATCCGTATCCCGGTCGCACGGGGGGCCGAGTGTCCGTTGGTAACACCGCAAATGGTTGGCGAGTACATCCACGGTGACTCCGGACTCGACGGTCCGATTCTCCTGCCCGCGACCTATGAACTCGACCCGCGACACGCTGTCGATTTCATCGTGGAGACGGTGATGACCCACGAACCAAAAACGGTCAGCCTGGTTCCGGTCGGGCCGTTCACGAACATCGCGCTGGCCGTGCGCACCGAGCCCCGCATCGTCGAACGCGTGAAGAAAGTCGTGGTGATGGGTGGCGCATACACGCGTGGCAACGTCACTCCGGGGGCGGAGTTCAATATATACGTGGACCCTGAGGCGGCTGAGGCGGTCTTCCGTGCCGACTGGGATGTCACGATGGTGGGCCTTGATCTCACACACCAGGCGCTCGCTACTGACGAACTGCAGGAGCGCGTGCGCGCAATCGGCGGCCAGATCAGTGACTTTGTTCTCGCGGTGTGGGACTTCGTCGGCAGCACCTACCAGAAACAATACGGATTCGATGTCCCACCCGTCCACGACGCCTGTTGTGTTGCCGCTCTCATCGATCCTGATCTCATCACAACCGCCCTGGCCGATGTCCACGTCGAACTGCACGGAGAATGGACCAAGGGGACCACGGTGGTCAATTTCCGTGACATACCGGGGATGAATCACACGAACGGTGTCGCGCTTCGCCAAACCGATTTCCGTACGAGTGTCGCACTGAGCCTCGACTGGCCCAAATTCGCAGACCTCGTCGTTGACGCGATCGAGCGATTATCAGCACCAGTGGTGAACAGGTAAACCTTCGACTACCCCGTATCTCCACCCGACGAAAGAAGAGCACCCATGCCCCGACCCATCATCATTGATACCGACCCCGGAATCGACGATGCCCTCGCTATCATGCTCGCTGCGGCCAGTCCCGAGGTGAAAATCCTCGGCATCGTCGCGGTGGCGGGCAATGTGGGGCTTGAGCACACCGCGGCGAACGCGGCATCCCTCGCTGACCTGCTACGACTAACGTGCCCGGTCGGACGAGGTGCGTCGGGGCCGTTGTGGCGCCGCGATACCTCCTCAGCGACAGAGGTGCACGGCACAAACGGGCTCGGCGGCTACCAACTGCCAACGTCAACGCGCCCGCTTGAGGCCGGCATCCCGCTTTGTGCACGACTGATCGAAACAAGCCCGGAGCCGGTCACAGTGGTGGCGATTGGCCCACTCACGAACATCGCGCTGCTCATTAACCAGCACCCGGAAACGGCCCGAAAAGTGGAGCGATTCGTGATCATGGGGGGCGGAACCCTTGACGTGCTCGGCAATACCACGCCCGCTGCGGAGTTCAATATCTACTACGACCCGGATGCCGCAGCGTGTCTGTTCAACTTCGGGGTGCCGATCACGATGGTTGGCCTGAATGCGACGCATCAGGCGCTCGTCGGATCTGCACACCTACCGCGGCTGTTGGCCTCCGGCGGACCGGTGGCGAAAATGGTTGCTCATCTCATCGCGAGCTATCACGAAAACCACCAGCCGAGCGACGAGTCGGCACAGCACGACTCGCTTGCGCTCGCGGCGGTAGTGGACCCAAGCATCCTCACCACTAGCCACCTGCACGTTGATGTGGAAAACATCGGTCGCCTGACCGCCGGAATGACGGTCGTTGACCACCTCGGCCGCACCGGCAAGCCAAACTGTGACGTTGCTATCGATGTCAATGTCACCCAATTCCGTGAGTTACTCGACTCGCGCCTGAGCCAGCTTGATATATCCCTGACCGGCCAGGGTGATCTCGGCGAACTACACGGTCTCGGCGATAGCCGACCGCTCAGAGCCCTGTGCCCACGAGCTCATGCACTCCGGCCAGCACTTCATCCGGTCGGAACGGGTACTTCAGAATTTCCGCCTCGTCGCTGATGCCGGTGAGAACAAGCACGGTGTGCAAGCCCGCCTCCATCCCCGCAACAATGTCCGTGTCCATCCGATCACCAATCATGGCGGTGTTTTCGGAGTGTGCCCCGATCTTGTTCAGAGCGGATCGGAACATCATCGGATTCGGCTTACCCACCACGTAGGGCGCTTTCCCGGTCGCCTTCGTAATGAGCGCGGCAACCGCCCCGGTTGCAGGCAAAGGGCCGTCAATGCTCGGCCCCGTGGCATCCGGATTAGTGACAATGAATCGAGCCCCGTTGACGATAAGCCGAATGGCCTTGGTGATCG
>G312J29652_10000327_pt1 | contig 11270 bp, 9 predicted proteins | sample EareggfetidaYelm_FD_29652 | JGI IMG/M metagenome (IMG submission 29652) | reverse complement strand
TCGCCATCACCATGGGCACGATGGCCGCCGATATCACGGCCGCCGGACAGGACTCAGACGCCGTGCGCACGGCGTGGGCCTCGCTCCGACCTGGCCCGCACTCCCGCACTCCCTGGCTCACGTCGACGCACTGAGGAGGTGGGAAAGGAAGAGGAGCGCTCGGACGGCCGGCTGCTCGTCGACGAACTGTACGGGCTCAGCTCGGTCCTCGCGCCTGCCGACGGGGTGATGTGGAGCCGCTATAGAGCCACGAGCCCGCTGCGGGTGGGCGAGCCGATCGCGTGAGCTCCGCCTGGAACAGTTACGCGACCGTACGCTGCTGACTGAGAAGAGAGACCAGATCGCGTCCCGCAAACGCAACGGCAGAATGGTGCCGTTGTGGTGCAGGATCGGAGGGAGTGGTAATGCCGATTGAAGCGTATGGGGGCCGGTGGTCTCTGCCGAGCACTACCACCACACTCGTCGTCACTCCGCGCACGGCGGCAAACCTCCGATCAGCCGCTGCCACCAACATGATGACCGAGTACCTCTAGTGTCCCCGCTTCTGAAGTTCGTTGCCGGTCCTGGCCCCTGAGATTCGCATGATGACGCGGATTTCATCGCTCAAATGAGGCAACCAACTAACGAATTAGGACAGTAGGTCGCGGCTCACGGCAGGATCTGATGCGCGAGCATCGCGACGATGGTCGCGTCGGCGCAGACGTGCGCGAGATAGGTCTGAAGCATTCCACCGGTGCGCAGCCGCAGCACGCCCAGCACGAGTCCCCACCCGATAACCATCGCGACGCCGATCCAGCCGTCCGGCACGCCGTGCAGATGGGCGAGACCGAATGAGACCACGACTGTGACGAGGCCGAGGGGTCGCGGCACAGGCGCGCGCTCCAGCGCCGTGAGCAGCACGCCGAACCACACGGTGTCCTCGACGAGGCCGTTGACGGCGAGGAAGACGAACGCGCCGATCACGACGAGGGGCGCCGGCGTTGTCGCGGCGAGCGTGATGTAGGCCATCGGCAAGGAGCCGTTGGTCAGGTGATTCCACGCGAGCAGTGCGACCGCTGTGAGGACAATGGTTCCGGCGAGGAGGACGAGGTCGCCGCGGTGCACGCGCCCGCGACGGAACCACGAGCGCCAGCGGGCGAGGCGCTTTTGTCGGTACGCGACTGCGAGGGTGACGGCGATCGCGGCCGCGGCCGGGAGAGGCCAGAGCCCCGTCACGGGGACCGCGAGCGCGAGCCAGAGCCCCGCCACCAGGATGATCGCGTCGCACAGCTCGGCAAGGCCCGCACGCGTCGCGAAAACGAGCAGGGCGGCGAGCCCGACGACGACCGCCGCCGTCACGGCGGGCTGTGCCGCGAAGGTCAGCGCGCCGCCGGCGGCGAGGCAGACAACGACCGCCGCAGCGCCGTGGGCGAATTGGTTCGACCTGTTCATCATCTCCTATCCTCGCTGGCGGCGAGACCTTCGCAGTATTGTCACACATCATCGTCGGCATTCATTCGCAGAGCACATTCAGTTGGATGCATTGTCTTCTGTGCGCGGGCAACGTAGTATCGTCGGGAACTGTTGAGAGTTCCGAACAAATTCGTAGTTGAGTTCTTTTCGGAATCTCTCCTGAGGCACACCTGGGGGCTCCCTGCGTTCGGCCCGCTACCCGGGGGCTTCCTCCGAGCACTCCGCTGTGCGAGGTCGACGTCTTCTTCCCGGCGCATCTGACTCGCGCGAGACGGCGAGGTTCATTCAGATCCGGACTGTCTACGAGCCGCGAGACGGAAGATGGCGCCTCAGAGGGACTGCTTTCATGCGGAGTCAGTCGGCGTCTGGGGTTCCATAGCAGATCGAGATGCGTGAGGCGTGGAACGCCTCCCAGTCGATGCGCAGAATGAAGGATTCGTGCACGGTGACAGTCTCGATGTTGACACCGGCGGAGAAGTCGCCGTTGCCAAGCAGGGCGAGCAGGGCGCTGCGGACGTCTTCGGGGTCCTGGTCGAGGTGCTTGGCGAGCTGGTCGAGGTCAGTCAGCAGGTGATCGATTTCCGCTCCTTCGGGGTGGAAGAGGTGGATGATCTCCTGGGCGGTGGCCTCGTGCAGTCGTTCCCATCGCATGCTGTCCTGCAGAACGGCTTCATCGGCATCGAGGGGCAGAGCCTCGCCAGGTAAAGGCGCTAGCGGATTGATCGAGTGCTTGCCACTGTCGTCAATGTTGACCACGTCGCATGCAATGAGAAGGTCTAGGAGAGCACCGATCGTGTGTGCAATGGGGATGTCTTTCGCGGCGAGGTAGCGCTCGAACGTCGCAAGGTTGGTCTCGCGTTGACCAGCTTCCTTCGTCTTCACCTCGGACGCGACGCGCGGCTCATCGTCTGGCTGTCCGAAGTCCTCGTCCAGCCGCGCGATCTCTTCGTCAGTCCAGTCATGGAGAGGCTCCCACGCCGACGAGTCGAGCCCTTCCGGGGAGTGCTGAGACTGCCGGAGGCGGGCATCGAGTTCGGCGCGCGTGGGCGATTGCTCGAAGAGGATCTGTGTGAGGATCTCGACCATGCTCGCGGGCAGCGTGCGGCCCCACCCCTTGCCGAAGAGGGTGTCGGAGAGCACTTGCATCGCGATCTGGCCGTCCTCGTCCACGAGCCGATTCTCTCATGCGGAGCCATAGATCGATGGCCCGACTTGCCGAGTATCCCTCTGCCGACCAAGTCGGTATGTTTTTCCGTTCTGTTCGCGTACATGCTGATTTACGGTGGTTCCATGACACCGCGCCCCGAATTCGGCCCCGATGACTTCGTCAACCCTGATGCTCCGGAGGACGAGCAGCGGCTCCGGGCCGACCACCCGGCTGTTCGCGATCTGTCCTACGAGCACAGTCACGATCGGCAGCTGGCCGATCTGTTCAAGGGCTCGATGTTCGAGCCCGGCTGGGAGTAGCAGGAGTCCGACGACGAGGACGAGTTCGTTCCTCAGACAGAGCGTCTGGAGCTCTATTTGAAGGAGCGGCCTCGTGGCAAGGGCTACGTCAGCGACTTCGTGTTCCCATCAAAGGAGTTCCCGGTGATCGTTTACGGGATATTGATCAACCCTGGGAAGGACCTTGGGATCGCCGAACTCGAGCTCTTCCGCACATCGTGGGGATACTTCGACCCGTGGGGCGATTTCATCGATGACACCGCACCAGCTCAGGAAGACGAGGCTGACGAGGCTGACGAGGCTGAGCCTCGCCAGTTGATCACGAGCGATCTGCTCAGGCGGATCCCGCTGGGCCGCATCATCGCTCTGGCGCAGCAGCGCCTCGCTCAGGAGGAGTGGCGTACCGAGGGAGCGATGGTGCTGATGGGCAACGACCGAGGCCCGGACGAGCTCACTTCGGAGGAGGCCTCAGCGCTGGAGTCAGTCGTTGAAGCTGTCCGACAGACCAAGCGCGGGCGCCCGCCACTGCCGGATGACCTGCTGGAGGCTGTCGCGTACGCCTATTTGGAGGAAGCCATCGCGGGCGCCGGTCTATTGCGTCGAATGTCGGAACGGTTCGCTCGCCCCGAGGCCACAGTTCGTGACTGGATCGCCGCCGCGCGGGGCCGGGTTAAGGACGAAAATACCCATGGCAAAGATCATTGCGGATCGCCGCCGCGCGCGGGGCCGGGTTCCTCACCCCTGCCCAGCCCGGGCGGCGCGGCGCCCGGACCAAGGTTGGGTTGGTAGTCGGTTAGCTCGCCAACCCGAAGGCCTCCTCAAGGTAGTCGGCGGTGGCCGGGTTCACGGCCTCGTTGCGACGCACGTAATGCTGCAGGGTGATGATCGGATCGGAGTGGCCGAGCAGGTCGGCGGCGAGGTTGATGCCAGCGGCATCGTTGATCGTCGTCGCACCAGTCCGTCGGAAGCGGTGCGGGGTGACGCCGACGATGCCGGCCTTGTCCATGATGTCGCGCAGACGTCGTCGCACGTTGTTCGTGGTGAACGGCGTTCCTGCCCGCGTGGCGAACAGCAACTCTTCCGGATCGATGCTCGACACTCTCTGAAGACGCGCGCGCACGGCGCGCAAAGCGAAAGCAGGGAGGGCGGCACGCCGCACTGAGCGAGCGGTCTTGGGATGGTCTTGCCGGTGGGTGAGCTCACCGCGACGGCTGACGATCGTGTCGGCGATCCGCACAGTCGGGATCGGGTCGTTGAGGTCGAGGTCCTGTAGGCGTATTGCGAGGACCTCGCCGATGCGTGCAGAGGTGCCGAGCATCACCTCGACGATGTGCCCAAGCTGCTCGTCGGGTCTGGGTCCGGCGAGGATCCCACGCCGCTCCTACTCGCGGATCGCGGCACGGATGCTCTTGATCTCGTCCGGGGTGAAGGAGTCAGGAATGCGCGGTGGGCGGCGCAGCCGGGAGACGTGGTCCATCGGGTTGCGTGGGATGATCTCGTGCCGCACGGCCAGGCCGAGCGCGAGGCGCAACACGACGCGGGCCTGACGTGCCCGGTTGTAGCTGAGCTTGGCGAGCTGCTTGAGGAAGTGGTCGCAGCGGGAGACGCCGATCTCTCGGAGAGTCAGGTCTTTGAAGAACGGCAACACCAGGGTGCGCATGTTCCGCTCGTAGAGCTGCCTGGTGGTGCGCGAGAGCCGGTCCTCGACTTCCATGTCCTCGAGCCAGTAGTCCACGAGTGCGGGGAACGAACTGTCGGCGCTCATCCCGGTGAAGCCGGGATGGAACAGTGACCGCTCGGAGAGCTTCTTCTTGAGCTCTCGTTCCGCGGCCGGCCGAGTATCGGCGGGTGCATTGGACGCGGCGGCTTTTGCCGTCCCAGTCGCGGTAGCGCGTGCGGGCCTCGTGCGGGCCGCGGGGGAGCCTTCGGTGCACGATCACGCTGTAGGTGCCAATCGGGGTGCGGGGTCTAGCCACGAGCGACGCCTCCCTCGCTGCGGAGCACGCCGGTCGCGTAGGGTCGGGATCCTCTGGAGAAGGATGCGGATGGGCGAGGACGATTGGGGTGGTGCTGAGTACACATCCGTCCAGTCTGTTCGGACGAGACTCCCCGGCGCCGCTCGGATAAAATACGCACACAGCAGCCTGTTATGTGCAAGGCTTTTATCCATGAAGGCAATCGGTGAGAGCTTGCCGTCGACGTTCACGACCGAGACGGCGCGGGCACACGGGGTGCATCCGCGCGACCTATATGCGTGGCGGGATGCGGGACAAGTTGTGGAGCTTTCCCGCGGCGTGTTTCGCCGCGCCGACGCACCACCGGCGTCGTATCCGGATGTGCTGGCGGTCGCGTATCGGTCGCCGCGGGCGATCGTGTGCTGTGTGTCGGCGGCTGCGCTCCACGAGTTGACCGACGAGATGCCGCCCGCGGTGCAGATCGCGGTGCCGAAACGCTCGCACGCCCCCGTGATCGACTATCCGCCAGTGACGGTGTTCCGCTTCGAGGAGACCACGTTCGAGCTCGGCCTGTCGTCGTTCGAGGCGGGGCCGGGCGAGGCGGTGCGGATCTACGATGCGGCGCGCACGGTGGTGGATTTGATGCGTTTCCGCCGCCGACTTGGCGAGCCCATCGCGCACACCGCCCTCAACCGCTATCTGTCCTCCCTCGGAGCGCGACCCGCGATGCTTCTGGAGTACGCGGAGGCTCTGGGCACGTTCGGGCCGGTGCGTGCTGCTCTCGACGTCGCGAGCGCCCGGTGAGCCGACCCACGCGAGACAGCGCGGCAGGACGTGCATATCTGGATTTGCAGAACCGTGCCCGCCGGGAGAAGCGCGGCACACAGGAACTGCTGACGATGTATGTCGTAGAACGGTGGCTGGCACGCCTCTCCCACTCGCCCTACGCGGATGACTTCGTTCTCAAGGGCGGGATGCTCTGCTGGCGGCCTTCGGAACCCGACGCCCCACCGTCGATGCGGACGCGCTGGCAAGGAACATGGCATCTGACGAGGTGACGGTCGCCCAGCGAGTCGCCGAGATCGCGTCGCTTCAGGACCCGGACGACGGTGTCGAGTTCCTCCCCGGCACGGTCACGACCGCGGTGATCCGTGACGACGCGCTCTACTCCGGCGTTCGGGTGACGATGGGCGCGCAGCTTGCTACCGCCCAGGTGAAGCTGCGTCTCGACATCAATTTCGGAGACCCGGTCACCCCGGCACCCCGCATGGTGGAGCTGCCGGCGCTGCGGCCAGATGTTGCACCGATCCGAATCCTGGGCTACCCGATCGAGACGGTGCTGGCCGAGAAGCTGGTCACCGCGATCGACCTGGGGCGGGCCAATACTCGAGTGCGGGACTTCGCCGACATTCACATCCTCACCGGCACGCAGAGCGTGCGCTGCGATGCGGTACGCGCGGCGGTCGAGGCGACGGCGGCTTTCCGTGGCGTCGCTCTGACTCCCTTGTCACAGGCCACCGACGGCCTGGGAACGCTGCGAGCGACGACGTATGCAGCTTACCGCAACGGCCTGGGATCGACTTTGCAGGGACTTCCGCAGCGGTTCGTCGATGCGATCGCGGCTGTCGTTGCATTCATTGATCCCGTGATCGACGGGCTCGACGGCGAAGCTGTATGGGAACCGTCGACGCGCAGGTGGGAACTCGAATGAGCAGCAGTCATCTCTACCGATGGATGACCACGGGTAGCATCAGGTGACCACAAGTCAGGCGATTCGTTTGACCAGGCCACTTGTGGAGGATGGCTCGGATGGCTCGGATTAGGACGTGGGTGACCACCACCCGGGAGGATATCGGCTCCCACAAAGTTGTGCGGATGGTACCGCGCGACGAGGCCGCGGTGAACGCGGGGGTGACATGGGCCGCTGCCGTTGTGCCCCGTCACTACGTTTCTGCAGATGAGATCGCGGCAGTGCTACGTGAGCTCGGCAAGCCCGAGGCAGCGGAGGTTCTCAACGGAAAGCTGCCGGTCAGCAAGCGGACCCGGTCGGGCGAACTCGGGGAGATCCTCGGCACCCACTATGTGGCGCGAGAACTCGGCTACCGCATGATCGCACGCCTGCGGTGGAAGGACAGCCGCGAGATGCCCATGCGCGGCGACGATCTCCTCGGCGTTCGTATGGTGGACGACGACAAGCTCGAGTTTCTCAAGGGCGAGGCGAAAAGTCGTGCGAGTCTCTCGACTTCGACACTGGACGAGGCGGAAACAGCCTTGCTGAGCGAGCACGGCCTGCCGGAACGCGACGCCGCCCGCGAAGCCGCACCCACAAGCCTTGCTGAGCGAGCACGGCCTGCCGACACCCCACGCGCTGATGTTCGTTGCCGCGCGTCTGCGCGAGATGGGCGAGACGAAGCTGCAGGTGAAGATCCTCGCCAACCAGCTTCGTGGGCGCATCCGACCGGGCGATGTATTGCACCTGCTGTTCACGTTCTCCGGCAACAACCCTCTCAAGTTGCTGCGCAATCACACCAAGGCATACACGGGCAAGATCCGCCGACTCGGTGTGGGGCTACAGGTCCCAGAGCACCAGGCGTTCATCCGTCGAGTCTTCGAAGAGGTGATCCGCAATGCCCGGGCGCGTTGAGGATCTCGAAACCGTGATCGATCGGGCAACGGCGTCCGGATTCGGTGGGCAACTCCTTGCCCGTGGGGAGGCGCGCGCAATGATATGGCGCGATGGGGCTCTCCCAGAAGACGCTCCCCCATTTGACGTCCTGCTGAGCCACAATCTCCTCTCCTACGGCTACGCGCTTCTGGAGCACGGGCTGGAGCTGAGCGATCTGGAGGGATCTGCCGAAGTATCACAGCGGGCATTCGAGAACGCGGCGGCAGCAATCGAATCAGTCATCGCCCGAGGGGAGGCAACGCCAGAGCTGGGTTTTCATCGGGTGGTGGCCGCAGCAGGCTTCCATCTCGCACGATACTCAGCGCGGGCCTATTCCCTTCTGGCTGCAACGCGCAACGATCAGAACGTCTCCCCCACTGAGAGATGCTTGGTGCTGCTCATGCTCCGGGATCTGGACACCCTGACGAGGCTCGTCTCCGGAAGCCGCGCGGATGAAAAGGCGTCGGATATGAGCCTTGCCGAGGAATTGCGTTCCGCGCTCGACCCGGATGATGGGAACGACGACCTTGAGGGCGTGGCCGATGTCCTGGATGTTGTCGATACCGCCATGACCGACGCGTTCATGGGTGCGATCAGCGTGGCCATGCTGGCGTTCGAACGTGGCGAGCCGGCTCTCCTCACCGATGCCATTGCGCGGCTCGAGGTGGGACTGCGCGGCGCGGCCGCCCTGAGCATGGTGCCGCAGTGGTGGTGTCATCGGCTGGCGATCCACCTGCTGCGGGGCCTGTGGGAGTCCAGCTTCCACGTGGTCCTGCCGACGGGCCAGGGAAGCGGGGACGCTGGCGACTGGGATCGCCTGCGCGCCACATTCATCGCCTCGCTCTTCCGCCGCCGACGCTCCGAGATCGACCTCTGGCCATCCCAACTGGAAGCCGCGTCACGAGTGCTCAACACACAAGACAATTTCGTGCTTTCCCTGCCCACGAGCGCCGGCAAGACTCGCATCGCAGAACTGTGCATCCTGGCGACCCTGGCCGAAGGCAAACAGGTGGTGTTCGTCACCCCGCTCCGGGCGCTCTCCGCACAGACCGAGACCGCTCTGGAACGCACCTTCGTCCCACTCGGCAAGACCATCTCATCCTTGTACGGCACCACTGGGGTCAGCGATGTCGACCAGAGCATCCTCAAGGAGCGCGACATCGTCGTCTCAACTCCCGAGAAGCTCGACTTCGCGCTCCGTAATGATCCGGATCTACTCAATGATGTCGGGCTGATCGTGCTCGACGAGGGACACATGATCGGAGCGACCGAACGAGAGGTGCGGTACGAGGTCCAGATCCAGCGACTCCTCCGCCGCCCCGATGCCAAGACTCGTCGCATCATCTGCCTCTCAGCAATCCTCCCCGAGGGCGACGAGGTGAAGGACTTCGTCGACTGGCTCACAGACGATGAACCTGATGGACTGATCAGCAGTGACTGGCGTCCCACCATCCTCCGATACGGAGAAGTCGTCTGGCGCGAAGACAACGCCAGGCTGAACATCATTGTCGGTGGCGAGAAGCCATATGTTCCCTGGTTCCTCACCGTGGAGACCGTCCCCAGCAAGCAACGCAAGCTCCCGTTCCCGAAAGACCCGCAAGAGCTGACGCTGGCCACCGCCTGGCGCCTGGTCGATGACGGCCAGACCGTCCTGGTGTTCTGCCCGCTGAAGACGTCCGTCAACGCGTTCGCCAAACTGATCGTCAAGCTAGCCCGGCAAGGCGCGCTCCGCAGTGTCTTCGACGGCGACCCGACCGTCCTTAAGACCGCGCTCAGCATCGGCCAAGAATGGTTCGGGGCCGACCATCCTCTCCTTGCCTGCCTACGCATGGGCGTCGCCATCCATCACGGCTCTCTGCCCGGGCCTTACCGACAGGAAGTCGAAAAGCTTCTGCAACAGGGAGAGCTGAAGATCACGATCTCCTCCCCCACGCTGGCGCAGGGACTGAACCTTTCGGCGAGTTCGCTTGTGGTGCATAGTCTGTGGCGCAACCGGAAGATCATCGACGCCGCCGAGTTCCGCAACATCGTTGGCCGGGCAGGACGAGCGTTCGTCGATTCGTCCGGACTCGTGGTGCATCCGATGTTCGAGCCCACCCCACGAGCACAACAGAACTGGGAACGGCTCGTCGAAGATTCGCAGCTGCGGGATATGCAGAGCGGACTCGTCCGACTCCTGGACACCATGCTCCAGAGGATGTCCGACAGTCTCGGCGAGGTCGACGGGGACGACTTCACCGAGTACGTCACCGGGCTCGCCGACTGGTCCTTCCCGGCGATCGCCACCGAAGACGAAGAGACCACGAGCGAAGCCATGAAGTCCTGGCCGGGCCAGCTCGCGAGTCTGGATTGCGCTGTCCTCGGCCTGCTCAGCGACTCGTCCGTCACGGAGCACGATCTTGGCGCCGCACTCGATGCAGTTCTCGCTTCATCGCTGTGGGCACGGACGATCGCTCGCTACCAGGAACCTGTGCGCAACGCCCTGCGGACAGGTCTCGTGGCGCGAGCAGGAGTTATCTGGCGGAACACGACACCGGATCAGCGGCGCGGCTACTACTTGGCCGGCGTTGGCCTCGCGGCCGGCCGGGATCTCGATTCAAATGCTGAGCAACTCAACCGTCATCTGAAAATCGCCGAAGCGGCCATCCAACTCGGCATAGACGACGACGCGATCGACGCGATCACCCGTTTCGCCAGGATCGTGCTCGATATCTTCCCCTTCACTCCCAAAACTCGACCATGCAACTGGGAGGAGATCCTGGTCGGGTGGCTGCGAGGACGCCCAGTCGCAGAAATCGCGGCCGACGACAGCCTCGAAACGGCTGAGTTCATCGAAGACACCCTGGCATACCGACTCCCGTGGGCACTCGAAGCCGTCCGTGTCCGAGCTGCAGCACACCCCAACCCCGATGCATTTCCCTGGGACCTATCCAGTCCGGAGACCGGACTGAGCGTCGCCGCTGTAGAAGCCGGCACGCTCAACAGGGCCGCGTCGACACTGATGCGAGCTGGCTTCGCCTCCCGGTCGGGCGCGCTCGCCGCGGTGGAGTCAACCCAAGCCAAATTCACAACCCCAGGCGGACTACACGAGTGGATGATCTCCGAGGCAACACAAGTCGCAGCGAGAGACGCGTCGTGGCCTACACCGACCACCCGCGAGCTGTGGATGAGCTTCGCCACCCGCACTGTCGCCCTCCGACAGCGAACGTGGATTCATGAAGTGCACGAATCTTCGGCGAGTTGGATGTCTGGCTATCAGCCCAGCCCCGGTGAGCCATACCGAGCGATCTCCCACTCCGACGAAACGACAGTGCTCGAGGCAGCAGATGCCCGGCAAGTCGGAGTGCTGACCGCGCACCTGAACCCGCGCCGTCAGGGACTGCTGAAAGTCACCGCGATCGGAGTCGGCGACGTCGTCGAGCTCGACTACCGTGGCCCGTCCGACCTTTTAGCGTGAACATTCGCTCCACCTGTAACTCCAGACCGCGTCGCCCTCGTACCTTCTGGCTATGGATCGTTCGCTGCCCGGTGGGCCCCAAGACGAGCAGGAACGCGGGATATACGAGATTCATCCGCACGACCTGGCAAGAGGAGGTCCCATACGTGGCCACACTGCGGACCAAGTGCCGCCGATGAGGTGGGAAGACCTGTCGGCTCGTGCCGGGCGCAACGACAAGCCCGCGCTCCTGCTGGCCGCGATCACGATGGACCGGCTGACGGACCCGCCGCAGATACGGCTCGGCCTGGAGGAT
>G312J29652_10000325_pt1 | contig 11273 bp, 8 predicted proteins | sample EareggfetidaYelm_FD_29652 | JGI IMG/M metagenome (IMG submission 29652) | reverse complement strand
GACTAAAATTGAAATTAATGCAGGACGTTCTTCGCAAGCCACGTTGTTGAACAGAAACGAAATAACTTATGAAGCTGTTTTTCTTTCGCCTGCGCTTACCGAAAAAATAAACATGCGGGATGCGGGGACGCCGCCGAAGACATTCTGCAAACGCCAAGAAAAAGAAGTTTTCTTCGGGACAATGCCATTAATCGCTAACCATTAATATTTTCTCCCGAATGTATTGCGCGGCATACGCTTGAGGAATTTTTTCCTGCTCTAGCCTGTTTTTATTGGGAAAATGCTTTAGCGCGCTAAACATTTCCCTTTCTTCCGAGGTCAGCCAGAGCAACTCTTCGGCATGGCACGGACCGCCTCGCACCGCAAAGTCTATAAATCGATGAAACGTTTCCCTTTCCATCATGAGGCTCTGAGTGTTTGGAAAATAAGTTCTTAGCTGATGCAATATCAGAAACCCGTGTCGTCTATATCTCCCCAATAGTAGATGTTTTTGCCCGACAGCCATTTTGCCTCTTTAAGAAAGCCGATGTTGAAACCGCCTCCGCTCCACACGGCCATGGAGTCGGCTGCGGGAGGCAGGGCGAGAAAGTTCATTTTGTTTTCCGCTATCAGTATATTCTTGACGGGCGGATTAAACTTTTCAAAATCGGAGAGGGGAATGCTGATGTCGGAATGTCCGCAGTCTGTTTGTTGCCGATCTAAAAAGCGCATTCTTACTAAAGGCTCGTCATATTTTAAAAAGTAACGTTCCGCCAAACGCTTTTGGTTTGCCGAACGAATATGATCGGGAATAAGAAAATCCAGCAACGATTGCAGGAGCGTCGCATTGTCTTCTATAAATTTCGTGTGAATCTCTATGGGCAACTGCCGTACATAAAGGTTCGGTCTCGGCGTGCGAATAAAGTATTGGCATACTTTGATTATGTCTTCCCAATTAATTTCCTTGCTTGTTAACCATACGCAATTTTGAAATGCCCACTCTTTCAGGGAAGGGATGTTTCGAACCATGGCGTCGAAGTTTGACAAGAAATTTTTCCATTCTTTTTTCCTTCGCGTAAAGGACAGATAATCGCCCGCGGTTTCAAAGACAATCGCATCAGGCAGTTCATGACTGCCGCTGCGCCGAAAGTTTTGTCCCGCCGTTTTTATCAGATAGCCGCTTCCTGTTTGATTTTTGGAATGGCGCCAAAGGAGTTCAATTTCCTGCTGAAGCGCTTCGAATCGGTGCGTGATGTGCTCTGGTTTTACTTTGCCGATGCGCTCTATCGTTCGCGGAAAAAAGGCTTCGCCTCTAATCTCGCTTTGCAACAAAGGCTTCCACCACTTGTCTGCCTGTTTTTTGATTTCCTCCGGGCTAATCATGGTTTTTCCTGATGTTGAAAAATGCCTTTATGCCTGCTCCTCTCCAGGTCGTATTCTTCTTTTGTGAAATTGCTCACTTGCGAATGGTTGCCTTCGCGATTGCTGACAAAGTGAAAGGAGTTGACATGTCCCTCGATAATATGTATTTTTTGCAAAGGCGTAACAATCAGAAGTTGCAGATTTAGCTTCTTAAACAATTCAAGTCCGTACCGCGTGCTTTCGTCGCTTCCTCTTCCAAAAGCCTCGTCTATCGCCACAAAACGAAAACTTCGGCTTTTGCTTTCCCCGAACTGCAAGCCAAACTGATAAGCCAACGCGCTCGCCAGAATAGTATAGGCTAGTTTCTCTTTCTGCCCGCCGCTCTTTCCGCCCGAGCCTTCGTAAAATTCTTTTTCGCTGCGGTCTGTCCGATAGCGTTCGCTGGCATTGAACTCAAACCACTGCCTGACGTCGGTTACCATGGCCGTCCATTCGCGGGCGCTGTTTTCCATGCCCGCAAAACGGTCGAGTATGCGTTTTACCTGCTCATATTTTTCTTCCGTATATAACTCATTGCGGCTGCTGAAAGAATGGGTATAGCATTTCTTTAATTCTTCTCTGAAAATCCTCACTTCTCTGTTGGCGGCGGCGTCCATTCCGATGGTGATGTAAGTATCTTGAGCCGCGTTATATACAATCTCGGAAAGGTGTTGGTTAATGGCGCTTATTTTCTGTTTTATGTCTTTTTCGTGTTTCTGAAGCTGGCTGTCGAATATGGCGATGCTTTTGATAACCCCCTTGTTTAGTTCGTCCTTAAAGCGATCTTCATGGCGTTTCAAATCTTCGGCGGCCAACTGTTTATATTTTTTGATGTACTCTGCGCGGGCGTCGATGCTTTCTGCTATCTCGCTGTATTCTGCTTTGGAATGTTCTTTAATTTCTCTCATTCTTCTTTCAATGGATGAACGGAGCCCCGTTTGTCTTCCGCGCAATTTTTTCAATTCTCCGTTCTCCCCTTGAAACAATTTTCGAAATTCTTCTCTTCTGTGGTCAATATTTTTCAGGGTTAAATTTCTTTCCGTCTGCTTTTCTTCTATCCGCGGATACTGCTTTTCCTTGAGATGCGGCGGCAATAGTTCTTGTTGCTGCAGGGCGCTTGCTTTCTGCTCCGCATAGCTTTGTATCTTGCTTTTTAACCCGCCGACTCTCTCATTAATTTCTCTTTCATTCTCTTTCACCGCTTCTATTTGTCGGTCTGCTTCGCTCTTATTGCGGTGAAGTTGAGCCAGTCTGTCGTTGTGGTTGAGCAATTCGTTTCGTTCTTTTTCCAGCGCATAAATTTTTTGAGTATGATAGTCCTGGTCGATGCGGGAAAAATCCTTTATGTGAAGCAAGATGTCCAGCAACTGCTTTTGTTGCTTGTTTTCCGTTTCCTTGTCTTCGACTTCCCGAAGTTTTATGTGTAGCTGTTGTATTTTTTCTCCCAGCTTATCCAGCGAAGTTTGCAGGGCTTTCATTTTCTCGGTGTTGCTCCAGCCCAATACATAGTTGCGTCGGTCATCGAGGCGTCTGCGGTCGTCTTTCGTATGGCGTATTCGCCCGCTTTTTATTAAGCCTTGTTTGGTTATGCCGTAAGGCACATGCTGCAACCCGTTCACGTCGGTACAGATGCAGTCGCCAAAACTTCTGTTAATGTACTCTTCCAGCCAGACGTCAAACGGGGTATCGGGTTTGACGGTTATTTTATTGGCGAGACTGTCCGGGTCTAATTCTCTGCTCATGCGTCCGCTGTGTTGCAAATCGGCTTCCAGATAAGTCAACTTGATGCCCCGCCCGTCGGGTCCTTTTAAAGGGTTATCATTCACGTAATGACTTACGCTTTTGTAATGATTTTTAGAAACCAATAAACTAATGCCGACGTCGTGCAATAATTTTTCTATCGCTCCTTCCCACTCGCTTTCGCTTTCGTTCACTTGCAACAGTTCTCCCGCAAAAGGCAGTTCGCCTTCTTCCAGTCGCAAGTCGGCGCATAACTGCGTACGAAACCCGACAAGCCAAGCAGGTATCTGCGTCTTTCTTTCTTTTAATGACTGAAGTTCTTGCGATTCGGTTTTATGCTCTGCCTCTTGTTTTCGCAACTCGCTGATTAGGTTATCGCGTTGCTCGCGCAGGGTTGTTTCGAGAACCGCGCATTTTTCGTTGAGCACATTCGCCCGACTGATATTCTCCTGAAAAGCGGCTTCGTTTGGCGCGCTTTTTAAGCCTGCCTGCAAGGCTAATTGGTCATAGTCGTTAAATTCTTTTTGCTTAGTTTCTTTATCCTGTTCATGCCGCTTTATCTCCGCGGCTATTTGCTCTATCCGCTTGCCTCCGTTGTTCGCGATGTCTTGGATGATAGTTTGCCTGCGGTTTTCCAGCTCATAAAGTTCCTGCGCGGCGCCCTGCAACGCGCGTTTCTCTTTTTCTAAATCCGTTTTGGCGTGCTCTATTGCCTGCTCCAACAGCCCCAATTTCTTCCCCGCAAACCAAGCGGGCATGGCCTCCAGCATGGCTTCAATATTTTCTATTTCGGCGGTTGTCGCATCGTAGTTTTCGCAGGATTCGGTCAGCGGTTTTAATATCTGATATTGCTCTCTTGCATTCACTGCCGCGTCATGCGCTTTATTCAAATCGTCAAATCGTTTCAATAAGGCCGCAATTTGCTCTTTGACGTCGGTTCTTTCCAGCATTTGTTCGCGAACAAAGTCGGTGAGACTGCTGACCGATTTCATCGAAACGGTTTGGTAAAACAGGTCAATGGCTTTTTCGCTGTTCATGCCGAAGCGCCGCCGAAAGTGTTCGCTGTATTGCGAAAAGTTATCGTTAAACAATTCTACGCCTTTCGTGCCGCGCAACCTTTTCCTAAGATCATTGACGTCCGTAAAATTGCTAAAGTGTTCTTTGACGGTTAACGGCACGGCGCCTGCAATAAGAAGTTTCTCTGCCTTTCCTTCTTTTCCTATCCAAAAGAATTGGGCTAGGCAGACGTCCTCCTGATAGCCCTCGTTGCGGAAATTTCCGATGATGACGGTGTAGGTATTGTCGTCGGGGCGCAGATAGACTTTCTTCGCCGTTTGGGTGCTTTCCGCCTTCTCTTTTTTGTATTCTCCCCTCACATAGCTTAATAAATTGCGCTCCTTGCCTTCCGCGCCGGCGGCTTTGTTGAATACAATTTTATGATGGGGAACCAGCAGACAAGTCACGGCGTCCACCAAGGTAGATTTACCCGAACCAATATCTCCGGTGAGCAGGGCGTTTTCCCCGCGGGGTTTAATTTGCCAACGCACTTTATTAAACGTTCCCCAGTTGAGCACTTCCAGCGAGTGAAGGCGGAAACCCGCTTGACCTAAGCCTAATTCTAACGGCAGTTGATGTAACATATTTTCCATGATTCAAACCTTAGTCTGCTGCCTGTTTTTCTGCCGCGTAGTTTTGCAGCCTTTTTAAGGTATCGTCGATTGCTTCGGCGGGCACAAAGCCCTTGATGATGCGATGCACTTCATAGTTCTTTTCTTTGTCGTCCAGTTTTCGCAAAAAGCCGAGCTCCGCGGTTTTATTTATCGCGGTTATAATTTTCTCCTGTTGTTTAGCTTCGTCGTGAACGGCGGGCAGAAAAACTTTTGCGCGATTAATGATTTCCTGTTCGTTAATAATGGAACGAACCGAGCCGCCTTGCGCATCGTGTTCCAACAAAAATTTCCTTATTGTCACGCATAAGAGGGTGACAAAGAAATTAAGCTGCCTCTTTTCCGATAGCTTTGGCAAAGGCGTTTCCTCCTCCCCCTCTTTTTTGGGCGACAAAAAAGCATAGCCTTCGCCTTTGTCCAAAAACAATTCAAGCCCTAAAGGAAGATAATATTTTTTTATTTCCGCTTCATAACAGAGGAGGTTTTCCCAGACTTCTTTTTGATGTTCATACACCACGCCTTTGAGAAGCATAATAAGAGGCAATGAAAATTTATAGTCCATTGCTTATCGGTTAAAAATGATGAGGGGCGTACGCAAACGATAGGTCTTGCCATGGCTCTTGTTTTCTATCGTCAGTTCCTCCTCTTGTTCGCGGTTTATCAGATGCCTGCCCTCGTTTGAGGCCAGTTGTATGTAGCCCAATATTTCCGCCACGCCCTTAACAGGCGGATAGCAACTTACTATTTCCGACAAGGCCGCCTGCGATTTATTCCTTAACAACGATTTGACATTATTTCTAAGCTCTTCCATATCCACGTAAAACTGTTCAAATAAAATATCCGTATCCGCTTCTGCCCGCCCGTCTTCCGTGCCGAGGTTTTCAAAAACGGCTTTCCGCGGCGGCGTAAAGAGCGGCCTGTCCATTATGAAAGACGGCTTGAAAGGAAGGTCTATTTCCATCCAGACAGCCCGCCCTTCCGATATTTCTTTATGTTCTATCAACAGACTTTCTATTTGTTCAATTTGACGAAGGATATGTCTGCTTTCGGAAAGGTTTCTTTGCTCCACAAACTTTCTGATTTGTTCTATTAATCCGTCGTTGCTGCGATTGACTTTATCGCCTGCCTCCACAAGGTTTGTCTTTATCCTGTCTACCACTTGTTCCTTTTTTACTTCCGCAATGGCCGGTATGTCATTAATCTTTTCGAGCAACGTTTCGAGTTCGTGCTGCATGTGTTCGCTCATTAAAAATTCCCAGAAAGCCAAAAAACTTTTCCCTTGATCGGTGCTCCAAAGGTAGTCTTGCTGTTCAAAAACATTGTCCAGCAAATCGGCTTTGGCAAGACTGCTTTTGATAATGGTTTGTCGGGTCTGCGCGTCGAGTTCCCTGAAATTCTCCTCCACCTGACGAAAATCGGAGAGCAATCGCCGCGCCGTTTCCTCGGCCAAGAAATAAGTCTCTTTCACTTGAGTATCGGAGAGGGGCACAAAATGACCTGCCCGAACCTGTTCAATTTCTTTGTCTATTTTGTCGCGAGCCTCCTCCAACTGCTGAATACGCTCTTCCTGATTGGAGCCGGAAGAGGCAATTTGTTTCAGCAAATGAAAAAATTGAAGCAGGCGGCTATGCGTGCCGACGAATTGCTGTTTATTAAGATCCTCTAACCATTTCAGCGCATTCTCTGCGGCGGGCGATAACTCATATACAGGCTCGTCGGCCACGGCATAATACCTCCTAAGATACCCCTGCTGCGCCCACTTTTGCAGATAGTCTAACGAAGACAAGGCATAGTCGTCAAAGCCTTTTCTTCGCAAAGCGTAGAGGTAATCGCCCAACAGACTTTGCAGTTCGCTTTGAGAATAGGCGATCTTATCCTGTTGCTTAAAAGCCAAATGGCAAAACCCGACCAACAACGGGAAATGTTCCGCTCTTAGCAGTTGCAACGTTTTGTCGTTGCGATAAAGCGATAAGGCTTTTTCAAAGGTCATTTCAGCGCGTTCTTCTTTAAAGATTTTTAGTTTTTACAAACTTACGGGAATATTCTAATTCACACAATTTTAATGGTCAATGTTATATTCAAGTACTAAATTCCTTAAGAAAACGACATTGATTCGTCATTGCTGATTTTTCTTTTACATTTGCAAAAATTAAAATATGAAGCTCATTGTCTTTTTATGCCTCTCCGCTTTTGCTTCTGCGCAGGCGCCCGAGTGGCAACAGGCGGTTGACTATAAAATGGACGTGGAACTGGATGTGACTACGCATCGCCTCAAGGGAAAGCAACTCCTCACCTATTTCAACCGTTCGCCGGACACGCTCGCTTTTGTCTATTTTCATTTGCAATTCAATGCCTTCCAACCGGGAAGCATGATGGATGTTCGTTCGCGCCACATTGCCGACCCCGATTCGCGGGTAGGTTCGCGCATTGCCTCTTTAACGCCTGACCAAATCGGTTATCAAAAAATTCTTTCCCTCCGTCAAAACGGGAAAAAGGTAAAAACCGAAATCATGGGCACCCTTATGAAGGTGTGGCTGGAGGCGCCTCTTTTGCCCAAAAAAAATACTGTGTTTGCCATGGATTTTGAGGCGCAAACGCCGTTGCAAATTCGCCGTTGCGGACGGCAGAATCGCGAGGGAATTGAATATTCTATGTCGCAATGGTATCCCAAAATAGCCGAGTACGATTATCAGGGCTGGCACGCCAATCAATATATTGCCCGCGAATTTCACAGCGTTTGGGGCGACTTCGATGTGACTATCACCCTCGATTCGCGCTATACCGTGGCGGGGACGGGAGAGTTAGTGAACGCCGATGAAATAGGGCACGGCTATTCCTCCGCAAATCCCAAGAAAAATAAATTGTCGTGGCGCTTCAAAGCCAAGAACGTCCTTGACTTTACGTGGGCGGCCGACCCCGACTATCAGCACGAAACAGCGAAAGTACCCAACGGTCCCGTCCTGCATTTCTTTTATCAAAAAAATGAAAAAACAGAAAAAACGTGGCCTCTGTTAAAAGACATAACCGTAAAAACTTTTCAATATCTAAGCAACACATTTGGCCCCTATCCTTACGACCGCTACTCCGTCATTCAAGGGGGAGACGGCGGCATGGAATATTCTATGTGTACCCTTATTTTAGGCGAGGGAACGCTTGGGGGCTTGTCGGGTTTGATGATGCATGAAGTCTCGCATGCGTGGTTTGAAATGCTGCTGGCTACGAATGAAATTTTGCGCGCCTGGATGGACGAAGGCTTTGCCGAATTTGCCGGCCAAGAAGCGTATGCCAATATCTTCCCCGGGTTCACGCCGCATCTCAATGCGTATGAATCGTATTTCAAATTAGTCAACAGCGGAAATTACGTCGCGCCCAATACGCCCTCCGATTTTTTCCCTTCCAATGCCGCCTATCGCACAGGGAGTTACGTGGCCGGCTGTCTGTTCTTATGCCAACTGCGTTACCTCATGGGGGAAGATTTTTTTAAGAAAGGCATGTTACACTATTTCGATAAGTGGAGAATGAAACACCCCGGCGACGACGACTTCATTCGTTGCCTGGAAAAAACGTCGGGCATGCAACTTCTTTGGTTTAAAAATTTGTGGATAAACACTGCGCAAAAAATTGACTATGCCTTGGAGCCGCCCGTGGCGGAAGGCGATAAAACGCGCCTCGTCATTAAAAGGAAAGGAGACCTGCCCATGCCCGTTGAACTCACCGTCACGAAAAAAGACGGAAGCCGCGAACTGCACTACATTCCCATGAATGAAACATTTGCCGTCAAGCCCCACACGGCGCCGCGCATCGACGAACCCGTTTGGTTTTGGGTAAATCCTTCGTATGAACTCGTGTTGCCGATTGCTTACCATACCATCGCCTCGCTTGAACTCGACGCCAAGCATGAACTGGCAGACATAAACCGCCGCAATGACAAAATTGAAAATAAGTAAGATTTTGCGGGTTTGCATGCTTGTATTCCAAAATCATTTTGTATGTTTGCCGTTGGTTTTCATCACTTTTAAGACTTCCTTCTTCTATGCCTGATATTGATAATCTCAAACAAATTTCAGCCCAAATTCGCCGCGACGTGTTACGCATGGTGCACGGTTGTCAGTCGGGTCATCCCGGCGGCTCCTTGGGTTGCGCCGATTTTATCACCGCCTTGTATTTCCATGGCATGCAATACCATAAGCCTTTCGACATGAACGGCGCCGGCGAGGATTTATTCTTTCTTTCCAACGGACACATTTCGCCGGTGTGGTATTCCGCATTGGCACGCGCCGGATTTTTTGAAATAAAAGAACTGGCTACTTTCAGAAAATTAAATTCCCGGCTTCAAGGTCATCCCGCCACGCACGAACATTTGCCCGGCATTCGCGTGGCGTCGGGTTCTTTGGGGCAGGGGCTTTCGGTTTCCATCGGCGCGGCGCAGTGCAAGAAGCTGAATAAAGACGAACGATTGGTCTATGTGTTGTTGGGCGACGGGGAATTGCAAGAGGGGCAAGTGTGGGAGGCGGCCACGTATGCGCCTCACCACCAGGTGGATAATTTAATTGCCACCATTGATTTCAACGGACAGCAAATTGACGGCCCCACCGAACAAATTATGTCGCTTCGCGATTTGAAAGCCAAGTGGCTGGCCTTCGGCTGGGAGGTGATTGAAAGCCGCGGAAACGACATGGAAAATGTACTCGCCGCCATTGCCGAAGCGCAAGCCCTCGCGAGGAAGGGGAAGCCCGTTATGAACTTGATGAAAACAGCTATGGGCAGCGGCGTGGACTTCATGGAAAACTCCCACAAGTGGCACGGCTCCGCCCCCTCCGACGAACAACTGGCAAGGGCTTTGAGTCAGCTTCCCGAAACGCTTGGCGATTATCCAAACGGCTAGATTTATTTTAAAATGAAATATACATTCACCGAAAAAAAAGATACGCGCTCCGGTTTTGGCGCCGGACTTCACGAACTGGGAAAAACCAATCCCAATGTAGTCGCCCTTTGCGCAGACCTTGTAGGCTCTCTCAAAATGGAGGCTTTTATCAAAGATTTTCCCGGACGATTCTTTCAAACGGGAATTGCCGAAGCCAATATGATGGGCATTGCCGCAGGGCTTACCATTGGCGGGAAAATTCCATTCGCCGGAACGTTTGCCGAGTTTGCCACCGGCCGCGTGTATGACCAAATCCGCCAAAGCATCGCCTACTCCGGCAAGAATGTGAAAATCGCCGCCTCCCACGCCGGACTGACCCTCGGCGAAGACGGCGCCACTCACCAAACACTGGAAGACATCGGCTTGATGAAAATGTTGCCGGGCATGACCGTGCTTGTTCCTTGCGATTATCATCAGACCAAAGCGGCCACCCTTGCCGCCGCCAAACACGAAGGTCCCGTGTATCTTCGTTTCGGACGTCCTGCTTGGCCGGTCTTCACTTCGCCGCAAGAATTTACAATCGGAAAAGCAGAGACGATGATTGTGGGGAATCAGGTGACCGTCATTGCTTGCGGCCACATGGTGTGGCAAGCCATCGAAGCCGAACATGAATTGGCAAACGAAGGAATTTCCGTTGAATTAATCAATATGCCCACCGTCAAACCGCTCGACGAAGCAGCGATTATAAAATCCGCGTCGAAAACGAGATGCGTAGTCACTTGCGAAGAGCACCAAATTTTTGGAGGCTTGGGCGAAAGCGTAGCCGGCGTGTTGAGTCGCCGCCTCCCCACGCACATTGAAATGGTGGGTGTGCGCGATGTCTTTGGCGAAAGCGGAACCCCCATGGAACTCCTCAAAAAATACGGACTCTCCCCCGCCCACATTGTGGAGGCAGTTAAAAAAGTGATGGGAAGAAGGTGAGGACTAGGATTCTAGGATTTTAGCCCTATTTGCAAATGGAGAGTCGTAAAGCCTTGATTTAGTTGCCTCATTTGAAAACGGGGGTTGTTGCCCCCCTTCCAACCTATATCATCGCGGGATGCGGGCGCATTAGCCGCACCCCATTTGACCCCCAAAATGGTTAATGATGCGCTTTCACAGCCTGCCTCGCTCAAATCCGAAGCCATTATTTGTAGTTTTCCGCTTTTCAAATCCCTAACCCGCGCCTGCCCTTTGAGGCCTATGCGAAGGGGCACGGCATTAGCCATTAATCCACATGCCGCCGCGGGGGACAATTTCGGACGCGGCGCGCGCTTGCGACTCATGAAACGCTTGTGCCGCAAGCACTCCATTAAATTAGGATTTAAGCGGCTATAATAGGGCTTGCTTAAAAACTAAAAAATTCAATAAAGACGCGCCTTTACGAGGTGTCATGTCAATTTTTAATGTGCGGAAAAATGAGTAAAGCGGTCAGAAAGCGTACACTAAAAAATATACTTTCATTATGCGAACCACCCCGTGGGGGGAAATTGGGGGAAGCAATTTTTTAGGACAGCATTGTGAGTATCTGCCCTTGGCTCTTCGTTTTACGGCGTTATCTTTAGGGCGATTGTGAGACAAGA
>G312J29652_10000324_pt1 | contig 11340 bp, 9 predicted proteins | sample EareggfetidaYelm_FD_29652 | JGI IMG/M metagenome (IMG submission 29652) | reverse complement strand
CCCGCCACTCCGTACAAATTAGACAAGAAGAAAAATAAAAACAACACGACACAAAAGGGCAGAATAATTCAAGGCGAGAAGGGAGTTGGAAGGTTCGCCATTCATAAATTGGGAGAAAAAATTGAAGTGTTTACAAAAACTGAAAACAGCGATGAAATAAAATTGCTTTTAGATTTTACGGAATTCAATCCTGAAAAAATAAATTTGTTTAATCAACAGGATTATAAGCTTCTAAGCGAAGTAAAAAACGAATGGTTTGTTCAAAAACCGGCAGAGGAAATAAAAAAAACAAAAGGAACGCTAATCAGAATTTTCAAACTAAGAGAAGGCTGGGAGAAAGAAGATTTCAAACAACTAAGAACGGCTGCCAATAAATTACTTTCGCCTTATGATCCAAACTCAGAGGAGTTTAGCATTAAACTTCTTTCGGATTTCAATATTGATATTTATAATGACGAAGTAGAAATTTCTAAAGCAGGAACAGCTACTTTCCAAGGTGTAATCGAAAAGGCTCATTTCAAAATGAAAGGAACAATTAGCGAGCCCGGCATTTTAAAATTTGAATATGAATCCGCTTTGACGAACAGAAAAGTTAAGAGAGAAATAAATTTATTAAACAAAGAATCGCAAAGAGAATTTCAATATGATTTGTTTGCCTTTGAAAAATATTTATCAAAGGCAAACAAGCTTTTATGCGGCAATTTCAAATTCTCTCTTTATTCTTTTGACCTGACGGATAATTTATCAATCACAAAGGAGGATAAAGAGTTTATCAGACACAATTTTGTGTATGTGTATCGCGACGGAGTTCGTGTCTATCCTTTCGGAGAAAAAGAAATGGATTGGATGGAGTTAGATAAGCTTCGTTCGGTAGTAAAGGCAGGAAGGTTTTTAAGCTATAATGATTTGATGGGATTTGTTTACATCACCCAAGAAGAAAATGCGATTTTAAAAGACGCCACCAACCGGCAAGGCCTGATGGATATTGACGGAGCCTATGATCATTTCAGACATTCCATGTTGGCCGTTACTGAAATTTTAAATACGGAATCTAAAATTGACAAAGAAAAAAAGAAAGCATCAAAAAATAAATCCTATTCAAATTACAGTGCGGTTGTAAAGAAATCATTTGCTTCTTTGAAAAGCAACCTAGAAAAAATAAACGATTTGGACACACTCAAAACGGCCAATCTGCTTTTTGAAACTATTGAAACACATACTGCGCTAATGAAAGACCGCATGGAAACGGTTGAAGATTTGGCCGGATTAGGAATGGCCGTGGAAAAAGCATCTCATGATGCTTTGATGTTGTTGGCGAAAATGAGAGGCAACATAAAAGACTTTAAAGCAAAGGCGAAAAAAAAGAATTATAAAGAAGAGGAGCTGGCAGAACTCTTGAATGAGTTAGACGAAAGTTTGAATTTCGTGTATGAGGAAATGCAAATCATTCAACCGCTTTTCAAAATTCAACGCAAAGCAATTCAAGAGGTGAGTGTTTGCGAGAGCATTGAAAAGGCGGTGAGATATTTTAGACGCGAACTTGAAAATAAAATCAATGTTCAAGTCATCAAGGATAAGGATTTAGCAGTGAAAACAAACAACGGTTTAATTTTACAAGTATTAATAAACCTTATTGACAATGCCGTATATTGGGTTAACAAAAATGAAACCAAGAAAGCAGAAATTGTTTTTCAAATAAAAACCCAAGACGATACACTAACTGTGGCAGACAATGGACCAGGCATCAGAGAAGATATTGAGCCGCTCATCTTCAATGAATTTTTCTCGCTTAAATCAGATGGTCGCGGCCTCGGACTATACATAGTCAAAGAAATTCTTCTGCGGATTAATGCTGAAATTTCCGTCATTCAAGAAGATAAACAGAAACTCCTTCCGGGAGCCAATTTCCTTGTCAAATTTAATCACGAAAAATCATAATATGGAAGGAGTTATATTATTTGCAGACGATCATGTTTTTGATGCGGAAAGTTTTGAAAACAAGCTGTTTCAAAAATTTAATTCCTGTGGCAGTTTTTCAATACTGCCCATTGATAATCTAACGGTTCTTGAGAAAACGGTTCCTTCAATTTCAACATATAAAGCGCTGATATTAGATTGGAATTTTCAAAGGATCGGCAAAGAGGAAGGCATTGTCGTGCCAGACGAGCATCCTGATGAATTTTTAAAAAACAACAAAATATATTCGCTTGTCTATGTCTATTCGCAAGCCGACATAAGAGAAGACAAAAAGCAAGAATTACAGAGGTTGTATCCGGGTAAAATATATTTTGAGACTAAAAATCCTAATGAAACGGCGGAGGCCGAATACCAAAAAATACTGGAAGGAATCAAGAAATTTGAGGAAGAAAATAAGCATTTAACCGTGCCTTTCGTTTGGAGCCAAGCAATTAACCAATCTGCACAGGGTATTTTTTCTGAATTAGAGCAGGCAGACCCTAACTGGATAAAAGAGATATATAATACAGCTAAAGAAGACGAGGCAGAACCAAACACAGAAGTAATTGGTGTTTTTCAGCACCTTTTAAATGAATCGGTCATTCAGAACAAAGCTTTATTGAGCACCTTAAATGAATCAGCACAATCGGACAACGTTGTTGTTCAGAATAAAGGAGCATCAGCAGCAAATGAATCAGTGCAATCGGACAACGTTGTTGTTCAGGATAAAGAAGCAGCAGCAGCTAAGTTATATAATAGGATTTACTATACTAAGCTAAAGAAAGACGCCCCGTTAATGACAGGCGATATCTTTAAATTTGAGGATAAATATGCCATTCTCTTTACTCCTGAGTGTGATATAAATTCCAAAAAAGAAACCGCATTGGAGTTTCTTTGTTTCAACAAGAAAGACTATGAGGGTATAAAATTGAAAAGAAATAAAAAAGAATTAGTTAAAGATTTTAACAATGGAAATATAAAGAGCCATATTCTGCCATCGTTCCCGTTTGAAGCTGATGAATATAACCTACCTGCACTCATTGATTTTAAAACTGCCCTCGCGGTAAAAGCCAAAGCAGAATTTGACGGCAAAAGGACAGAGCATAAACTTAACTCGCCATACATTTATCAATTACGTCAAAGGTATTTGGCATACATCGGCAGGGTTGGTGTTCCTGCTATTCCTAAAAGTCTTGCATTGTTTAATTTGAATCAATAAAAAACATAAAATTATGAACGGGGCAACTGAAAAAATTAAGAAAGCAACAGGAAAATGAAACGCCGTTTCGACAGCAATCAACAGTGCCAGTGGGGTGGCCATCAAAAGCATTACCGGCATTTTTGAAGGGCAACCTTTGAGCCACAGTGATTTTGAACTTTTGGGAAGTCATGTGGGGGCATTATTCTCTGAAAATGGCACTGGAAACCATCTTGCTTTATCGGAAAGAACAGATTTTAGAATTCGCGAAGGCGTTAAAAAAAAACCTGCAAATTATGCATGAACGTTCAAGCGCCTTATCCGTTCAAAATTCAATCAACGGAAACGGCGTTAAATCAATGCCGTCATATCCTCGGCTTAATACTCTTCGGTTCATGCCGCAGGTTTTTTTTCCTTCGCCAGTTTTGTGAAAAGCAAATGAAGTTCTTCCGCTTGCGGCACCAGCAGTTGAAGCTCATCGTTGAACAAGGTGTAGTCGGCTTTGACGGGCTGCTGTTGGCGCTCCATGATTTTCCTTATTTCTTCCAAACTGCGGTTATCGCGTTTTAGAATGCGTCGGATGCGAACCTCTTCCGGCGCGGTTACCAAAATACGCTTATCCAATTCAATGCCGACAAAGCTGTTGGAAAGCAAAGCCGATTCTTTCATAAGATAGGGAGCGGAAGCATTTTCCCGCACCCATTTTTGAAAATGTTTTTCCACCATGGGATGAACGATGACATTCATCGCCCGTTGGTTTTTTTCGGTTGAAAAAACCTGTGAGGCTAAGTAGGGACGGTTCAATTTTCCCTCGATATATGATTGTTCGCCAAAGGTTTTTTGGATGGCGCTTCTTGCCGATTTATCCGTCGTCATCAATTCCTTTGCCCATGAATCGGAGTCGTAAACGGGCGTGCCGAGGCAACGAAAGACGGCGGCAACCGTGCTTTTTCCGGAGCCAATTCCTCCCGTAAGGCCAACCAGAAAAGGCCTTTTCATGCAAAGGGATTACTTTTTAAGCGCTCGCGTGGATTCCATAGAAATGGCGGATTTTGAAAATCGGATGCGTCCGCCGCGTTCAATTTCAAGGACCACGGTGTCGCCCTCCACCTCGGCCACGCGTCCGTGCGCGCCGCCAATCGTTACTACCTCCGCGCCTTTTTTTAATTCTTCCGTAAACTTCGTTTGTTCTTTTGCCTTTTTTCGTTGCGGGCGAATCATAAAAAAGTAAGCAATGAGTCCCATGGCGGCAAATAAAAAAAATGAAGAGTACTGCGACAACGGGTTGTCGTTGGTCGCCGCGGGAGCGGCTTGAAGAAGGATAAGATAAATCATTCGTTTAAATTTTAGGACGCAAATATACTCCTATAATTAATAATTGACGACGGGCGACGGATAATTTTTTTTAAAGCGGAAAGCAGAAACATGGTCTCTTTGAAAAACAAATGTCGGCCATCGTGAAAATGCGTTTTTTGCTTTTCGCCTCTGCGCGGATTTCTATGCGGAAAGCCGAGCGGCGGGAAAATTCTGAGATGCGTTTGCTCAAATAATCCCCTTGCAAAAGCTTGGAGTTGAAATTAATGAGAAAAAAACAACGAAAAATTTTCAAACAAAATTTGTGAATCCATAAAAATGCCTTATAATTGCACCGCTATCGCATGCAAATCCCAAGGCATCTAATAAAAACTTTATCCAAATTGAACAGTGTNTTTTTTCATAAAGTTTCCAAGCAAGGATTGTTTGTTCGATAAAAATTTTTCAAAATTATTATTCTTTAAATGCTAACAAAACAGGAGTTGAATGACAAGCTAGTGTCGGAATTGAAAGACATGGCTGAAGGCATTGGCGTTAAAAATGCCAAAAAGTTTTCCAAGGAAGAACTTATCTACAAAATTTTAGACCAGCAAGCGGTGAAAGGGGAAACGCCTCCTCCGCCCGCAGAACCACAGCCTGAACGTCGCCGCCGTCGGGAGAACGTGACGCACGCAGCGCCCGTAGTGGCGCCGACGGTTGCCGCGGTTGAAAAAAAGGCGCCCGAAATGCCTATCGAGAACGGGGCAAGAGAAAAACCGGCGGAAACAAAAAAAGAACAGGAGCAGGAACAAGAGCAAGGACAAGGGCAGGAAAAAGAAACCGCGCCTGTTCAGCAACAGCCGCCTCCGCAGCATCCCAAACATTCGCAGTTCAAGGAATTTGAAGGCGTGGTCGCCAACGAGGGAGTGCTTGAAATTATGCAAGACGGCTATGGCTTTTTGCGCTCTTCCGATTACAACTACTTGGCCAGTCCCGACGACATTTATATTTCTCCTTCCCAAATAAAAATGTTGGGNCTTAAAACGGGGGATACGGTTCGCGGTCTCATTCGTCCGCCAAAAGAGGGGGAAAAATATTTTGCCTTGCTGAAGGTGGACAGCGTGAACGGGAAAACATCAGAGGAAATTCGCGACCGCGTGGCTTTCGAATATCTCACGCCGCTGTTCCCTGAACAGAAACTGAAATTGAGCACTACGCACGACAACCTCTCNACGCGCATTTTGGATTTATTTTCCCCCATCGGAAAAGGGCANCGCGGAATGATTGTGGCGCAACCCAAAACGGGCAAAACCGTGTTGTTGAAAAACATTGCCAATGCCATTGCCGAAAATCATCCCGAAGTTTATTTGATTGTGTTGCTCATCGACGAGCGCCCCGAAGAGGTAACCGATATGGCGCGCAGCGTGAAGGCGGAAGTAATTGCCTCCACTTTCGACGAGCAAGCCGACCGCCATGTGAAGGTNGCCAGCATCGTGTTGGAAAAGGCTAAACGGATGGTGGAGTGCGGACACGATGTGGTGATTTTGCTTGACTCTATTACGCGATTGGCACGCGCTTATAATACCGTGGTGCCTTCTTCGGGAAAAATTCTTTCGGGCGGGGTGGACGCCAATGCGCTTCACAAACCGAAACGCTTTTTTGGCGCCGCCCGCAAAATCGAAAACGGAGGGTCGCTCACCATCATTGCCACCGCTCTGATTGACACCGGGTCTAAAATGGACGAAGTGATTTTTGAAGAATTTAAAGGAACCGGAAATATGGAGTTGCAACTCGACCGCAAGCTTTCTAATCGCCGCATGTATCCTTCCATTGATGTGCCGGCGTCGGGCACTCGTCGCGAGGATTTGCTGATGAAAGACGAAGAACTTCAGCGCGTTTGGATATTGCGCAAGTTTATGGCCGATATGAATTCGGTGGAAGCCATGGAGTTCCTGCAGTCGAAAATGAAAGGCACCCGCAACAACGAAGAGTTTTTGATTTCGATGAATGGGTAATTAAAAAATCANTTTTTCCAATTTCGGATTTGATGCGCCAACTCTATGGCAGGGCGTGCATCCCCCAATCCGAAACCCTTTCCCTCTAAAATGCTTTGATAGCTTTTGGTATGCAACTCGGTGAAGCCGTCGCTGAATTCAATTTCTTTGCCGTCCATGTTGAGCGTGCGGAAGGTGCGTTTGCCGGCCGCTTTCGCTTCGGCGGGAAGATGTTCGTAGTTGATGCTCAGCTTCCAGTTCACCGAGGCGCGTTCCAACTCCAGTACGCCNGCCGCCCAATCGTGCTCAAGCGCGGTTACTTCCATGGAAGTCATTTTGCCAAAAACCCAAATCAGCATATCAAAAAAATGAATGCCGATGTTGGTGGCAATGCCTCCCGATTTTTCTGCCGNGCCTTTCCAACTGTTGTGATACCAGCGTCCGCGCGAGGTGATGTAGAGGAGATTGACCAAATGCTTTTGGGGGGGCAAATTCATCACGCTGTTGCGCAGTTCGATGATGGCCGGATGCAGGCGCAGCTGCAAAATGGCATAGACCTTCTTTCCCGTTTCTTTTTCTATTTCCGCCAACGCATCCGCGTTCCAAGGATTGAGCACTAACGGTTTTTCGCAAATGGCGTCGGCGCCGATGCGCAGGGCAAAACGAATGTGCGAATCGTGCAAATAGTTCGGGGAGCAGATGCTCACGTAATCGATTTTTTTTCCCTGCCTTTTAAGTTTGTCCAAATGCCTGTCGAAGCGTTCAAACTCGGTGAAAAAATCGGCATTGGGAAAATAAGAATCCATCACCCCCACGGTATCGGAACGGTCGAGAGCCGCCAGCATGGTATTTTTAGTGTCGCGAATAGCTTGGAGATGTCGGGGCGCCACAAAACCGGCCACGCCTATTAAAGCAAAGTTTTTCATGTCAAAATTTTTGGCAAATATACAGGCTATTTTTTCAATGCGAGGGTTCTGTCGAGTCGCGGCCGATTCTTTTTTTTTCGGCGCGGCAAGAGAGGCGGCCAAACGGCAGAGGCAGCACTCGCAGTCTTTTAATGCCCTTTGGCGGATGCCAAGTCATGGAACACAAAATTTTGCGCCCCTGCCAAGACCCCGTCCGCGGGCTATCGGTTCGCGCATCAAAGGGTTCACCCCCCTCAAACTCATAGTTTATAATTCATTAGACGTCCCGCTCATGCCGCAGGGCAAGCCGACGGCTGAAAAAAAATCGGACGGGTTTTATTCGGAAAAAGCGAATGAGAAAAATGGAGTACCTTTGAACAGGAAAAATCGTTTTTCTCAAAAAAAACAGATCAAATGAAAGCCGTAATTTTTGATACGGAATGTTTGCTTTGCAATCGTTTCATTCGTCTGTTGTTGCGATTAGACAAAGAGGGCAAACTAAAATTTGCTTCTCCGTCCTCCGATTTTGCCGCCGCGGAAATATTGCGCGGCATAGATTTTTCGAAAACCATTGTATTTTATTCCGACGGTTCTGTTTTTCTAAAATCAAAAGCGATAAAAGAAATTTTGAAAGAGGTTTCGGCATTTGGTTTCCTGATTTTTTGTTTAAATCGGCTGCCCGCTTCAACTCAAGATTGGCTTTATGATTTGGCGGCTTCCAACAGATATTTTTTTGGAAGGAAACAGTCCTGCGCAATTAATTCAAAATCGCCGAGCGAGCAACAGATTAAGAGCCGCCTGCTTTCATGACGCCGTGAAACGGGACGGGTTATTTTTTCGCGGCAACGAGGCCTGTTGACGCCGCGGAGGCGCAATGGAAAACCCCGCCCATGAGCCGCCACGGTCGCCCCGCATTGCTCACAACAGCAAAAACCAATTAAAAGGAATTTGAATGTAGTTTCCTGTTAATGCGGGGAGTCGGATTCCGTCGGAGGCCATTAATCCGTAGCGTCGCGGAATGGGGGAGGCTTTGATTTGCTTACTCGATGTTTTTCCCGTTCCTACTTCTAACAGTATCGGCTTATCGCGTGTCTCAATGACAAAATCGGGATTGGCGCGGCTTCCCGCGGCAAAGGAAACCACTCCGTCCGTTAACACTCTTCGAAGGTACATGACGACAATATCTTCGATGAGTTTGCTTTTAAAATGTTCGGGCAATTCTTGTCCGTAAAGAGCAGAAAGCAAAGCGCTTCGCAAAGACGGCGACATAAAAAAAGCCTTCTTGTTTTTGGCGATCTTAGTATCCAAACCGCCAAAGGGCAACAGCAGATTAATTATTTCAGCCTTCGACAAAATGTCTGTCAAAGCGGATATGTCATTTTGCCTGACGCCGATAATTCCCGATAATTTTTCCTCATTAATTTCATCCGATCCGGCCAATCGCAAAACTAATTTTTCAATTTTTGCATAGTCGGCAAAAGTCGGTTTCAGCTTTGGAATATCTTCCAAAATAACCCGCTTGAGCAAATTCAGAATACCGTCGTTTATCGTGTATTTATCTTTATAGAAAAGAAAGCCGGGGATGTTTTGAAAGCGGATATAGCCTTGCCGAAGGGCTTTCAGTTCTAGCGTTTGAACCGCTTTAATTTTATCGAAATAAGCCACGACTTCGGCTTCAAAAGTTTTTATTTTGCGGAAAGCCTCTGGCGCCGTTTGGCTGTAAAAAAGGCCTTCTTTAAGTCCGTCGGAAAGCCCCTTTTCGGGATAAAATTTCTCCTTGTTGTCGCTGTAAGTTTTTGCGGCGATAAACTCCGCGAACGCATAGGGATAAATTTTTTCAATCCTCATCCTTCTCGCAAGGTCTGCGGTATTATTCAGGAGCAAGGCGGAAGAACCCGTGCAAAGAATAAAAGCAGTTCTCGCCTCGTCGTATAATATTTTCAGCGACTTACTCCAATTTTCATCGTCGTGAATTTCATCGAACAGAAGCGCGATGGGTTCTGAAAGTTCATTAAAGCGTTTTTTAATAATGCGGCGCTGAAATTCTTCTAAGGCCGTGTGCAGGTCAATGCCTAAATTCTTCAGCGTGTTTACATTAAAGAAATAAATGTCTTTGTGGCGCCGTGGGTAAATATGGTCAGCGAGTTGCCAGACTAAAGTGGTTTTGCCCGTGCCGCGAAGGCCGGCTAAACTTATGCACCTTGGCTCTGACCCTAACGCCAAAAAGTCATCCGCATATTTTCTTAACAAAGCATAAACCGTTCGGACGGGATAACGAACCTTGGTGAAAGGGTGAGTCAATCGGCTTTCAATAGCCGCTTTGGAGACAATGGTATTCTCTAAGTAATATTTTAAATTCTCTTCCATTAGCCAAACAAATGTAAGGATTTATAAAGTGCTTTATAAGTCAACGCCGGGGCGACAGCGGGGATTTTCTACGCGCATTAAAGCCCTTCGGATTTATTCAGGGCGCTTAAAGGGAGAGTTTGAAAAACGCCCTTTGCAGCTTGCCTCCGCCTTTTTCTGTTTTTGTTGCCACGGCGGACGCGGGTTGGGTAATTTCTTGCCTTCGCAGACGTTCAACTATCGCCGAGTCTTGTATTCCTCTGCCATTTCTTTGAGCAATGCCGCATCGGTCGCGAGTTGGCGCAAGACCTCCGTCATTTTTTTCAGTCCTGCCGTATCGGGAGAAAGCCTGTACTCTTTGACAATTTTTTTTTTATCTGCAAAACGGGCTTGTTCAAGCACGCTGAGCATTTTGCTCAATTCGGAATCAGACCGTTCGATTATTTTTCCTATCTGAACCACGCATTTGCCGGGAAGGACTTCCAACAACGTCCCCGGAACACTGCTTGGAACATAGACATCCCCTTCCTTATAGCGCCATTCAAATCTTGCATACGCCGATTTTATATCGGGCTCTTCACATTCTAACAACAAAACAGTATTCGGGTGTCCCTCTATTTCTGCGTCCAGCAGAGCAATGTTTCTGTTGTAGAGGTCACACAAATAGCGCATGAAGCGGTCACAGTCGGGTATAGTTCTGGCTTTTATGATTTTTACCCAGGAGACGCTTTTTCTTCTGTTTTCCTTGCGGATGCGGGCAAAGAAGTCAAGACAAACCACAGGCAGATCGGCCGGTTGGTCTTTATAAAAACATTCGTGTTGCTTGCTTTCCAGCGAGACCACGTTTTCTTGCAACAGCGAGGCGATGAAAAAAGTCGCGACTTCGTTGTCTTCCATCATTCGCTTGAATGCGACGTCGTATATAGGGTTCACTATTATCATGACTTATTTTGTTTTTTGATTGAGCTTGCAAGTTTACAAAAATACTTTAAAAACGCAATGGCGGGTTTTCTTTGCTCCCGCGGGGAATACCGGGGGACGCCGGCACCCCGCTAACCATCATTAAGGCTTCGCTTTCGTCAAAAATCGCAAAGGGGGCATATAGGAAAAATATGGCTTCGAAGCTCAACCGTTAGCCGATGAAGCCAACGCCAGAACGAAATCGGAGGCATAGGCTTTTTGGGGGCAATAACCCTATCTCGCGGGGCGCGGGCACTCATCGCAGGAGGCTTGGGACGCTTGGAATACTTGGGAGAGACTGCCGCAGGCATCCTGCAGTTCCCAAGAAAAAGAAATTTACCTGGGTTAAGGGGCGCTAATTAATGATTAATTAGCGCCCCTCTGTTTACCCAAGAACGTTTAGTTAAAATTCAAAGTCGCTTATACCCGAAATGCTGACTGCCTGCTTTAGGCTCCGCGTTACTTTCAACTTCATTTTTGCTTGACTAAACGGCATTGTTCGCTTACTAAGAAATCCTATTCTTTTATAATTTTTAAATGTTCTGTTCCTTCTTTGCTTTGCACGCGCAACACGTAGAGTCCCTGCCGTAAATCGCTCACCGACATTTTGCCTTCTTTTCCGAGCGCTCCGCTTGTCAGGACTGCTCTTCCGCTCAAGTCATAGATTGCGACGCCTTCTATTTCCCTG
>G312J29652_10000322_pt1 | contig 11363 bp, 10 predicted proteins | sample EareggfetidaYelm_FD_29652 | JGI IMG/M metagenome (IMG submission 29652) | reverse complement strand
CATTCGGCGAGGCGGCGCTTCCCCGTCCATTCCCCCTCTATGCTTAGGCTATAAGGCAATCCAAAAAAATGTTACCTAATTTCTGAAGAGTTTGGGATTAATCATTCGCTATTTGCTCCCGCGGGAGACGCCATAATAATGGTTAATGCCTCTGCGCGGCAGTGTCCCCCGTGTCCCCCGTTGCCCCTTCGCCATTAAATAAAAAGCGCCTGACCTTCCCGCAAGCGTTTTTCGGGATAAACCTCCGCGATGAGGCTTTAACCATTAATCATTGACCATTATAAAATTTCTATCTTTGCCGAAAAATTTAAAAGAAATTTCCATGCTTTATTTCAAAACCGTACTTGTTTTAACAATTCTAAGTTTGACGGCGCACGCGGCTTTTTCGCAAGCGGATAATTACCATAAGCAAAAAAACGATAAGCAAACAGAAGTGTCTAAAAAGGAAATGCAGTTTGTGATTGCGTTTAAGAGTCATTTTGACATTGGCTATTCTTCGTTGGCGCGCGATGTGGTGCATGAATATCGGAGTACGATGATTGACCGCGCTTTGGATATTATTGATGAAAATCAAAAGGCGTCGCCCAACGAGCGCTTCACATGGACGGTTCCCGGTTGGCCTGCCGCNCAGATGTTGTGGGACAGGCAAGACCCCTCGCGAAGGGAACGCATCGAGAAGGCCATCCGCAACGGCAATTTGGCGATTCATGCCCTGCCCTTTACCTTGCACACAGCCACGAGCGAATTGGAGGAATTAGTGCGCGGACTTTCTTATTCTTCCTCCGTGGCGCGCCAATTCAATTTGCCTCTTCCCACGGATGCGAAGGAAACCGACGTGCCTGCACATTCATGGATTATGCCCACGTTGATGAAACACGCGGGCATTACTTTTTATCATCTGGGCGCGAACCCTACGAATCAATTCATGAAACTTCCCGAACTTTTTTGGTGGGAAGGTCCCGACGGTTCGCGCGTGCTGACGATGTTTTCCAAAGGATATGCAGGAGGAACTTTTCCGCCCGCCGACTGGAAGTTTAAAACTTGGCTGACCTTGGTTCATGCCGGCGACAATGCCGGCCCGCCCTCNGCGGCCGAAGTGAAAACGATTATTGCAGAAATTAAAACCAAGTTTCCAAAGTCAAAAATTTTAGTCGGGCGCATGTCCGATTTTGCGCGTCTGATTATGGAAGAAAAGCCGGCCCTTCCCGTGGTGCGCGGCGATATGTCTGACAGTTGGATTCACGGTCCGATGAGCATGCCGCAAGAGGTGAAAGTAACCCGCCGCATTAAAGCCCTGCAACCCGCTTTGGAAGTATTGTCCACGCAGTCAGTCATTTGGGGTATTCAGCATTTTTCGTTGGCGAACGACAGTCGGGCGATGCATGAGAATGGCTTGCGTTTCAGCGAGCATACATGGGGATTGGCTAATCAGCATTTCATTCCCGGTCAATCGGGCGATAAGTGGTATAAAAACTTTGTCACGGGTTTTGACCCCGCCTATCAGCGAATGACAGAGTCTTGGCGCGAGCACGGAAATTTTGCGCTTCACGCACAGCAAATGTTTGACGCAGACATGGACAGCGAACTGCAGACCTTGGCGGAGCACGTCAATGCCAAAGGTCGCCGCATTGTGGTCTATAATCCGTTGCCGTGGAAGCGCGGCGGCGCGGTGAAGTTTGTATTTCCTTTTGGCGGAAAAATTGAATCGCCGATGGTGAAGCCGCTGGACGGCGATAAAATTACTCCTGTTAAAATTGCAGGCGAACCTGCCGAAAAAGTTTTTGGTCAAGGCACGTTGGAGTCGAATCGGATAGGGGAGTTTGTAGCAGAGGACGTGCCGCCTTACGGTTACAGGACGTATGTTTTTGTCGAGGGACAGCCCGCCGCCGATTTGAAAGGGGATGAGGCGCTGAAAACAATCGAGAACCAATTTTTCAAAGTTACTTTTGACGCCGAGCGCAGCTGCATAAAAAGCATTATTGACAAAAAGAATAATAAAGAGATGGTCAATGCAAAGTCAGCCCATGGTTTCGGGCAGTATCTTTATGAAAACTATACTCGTGCCGAAATGGAAAAGTATTTGTCGCAGTATGTTTTTAATGAGTATAAAAATTCACACTATCGCATTACGGCCAAGTCGGCTTACCTGCCCAAGGATTTGAAGCATGTAAGCTATACCCCCAAAGCCAATTTGTTTGCGATTGATAAATCGGCGGCCTGCATCACAGGCACTCTGTACCCCCCCGCGCCTGACGCCGAAAATTATAACAAGCACAATGCGGCATTGACGGCCACGCTTTATGATAATCAGCCCTATATAGACGTGCAGCTTTCGGTTGTAAACAAGCCTGCTTCGGAGGTGCCTGAAGCGGGTTGGTTTTGTTTTCCCTTCGCTGTGGACAAGCCCTCGTTTCGGTTAGGCACATTGGGTTCGGTTATCGATCCGGCAAAGGACATGTTGGAAGGAAGCAACTTCAATTATATTTGGACGAATACAGGAATAGCTTTGCTAAATTCAATGAACGCAGGCTATGGATTATGTCCTCTGGATGCGCCCGCGGCGGCGTTGGGAAAAACAGGATTTGATTCTTTTCAACCGACTTGGGAACAGCGTGAAGGCAACGTGTATTTGAATTTATTCAATAATAAATGGAACACCAATTTTCAATCGTTTTGGGGAGGAAACTTAACCTCGCGGGTACGCCTTTGGGCAATAGATAAGTTTTCCAATGAAGCCTTGATTACGCCTTCGCTGGAAGCCCGCATGCCGTTGTTGTCGGGCCTGGCCAATAATGTCGGCGGAAAATTGTCGGTCAGCAAAAGCGGTTTGACGCTCTCAAGAAAAGGGATTGCGGTGACGGCTTTTGGCGAGAACGAAGACGGAATTGTGTTGCGCCTTTGGGAAATGACGGGCGAGGCTTCTTCTGTAACGGTCACGCTCCCTCAAGAAATGAAAGCGCAACGCGCGACGCCCATAAGTTTGCGCGGCGAAAAAACAGAGCCCCCGTTGCGCATTAACGGAAATGTTTTTGAAGTGAAGATAGACGCTTATTCGCCGAAAAGTTTTTTAATCGAGTAATTAAAGTCCCTTGTCCTATCAGGAAACCATTCAATATCTATATGCCCGCCTTCCCATGTTTCAGCGCATCGGAGCGGATGCGTTTAGGGAGGATTTGACCAATACGCAGGCATTGTGCGAGGCGTTGGGGTTTCCTCATCGAAAGTTTAAGTCCGTTCACGTTGGCGGCACCAACGGAAAGGGGAGCGTTTCGCATGGCATGGCAGCCGTGTTGATGAAAGCAGGTTATAAGACGGGGCTTTATACTTCGCCTCATCTGAAAGAATTTACCGAGCGCATCAAAATCAACGGACTGGAAGCCTCGCAAAATTTTACGATGGATTTTGTGGAGCGAATAAAGCCGACGTTGGAAAAAATTAACCCCTCGTTTTTTGAAATTACGACGGTCATGGCATTCGATTATTTTGCACGCGAAAATGTGGATATTGCCATCGTTGAAGTAGGACTTGGAGGGCGCTTGGATTCTACCAATGTGATTACGCCTGCAGTTTCGCTGATTACCAATATCAGTTATGATCATCAGCAGCAGCTTGGGAATACCTTGGAGGAAATTGCTTTTGAAAAAGCGGGAATTATTAAGCCTTCTGTCCCGATAATTGTCAGCGAACGGCAAAGCGAAACAGAAGGTATTTTTTTGCAACAGGCAAAAAACAGGAAGTCAAAAATAACTTTTGCGTCCGACCATTATCAAGTTTCTAAAACTTCGTCGGATACTTATCAATTTTCCGGGGATTATAACGGAACGGTTAAATCCGACTTGCAAGGAAATTATCAGGCAAAGAATATCGCCGCCATATATGCCCTTACGGAGGAGTTGCGCCAACTTGGTTTCAACCTGCGGGACGAACATTTTAAAGAAGCCTTGACGCAAGTTACTTCGCTCACCGGTTTGAAAGGGCGTTGGCAACAGTTGGGCAAATCCCCCCTGATCATTGCCGACGCGGGACACAATGAAGCAGGCATTCGAAATGCGACGGCGCAGTTGAAGGAGTATAATAAAAAATTGCACCTTGTGTTTGGAATGGTGAACGATAAAGATCCGTGGCCTGTTTTGTCGTTGCTGCCNACCGAGGCGGCTTATTATTTTTGTCAGGCCAATATTCCGCGGGCGCTGAATGCCGAAGTATTGAGAGAGAAGGCCGCCGCCCTGGGATTGCAGGGAACCGTCATTCCCGACGTCAACAGAGCCATAGAAGAAGCTAAGAAAAAGGCCTCGCCTGACGATTTGATTTTTATAGGAGGCAGCACGTTTGTGGTGGCGGAAATTGAAAATCTTTAAAATAGACTTGCAAGGCATTAACCCCAAAGCAAATGGCAAAAAGCGCGGATAAAATAATGGATTACGTTTCAGGCGTCGAGATAAATGCGGCTCCCGAAGAAACAGAAGCAGTACAGATATTTTCCAAACAACTTGTAGAAGATTACGGGTATAGAAAAACACAAATTGAGACTTTTAGCCCCTACGTCAGCATTAACACAAGCGTTTTGTTTATTCAAAAGGGGGGCGCCGGCGCACCGCAAGATCTTTTGATTTCAATAAATGAATATTGCGGGCATGACAAAAAAGGCAGACCTGTTCCGCAGGATGATATATCTAAAGTCGCTGACCTGTATCTCAATAAAAAATCAAACGCCAATAACTTCTTTATAAAGCATGCTTTTTTAGAAAAAAGTTTTGTTGCGAAAAGATACCTGAAAAAATATATTGACAATCTTAACAAGATTGAAAAGTCCGCGCATCAAACCGCGCCATTTGGAAGCCTTATGGAATCGGTGCATAACGGGGCAAACATTGACGATTCATCTATCTACGTCGAGCAAGGGCAAGGCATCCCCTATATACTTGTAAAGAGCATTACTAAGGAAGGAATAAATTTTGAGAATTTAAAGCATATAAAAAGTTCTCTTGCCGCTGACCGTGAGGTGATAAAAAATATCGTGACTGAAGAAAATATAGTAATGACCAGGGCGGGCAATTCGGGAATAGCGGCTAATATTCCGCCCGATCTGGCAGGGGGCGTTGCTTCGGGGTTCTTAATCAATATTAAACTCAAAAGCGGCGTTGACCCATATTATATTGTATCGTTCTTAAATTCAGAGTACGGACAAATGCAATTAGAAAGAATATCAAGCGGCTCAATACTGCAAAGCATCCGTTCGTCTGACCTTAAAAAAATCAAGATAATACTGCCTAAGCCCGATATTCAAAAGGCAATAGGCAAAAAGATGAAGGACGCGGTTTATGCCGCCGCGCAGGTAAGGGATAAAATCAAACAGGCAAATGCCGATATATCTAAATTAGCCTAGAATGAAGCAGCAAACTACCGCAAAAGCAAAGGGAATCGACAAGCCGCTAGCCAAGTACGACACAGGCAAGCAGGCGAACTTTGAAAGGGCTTTAAAATCATGGCTAAAAGGCCAAGTTCGGCTACATTGTCCAAAATATATCATGGCCAATAAATAATATACTTGCAACCTGACAGACAATTATGAAAGGCAAACTCAAGCGATTTGCAATTATTGCGCAGCGCGACAATGTAATTCAGCCCGGCAAAGAGAACTTTGAAAGGATGGCGGGGCAGTGGGGGGCTTATTTTGCCAATGCCAATCCCATTACCTTGGAACTGGCTTGCGGACGCGGAGAATATTCGGTGGGCTTGGCGGCTCGTTTTCCCCATCGGAATTTTGTGGGGATTGACATTAAAGGCGACCGCTTGTGGAAGGGGAGTTCGCTGGCTTTGGAGCAACGCCTCTTGAACGCCGCGTTTTTGAGAATACCCATTCTGAATATTCTTTCCTTCTTTGATGAAAATGAGGCGGATGAAATTTGGCTTACCTTCCCTGACCCGCGTCCGCGCAAACGCGACGCCAAAAGACGATTGACCCATTCGCGCTATTTTGATTTATATAAAATAATCTTGCGAGAACAAGGTTGGTTTAGATTAAAAACCGACAATGCCGATTTATTNAATTTTACTTTGGAGGTCTTGAAGGAGCGCCGCGATATTGCCGACCTTGAATATACTTTCGACTTATGCCAAAGTCCCCTGCGCGACGATTGCTTTGACATTAAAACACGCTATGAAGAAATGTTTTCAAATGAAACGGTGAAGTATCTGCGCTTTAGGTTTGTCGGTCATGAAAAGAATGTAAAATAAAAATTATTGTCTTTAGTTAATGCCTACAGAAATGAATGAACCCGATGAAAAAGCAATTCGCGCCTGGTGCATGTACGACTGGGCAAATTCGGTTTACAACTTGGTGATCACCACTACCTTTTTTCCTGTTTACTATGACCTCATCACAGAGAAAGCATACGGCAACGATATTCCTTTTTTAGGGAGAACATTCAAGAGCACGGCGCTTTACAGTTACGCCGTTTCGTTTTCTTACTTGGCCATTGCGATATGCCTGCCGTGGCTTACGGCTCTGGCCGATGCTTCGGGAAGCAAGAAACGATTTATGCAATTCTTCACCTATTTGGGAAGCGCGGCCTGCATTGGATTATATGGGTTCAAAGGGGAACAGCCGAGCCTGGAGTGGGGGATGGGTTGCTTTGTTTTGGCGGCGATTGGTTATGCGGGAAGTTTGGTTTTTTATAATTCTTACTTGCCCGATTTAGCGCCGTTTTCGATGCGCGACCGCGTGAGCGCGCGAGGCTATTCGATAGGCTACATGGGTTCGGTGATTTTGCAAGTCATGGGTTTTGGCTTAGTATATTATTTCAACAGTCGCGGCGACGCGGCGTTGGGAATGTGCTTTACTTTTATATTAGTGGGCTTGTGGTGGGCGGGTTTTTCGCAGATTACATTCCGCCATTTGCCAAAACCAAAGAAGAGGGAAGGCGGGGCTTTGTTCTCGTCGGGCTATCGCGAGTTGCACAAAGTTTGGCTGGACGTGAAAGATAAAATTCTTTTGAAGCGCTTCCTTCAATCTTTCTTTTTCTACAGCATGGGGATGCAAACCGTGATGGCGGTGGCCACGTTGGTGGGAAGCAAAGAAATGGGGCTTTCCCCCGCCAAGTTAATTATTTCTGTGGTGCTCATTCAATTAGTCGCCATTCCCGGAGCAATGGGAATTTCGCGTCTTTCGGAGCGCGTGGGCAATATTAAAATGTTGTTGGGGTTGGTCGTGGTTTGGGTGTTGATTTGCATGGCGGCCTATCAGGTCATTGTGCGGAGGCAGGCGGGGGAGAATGTGGAAATTTATTTTTACGGGCTTGCCGCCTGTATCGGTTTTGTGATGGGCGGAATTCAATCGCTCAGCAGGAGCACGTACAGCAAAATGCTTCCCGATACTTTTGACACGGCTTCTTATTTTAGCTATTATGATGTGGTGGAAAAATTGGCGATTGTGGCGGGCACTTTTTTGTTCGGCTATATGAATGAGCTGGCGGGCACTAAAAATTCGCTCTTGCTTCTTATCGTATTTTTTGTGTTGGGAGGCATTTCTCTGAGAATGACCTTGAACGCTAAAGGCGCGGATAAACTTTAGCTTCACTTCACAAGAATGCGAGCGCCGGCGGTTTCATTTCCCAAGATACGAAAGATATATATTCCCGGAGGCACGTAATTTGTATTGAGAAAGAAAGTTTGATTAAGGGCATTGGGAATTTCTTCTTGCATCACCTCCTCTCCCGCCACGGTGAGTAATTGAACGATAATATCCTGACGCTTTTCCAAGTTGAGGGTAATGCGATAATCGTTGGGCAGGCCGTACACGCTATACCCCGGCGCCACGCTTATGGGCATCGGATTATCGTCGTTGTAAAACTCGATATTGTCGATAAAAATATTATTGCCGTTTCCGGAGGCGAAGAATGCGAAGCGAAGATTGCGGTTGTCCGTTAAGTCGGAAAGAGAAATAAACTCGCGTCTCCAGTCGGAGGGGATAGTCGGGAGCCACGAAGTTTCGGCGGCGGCGGCGGAGAGTTCTTTCCCTGTTTTCATATAAAGCGGCGCAGGTTCGTAGGAAGCGCCGCAGTCTTTCGACGCCAATAATTTCAGCGTGTCGAATGAAGAGGTTTTATAGCCGTAACTGACGTCGAAGAAAACGCTTGCCTTTTGCAACTTTGAAAAGTCAAGAACAGGGCTTACTAAAAATTCTTTTTGATTGAGCGAACCAAAGAGAGAAGATTTGGCGGCATTTGTTTCCGCCTTTACAATATTCCAATTAAAGTTATTGGTGCCGACGGAAAGCCATGTCGGCGCGGACTCAAAATTTTCGCGCAAGGGAACGACGTCCTTCGATTTATCAAGAATGACCGAATAAGAAAAAGTATTGTCGGACGGATTGGTATCCTCTTGGTCATCGGGCGGCATGGCATTGACGGAGATAGCATTTGTCCCGTCGTTCAAATTGAAAGGGTTTAATTTTAGTCGGAACGACTTGCCATTGGGAACCGGCGGAACGTTGACGTCTGCAATGGAAACGATGCGGTTAATAGTTATCCTCACCTGTATTTTATATAAATCAACCGCGCTCTTGTTTCGAATGACGACGGTTGGCGTATAGGTCGGGTTGCATGTTACCGTTATCGGGCCGGCCTCCGCGACTTCAATATCGTATTGCGGTTGCGGCGCGCCCTCCGGCAACTCCGTGGCGCCCGGCGACGTCAACAAATCCTTTCGGCGGGGACTGTTGTTTAACACAATGCTCATTCGCTGCACTTGCTCTTTGGTGAAGAGATTCATGGCTTTGTCGTCGGTATAGTTGAGGTAGTTTTGATACATATTGCTGCCGCCGCAACTGAATTGCGGGGTAGCGGGGCTTTTTGAATTATAGTCTGTGTCTTGAGGAGGCGTATCGCCCACATAGTCTGTGCCGGTGCAATCTGTTTTATCTCCCCACACATGGCGCAGTCCAAAATAATGTCCGATTTCGTGCGTAGCGGTTCGGCCTAGATTGTACCTCTTTTTTAAACCAAACTTGGGATTATTGAGATTGTCTTCGTTAGAGCCCATGACGGAATAATCAATGACCACCCCGTCGGTTTCTCTGTTCTTGGAGGAAGCGCCGTCTGCGCCGATTAAGTCAGAGCCTATCCCGGGCAGGTTGTAATCGGGGAATTGCGCATAGCCAATGTAAGTTTCGAGGGCAGTCACCCATATATTCAAATATTTTTCAGCCGGCCAATAGCTAAGGGCTTTAAGTTGAGCGCTTTCTTGAAGAGACCAACTTTCCTGATTTCCTTTCATGCGGAGAATTCCGTTTGTGGGGCGATTGTCGGGGGTTCGTTTGGCCAGCACAAATTGAATGTCAAAACGGCCGGCGACGCCCGCAAACTCGTCGGGCGTTTTGACGGCGTCCGCGTTCATTCGCTGATAGTCGTTGTTGAGCACTTTGATTTGCGACATTATTTGCTCGTCGGAAATATTGCCGCCTCTCCCTGCGGGTTCTCCGTTGTGAATGACATGGACTACAACGGGAATAACGGAAGTACCCTGCGTTTGAAATAACTCATTTTTACTTTTTTTTAAACTATTCTCTTTCTTTTTTTGCTCCATCCATTGCTCAAACTTTTTTTCTTGCGAGCCGCACAGCCGTTCATATTCGGCGGCGCCGCACCTGGACTGCGATTTCAAAATGAAAGGAAACAGGAGCAGAAAACCGCAACACAGAAACGGAGCTTTCATAAAAAATAAATGGAGTAAAACTATTTATTGGCGTCGATATTCACCACCTCCACATGGTCAATTTCGGGTGCGGCTTTCATCACCGCGTCTTTAATTCCCGCTTGAAAGGTCATGGACGACATAGGGCAGTTGCCGCAATTTCCGAGGAACTCCAATTTCAACACACATTGTCGCCGGTAAGTTCTCTCACTCGCACATTTCCGCCGTCGGCTTGCATATAGGGGCGGATGCCGTCAAGAGCTTCTTCAATTTTTGAAAGTGTGTCCTTTTTCATCGGATATAATATTTATCTTTTTGTGCGGCGCTCCAAACGGTTTGACTTACGTCAGGATTTCTACGCGCTTTGTCTGCTCAAAGGTAGCATTTCTTATGGCAATTTGTTGCGCCAGATTTTCGGCTAATTGGCGAAAGGCTTCGCTCACCGGTCCTTCTTTCAACGCCTCCGGATGACCGGAGTCCCCGCTTTCGCGTACGCTTTGCACTAAAGGAATTTGTCCGAGGAAAGGCACTTCGTATTTTTCCGCCAATTTTTTTCCGCCGTCTTGTCCAAAAATATAATAGCGATGGTCGGGCAGTTCTTCGGGCGTAAACCACGCCATATTTTCCACCACGCCCAACACAGGGACGTTCACTTTGCTCTGCTTAAACATTGCCAATCCCTTCACGGCGTCGGCCAACGCCACCTTTTGAGGAGTGGTTACGATCACCGCGCCCGTCACGGGAACCGTTTGTACCAACGTGAGATGAATATCGCTGGTGCCGGGGGGGAGGTCAATCAACAAATAATCGAGTTCGCCCCAAGCGGCGTCGGTGAAAAATTGTCTCAAGGCAGAACTCGCCATTGGTCCGCGCCACACGATAGCGCTGTCGGCAGGGGCGAGGAAGCCGATGGAAATCAATTTCACGCCGTATTGAAAAAGCGGTTCAATCATTTTTTTTCCGTTCACTTCCACCGCATTGGGCTGCTCATTTTCGCAATGGAACATCATCGGAATGGAAGGCCCGAAAATATCGGCGTCGATGACCCCCACGCGGGCGCCCGACTGCGCAAGCGCACGGCCAGATTGCAAGTAACGGTAGATTTTCCCACGCCGCCTTTTCCTGAAGCAATGGCGATAATGTTTTTTACTTGCGGCAACAACGGCGAATTATCGCGCCGCGAAGTAACCGATGAAGTCATAGTGATTTCAATGACGTGTTGGGGAGCAATAGCCTCCACCGCCTGTAAACAATCTTTCTTGATTTTCTCTTTAAGAGGACAAGCGGGCGTTGTCAATTCTACCTTAAAAGAAATTTTATTTCCCGCCACTTCCACTTCCTTTACCATATTTAAGGTTACCAAATCTTTTTTCAAGTCCGGGTCGAGAACAGCGGAGAGGGCTTTCAAAATATCTTCTTGTGTCATGTACTTTTTTGTTGCAAGATAATAAAAAGGCGTAAGTTCCAAAGGGCAAGTCATAAGTCGGGCGCATCTCAAAATTTTTCCGCCGCCGTCTTCAAATGAGGGCGGAAATCTTAGCGGGAGAAAATAACGGATTTTCAGATTGAAGGCCAAATTGGCCAAAAAAATCCGAGATGCACCCAAAAATTCAGCCTATATTTTTGCATAACAAGCTGATGTATTAAATTGCGCGTGGAATTCTAATAAT
>G312J29652_10000320_pt1 | contig 11376 bp, 11 predicted proteins | sample EareggfetidaYelm_FD_29652 | JGI IMG/M metagenome (IMG submission 29652) | reverse complement strand
CGTATCATGCCGCAAACCGACTTCCATTTCTTTCAAATCGCGTTTGGTTGCTACGTCTACGGATTCGTGCGCTTCACGCACGGCAAACGAGATAGCTTCGGCCTGCGGTACCGATACGCCAGCAGCCTCAAGGGTTTTCACGAATTTCAGGGTATCGAATGCAACGGCGCCCATGGTCAATTCTCCTGTTCTCGCAATTTTACAACGTTTGACACGACGCAGCCGGTCAGCGCCGCAATCCGCAATATCTTGCGCGACCAACCCGGAAGACGATGGTGAACCACCTCTACTTCGGGCGTTCATCCCCGACGCCTGCGCGCTGTGCTTGCCCTCTCGGGGAAAGGCTAAAGCCATCCTCCTGCCGCGCGTTGCTTGGGTGTTGCCCTGGCAATGCCAGACGAGTGTCGCACAGACGTGCTCGCGCAACTTGCCATCGGCCAATCGGGTTGAGCACCATCCGGCACGCCAAGGCCAGCCGCAGCAAAGACGCCGGGCAAGAGCTATCGAACCATTGCGGAGATTGTCTATAGAGTGTATGAACACCGAGTGCCCATTCCGCCGGTGGACTGCCGTGTGACACAATTCCCGGGCTTTTACTGCTGAGTGGTTCAAAGATTCGAGGCGACTTCAATCGGGGTAGCGCATCCTCTGGCAAGTTCACGGCAATCAGGTCACAGAGAGAAGGTTGTACTTTGGCAACGCAATCACGCAAATCCCGGCGACAGGAACAGATCCTGGAAACCCTGTTGTTGAACCCGACGCAGCGCGTGCACCAGTTGGCGCAGACGCTGCGGGTCTCGGCCGAGACTGTGCGGCGCGATCTCGCTGAATTGGCTGAAGGCGGAAAGCTCAGCCGCACCTATGGCGGCGCGTTGCGGACGCAGCAATTCGAACCGGCGTTGTCTGAGCGCCTGCTGCTGAAGGTGCGGGAACGCCAGGCCATTGCCCGCCAAGCGGCGCAGCGGTTGGGCAATATGGACGTTCTGATGATTGGTGGTGGCGCCACGACACTTCATTTCGCCCGGGCCATCCGACGACTCAATCACCCCATGACGGTGATTACACCGGCCTACAGCGTTGCGCAGGAGCTTTCGCGCAACCCCTGCTTTGAAGTGATGTGCCTGCCGGGTATCTTTGAAGGAAAGGAAGGTCTGGTCTGTGGCCCCGAGGCGATCAAGGCGATTGAGCGCTTTCATGTGCCGGTCGCTGTTCTGGGCGCCTCTGGCGTGAGCCGTGAGGGTGTCAGTGAAGCCTTGCTGAGTGCCGGGCAGGTCTACCAAGCCATCATGGCCAATTCGGACCAAGTGTTTGTGTTGGCCGACGGCTCGAAGTTCAACAAGCGTGCCCTGACGCTATTGGGCCCCTGGCAATCCAACATCACACTGGTAACCGACGTTCAACCGTCCGGGGAACTGCAAACGGCGATTTCCCAGGGCAGGGTGCTGGTCGAAGTGGCAACGCTCGAATGATGCGGAGACCGGGCATTACTGGATTTTCATGAAATGGACTTGCAATCCAGCAAGGTATTGGCCAGGTATTTTTCACACAATTCAATGGTCTGGACGACCCAGATATTACCAAGCCCATCTGCTTGCGGCGCTCCCTGATGGGTGCCTGTCCACGCCAAAAGTTGCACCCGCCGCTGTGTAATCAGGGCAGGAATCACCGCATGATCGGCGGCACTGAGCGGCAAAACCGTGGAATAACCATTGACCCAACTCCCGACCCATTCATTCAAACAAGGGGAATGCTCAATAAAGCTTACTGCGGCAGCCAGGTCATGCATGAACCAACTGAACCCGCAGTCATCAAAATCAATGATGCGGGTAATTTCTTCTTCGACAAGCAGATTGGTAAGGCGCAGGTCTGCATGAATCAGGCCAAAAAGATCAGCAGCATTCCCGTATTCATTCAACTCCATGCGGACTTTATCCAATGCCTTGCCGATGATGGCCGCCCCAGGCTTGTCGAGATACGGCGCCTTCTGCCACTTCCCCCAGGCGGCATGGGCGCCAACCATGGTATCGTGCGACCACAAACGGCGCTCAAACCAATGCGGGCGCTGCCACTGCCGCGCGTGAATGTGCAATCCGGCTGTTATTTCACCCAATCTGCGAAACCCTTGAATGAGACTTTCCTGCTGACTTTGATCTGGCTGATAGCCGTTTATCCAATGGAACAGTACCACTTCCCGTTTCTCTGCATGGCCATGACTGATGGTTTGAACTTTCGCGCCATCACGGCCGGCAATTGCTTTGGGCACTTCCATGCCTTCATCGGCCAGTGCATCCAGCCATGCCAGTTCGCTTTCAATGGCCGTTCTGCTGTGGTAGTGCGCACGATGCACGCGCATTACGAAGCGCTGCCCTGAAAATGCGTTCACCAGATAGGTCGAATTTTCAGAGTGTGTCAGCAGACTGAGTTCACCCTGAAACTCTGGCCCATAGGCCTTGAGCGCCAATTCTGCAAGGGGAAAGACTTCATCGAGCTTTGCCGCTGCTTCCTGATTGATGTATGCAGTCATGATTTCATGAAAATAAGCATCAAATCAATTGAAAACCCGATGCCATGGCGCCCGGACGATACTATTTTATTTCAGGCATCTGCGTCGAACATTGCCGCAAGAAGATTGAATCACTGGCGGATCACTTCAGGACAATTCTGCCAATGATGTCATATTTATCTTTGTCAAAATATTTGAAGTACAAGGCGATGCACGCCCCGGTCAGGAAACTGGCGGCAACCAGCCATGGGATCAACCGAAACAACAACGATGTGGCGGAATCACCCGCTGCAAATTCCTTGTTTATCCATAACAAATGAGTGACATAAATCATTCCGACACCTCCAATCAGAGGTGCCACAAAAGTTTTGAACCAGTGCGCATGTCTTTTGGACTCATTTCCACCAAAATGAAAATATGCAATGACGGAAAATGCGCACAATGTCTGCACGATCATGATGGCCATGGTTCCCAAAATTGCCAACACCGCATACAAGTCAGCATAAGGATCCTTGCCCATCAGCCAAAAAACGAGGACCAATGTGCTGGCAAACAATGTCTGGACAAACGAAGCAATGTGTGGCGACCCATGTATCTCGTGGGAACGGCCAACCGTGCTGCCAAAGACTGCGAATAGTTTTTCTCTGCCCAAGGCAAAGCTGTACCGGGCAGCGCAGTTGTGGAATGCCATGCCACAGGCAAAGGAGCCGGAAATCAACAGGATTTTGAATACGATCACTGCCCAGTCGCCCAGAAGAACCCGCGTCGGGGTAAAAAATATTTCAGACCCGGTCGCCGGGTTTTGTGCCAGCCTTACCGACTCGGCGGCACCTGTTCCGGCGATGGCCATCCACGAAACAAATGTGTAGAGCGCACCAATGCCGATGACCGAAATCATGGTGGCTTGGGGAATTATTTTCTTCGGGTTTCGCGATTCTTCACCATACATGGCGGAAGATTCAAATCCGACCCAGGACCAGAAGGCAAAAAACAGACCAATCCCCGCTGTAGCCTTGGGAATTCCTTCGGCTGCCTTGAATGCATTGACGGGGTTGACGGACTCCCAGGACATGCCTTGTGCGCCGCCGCCATGAAACAGTACGGCGACAGCCATCAGGAGCAGCATCGCAATTTCCAGAACCAGGGCAATGCCCAGGACTCTGGAAGTCAACTCTATGTCGAAATGACACAATATACCGTTGACCAGCAGCATGAGCGCAGCAAGAAATATCCAATCCACCCGCAACCCCAACAATGAACCGAGTAAATCAGCGCAAAAGAACGCAAAAATGCCAACCAGTGCAGCCTCAAAAATCATGTAGGTCCAAGTCACGGCAACTCCGGATGCCAAACCCACTACGCGCCCCAGGCCATGGGAAATGAAACCGTAAAAAGCCCCGGTCGACGTGATGTGCTTGGCCATTTCCACATAGCCCACGGAGAACAGCGTCAATAAAACAGTTGCCACCATGTAACCTGCCGGTGCATTGGCGCCATTGCCAAATCCGACAGCTATCGGAACGTTTCCGACCATTGCAGTAATGGGCGCGGCAGTCGCCATCGTCATGAATAAGACTCCCCATAGACCGACAGCGTCTTTGCGAAGACGGCTTACCTGGAGTGCTTGACTTGGATCACGCTCTGATTTCATGTTGCCACCTGTATCGAGTGTTGCGCCGGATTGAGTTATCGAGCAGTCGAAGTTACAATGATTCGGGCAATGTCTGTCCGCCATCCACGATGAGCGTTTGCCCCGTAATGAACCCGGCCTCCCGGGAGGCAAAAAAGAGCGCTGCGTTTCCAATGTCTTCTACTGCACCCAGGCGTTTCAGCGGAATGGATGCCGCCATGCTGGATATATAATCACGGCCCATTTCCGCCAAACCTTCCGTCAGGATGTTTCCTGGCAATACGGCGTTGATCGTGATATTGTCCTGCGCCAGTTCGATGGCCGCAGTACGCATGAATCCCAATTGCGCAGCCTTGCTTGCAGCGTAATGTGCCCATCCCGGATATCCGGTGACCGGTCCGGTGATGGATGAGGTCAAAATGATTCGACCATATTCTGCCTGGCGAAGATAGGGCAATGCAGACTGCACGCATAAAAAGCTGCCTTTGGCATTGGTGTCGAGTACCAAATCCCAATCGGCTGCGCTGATATCGCCAAGGGCTGCGCTCGGAAATACACCGGCGTTACAGCACAGGATATCTATTCCCCCTTGGGCTTTCGCTACTTCTTCCATCAGGGTCGAAACTGCCGCCGCGTTCGCTACATCGCCAACGAAACCACGCACGAGCATCCCCTGTGCACCGAGTCGTTGCGCTACGCTTTTCACCTTGTCAGGAGTGCGCCCGGTGATGGCCACCTTGGCTTGCTGGCGACCAAACACCTTGGCCATGCCCAACCCGATGCCACTGGTTGCCCCAGTAATCAAGACACTTTTATTTTTAATGGAAGTCAGCATCTACATCTCCATTTTTGCAGCCATGGCAAACTTGTCGAAAGCACCAACCCATCGATGACTTCACAGGTTCCAGTCCTGAACCCTGCTTGGAGCATCTTCCAACTGCGAGAATCCCGGCAGACGGGAAAAAGTGACCCAGGCGATATCAGTGTTCATTGGCGACCGGGAATGGATTCCAGCTTGGCGGTGATCGTTTCCCGTGCCAGTCGCATTTCGGCCAAGCTGCCGGACATGAATACCCGTCCCGTCGCCCCCATCATCTGCACATCGTTGATGACGGCGCGGGGAACCGCGCGCTCTGCCTCATTGGCCGCAACACAGGCAAACAAGGCGGGCGCCATTTCGTAGATCAGCAAGGCTACGCCGGGCACCAGAATCGAGGCTTCACGCGATCGATTCAGGATGATGGCGTGCTGATCCGAGAGGTTCTCAATGATGTCGTGATAGAGGATTTGCGGCTTGAGCTGATCCTCGGGCTTGGCGCCCATGCCGTCGAGGATGGCTTGCCCTGCCGCGTTGAGCTTTTCCAGGCTGTCGGCATGAAGTTCCAATAACCCGAACTGGCGCTCGGTGTACAGAATGCCGGGCTCCATCGCCGGTGCCGACTTCAAGGCCAGGTCGGTCACCCGATGAATGGCCAGTGCCGGCGAGACTTCAATGATGAGCGAGCTTTGCCCGGCAAACGCAGGGTAGCCCCGGGCCCGTGGGGGCGAAGACAGGCAAGCCGCAAACTGGGGCTGCAGGGCCTCGATGGGCAGATAGACTCGAAGCTCGGTCATGCTCTCGTCCTGCACGGGATGGTCGGATGCCCGTGGCCGCCAGATCACTTGGCGTTCAGCGCTTCGAAGTGTTTGGCCAGGTCGGGGTGCGGACGCGCAATCACATGGACGGCTGTGACTTCGCCGATCTGCCCTGCAGCTTCAGCGCCGGCTTCCGTCGCCGCCTTCACGGCGCCCACATCGCCACGCACCACCACGGACACCAGTCCGCCGCCGACTTCATTGCGTGCAATGATTTCGACATTGGCTGCCTTGACCATCGCGTCGGCGGCAGACAGTGCTGGCACATAGCCTTTGGTTTCAATCATTCCAATCGCCAGATTTGCCATTTCTTTCTCCTTCAAANGTCATTCGAGGCAACGAACGTGCCCGAAAAATGCAGCCAAAATCCACGGAGGTTCATGCAAGGCTCTCCCGTGATTTGGTTTTTCCAATGCTGNTCGTGCCGACCTCATCGATGGACCCAATGATCAGGGCGTCAATGGGCACAGGGCGGTTCGGAAAATAGGCCGCCGCCACCGATCCCTGTGTGACCAAGACCGATTCGCCCTCGGCGCANCCCAATGGGTCGAAGGCAATCAGTTTGGCCCCGGATTCGGTCTCGACCTCCAGCAACGCGCCCACGGGCAAGGAGTCCAGATGCCTGGTAGACCAGAGCTTGCCGTTCACGCGTGCACGTATCATTTCTGAGTCCTTTCGATGCGTATGCCACGGCGCCGAAGTTCGTCGCTGGCCAACGGCGTCAGCCGGGTGTTCCTGGCCAGCCGGATGCGGCTTTGGTNTCTTGGAATGGCGGCGACATCGCGTTCGGTGACCAAGGCTTTTTCAAAGCGCGGCGCCTCTGCGGGGNCNGACGNCACCNGGGTGAACGAAGCGGCGGGCGCGGGCCGCTGACCCGGTGGCTGCGCCACGGTGGGCGCGAGCGTGAAGCGGTGCTGGCCGGACTGGACGCAGCGCACAAATTCCGGGTCGTTCGCGCGCCCCAACAGATCGCGTGCGAATGCCATCAAAGCCTCATCGCTGTGCACATCCACCATTTCACAGGCGGGTGTGGCGGCAGGCGCTGCACGCAGTGCGGCCAATTCTTCCACCAGAATTTCGCGGATGAGCGCGCGCAACTCTGACATCAGACGGCTCCAACTGCGCGCAGGGCCGTCTCAGCCGCGTCGCGCGCATTTCTGACGTCGGCTTGCGTGCCCGCCAGGTACAGGCGGCCACTGGCGCCGATCATGCGCAGGTCCACCACTTTGATGCAGGCGGCCTTTTCGGCCTCGTTGCAGGCCAGGATGGCAAACGCTGCGGGCTGGCATTCCAGCAGGTACACACTTTCGCCGCCCAGCACCATGGAGCCCATCTTGTTGCGGTTCATCAGATAGGCATGCTGATCATCGATGCGGGTGACGATCCTGGAGGCTTGGATGGCTGGCGCAGCCAGTTCTTCCTGGCGTTTGTCGAGGCTGCGCAGCACGGCGTCTGCGGCAGCATGGACTTCGGCGGCGGAGTAGGCGTGAAACTGCAAGGTGCCGAACTGGCGTTCCACCACGAGCACGCCCGCGCGCACATCGGCGCTCTTGAGCACCACGTCGGTCAGCGCTTCGATGTCGAGACCGGGGGCCATTTCAACGATTTGGGCGGCCATCTTGGCGCGCGGCAAGGTGCCACGCATCCAGGTCGACATGTAGGCCAGGGTCTGCGGCTGTAGCTGATCGATGAAGATGCAAGCGCGTAGATCGGTCATCTGTGGCCTCTACCCAGTTCGCGCAGCTCTTGCGCAATCAACTGACGCAGGAAGTCGCGATCGATGCCCTGGCCTGCGGCTTCAGGCGTGGGCAACGTCCCGGTAGCCAGCGGTGGTTGAACTCGCGCCGGCGCCGCTTGGGTTGCTGCGGTGCTGCGGGTCTTGCCCGTTGCGGGCGCCGTGACGCGCAAATGGCGGTAATCGCCAAAGACTTCCGACATGTCCTTGTTGTAGGCCAGCCGGGTCCAGTGCACCAGATGCTGGGGGCCAACGTTCTCACCCACACAGGAGCGGCCGAAATAGCCCGTGCCGATCATGAAGGTCGGTGGCAGGTGGGTGGCAAACCCGGACGCACCTTGCGCGCAAGGCGCGTTGACCACCACGCGGTACACGTTGAGCCGGGCTGCGAAGTCCAGGGCCTTTTGCGGGTCGTTGCCATGAAACGCGGCCGAGTGGCCGGCGCCCGACAGACGCAAGATCATTTGCGCCGACCGGGTCGCACGCTCGAAGCTGTCGACTGCATACAGCGCCAGCACCGGGCACAGTTTTTCCTTGGTGAGTGGCTCGTCGACGCCGATGTGCTGCACGTTGGCGACCAACACCTGGGTGGCAGGCAGCACTTTCAGACCCGCCTCGCGGGCAATCCACACGGCGCTTTTGCCAATTGCGGCGGGGTTCAGGTCGCCGTCCGGGAAGAGGTAAGCGCGCAAGCGTTCGACCTCGCGCTCCTGACACAGGTATGCGCCGGCAGCACGCAGTTCGCGCTCGAAGCGCTGGGCGTCCTTTTGCTGGACCAGCAAGACGCTCTCGCTGGTGCACAGCACCGAATTGTCGAAGCTCTTGCTGCTGACAATCATGCGTGCCGCTTTGCGCATGTCGGCACTGGTATCGATGTAGGCGGGCGCATTGCCGGGGCCGACGCCGATGGCCGGGTTTCCCGACGAATACGCCGCCCTCACCATGGGGCCGCCGCCGGTAGCCATCACCACGGCCACCTGGGGCGAGCGCATCAAGGCGTCGACCAGCGGGATGCTCGGCCTTTCTATGCACTGGATGAGCCCCGGGGGAGCGCCTGCCGCATGCGCCGCAGCGTCGAGTTTTCTGGCCGCGTCATTGCAGCATCGACTGGCTGCGGGGCGGGCTGATCACGATGGCGTTGCGACTGAGCAGCGCCAGCATGACCTTGTAGTACACGGTCGCAACGGGGTTGGTGGCGGGTGTCAGCGCCAACACGATGCCCGCAGGTTTGGGAATCTCGACCATCTTGCGGGCTTCGTCCACGCGGGGGTGTACCAAGTCGAGGTCGCGATAGAAGTCCAGCAACGGGTAAGCGACCGACTCGTTCTTTTTTTGTTTGTGCTCGACCACCCCGTAGCCAGTTTCCCGCACCGCCCATTCGGCGTAAAACGCCGCGTTGTCATGAGCCGCCTTGGCAACGGCCTCGGCAACCCGAAGCACCTGCTCACGGTCGAATTGGGCAAAGTCCCTGGCCGCCCATTCGGCGCGATCGAGCTGGAGCAGCCCGCAAGCGAGGTCCTGATCGGGCACCACCAGTCTGGCTTGTTCTTGCTGCATGAACTCGTGCATCTTTCTCATGCCTGAGCCTCTCGCCGCGCATTGCGCAGCAGCTCGCGCGCACGCGGCATCGCAGCGTCGAAGCGATCGACGATTTCCTGGCACAACGGCGCCGTCAACAAGACCCCCGGCTTGAACTGCAGCACCCGCTTGTCCAGCGACGAGAAGATGGCCCAGATGCCGTGCTCATACAGCGCCCGTGACACCGCCACCGCGCCCTCGGGATGATCGAATTCCAGCCCCAGAATGACGCCGCGCTGGCGCACCCCGACAAAGATATCGCTGTGCACCGCCATCGATTGCGCAAAGGCTTGCGCGAAGAACTCGGCGACGTAATGCACGTTGGAGACGAGCGCAGGCCGCTCCAGCATGTTCAGGACTTGATAAGCGACCACGCACCCCAGTTCCGACCCGCCGGCGGTGCTGATATGGGCCGCGCCATCCTGCTTCTGCCAAGCCGCGCACTGCTCGGTGGCCACGCAGGCGCTGATGGGGTAGACGCCCCCGCCCAGGCCCTTGGCCGTGACAAACATGTCAGGCTGCAATCCGTAGGACTGCCACCCCCACATGATTCCGGTGCGCATCAAACCGGTCTGGACCTCATCGGCGATGTACATCGCGCCGTACTTGCGGCACAGGTTTTGGCAGGCTTGCAGATAGCCATCCTTGGGCATCGGAAAGCCGTAGGTGGCGGGGATGGTCTCGATGATGAAAGCCGCCACATCGCGCTTGCGCAGCACCGCTTCCAGCGCGTCGAGGTCGTTGAAAGGAACCTGGCTGAACTCATCGGGCCGATCGGAAAGGAATATCTTGGAAAAGCGCTCATCGCCGGTGGCCACGGACAACCCCGAATGCCCGTGGTAGCCCTTGACGATGGACACGATCTTGCGCCGTTGTGTGGCAAATCGGGCAGACTTGATCGCGATTTCCACGGCTTCGGCGCCACCGGCGCCGAGCAAGGCGTAGTCCATCCCGGGAGCCGTGCCCACCAGTTTTTCAGCAAAAGCAGCCCGCGCGACAGAGGGAAACCAATGGTTTCCCATGTCGAAGTAGTCGAGCGCAGACTTCAGCGTGGCCACCAGTTCCGGGTTGCGGTGCCCGAAGTTGTAGGTGCCCCCGTTCAGATGCAGGTCGATCAGGCGCTTGCCTGACATGTCGTACAGAAAGTAGCCTTCACGCCGGTCGATGACCAGGTCAGTGCCAGCATCACGCCAGAGCTTGACCTTGCCCGGATTCCAGAACGCCGCAGCCTTGGCGTACAAATCCTCTTTGCTCTCAAAGCGGAAAAACCCGTAATCGAACACCCTGTTCTCCTGGTTGGGCGAACACTACCGGGTAAATGACCGTCATGCAACATGTTTTGTTGAACTTGATGAATTTTTCCCGGACCGCTCGGCTCAAGCGTTCGGCTTCGGGCATGCATCACGGGGCGCTGGGGGGCATGTCAGCCATCGCACTGCGCCGTCGTCGAGNACACTCTGGGCGGGCCCGGCCTCGAACTCGCTGCCGTTGTCTGTGAGCCCCCAATGTGGCGAGTCGGGCTTCGCACCGGAGATGTTCGGCGTGCCCATGCAACGGGGATTTCGCGCGCACCCACAGGTTCGCTGCGGCGGCGACCGCATCGACTTCCTCGTTCAAGGAAACGAAGGCCGTCGCCTGACCATTGGGTGCGCCGGTGACCGTTGTCACGGCCCCGCTTTTGCGGCCCTGATCGATGGCACGACGACATGCTGCGCCAGCGAGTGCGTGAGCGGGCTGGCGGGACGTTCTGGCGCTGCTTTGCGGCGGACTTCGGCCAGGTGGCAACGATCAGCCGGCCACGGCCGATGGCATCGGCCCTGCCGGGTAATAGCGGGCCATGACGGGCAAGAACATCTGCACCCGGCGCATTCCATCCCCGACCGGAGCGCTTCAATCCATTGCGCTCCAACCCATTGATTCGTGTGGTTTTGCGCAATGGGCGCGCACGCCGAAACACTTGATTGGTGCCCCGAGCCGGGGTTGTACTTTCGCATATTCATTGATTTTTTTACTGTTATTGGGGGGAAATTGGGTGGTGATTGCCCAAGCCATTGAGCAGGGTGCTGGATCTGTGCAAGGCTTTCAGGAGGCCGTCGTCCATGCTTGCAGCCCCGCCGCAATGGCTGCACAGGCCAGCGCCGTGCGCCGGTCGTTGGCGGCAGGCACCGGGGACAAACTTGGCATAGCCCGAACGGGGACATGCCCAGGGCCTCGGCGGCGCTCTCGTAGGTAAAGCCCATGGCGGCCTGCCAAGCGCGCAGGTCGGCGACGGTCATAGCTCGACGAACGCCCAAC
>G312J29652_10000319_pt1 | contig 11384 bp, 6 predicted proteins | sample EareggfetidaYelm_FD_29652 | JGI IMG/M metagenome (IMG submission 29652) | reverse complement strand
GGGTATTGGATCCTTACCCCCGGCAACCACCTTCTTTCTAATATTGTTTCGCTGTCAAGATACGGAACTTTAATTGTGTTATCCCATTTGTCGTTTGCATATCGGAAGGGTTTGTTCAAACTATTCTGCAATACAAGCGGCTTTAGCTCTCCCTTGTATTTTGAGGACAGAATAGCGAAGTCGCTTGAGCTTATTGAACCTACAAGGTTTTCCATTTTGCGTTTGCGCAAAGGTACGCCTATTATCTCCACTACATCCCCCGTTACGCCTGTGTTTAGCTCTGCATAATTTGAACTATAGTTTGCGGCATTTAATGTGTTCAACTCACTGTAAAGTTGCGGATTGGTTGTGTTTAATTTTTTTAAATTCTTGTCAAGATAATCGACAAGGTCAGGCATATGCCGCGAGAGCGGCGCATTTGCCTTGAACAAAAGGTAGAGGTATCTTTGGAACTCCGCATCTCTTTCGTAAAGCGGCGCATATTGTTCGTCGAAGGTTATGTCGTTTTTTGTCAACTTGATTTGAGCATGCGTCAAATCATTGGCGGTTGCAAAGAATAATGTAGCGGGCGAAGTGCAACCGATAATTTTGTGGTTGTATTCAATCAGGTATAATCTTTCGAGCAAATCAAAATTGTAAGAAGCTTTGTCCTGCTCTAAATAGAGTTCCAAAGTCTCGGCCAGCCTTCTGTGCCTGTCTGAACTTTTTTTGAGTTCTTCTATTTCGGTTTTTCTGTCCCAAGCAATAATTTTGACTTTATCCTTGATGCTGTCAAAGTTGAAAATCATTTCAGCCAGGTCTAACGCATCAGAAACCAGTTTTTCATCGTCCTTGCTTGAAATAACGTTTCCGCCTTTGGTATGTGCTTTTAAGTCCGGGGTTTTTGCAATGTTTCTGAATGCCGTTTTCACAAGGTCAATTCTTGCGAACGGACTTGGTATTGCGGTGGGCAAAGAAATTTCATTTCCGCCTTCGGGGTCTTTGATCGCTTCAATTTCTTTGTCAGAATAAGCATCGGAAGAAAACCAGTCTTTCCCTCCTTTTTTTGTGTATCCGAAAATTTTGCTCATGTAGTTATTATTAGTTTTTTAATCCAAATTTGGAAGTGAGTATTTCTCCCGTCGTTTCAAAAAATAACTTTATCAGTTTTTGTTGCGGGGAACTGTATTTTTTTCCTTTTGACTTCTTGCTTAGTTCATCATCATACATTGCGAAATCAACCTTGCTTGAAAANAATCCCGACTTTACTGTTTTGTCTTGTATCAATGAATCTAAAGTTGAATTAAGCCTAAAAGGAGAGAACCCTCTCTTGTTGTTCGACATTTCCTTGAGCCACTCGCCAAAAGAATTAATGAACTCCGTAACATTTGTTCTGTAAAAACTGTCCTCGACAAACTTTTGGTTTATCTCCGGTTGGTCCTTGCTCCATGGCTCCTTTTCAATTGACTTTGGCAACTGTTGTTTTAGGTATTTCGCAAAGAGCGCCAATTGTGAAAGTCGCAAACTGATTTTTTTTTCCGTGTTATCTTCAAAGTCCGAAAATCTGATGTCTGCTGAATCATTTCTNATTCCAAACTCTTTATAAACAGGGCTTAGGGCTTTTCCTTTTGAACATTCCAGGTCTCCATCCGGTATTTCCAAGAAGTCAATAACGGCAAGCGCGGAGGCTAATTCCACAAAATGAGCCTCATTCTTTTGCCCGTTGTCTCCGGGGTCATTCTTGTATGGCTTTCCGCTGTAATCATCGGCAATGTAGTAAAGAGCATTTACAGAATTGTTTCCCGTCACATTGTCTTTGTAGTAATGCAATGCGGCTTTTGTTTTTCCGATAAAATCGGATTTTTGAATCGGACTGTCATTGTCTTTCTCGATATTAAAGTAAGGCAATACGGTAACCGCGCCGATTTTTGCATCTTGCAAAAATCCTTTGCCGTCGATGTTTTTATTGTTCATGGCGTCGCGGATGTTCTTTAATATAGTGGGGAAACCGGCGGCGCCTGTTCCGCCAAAAATCGAACTGATAATAAAAACTCTGTCCTCTGAATTAAAGTTGGAGGCAAACTCTTTGAACTCCTCTGAATCTTTAAACTGATTCAGCACTACGCTTCCGATGTTTGGATTGCCGACAAAACCAATATCCATTTCTATGTCAAGCAACCCCACCTCTTCATGGCGTTTGTTTATTGATTTGCCCGAAAATAAAATGTCTGCCAATGCTTTGCTCGGCTCGTTTAATTGATTGAAGTCGATGTAATCTTTGAACCTTGTATTTGAAACTTGCTGCAAGTTGAAAGTAAAACTTCTCGAAATGCGGTTTTCGGAACTGACCAACTTATCAAGCGTGGTGATTCGGGTGTTAAAAAACCCGTTATTTAAACCTGCCTGATTGAAAATTGATTGGTAGTTTCCAAGCAACCTTTCCGTTCGTTTTAAATCCTCGTTGGATTTGTGAGGGTCGATGATAATCGGAACAATTTCAAATTCTTTTTTATTAGGTTTTATGCCCGACGCTAAAAGCATCGTAAGAGATTTTAATACTCTTGAGCCTGTTCCGCCAATGGCGAAAATGAATAAACGAGCCATATTGGATTATTTTTTTAAAGTGTCAAAAAAGTAGTGTGTCTGCAATTCGTGCTGAAGCCTCTAGGCCAAGGAACGGAGGTAATAAATAAGAATAAGATAAAACTCCAAAGCGCATTGGAAAAACCAAAGCCCAAGCAATCCGAAACGGATAAATTATCCGACGGACAAAAATCATCAGATTGAACCAAACTGTTAGTATATAAACATGCTCCCAAGAAGTTGACTGCAACAACCGAAAGAGCATAAAGCCACAAATGCAGTTTCTTATTCCCTCTTGAACTGTCTAGGATGTGGTATTGCAAAGCGTAAATAAATAAAACGGAGCCTATCGTGCACCAAGCCGCGTAAGTATAGATCGGAGATGCGATATAGTCGGTGCAAGTGACATCCCATCCTCTCAGACGTTCCATCATTCCTTTTGAGTAAAGCGGCATAACGCCGAACCATTCATATGCTGAAGCAAAAAAATCGGTCATATTATTTATTTTTTAATTGTGATTTTAATTGAGCTGATAGGATTGACGGCATTTGTCTTCGGGTAAAAAGCATCCGTCACGCCTTCCATCAAATATTTCAACCCGAATGTTTTTTGTTTTTCCGAATCGTCGCTTGCAATATTTGCATCGTCATTTGAAGCCGAGCGGTAAACCCAACTTGGCATGCCCCCCACTACGTCAATTTGCAAAGCCTCCTCTTTTAAATAGGCGGTTTGCAACTTGAGCAAATGGGTGAAACCCGAAAGAGAAGCATCCGAATTATTTGCATTAATGCTTTCAACTTTTAAATGATAATTGCCATTGCTTAATTTATAGTTAGCCGTGTCGGCATAAAAATTTCCGTCTTGCAGGCTGCTGCTAAAATCAACCGCCACATTAAATCCAAACAAACCTCTTGTTCGAGGGCCTTTGGATTCGGTGGCGCCGGAAATGATTCCGTCCCTAATTCCTGCTCTGTTAAATGTTCCAAACGTCGCCTTGGGCTGAATTTTTATGTTGGGTGCGCTTGCTCCTTTGATCGATTGCAAAACCAATCTGTTTTGGTAACCGCCTTTTATGTCAAGAATTTTCTTTTCTAAGATTTCGCGGATTTGTTTTGTGTCGCCAAACATCCAAATGTAGTAAGGTCTTTTGCAACTCATTCGGATGGGCTTGTCTTTTTTGTCGTAATAGAAGCCGTCAAAGTTCGATTGAAGTTGAATGACTACGGTGATTAAGTCATACACATTGAGTTTTTGGGCAAAATCTATTTTAATTCCAACGCCTTGATTATTTAAGTAGTCCTGCGCGTTTGCGTTCTTCGCATTAGGAGAAAAAACAAAGTCTGAAATAAGGACGGCTGCGTTTTTGCGGTTTACGGTTTTAAGGATAGTGTTCAAAATGTTTTTCAGGTCTGAAACGCTTCGGTCGCCTCCTCTTTGCCGAAAGATTGAAGGTTCTAACTTTTCAATGAAGTCCTGAATGTCGGCAGGCAACGCATTTTTCTTTGAGTAGGGAATACTCTTACTATTAATGTAGTTCAGGTTTAAGCTGTCGCAAAGCCCGCTTATTTTGAAATCGCCCAATAAACTATAGATAGCTGTTTCAAAGTCTGTGACGCCTTTCACATAGCCGTCCATGCTGGCCGAGTTTTCAAGAAAAACATTGATATTGAACAAACTTTTGGCACCTTGTTGTTTGGGTTGCCAAATGTCTGCTTCCGTGAGTTCGGTTTTCTTTGCTTTAAAGTATTTCAGCAAATAGGAAAGAACTTTTGCATCGTCCGCTTCTCCGTTTTCTGATTTTAGAGTTTTAAAACCATTTTCTGATGAGCGTTTGATTTGCTTCGCTAACGATTCGTATTCCTTTTGGTCAATGCGTTTGTCGTTGTTTGCAAATGCCAAAGCGGCATCATTAAATTTGCCAAACTCTGATGATGTACACCCGAATTTGCCAAACTGTAATAATATACACCCGAAAAGAAACAGGGATGTTAGCCCTAAGATAAAATAGACCTTTTTCATCTGCGCTGATATATTTAAGTTTTAATATTAGGATCCATAAACAGTTAATTCATGCGGCGGAGAACTGAATAAAACAGCGACGATTGCACACAATTTAGCTTTGTCTTTGGACCGGCTTTGCGAGAGGGAATGTGTGCAATGCGCATCGGCAATCGTATTTTTTTTGTGCTCGGGTATTTTTTTCGGTGAGTCAGCCCTTAAAAACTGCGGCAGTTGTTGCCCGTCTTGCCTAAAAGATGTTTGCTCAAAGCCCTTCAGTTTGACGTCTGCAGTGTTGTGGGGTTGTACATAACTCATAAATGTGCGCAATTTAAGTTTTTATAAAATTAAAGCAAATATAAATTTTAAAACCTAAATATCAGCGCCCTTAGCTTTTACAACTTGCATCCAAAAACAACCCCTCCCCTCCCCTCTTCCGCGCCTGAATAGGATTTTAGGGCTTTAGGATTTTTTTTTGATTCCGAATCAGGATTTTCAAACTTCCCTCGTTAGACAGTCTGATTTCAGCCTTGAAAACACTTTTTACAGGCGCTGACTTTTATGGTCGCGGACAACCNATTGCGGGACACTTGGGACNCTTGGGAGACGCTTGAGGGACGAATCATTAATCCTTTTGCTAACGCACCATCAGCTTATTTCGGATAAGCGTTTTATCGGCGTAGCGGATAGTGAGAATGTAAACTCCTTGCGCCAGCGAGAGGGGGATGCGGTGATAATCGGATACGCCGCTGAACTCGCCCTCCATTACGGTACGCCCGGTTTGATCCGCGAGCGTCCAAGCGGCTTGTCGACGGGCGGTGGGAAGCAGTACATAATCCTTTGCAGGATTTGGAAAGACGAAAGATTGTTCTTTATCTTCAAAGCCCGTCGTAAGCATCCCTGTTTTATCGGGCGCCGGGGTGGTCGCCGACTGGTAAATTTTCTTTGAGTTTTTGTCTTGCACAAAGGCGACATAAAAGGCATTGCCGGGGAGGCCGGTAAGGGGGAATCGAATTTGCGCTTTGTCGCTTTCGGCGATGAATTCGTCTCCCCGTCTAAAGGCTCTGTTGATGATCTTTCCTTCCGAACCAAAAAGGAGTTTGCGAACCACATTAACCGCTTCGGCATTATCCGTTTTTACCGATTTCTCCACCAGCGCCGCTTGCAACAACAGCGGACCGTGAAAGGCCGCTTCCGCTCTCAGACGAACAGAAACACGGAAAAAATTATTTTCGGAAATACTATCGTCGTTCTGCACAGAGAGGGAGAAAAACGGTTGGGCCAGCGAGGCTTTAAGCAACACGACGGGGGTCATGTTTTCTATGTCTCCCAAGGAGTGACTCGAAAGCGGTTCGGGCGCTTTTCCGTTGACTAAAGTAAACGGCGGTTGATTAATATTGTAGAATAGCTGACGGGCGTCGGGGTCGATGGGATTGGCGAGATAGAGTTTATCTTCGACGGGGAATTGGGTATGATAGCGAATGTCGATGAGATAGCTTTCTTGAAGGGGGAGGTCGTTCAGCTTGGCGTCGGAAAGCATCGTATGGGGGTCATTATTTGTAAAATGTTCAATCAATACTTTGCGTTGTTTTTCGCCGATAAACACGTTGTCAAATCCAAATCCTGCGGCATTTTCCGTATCATTTTCATTGGAGCCGAAAGCGAGTCGGAATCGGATTCGGGGCGCGGATGCCCTGTCGGTAAGGGCAAAGGCCGCCGTTTTCCAGGCCGGGTTGTCCGCCTCAGACTGCGCCCTGCCTGTCCACCCGTAAACGAATCCCAACTGATCGCCCGGTTTGGAATTTATGTTATTTGAATTATACCAATTAATGGAACGGTTTCCGAGGTTGCTGCCCACGGTAATCCACGGCGCGCCGTCGTCTAAGGAATATTGCAGCACGGCGCCGTCGTAGTCCCTTTCCGTATCCACGCAGTAATCGAGCGAAATCATGGGCGATGAAATGCCGCTCAGGTTAAAGCATGGACTTAAAACTGCCGTGTTTTCATTTTTAGCGTAGGTGGTGCGTCCTTTTGCCCCGGTCCACCATAAGTTGCCGCGGTCCCCAATATCGTAAAAGCTGCCGTGGCCTTTGGGGGTGCCCCATACCCAACTGGTATCGCTTATGACGGCTTTGCGAAAGTATTTGGTATCTGTCGAGGCATAAGCCTCCACCACCCAACCCGCCCCGCCGGAATTGAAATCCTGAAAGTAGGAAGAATTGGCGCTCAACGATTCGCTTTTCAAAATATTGAGACGGCGTTCCTGATAGGAAACGCATCCGGCCGTGGTTCTTACAGAAAGTTTTGCCAAATAGCCTCTTGCCTCCCGATACTTATGAATGGGCGCTTTTCCGGTGCCGGAGGTGAGTCCGTTATTTGATTTCTCGGGGGGAACGGGGGCGCTGTCGAGTTCCAACGTATTCCCGTCTCCGAAATCCCAAGAATAGGTATCCGTGGCGTGGGGAAAAGGGATCGCAAATTTTGTGGTATTGCCTTGACATTGCCCCCTACACGTGAAGTTGGCCGACGACGGAAGGCGCACACTTATATTAGTTTCGTCTGAAACGTCGGCGCATCCTAAATTCGTGAAGATGCTCAGCGTGGCCCGAAAAGCGCCCACATTGTCGTAAGGAACTAAAGCCGTGGATTTATCGGCGCTGTAGCGCACCGCGTCTTCTTCGATTTTGGGGTTTCCGAAATCCCAGTGCCTGTCCGTTATTCTTATCCCGTTTCCGAAGACGGTCGAGAGGTCCGTGAATCGAGCTTTGCCGTTCAGGCAAACTTCTGTTTTGTCCGCTGAAAATTGTGCCCGCGGCGCCCCCACTATCACAATATCCGAAGTAACCGTGCTGTTCGTGATCGGATCAAAGATATATTTTACGCGATAGACGCCCGGCTCTAAATTCGTGGTTTCAAAATAATACTTGCCGCCTTCAAACACCACATTATTGCCCGTAACAGATACAAATGAAGAGGTCCCGCTGGGGTTTAAATCGGGGGTTCCTTCCAGTAAAATTTTTCCCTGATTAGCGCAAAAGCGAAGCGGTTCAGTAGCCGGTTCCCCCAAGCTGAAAGAAACATTGGTGGGCTGTCGCACCACCACCGATTGGCTGGAGGAATTGCGGCATCCCGTGAAGCGGTCCGTAAAAGTGTAAGTGACCGTGGTGATTACATCCACCCGTGCGCGAGGCGGGGTAAACGTGACCTGATCTAAGTTGAGGGTACGATTTACTCTGTGGTCGCTCAAGGGGTTGGCGGACGGCAAGATCGAATTGTCTTCCACGGTAAAGATCCCTCCTGACTGACTTCCTGTTAGAACAAAAGGCAGATCGTCGGGATAGACTATCTCTCTTACAAATCCTGTAAAGCCCGTCACGGGCAGAGGGTTTATTTTCAGCCTCATGACGGAAAGTACTTGCGTACAGGGACCGTCTCCGTCGGGATCTTCGGCAATAAGCGTCAGCGGAACGACGCTGCCCACTTCTGATGCAACCGACGTATAGTCAGCCGACGGGTTAGTTAAGTCGCTAAAGGTGCCTGAACCGCCCGTCCACCGCACTCCGTTAGGCGCGTATGAGACGCTTCCCTGCAAGCGGTATGTGTCGGGAACGGGGCATATCTGCGCATCGCTTCCGGCCGAAAGGCTCGCCATCCGATTTACGGTCACATCAATATTAAATTGCTCTCCAAGGCAACCCAAACTGCTTCTCGGCGTGACGAAGTAACGCACCACGCCCGGTTGGCTGACTATATTTTCCAGCACATCGGAAATCACCTCGGAAGCGCTTAGGGCAACTGTTTCGCCGATTATGTTTGCTTGCTCGACGGCGTACCACGAAAACCCGCAGGCAACCGAATTGGAAATTTGATTTTGCAGATTAATATTCAACGGACTTTTGCTGCAAATTAATTGCGAGGAATTGTTTCCTGCAGGCTTGGGACGAACTTTTACCGTGATAAAAAAAGGAGACCCTGTGCAGTTTGAAGCGGCCGACGTCGGCGTGACGGAATAGACTGCCTGTTGGTCGTCGGAAGAAGAGGCGCTTAACAATATATCAGAAATAGTTTCTGAACCTTGCGTCCCGACGGAACACCCGGAAAGAAGGGATGTGCCAGAAACGCGCCATTCAAAATTGGAACGCACCGAATTTCCGCGAGTATATACATTGAGCGGCAAGAAGGCATTGAGCGCCGTGCCGCTGCAGACCGTCAACTCTTGATTCGAGCCTGCAGGTTCAGGATTGACTACTACGGTGACCGTAAACGGATCGCCGACGCAAGTATTAGCGACCGAAGTGGGGGTCACCGTATAGAGCGCCAACTGACTGTCGGAGGTTTGATTTTGAAGCGCGTCGGTAATTGCGGACGTGCTCTGAATAGTTTTTGAGGCGCCTGCAAGAACCGTATTTTGCGCCGCGCTCCAAGTAAATGAACTGCTGATCGAATTTCCTCCTGCCTGATTTATCGCGGTTTGGAGGCTGTAATTCATGGCGGCGCGACTGCAAACGGAAGTCGTCGGATTGCCTGCGGAAGGCTCCGGGTGAATGAGCACCGTAACATCAAATGTCTGACCTCGGCACCCGTTGGAGGCCAGCGGAATAAGGCTGTACACTACGTTCACCGCGTGGGCTGTTTTATTGCTCCAGACGTCGTCGGCAAGTTCCGCGTCTGTTTTGTTTTCTCCTGCGCTCGCCGTGCCCGACTTCTGAAGCAATCCGTTGGAGCGGGTAGATATAATATAGGCGACGGCGCCCGTGGCCGACAACGTGTGATTGACGCGAGCGCCGCTGCACACCGAAGGCAGACGCTCATCCGTTCCCGCGGGGGCGACCACGCTCACGGTTACGTCGTTTGACATGCGGGTCTGGCAAGCAGAAGAATTAACCGCGGTAACGAAAAAAACAGAGGCGGCGGCAATAGTTCCTGTGGGCAAACTAACAGTGCTCCCATTTCCTGAAACAGACGTGCCGAGTAAAGCATTGTTGCTGCGGTTGAGCAGTTGATAGACGGCGCCTGTTTCTGAAAAGGGGACGCTGATTGACGTGGATGCTCCCCGACAAACCGAGGGCGATTCCGCAAAAATGGCGCGTGCCGTCGGCGGGGTGTGTACCCTCATTTGTGTGCTTGCGCTTACCGTCGCATCGCATGCCGACGAATTGGCAACGCTCAGGGAAAGAACGGAAAAAGTCTGCCCGTCATAAGAGGCAGGACATGTCTCCAATGACAATCTCGGCGCGTCCCGTCCCGTTGCTTGCCGCGTTCTCATAAGTTTGAGCAGCTCCGCCGTTAATATCGTATGTCAGGGAAAAAGTGGTGTGGGGCAACAATCCCAATAAATGAAAGCGGGCATTCGTTCCCGCGCAAACGGGCGCCGCCTGCACCACATGACTTAGTTTAACCAATGGTTTGACGGGAACCGTTACGGTAAAGGCGCCGAGGCAACCTCCGTTCGCGGGGGTGACGGTATAGATTACATTTGCTACTGCGTCGGTATTATTTTTCCAAACGTCATCATTAAGTTCTGCGGAAGTTTTGTTGCTTCCCGCGCTTGCCGTTCCTGAAGTTTGCGTCAATCCTCCGACATTCACCGCAATGATATAAGAGGTTGCGCCCTCCGCGTAAACGTTGTGGTTTACAAGCGTCTCGCTGCAAATTGCCTCCAACGTCGTCGAAATGCCGCTTGCGACGCTGAGGACGCTCACTTCCGCTCTGGCGCTCATTTCGGAAGAACACCCGGAGGTTGCGGAAGCCAATACATTAAAGACGGCATCGACGGTTAAATTCCCGGAGCGAAGCGAAACCACGTTTCCATTTCCGGCCACAGACATTCCAATAAGCGAATTATCAGAATTGTTTCGCAGTTGATAGTTTACTCCTGTTTCAGATTGCACATTAATATTCGCGGGGGTTCCGCCGCAAACAGAAGCGGACTGAACCGTTACGCTTACATCCGTCGGCAGGGCAGAAACGGCAAGCGAAACAGTATTTCCCGAAGTCGGCGTCATGGAGCAAGGCACGGGCGCGGTTTGAGAAACAGCGGTAACGGCAAGTACTCTTTCATGGTCGGCGGCCGTAAGCGTTCGGGTCGTGAAAGAGAACACGCCGCGGCTGTCTGCAACGCCTGTTTCATTGCTTTGAGCCTCGCCGCCAATGGTGTAGGCTATCGTATAGCTGCCGGCCGACAAACCGCTCACCTCAATCACTACCCCCCGACTGATGCAAGCCGCGCCTATTTGGGAGACGGAAATACTATTGGGACATTGGGAAAATGCGTGGTGGGCTGCCAGAAAAGTAAGAGAAAAAAACCAAAAGGAAATCCTCTTTGTAATGAAGCGTATCATTTCAATTTATGTATGTGTGTTTAGACATGTGTTCACACGTTAATACTTGCCGAGCAGAAAAAGTAACCTTTTTTGTAAATTATAGAGTATGGATTTTCGGGGTCTCTCCTNGAACCTTATTGAGGCAGAAATGATTAATGNNTAATGGTTAATGGNTAATGGNTAATGTGGCGCCAGTGTCCCCCTGTGACTCCCGTGTCCCACGTGCCTACCGTGGGACGCGAGAGGCGCTTGCGACTCAAACAACGCTTGTGCCGCAGGCATCCCATTAATCATTAGCCATTCCTCTGCTGTTTTCGCTTTTGCCTCTTGTCAAAGTTTTACAAACCCGTCTGCAAGCTTTACATGGGGTCAAGAGCATATTCCAAATGGCCGATGCTGGGGTTCTTAATTTCGGTTTTTCTTAAAGTTTTCTGCTTGTTCAAAAATATCTGCATATACTTCGTTTTCCTCCACTGGCGGGTAGCCAAATTTTTCAAGCA
>G312J29652_10000318_pt1 | contig 11389 bp, 8 predicted proteins | sample EareggfetidaYelm_FD_29652 | JGI IMG/M metagenome (IMG submission 29652) | reverse complement strand
AATTCTGCGGTGATGAACAAGTCGCTGCCGTTGCGGCTGACCATCAGCCGCAACAGGTCATTGATGAATTTGCTGGCCTGGTCGCGGTCCATCAGAGTTTCCTCCCGGGTGATCTGTCTATCGGGCGATTATGGGGCCTGTGCCAGGGGACGGCGTGGCGCTGGAAGATGCGAATCCGGGGCACCATTTTTTTCACGCATGGGCCGCGCGGCAACGCGCATGTCGTGCCCGGCTAGCAGGTTCAGCCAAGATCGCGGCTCGATGTGTCGAAAAACGGGCCAGGCCGCAACGCCGCAGACGGACAAGCATCCCGGCAGCAAGGCAAGCGAGCCGCCCGTGTCGGCATTTTCTTTCAGCGCGGAACCTGTCAGGCAGCATGTTTGCAGCGGGATCTTTGTCCCGGCATGGTCCGGGTTGAAAAATACCCTGAGCGCATCACTCTTGGTTGTCGCTCAGGTTGGCACTGACCGCGCGCAGGCGCAGCGATAGCTTGCGGGCCAGCAGCGTGACCAGGCTGGCGGCCAACTGCGGCTCCTCGTTCATCATCTCGTCCATGCCCTCGGCGCTGAGCACGGCGACTTCGCAAGGGGTGAGTGTGGCGCAGGCCGAAAAACGGCTGCCGCTGTCGAGCAGCGACATTTCGCCGAGCATGTCCCCGGGCTGGGCCTCGGCCAAGCGCCGTTGCTTGCCCCAAGGCTGTATGCGGTCGATGGCCATGGTGCCGGTGAGCACCACCACCAGGAAGTTGCCGTATTCATCCTGCCGGATCACATCGCGGTGGGCGGCAATGGTGGCAAATTCAAAAAAGCGCTCTACGCGCGCCAAGGCGCCTTTGTCCAACTGCGCCATGTACTTGTCTTTGGCCCACAGGTGGCGTAGCAGCTTGCCGCCCCGGTGCGCGGACAGGCGCTGCGCGCCCACTTCGACGGCCCGCGCTTCCCAGGGCACCAGCATCTCGTCGTCCACGCCCTGGTGTGCGAACGCGGAGGCGAACAGCATGGAGTCAGTGTGGTGGGGGCTGGCCGGTTGGGTCTTGCGGGGCTTGGTTCTCAGAAGGCTCAAGATGCCTTTCATCGCTCGCTCCGGTATGCGGCGCATTGGAATGCCGCATGGTTTCTGGGGTCATGGGTGGGATGGGTTTGTACAAGGGCATGGTGTCGTGTCAGCCGGGGAAGTTTTCGGGAATCTTGGCTTTGCTGCGCGCTTCGGCTGGGGTGATGATTTTGCTCTTTACCAGGTCGGTCAGGTTCTGATCCAGGGTTTGCATGCCCACGCTGTTGCCGGTCTGTATCGCCGAGTACATCTGCGGCACCTTGGCCTCGCGGATCAGGTTGCGGATGGCGCTGGTGCCGAGCATGATTTCATGCGCCGCCACGCGGCCCGCGCCGTCGCGCGTCTTGCACAGGGTTTGCGAGATCACGGCCTGCAGCGATTCGGACAGCATGGCGCGGATCATTTCTTTTTCTTCGGACGGGAACACGTCGATGATCCGGTCTATGGTCTTGGCGGCGCTGGAGGTGTGCAGCGTGCCGAATACCAAGTGGCCGGTTTCAGCGGCCGTCATCGCCAGGCGGATGGTTTCCAGATCACGCATTTCGCCGACCAGGATGGCGTCGGGGTCTTCGCGCAAGGCCGATTTGAGCGCGGCGGAGAACGACAGCGTCATCGGGCCTACTTCGCGCTGGTTGATCAGGCATTTCTTGGACTCGTGCACGAATTCGATCGGATCTTCCACCGTCAGGATATGGCCGTACTCGGTTTCGTTCAGGAAATTGACCATGGCCGCCAGCGTGGTCGACTTGCCCGAGCCGGTGGGGCCGGTCACCAGCACCAGCCCGCGCGGCTTGAGCGCCAGGTCGGCAAAGATCCTCGGAGCGTTGAGTTGCTCGAGCGTCAGGATTTTGCTCGGAATCGTGCGGAACACGGCGGCCACGCCGCGGTTCTGGGTGAAGGCGTTGACGCGAAAGCGCGCCAAGCCTTCGATTTCAAACGAGAAGTCGATCTCCAGAAATTCCTCATAGATTTTGCGTTGGGAGTCGCTCATGATGTCGTACACCATGGAATGCACCGCCTTGTGGTCGAGCGCATCGATGTTGATGCGCCGCACGTCGCCGTGGACCCGGATCATCGGCGGCAGACCAGCAGAAAGGTGCAAATCCGACGCCTTGTTCTTGACNCCGAATGCGAGCAATTGGGTAATGTCCACGGAATCCCTCCATCGTTGCGGGTGATTGTGCTGACTNTNTGGTTTGGTACGCTCGGGACTGACCATTATGACAACGATTGCTACCAACCTCCAGCAGGTCNCGGACCGGATGACCCGAGCCTGCATGGCCGCCGGGCGCGCGCCGGNCAGCGTCGGCCTGCTGGCCGTTGCCAAGACCTTCAACGCCGACGCGGTGGCGCAGGCGGTGGCGGCTGGCCAGCGCGCCTTTGGCGAAAACTACATCCAAGAGGGCGTGGACAAGATCCTCGCCCTGCGCGCGGCCTTGCCCGATGCAGCGCTGCAATGGCATTGCATCGGCCCGGTGCAGAGCAACAAGACGCGGCTCGTGGCCGAGCATTTCGACTGGGTGCACAGCGTCGATCGACTGAAGATCGCGCAGCGCCTGTCGGCCCAGCGCCCCGCGCATCTGCCGCCCCTGCAACTGTGCATTCAGGTGAACCTCGACGGGGGCGCCACCAAGTCGGGCGTGACAGCGGGGCAACTGCCGGGGTTGCTGCGCGCCATCGCGCAACTGCCACGGCTGCGGCTGCGCGGGCTGATGAGCATCCCCGACCCGGCTCCTGACTTTCAAGCGCAAAAGGCGATTCATGCCAGCGTCAAGCGGCTGTTTGACCAGATATGCGCCAGCGCGGTACCGGGGCTGGAGGACTTCGACACCCTGTCCCTGGGCATGACCGCCGATCTGGAGGCCGCGATCTGGGCCGGCAGCACCCTGGTGCGCGTGGGTAGNGGCATCTTCGGCGACCGGNCTGGCCCGCTGCGCTGATCAGCCCGGCAGCGNAAACCGCTCCACACAGTCCAGCGTCGCAGCCACATCGGATNGGCNCACGTCCAGATGCGTCACCCAGCGCAGCCGCGTCTGGCCGCCGTACAGGCTGCTGGTCACGCGCACTCCGTTGTCTGCCAGCCAGGCGCTGAAGGCTGGCGCCACATCGGGGTGCAGGTCGGTGAACAGGATGTTGGTCTGCCAGGGCTGCACGCTGATGCGGCCTTGCAGCACCGGGTGGCTGCGGCCCGCCGCGCTCAGGCCCCGGGCGAGTTGGTCCAGGTTGGCATGGTCTTCGGCCAGCCGCCGCACATGGTGCTGTAGCGCGTAGTGGCCGGCGGACGCCAATATGCCGGCCTGCCGCATGCCGCCGCCCAGAATCTTGCGGGTACGGCGCGCCTGGCGGATGAAGTCGCGCCGGCCCAGCACCAGCGAGCCTACCGGCGCCCCCAGGCCCTTGCTCAGGCACAGCGAGACCGAGTCGAAATGGCTGCACAGGCTGCGCGCCTGGGCATAGACATCGGTGCCGCTGCGCTGCGCATCGGCAATGGCGGCGTTGAACATGCGCGCGCCGTCCAGGTGCAGCGCCAGTCCGTGCTGGCGGGTCAGTCGGGCCACCTCGGCCAGGTAGGCCGGCGGCAGCACCTTGCCGCCAGTGGTGTTCTCCAGCACCACCAGGCGGGTGCGCGCAAAGTGCGCGTCGTCGGGCTTGATCGCGGCGGCGATGTCGGCGATGCGCAGCGTGCCGTCGGGCTGGTTTTCCAGCGGCTGGGGTTGTATCGAGCCCAGCACCGCCATGCCCCCGGCCTCCCAGCGGTAGGTGTGCCAGTTTTGCCCGACGATGGCTTCGTCGCCCCGCTGGCAGTGCCCCCATAGCGCGATCAGGTTGGTTTGCGTGCCCGAGGGTGCGAACAGCGCGGCCTCGAAGCCCAGCACCTCGGCCGCATGTTCTTGCAGCGCGTTCACCGAAGGGTCGTCGGCATAGGCATCGTCGCCCAGCGGGGCCTGGAACATGGCTGCGCGCATCGCCGGCGTGGGTTGGGTCACGGTGTCGCTGCGAAAGTCGGGCATGGGGCGCTCTCCTGGGTCAAGTCGTCAAAGTCGTCAATAGGCCGCTTATGGTAGCGGCGGCCACGCGCGATGCCGGCCATGGGGGAAAGCCAATGGGGGAGAAAGAACTGTGCCTGCCGGCGATCAGGCGCGCTCGGGGGCAATCGATCAGGGTCGGGCCATCTTGCACTGCGTGCCCTGCGCCAATTCGTTGCCGGTGTAGGCCATGTCGGTGCGAAAGCCGTAGTTCGTGCCCTCCCAGCCGGCTTTGACGGCCTTGCCGTCCACCGGCGCAATGGTGTTGACCACCTGGGGCAGCAGCAGTTGATGGTCTTCGCCGCGCATGCGCACCGGGCCGATGACGGAATCGAGCGTCAGGTCTTCCAGCGCCCGGGCGATCTTCAGCGGGTCGGTGGACTGTGCCTTGTCGATGGCGGCGGCCAGAAAGCGCGGCGTCATCTCGATGCGGGGCGCCAGAAAATCCTTGCCGGTCTTGGCTTTGTAGGCCCGGGCCAGCGCGTCGACCCGGGGCGTTTCGGCCTGGCCAGCCATTCTGCGACCCAGGTCAACTGCCCCAGCCGGGCCTGCGATACGGCCAGCACCGTGCCCGGCATGGCCCCGGCGCTGTGGTTGAAGTAGCGCAGATGGTAGCCCGCGTCGCCCGCCGCCTTGAGCAGCAGCACCAGGTCTTGGCCCCAGTTGCCGGTGATCACCGTGTCGGCTGCGCTGCTTTTGACCCTGGCCAGGTAGGGCGCGAAGTCCTTGACGCGGCCAAGCGGGTGCATGGTTTCGCCGACGAATTGGATGTCGGGCCGCGCCAGGCCCACCATCTCGCGCCCGTAATGTGCCCATTGCCGGCCATGCGCGTAGTCCTGGTTGAGCAGGTAGACGCGGCTGATGTCGGGCTGCTTTTTCATGTAGTTGGCGATGGCCTTCATCTTCATCGCCGTGTTGGCCTCGAACTGGAAATGCCAGAAGTTGCAGGTCTTGCCCGTCAGGTCGGGGTCGATCGAGGAGTGGTTGAGCACGATCACCTCTTTGCCCGGGTTGCGCTGGTTGTGGCGCGCCGCCGCCTGCACCAGCGCCGTGACCACCGACGAGCCCGAGCCGCCGGTGACGATGGCGCGCGCGCCTTGGTCGATGGCCGCTTGCAAGGCGCTTTGGCTCTCCTGGGCCGAGAGCCTGCTGTCGAACAGCAGCAGTTGCAGCCGCTGGCCCTTGAGCACGCCGCCTTTGGCGTTGATGTCTTCGACGGCGTACTGGGTGTGCGTGAGCATCAACTCGCCGACACTGGCAAACGGGCCGGTGAGCGGGTCGATATAGGCGATCTTGAATGGCTCCTGCGCGCCGGCGGGGGTACTGAACGATAAGGCGAACGACAAGGCGGCCGGGGCGGCCAAGGCGGCCAGCCGGGCGAGCAAGGTGGTTTGCATGGTGCGCTCCTTTTATCTGTGGGGGCCTCGTCATTGCGTCGCGCGGCGGCGCTTGCGGCGCAGCCCGAGCACGCGCCAGGCCAGATGCGCCAGTTCCTGCACCAACTCCTCTGGCGCCAGGCGCCCGTCGGGGCGGTACCAGTGGTAGAGAAAGCCCGGCAGGCTGCAGGCCGCCAGCGCAGTGACCTTGGTGTCGTTGAACTCGAACATGCCGTCGCGCCGCCCCTCATCGAGCAGGGCGCAGAGCCGGTCGTAGAAATGGTTGGCCAGCCGCTTTTGCATGGCGATGTATTCCGGGCGGTAGGCCTGCGGATCGCGGTACACGAAGAACGCGGCCGGGTGCTGCTCCAGCGTGGTGCGGATCAGGCGCTCCAGGCCCTCGGCCACCTTCAGATGCGCGGGGCGCAGGTCGTCGGCGGCGAAGTCCATGCTCGTGAAGCAGGCCACGGCAGGGGCCCAGGACAGGGTCTCGAAAATCTCCTGCTTGCTGCGAAAGTAATAGTAGACGAAGGGCTTGGTCACCCCCAACCGCCGCGCGATCTGCTCGATGGTGGTGCTGGCGTAGCCCTGTGCGTCGAACAGCGCCTCGGCGGCGCGCAATATGCGTTCGCGCTTGTCATCAGCGTCTGCGGCCCGGCGGCGGGCGGCAGGCGGTTGTCCTGCGTGCGGCCCCTTGCCCTTGGGCGATCCTTTGTGTGACCGACGATTCATACCCATGGGTGGCCATGTTCTACCCGTCGGTATATATTGGCAAGTAGCTGGCGGGTGGATGCGCCTATCGCAAACCCTGACAGGCCACCGGGAACCAGCGGATCCAGGAGACAACCGATGCCCGAGACCACAGCGCAGCAACCGCTGCACGAACAGTTGCGCCGCAACGCGCGCCAGACGCCCGATCGCGTCGCCTACCTCTGGTACGGCCAGCCCATCACCTGGGCTGAACTCGATGCCGCCAGCGACGCCTTTGCCGCACGCCTGCAGGCCCTGGGGGTGCAGCACGGCGAGCCGGTGGCGCTGTTCATGAACAACTGCCCGCAGTACCTGATGGCGCATTACGGCATACAAAAGATCGGCGCCATCTGCTGCCCCTGCGGCCCGCTGAACAAGGAGCATGAACTGGCCTACCAACTGTCGGACCTGCAAGCCCGCGTGATCGTCGCTGCCGATCTGCTGCTGCCCGTGATCGACAAGGTGCGCGCGCAGACGGCGCTGGCGCATGTCTTTGTCGTGCGCTACGGCGATTGGCTGCCCGACATGCCCACCATCGATGTGCCCGCCGAACTACAGGCCCTGCGTGCCGCCGCCGCGCCCGTGCCGGCGGGCTGCGAGGATTTTCTGGCCCTGGTGCGCGCTGGCGGCACACCGGCACCGGTGCGCATCGCCATGGACGACGTGGCCCTGATGACCTACACCTCGGGCAGCACCGGCCTGCCCAAGGGCGCGATGCTGACCTATGAAAACGCCCGCTTCAAGACCGCCGCCGCCGCCGACTGCAACGCTGCGCGCAGCGACGATGTGCTGCTGGCCGTGGCGCCGCTGTACCACATCGCCGGCATGGTGATGGGCGTGAACCTGCCGGTTCACACCGGCGCCACGGCAGTGCTGCTGTACCGCTTCGACCCGCTGGGCGTTGCGCAGGCGCTGGAGCGCTACCGCGTGAGCTGGTGGTACAGCATTGCGCCGATGAACAGCGCCCTGATGCGCCTGCCCGGCGCCCGCGCGATGGACTGGAGCGCGCTGCGCATCAACCCGGTGACCAGTTTCGGCATTGCCTTCACCGAGCAGTTGGCGCAGCAATGGCAGCGCTTCGCCCCCCGCTGCGCAGCGTTCGAGGCCGGCTACGGCCTGTCTGAAACGCACACCATCGATGTCTGCATGCCGCCGGAGGCGATCCGCTGGGGCGCGCATGGCAAGCCGGTGGCGGGCAACCGCATCCGCATCATCGACCCCGACACCGGCGCACCACTGCCCGTGGGGACCGCAGGCGAGATCACGATCCATGGGCCAGGCAACTTCAAGGGCTACTGGAACCGGCCCGAGGCCACGGCGCAGACGCTCAGGAACGGCTGGGGTGCACACCGGCGACATGGGCCGGATCGACGCCGACGGCTACCTGACCTTCATCGGCCGCTTCAAGGAGATGATCAANGTCTCNGGCTACAGCGTGTTCCCCGAAGAGGTCGAAACCCTGCTCATCCGCCACCCCGCCGTGGCGCAGGCNGCCGTGATCGGNGTGCCCGACGAGCACAAGGGNGAGGTCGTGCGCGCCTTCATCGTCCTGCGTGCCGGCCAAGNACCGGACGCCGCCGAACTGCTGGCCTGGGCGCGCGACAACATGGCGCCGTACAAAGTCCCGCGCGAGCTGCGCTTCATCGACGCGCTGCCCAGCACCGGCGCCGGCAAGGTGCTGCGCCGCTTGCTGCGCGACCTGGCCTGAGCGCCCCCGGCGGTCGGCATGCAACGGCCGCCGGCGCAGTAGAAACACAAGCGCTGACAGCCATTGAAAACATAGCCAACCCGAAACCAAACCATGCCATCCCAACCCCTGTTCGCCCGGGTCCTGGTCGCCAACCGCGGCGAGATCGCGCTGCGCATCGTGCGCGCGCTGCACGACCTGGGCCTGGCCAGCGTTGCGGTGTACGCCGCCGACGATGCCGCCAGCCCGCATGTGGCTGCGGCCGACCAGGCCGTGGCTCTGGACGCCACCGGCGCGGCGGCCTACCTCGACGCGGCGCGCCTGATTGCCATCGCCAGGGCGCAGGGTTGCGACGGCCTGCACCCCGGCTACGGCTTTCTGAGCGAGCGCGCCGACTTCGCCCGGGCCTGCGCCGCCGCCGGGTTGCGCTTCATCGGCCCGACACCGGAACAACTGGCCTTGCTCGGCGACAAGGGCCAGGCGCGGGCGCTGGCGCTGCGCTGCGGCGTGCCGCTGCTGCCCGGCACGCAAGCTGCGGTCACACTCGAACAGGCCCAGGCTTTCTGGCAAGCGCAGTGCGCAGACGGCAACGGCGGGGCCGGCATCGTGCTCAAGGCACTGGGCGGCGGCGGCGGGCGCGGCATGCGCGCGGTGCAGAGCGCCGACGAACTGCCGGCCGCATACGCGCGCTGCCGCAGCGAGGCGCTGGCGGCCTTCGGGGTCGATGGCCTGTATGTCGAACGGCTGATGGGCAACGCGCGCCACATCGAGGTGCAGGTGCTGGGCGACGGCCGCGAGGTGATGGCGCTGGGCGAGCGCGAATGCACAGTGCAGCGGCGCTTTCAGAAACTGGTGGAAATCGCGCCCAGCCCCACGCTGCCCGCTGCGCTGCGCGCGCGCATCAGCGCAGCGGCGCTGACCATGGCGCGCGAACTGGCTTACGAGGGCCTGGGCACCTTTGAATTTCTGGTCGACCAGAGCCACGGCACCAGCCCCTATGTCTTCATCGAGGCCAACCCGCGCCTGCAGGTCGAGCACACCATCACCGAAGCCGTCACCGGTCTGGACCTGGTGCAAACGCAATTGGCACTGGCGGCGGGCCAGAGCCTGCGCGCACTGGGCCTGAACCCCGAGGCGCCGCCAGCCGTGCAAGGCTATGCGATCCAATGGCGCATCAACGCCGAAACACTGGACGCGCAGGGCAGCGCCATGCCCGGCAGCGGCCGGCTCACGCGCTTCGACCTGCCCGCCGGCCCCGGCATCCGGGTGGACACGCATGGCGTGGCTGGCGCCGCGCCCTCGCCGCATTACGACACATTGCTGGCCAAGCTCATCGTGCACGGCCCCCACTTCGACACGGCACTGCGCCGCTCGCAGCGGGCGCTGGCCGAATGCCGCATCACCGGCCTGGCCAACAACCTGGCCCTGCTGCGGGCGCTGGCCGCCCGGCCCGAGATGCACAGCCAGCAACTGCATACGCGCTGGCTCGAATCGGTGCTGCCGCAACTGCTGGCCGCCACAGAAAATACAGCGCAGCAAGCAGATGAAACCAGCCCCGGCGACCCCGGCGGCCAGCGCAGCGCAGCCCCACCGGCCGGCAGCGTGCCGGCCCCGATGGCGGCCCGGCTGGTGCAGCGCAGCGTGGCCGAGGGCGACACCGTGGCCGCAGGCGCCGAACTGGCCGTGCTGGAAGCCATGAAAATGGAGCATCTGCTGCTGGCCCCACATGCCGGCCAGTTGCGCGCATGGCTGGCCGCGCCCGGCGACTACCTGGCGCAGGGCCAGCCGCTGCTGGTGCTCGACGCCGTCGAAGGCGCGGCGCCCACGCTGGCGCAAGCTGCTGCCGAGCAAGACCCCGACCAACTACGCCCCGACCTGCAACAGGTGCTCGAACGCCATGCACTCACGCTCGACGCCGCCCGCCCCGAAGCCATGGCCCGGCGCCAGGCCCAAGGCGGGCGCAGCGCGCGCCAGAACATCGCCGACCTGTGCGACGCCGGCAGCTTCATCGAATACGGCGCGCTGGCGATTGCCGCGCAGACCGGGCGCCGCAGCCTGGAGGACCTGATCGCCAACACCCCCGCCGACGGCATGGTCACCGGCATCGGCAGCATCAACGGCGCCAGCTTTGGCGCCGACCAGGCGCGCGCCGTGGTCATGGCCTATGACGCCACCGTGCTGGCGGGCACGCAGGGCGCGCGCAACCACGCCAAGACCGACCGCATGTTGGGCATAGCGCTGGCGCAGAAACTGCCCGTGGTGCTGTTTGCCGAAGGCGGCGGAGGCCGCCCGGGCGACACCGACATGCCCGTCGTGGCCGGCCTGCATGTGCGCACCTTCGCCAGCTACGCCGCGCTCTCGGGCCAGGTGCCGGTGATCGGCATCGCGGCCGGGCGCTGCTTTGCCGGCAATGCCGCGCTGCTCGGCTGCAGCGACGTGATCATCGCCACGCGCGGCAGCAACATCGGCATGGGCGGCCCGGCCATGGTCGAAGGCGGCGGACTGGGGCGCTTTCGGCCCGAGCAGATCGGCCCCAGCCATGTGCAGCACGCCAACGGCGTGATCGATGTGCTGGTGGACGACGAAGCCGAAGCCGTGCAAGCCGCGCGGCAATACCTGTCATTCTTTCAGGGCCGCCTGGCGCCATGGAGCGCGCCCGAACAGCGCCTGCTGCGCGCCCTGGTGCCGGAAAACCGGCTGCGCGTCTACGACACCCGCAGCGCCATGAGCACATTGGCAGACCAAGGCAGCCTGCTGCCGCTGCGCACCGGCTTCGGCCCCGGCATCCACACCGCGCTGGCGCGCATCGAAGGCCGGCCCGTGGGCCTGCTGGCCAACAACCCGCTGCACCTGGGCGGCGCCATCGACGCCGACGCCGCCGACAAAGGCGCGCGCTTCATGCAACTGTGCAACGCCCATGGCCTGCCGCTGGTGGGCCTGGTGGACACCCCCGGCTTCATGGTCGGCCCGGACATCGAAGCCACAGCGCAGGTGCGCCATGTCAGCCGCCTGTTCGTCACCGCCGCCGGCCTGCGCGTGCCGTACTTCGGCGTGGTCCTGCGCAAAGGCTATGGCCTGGGCGCGATGGGCATGGCCGCCGGCGGCTTTCACGCCCCGGTATTCACCGTCGCCTGGCCCACCGGCGAGTTCGGCGCCATGGGCCTGGAAGGCGCAGTGCGCCTGGGTTTTCGCAAAGAGCTGCAAGCCCGCCCCGAAGGCCCCGAGCGCGACGCCCTGTTCCAGCAACTGCTGGCGCGCCAGTACACCAACGGCGCCGCCATGCACATGGCCAGCACCCTGGAGATCGACGCCGTGATCGACCCCGCCGACACGCGCGCCTGGCTGGCGCGGGGCTTGGCATCGACGCAAGTGGCGCCGTGGGGGCATCGGTTTGTCGAATGTTGCCCTGCGTCAGGCAAGAAGGTCGCAAGACCCATGAACCCCCCGCGCTGCGACCCGGTTGCCGGGTGTGCTCAAAACGCATTGGAGCAACCTGC
>G312J29652_10000315_pt1 | contig 11461 bp, 5 predicted proteins | sample EareggfetidaYelm_FD_29652 | JGI IMG/M metagenome (IMG submission 29652) | reverse complement strand
GCCGAAGGCTTGATTGAAACTGATATAAAGGGCAGTTGCGCAGCGGAGAACGTAAGCCCGACTCTTAATAAAAAAGTTTCCTTGCCCGACGGAAGCGAAGTTACATTATATCCCAAAAGTAAAATACAATTCAAAAAGCCCTTTGCCGCGCAACGGGATGTAGTCTTATCGGGGGAAGCCTTTTTCAACATAAAAAGAGAGGCGAAGCGCCCTTTCCAAGTATATGCCAATGGATTAGTAACTAAGGTATTAGGCACCAGTTTTAAGATTAAATCAATGCCTGACGCAAACGAAACTATTGTAGATGTTAAAACGGGATTGGTAGCCGTATTTCGGGAAGGCAAAACCTTATCTGACAAAGTTTATCGTTTGTCGCCCAATCAGAAATTGGTATTCGACAAGAATGCCAACAGCATTGAACTGAAATTGCAAGAGAGTCCGCAAGTATTGCTTCCAAAAGAAGAAATAGATAAAATGAAATTCGACGAAGCGCCTGCCGCCGAAATTTTTAAGGCGTTGGAAAAGGCATACAATCTTGAGATAGCCTACGACAGCGTCGCCATAAAAAACTGCAGACTCACCATGCAACTATCCATGGACGACTTTTACGATCGGTTGAAAATAGTGTGCAAAATTCTGAATGCGGAATATGAAACTGTAGACACTACAGTATATATAAAAACCAAAGGATGTCAATAAAAAAAACGTAAACCCGAAAATATGACAAGATAAAAGCCTGCTAAAAAAAAGAGTTGATGGCATTGGCGTGCCACCAACTCACTGCCTGCCGAGATTTACGCCGGCAGACTTCATTTTTGCGATTATAAACAAAAACTTGCTAAAGGTATGAAAAAATACTGTCTATTACTCCCTCGACTTCGATTTATTATGAAATTGAGTTTACTGCAAATCTTTATCAGTACGGCTCTTCTCTCCGCGGTTCATGCCAATCCGGGGCACGGCCAAAATTTACTGGACAGGACGGTTACCCTGGATATAAAAAATAAGCCCGTCAAGAAAGTATTGGCTGAAATCGAATTGCTTACCCATGTGAAATTTGCTTATCGTTCGGATGTAGTGGCGCTGAACAACAGAGTTAACCTCGAAGCCCAAAACGAACCGCTTGGTCAAGTGTTAAACAGGTTGTTGGAAAATAAAATTGCCTGCGAAATAATCGGCGATCAAATTTTACTCACGGCTGCCCACAATTTTTTTTATCAAGACCTGCAATCAATTGAAGATAAATCAATAGCGGTTACGGGAAAGATATTGGACGAAAAGGGAGAACCATTGGCGGGGGGGACTATTGCGGTAAAGGGACGACATTGGGAACTATTTCTGATGCCGCCGGGAAATTCTCAATTGATGTGCCCGACGAGAATTCCGTTCTGTCTTTCTCTTATGTAGGTTATATCACTCAACAAATAACGGTGGGGCAGCAGACAGAAATATCAATTACTTTAAAGGAAGACGTCAGGAATTTAGATGAGGTGGTAGTGGTAGGCTATGGGGAACAAAAGAAATCGGACATTACGGGTGCGATTGTTAACATTAAAGCGGAGAATACCAACCTTGGAGGCGCTTCTACTTCGGTTGACCAAATGTTGTCAGGNCGGGTAGCAGGCTTGCAATTCACGCAAAACTCATCACAACCGGGCGGCGCAGGCACTGTTATTATCAGGGGAAGGAATTCGTTGTTTCTCAACACGGATCCCCTTTATGTCATTGATGGATTTATTGTGAATGCGCCTTCTTCTCCGGGAGTAGGAACCGATTCCTTTAGTTCTCCTGCATCAAACCCTTTNAACTCAATTAATCCTAATGATATTGAGTCGGTGGCAATATTAAAAGATGCGGCCGCCACAGCCATTTATGGCGCCAAGGCTTCCAATGGCGTGGTGCTCATTACAACAAAAAGAGGAAAGGGCGGCATGAAAGTCTCCTACGATACCTACTATAGTTTACAGACTTTTGCGAACCAATTTGAGGTGATGAATGCCCAAGATTATATGCAATTTTGGAGCAACAAAGGTACAATACGATTCACCGAAGCACAGATTAAAAGTGCGCAGACAACGGATTGGTTTAAACTTATCAGCAGAACAGGACAGGTTCGAAGTCACAATATTAGTTTGTCGTCCTCTGCCGAAAACTTAAACTGTTTCTTTTCATTGGGTTATTTTGGAAACGACGGCATCATAAAAAATTCAGGCTTAGAGCGTCTAAGCGGCAGGAGCAACGTACAGTATCACAAAAATAAATTCTCTTTAAATACGAATATTTTCGCCACACATATTGCAAATAATAATATACAAACTGAAGGGGGGTACCGTTCATCTATAGTTGCCTCTGCCATTGCCTTTGCTCCCTACCTTCCTGTGCGCGACAATGAGGGAGTCTATTCAAGAGATCCTTACTATAACTTTTTGGTGAATCCTGTTTCAATGCTGGATATAAAGGATCTTTTGAAGAGCGATAAACTGAATTTCAGTTTTGGCGCAAGCTATGAGGTTCTTCCGGGCTTGAAGCCGGAGGTAAGAGTTACGTATGATGTTCAGGACGACCTTCGTTCTTTTTATGTCCCCGCCACCACCCCCTTTAACGGGAACATAGCGCATGGGGGCACNGGCTCACAATCTTCTCAAAGAGCGGTTGGCTATACGCTTAATGGGCTACTCCATTATGACAAGGTTGTCANTGGCGACCATCATTTCACGGCTTTATTAGGTTATGAGTATTTCACAAGACAAAACAGCCAAGCACTGGCTTTTAATTCAGGCTTTGGAACGGATCTAACAGGATATGATAATCTTGGGAGCGGCATAAGCCCTGTTGTAAGTTCACTGAGAACAAAGCGAGTTGATATTTCAGGCTTTGGAAGGCTTGATTACTCCTATAAAGAAAAATATTTAGCCACTTTTACATTGAGAAGAGACGGTTCTTCAGTATTTGGCAGAAACAATAAGTTCGCTGTTTTCCCTGGCGTTTCTTTAGGATGGAAACTTGATCAGGAGGATTTTCTGCAGAGTTTTTCGTCCATTGATTTACTTAAATTGCGTTTTGGNTTTGGAGTTACCGGAAACTCNGGGATTGCCCCCTACCAGTCCCTTTACAAATATGATCAAGGCGTAAACTCCTTTGAAACCACGTCGCAAATCGGCCAACAAGCGGTTACCGGGTTTTCTTTAACTGATGTAAAAGAAAGCCCGAATTTAAAGTGGGAGTCAACAACGCAGTATAATGCCGGACTGGATTACGGCTTTTCAAAGCGATTCAGCGGTTCTATTGACTTTTATGTTAAAGACACTAAGGATATGCTTATTTTGCTAAACATCCCAACCACTACCGGTTCGTCCACGCAATGGTTAAATGCAGTTTCAATGCGAGGTTATGGAATAGAGTATATTTTGACTTCTAAAAATGTCGCTAATGAAAATTTCAAGTGGACAACAGATTTGAACTTTTCATGGTTAGGAAATAAAATAACATCCTATAATACAAATGACTCATCCACCATTTTGGGCTTAAATAACAGGGGAATTATAAAGGGTATTCGCTCCAACTCCTATTACACTAATATTTGGACCGGGACAATAGACGCTAGCTCGGGAGGGCTTGCCGTGAAGCCAAAGAAAGAGCTTTATGGATGTCCTGACCCAACGTACACAGCAGGACTGGGAAATACGTTCACGCATAAACAATGGTCATTAAACTTCTTTTTAAATTCAAACTTTGGGAATAAACTTCATAATCAAACAAAGGCAATATATTCGGTGCCGGAGGGCATAAATCCGGTAAATGGATTTAAGGATATGTTAAGAGCATGGTCGCCAACCAATGCATCAACCGATATACCTCAATCGCAAGTGAGCAGCCCTGCATGGCTGAATAATTCTAGATGGATTGAGGATGCCTGGTTTATTCGAATGCAGAGTTTGACGCTTGCTTACACTTGCAGACCGGGTCTGATAAAACTTGTGAGGTCATTGAGAATATATTGGCAGGCGCAAAACTTGTTTATTATAACNCCATACACAGGCTTAGACCCTGAATTGTCGAACAACAAGCCGCTCCCGCAGACCCAGTACTTGCCGGCCTACTTGCGTGGCAGCACGGATATTAATGCTTACCCTCCTGCACGGACATATACAGCGGGAATCAGCGCACAATTTTAGTTAACTATTTAATCTTATTATAAAATTTTATGAAAATAAAAATAATCGCAACGCTCTTTATAACCGGGCTATATGCTTTATCCTCTTGTTCCAAGAACTTGCTTGAGGAGGAGATTTACTCCCAACCGGTGGAGGAAAAGGTAAAAGGTAAAATCGGCGCCGCCTTGCTGACAAATGGAATTTACGGATTTCTCCAATTCTACGGGTATTATAGGGGCGGAGGCCTTTACCTTCTTGATACAGAGGCNGGAACAGATGAATTTTATTGCAATTGGGGCTCTGTCGATACAGATAGCTGGGGCGGAAATATAAATTTCTTGAATATGAATGCGGCGCATTTTCAGGTGCAGAAGAAGTGGGACCATTCGTACAAGATTATAGCGCAATGCAACGATGTCATCAATAAATTCTCATCAGAAAATGATAAGGATATAGTTCAAAATGTGGCACAGGCTAAGTTTTGGCGGGCGTATGCATATACGAAGCTTTATAATGTATATGGCGCTGTTCCGCTGATTAAAGGAAACGAAGATCAGTCCAACGGCATAGCAAAGGCGTCGGTAGCCGAATTAGAATCGTTTATAGAGTCTGAATTGAAAAGTGTCATGTCTGTATTGCCTCCATCCTATAGCACTTCTGATTATGGACGACCGACCTCTTGGGCAGTAAAGGCTTTTCTTGCACGCTTTTATTTGGATAGGCATAAGTGGCGGGAAGCGTCGGATTTAGCAAAAGACGTTATCACAAATGGCGGGTTCTCACTCATGCCGGAGTATCAGGATATTTTTGGCAAAAACGGCAATGATGAGGTAATTCTTGCTATCAATCATATTGCGCAATCGGACAGAGGAAATAAGTACGTTGCCCTCTCTGTGGAGGCNAAACTAAATGAGGCATTGGAGATTAAGGGCGTATCGGCTTCGAATGGTTTCGGTATGGCTGTGCAATTCTATCAAACATTCAATGCCAATGATAAAAGAATTGCGCCTTATGACAGAAATACGGGAAAAGGAATTGCAATGGCCGGAATAATTCGAGATGCAGAAGGCAAGCCTGCGTATGGCGACAAAGATAATCCTAAGACAGTTGAAGANGCCTTGCATAGAGTAGTCACTTGCAAATGGCCTGTGTTGCAAAATATTCCTAGGGGCGAGGATGCGCCATTGAATGTGCCATTGTTGCGTTTGGGCGAGACCATGTTGACTTATGCCGAGGCACAAAATGAGTTAGGGAATTGGTCTGAAGCCGCAATCTACTTAAAAAAAATTAGAGAGCGGAGTGTGCCAGGCTCGGCAGATATAACGGCTGCAGATCCGGCTTCCATGCGGAAAGCAATATTGGATGAGCGTGGATGGGAACTATACCACGAAGGTTATAGAAGAGAAGATTTGATGCGTGCAGGCAGTGATGTTTACTTAGCCAAAATGAATGAGAAAGCGATGTTTTATTTGAAGAAGCCGCTTCCTTGGGGCGCTGATGCAAGACGTATATTGAACCCCATACCGGTTACTGCATTGCAAATAAATCCATTGCTCAAACAAAACCCGGGGTATGATTAGGTTTGTCTTTGGAATTGCAAAAATGCCATGAGTTTGAGCGGACGATAATTTCCTTGCAATAATTTTAGCTCGCCGCAATTGAACCACAAGCATGGTTATATGAAAAGGATTCTGATATTTTGACGCCTTACTATTCACTGATGAATTCTAAGCAAAGGCATGGCTAAAGCTTGGTTCAGGAGTTGAGACAAAGCAATGGAGGTTGAACTGCAAATAATAGTAAAAATTCTGTAATGATTATAAAAATGAAAAAAATGAAAATGTTGATCGTAGGCTCTATGCTTTTAAGCGTAAGTGCGCTTGCGCAGAAAAGCGTGGATGCGTTGCAAGTAGAGGAGAACATAAGTGTTTCAGGAATAACTGTGGATGGAACAAAATATAACATGAGAGGCAAGCCACCCCTGATAAGTTACTCAATAGACAAGAATTCTTATACGTCTTCCAGCCCTTCTCAGGCTGTCCGGTTGACATTTAATGTTGCCAAGACGCCAGCAGGGGAGCCCATGTGGGAGTTGCATTTTAAGAATGTCTCAAAAGACACAATCCGTTTGCACAATGTACATCCGTTTGCCGCAAAGGAGGCAAGTACGCTTATCACCGGCAAAGGTGATCACGAAGTTACTCGCGCATACTTATTCTTGCCAAAAAGAAATCCCATTAATGTTATTTTGCCGGAGAATGCTTATGAGTTGGGCTATGCTTCCATTGATGTAACTAATGACTTAGCAATTTCCGCCCTAACACGCCGTAACGCAAGCACGATTAAGGGCGGGATCAAAAAACGTTTTGAAACAATTTTAAATCCCGCCGGCACGGTAGATTATACTTTCTGCGCCCTGCCTTTCACAGGCGCATGGCAAGCGGGGTTGACTAGAATTTTTCAAGAGAAAATGCTGTATGATATAACTGATTTTGATAACTCTTTATTTGAACGCGAGGATTTGAAGTGGGTGCGCCACACATACGTACTGCACTTAATGTACTCGTGGGATAAAGACTACTATGACATCGCCGACGGAAAATATCACTTGAAGGAATTTTTAGAGAGCGGGAAGAAATTATTTGGAGGAGATGACATAATTAGCGTATGGCCAACATGGCCCATGTTGGGGCTGGATCAGCGAAATCAATTTAATATGTTTGAGGATTTGCCGGGAGGCCTGCTTGCCATGAAACAGCAGGCAGAGTTAAGCCGCTCTTTAGGGGCCAAGTTTTTTATTTGCTATAATCCATGGGATGAGAGCACCAATGCGCTAAATCACTTTGAGGGATTATCCTATTTAATAAAAGAAACTACATCTGATGGGGTGGTTTTGGATTGCAAAGCGGAGGCCGGAAAAGAGTTGCAGGATGCAGCCGACAGGGCGCGAAAAGGCGTTATTATGTATAGCGAAGGAATGGCTGTTCCTAAGGATATGACCGGTATTGTTTCCGGCAGGGTACACAATGACATAATATATCCCCCCATGTTGAACCTGAATAAATTGATAAAGCCGGAATTTGCAATCTTTAGAGTAGCGGAAATTAAGTTCGGGAAGATACAAAGAGATTACGCTTTATCGTTTTTTAACGGATACGGAACGGAGATAAACGTAATGGGGGCGGGCAAACCTGAATGGGTTGACGAGCAGTATAAATATTTGGGACGCACAACTAAGATTTTGCGAGAGAATACGCACAACTTTGTTGCTCCTCATGGATACACGCCATTGTTGCCGACTGTTGTTGATAGTATTTGGGTAAATAAGTGGGAGCATCAAGATAAGATTCTCTATACGATTTATAGTATTATTCCNCAAGGCTATAAGGGCAACTTATTTGAGGTGCAACCGATGGCCGGCAAGCACTTTGTAGACTTATGGCATCATCGTTTATTGCAGCCTGTCAAACGAAATGATAAATGGATGATTGAAGCAGAAACAGAAAGCTTCAATGCGGCAGAACTTAGAACATACAATGAAGGCAACGTAGATTGCATAGCGCAACTGCCTGAAATTCTTACTGCCGGTATTGACGGGGATGAATTAAAACTTTCCGTCGCGAAGAGCAAGGGAGGGATACAAATATGGGCGGGCAACCCNGAGTATTCAAAAGTACCTTTGGCGTTGCCGGCAAAGGAGCAAACCTTGTCATTGTATAAGCACTTTGGGAGAGCAGAAGGCGATTTTGTTATTCAATACATGGAGGATGGTATTTTGCAGGACGAGACGATAGTAAGAATAGAGACAGGGGCGCCACGCCGGATATCGACTGTGCAAAAGACAAAACCGGCAACGGCAGTTCCTCATGGTATGGCGAAAATTCCGGAGGGAAATTTCAAGTTTAAAACTAGATTTGGAGATGAGTTTATTAAGTACCCAAAACAAGATGAGGGGAGAATATTTTCAATGCCGGCATTTTGGATGGACATATTTCCCGTAACTAATGCGCAATTCAATCAATTCGTAAAAGCCACGCAATATAAACCAAGCGACAGGGCAAACTATTTGAAACATTGGAAGAATGGGAAGATACCAAAAGGGGAAGAGAACTTTCCTGTGATATACGTGAGCTATGAAGACGCAAAGGCCTATGCAACATGGGCGGGCAAACGATTGCCGACAGAGGTAGAATGGCAGTATGCCGCGCAAGCGGGAGATAGCAATCGCGAGTGGCCTTGGGGGCAAGATAGGTCAATTACAAAAAGAAAGGATTCTATTTGCAAAACACTAATCTTAATGCACTTAAACGGCTTTGATTCCGCAAGATGCAATACAAGAAACGGAAAACTGTTTGCAGTTGGAAAACACCCTAAAGGAGCCAATCCTTATGGGCTTCAGGATTTAGTGGGTTGCGTATGGCAGTTGACCAATGATGAGTATATTCAAAACAATCACCGCTACATTATGATGAAAGGCGGGTCCTATTTTAAACCGGCAAATAGTTGGTGGTATCTGCAAGGCGGACCAAGAGAATTACACTACCGTCAATATGTACTTCGCGAAAGCCAGGGATTCGAACGAAATGCAACGGTGGGGTTTAGATGCGTCAAGGATATTTAACAGGGAACCAAAACAGTTAAATTGCTTAAGATTTTATTAGATGCTTATGCAAAATTATTTTTCAAAACTGCTTGTTGCTCATTTAAAATGTACTGAACATACAAACGGAAATAAAAGCGCATTTTCCGAGAAAGCAACGCTCTGTATTAAAGTATGCAGGCAAGTTTTTGAAGGGTGTGCAATCCTTCTTTTCTTAGGAATGTACATATCATGCGCCCAAAATTCTGAGTTTGCTTTAGATGAGGCAAGCAACTGTTTGCCTCATTTGGTTGGAAAAAAGGAGAACGCAGAATATCTATATGCCACAACAGGCGAAAAGATTTATGCAATAGGAAATCAAGCCGGAAAATTTCCGGCGGTAGGGTTTCATGTAAAGGGTGAAATGGGCGGAGTGTGGCAACATCCCATTAAGCTGATGGACGGCTATGGTTTTGACATAAAACCCGTCAAATCAAATGACGCGCTTCAGCCGCGATGCGATGAGTTTATTGCTTATTCATTTGTAACCAAATTTAAGTATGGATTTAATCTCAAGGATATAAAAGTCACTCAAACACAATTTATTCCCGACAACTNTCCGGTGGCAGTGGTTGAGTATAAGCTGGAGAATACCGGACGGGAAACAAATGAATATGACTTTCGGTTTCATGCCGACGCCAACTTAATGCCGGTATGGCTGGGCGAGCGAACCGGAATGATTGACCGACAGGACAAAGTCTATTCTCATGATGAAAACAGTTTGACAACCATTTTTAAAGATGAAGGAAGCAATTGGTTTTCCGGNGTGAGGTTTGAAAAGGCAAAGATAGTTTTCAGCCGCACGGAGAAGACCGCTTATCAGGGCAAGGGAATTTCCCAACTAAGCGCTTTCCGATGTGAACTCAAGCCCAATAAGCCGGTTTATCTTCGGTGCTTTATTTCCGGTTCCATGAAGAGNGCTAAAGAGGCAGAAGAAAATATGGCGGCCGTTCAACGGCAAGTACGGCAACTTTTCGAGGAAAAGAAAAAACGCTATGAAAATATTGAACAAACGGCCGCGCTTTCCATTCCCGATAAGTCTATTGAAACAGCCTATCTGTGGGGAAAGTTTTCAACCGATTGGCTGAAACGGGATTTTCCGCTGTTGGGAAAAGGTTTAAGCGCCGGATTGCCTGATTACCCATGGTACTTTAGCAACGATCAGGCTTCTGCTTTTTCCGCGCTCGTCGGCACCATGGAACCGCAGCTTTTTTATCAAGTGATGAGAATGTTTCGGCATATTTCCGACACGTCCAATCATGGCTTAGGCGGAGTTATTCACGAAATTTCCAGCAACGGGGCAATTTTTGCAAAGGGGCGAATGAGCGAGTCGCAACAGCAAATTAGCTGTGCTTGGGATATTTATAAATGGACAGGGGACNTCAGTTTTTTGAAAGAAAATTATGAGTACGGGAAAAGAATTTGGACTTGGTTACAACAGCACGACAAAGACCGCAATGGATATTTTGAAGGGTACGGGGGCGTCGAAATCGAGGGTTTGAATGATGAGATGTTTGATGTGCAAATTGGCACCGTTGGGTTTTTAGAAATTCTTAGTCAAATGGCAACTGCGCTCAATGAGACGCAANCANCCCAAGTCTTTGCCAAAAGGGCAAACGAGCTCAAGAGAAAGATTGAAAAAGATTGGTGGATTGATGAAGAATGCAGGTATGCCGATTTTATCTGCTCCAAGCAAAAAGCCATTCAGCTAATTAATGAAGCCATCAAAAATCGCGTCAAGCCAAATAGAAATAAATGGGCGCTTGCGAAGCTCAATAAGTTAAAGAACGAAATAGCGAGCAACCAATATTCTCATCACGGATATGTGGTGTATTATAACCCCGNCGGACTAGAACCGCTTGTAATGGGAATGGTGGACGCCGCGCGAGCTAAAAGGATGCTTGAAAGAGCCGCGTACTTTACTAATAAATTTGGCGAATATATTACAGGCATTGAGCGGCCGGACAATTTGGCTATGGATGAAGGTTCGTTTAAAAAAGATACATCGTTTACTTACAATCGCGCCGTAATGCCCGTCGCCACCGCAGGACTTGCCATTGCGGCNGCAAAGTATGGAATGACCGATANATCGTTGCTTTACATTAGAAAAATATTGAACTCTTTCGGATATGCAACACCGGGCACCATTTATGAAGTATCGCCCGACTACGGAATGTTTGTTCAGGCATGGAATGTCGCAGGGATAAATATTCCTGTTATCCGCTATTTTTTTGGCGTCAATCCCGATGCGCATAATAAGAGAATTGATATTAACCTTCAGATGCCCGACGGATGGGACAAAGCCTCTCTCAAAAATCTCTTGATTGGCGATAATCAGGTATCGTTCTATTATGAGAAATCAGGGAACAAAGCAACTTATGCGATTGAGTCGATAAAAGCAGACTGGTCATTTCACCTGGCATTAAACAGGCCTTACAAAAATATCACTGTAAACGGCAAGGACATCCCTCATAGCGAGAAAACATTGACGCTTACGGGGGGCCGAAATAGGGTGGTGTTTGAATGGCAGTAACTAATTTTGAGGTTAAAAAAAAGGGCTATTTCAAATTTTCCGTTTAGCAACAGTCTGAATAAACCCGAAAGGTTTTAATGCGTATAGAAAACAAGCCAAATGGATTTTTGCGCAATGAGCTGACATGTATTATAT
>G312J29652_10000314_pt1 | contig 11462 bp, 11 predicted proteins | sample EareggfetidaYelm_FD_29652 | JGI IMG/M metagenome (IMG submission 29652) | reverse complement strand
TGGGCGGTCGCTGGCCCCGGCCAGCCCGATACCATTGCGATCTCGCGACTCGGTGTCTTTGCAAAATCAGGAGCGGAAGGGCTTGTGGTTATGTCGGCAGCAAATGGCACGACCGCTGCGGTTAAAGTGCTGGATGGCTCGTCCCGTGCCTCGGCGCTCGTGGCGCTATGGCTACTCGCCCACGCGGACGCAATCAGCTACAGCGATGTCGATGAGGTGTACAACGAACTCGACCTGTGGGTCATGGGCGGCGAGCGCCGCGTGGGAAAGATTCGCCCTTCGGTCTAGCTCGCGGAGCGGGGCGGGGCGGGCTAGACCGAAGGGCAGGGGCAGCGCGCCGGGCACCCAGGCCCAACCTAACCGATCGTCATGTGCGCCGACCCCAGCTCAACCCGACTGCCGCACTGCACCAGGTAGCGTCGCCCCGGTTCGCAGGTGATGATTTCTCCGCTCAAACGCTGAATCTTTGTTCCGTTGCTGGAGAATCGATCGGCGACCCAGAGGGATGACTCGTGCTCACCAAACTCAAGATGGGTCTTCGAGACCGACGCGCTGTAGTCGGCGATCTGAATGAGATGATCCACCTGCTCACCCGGGTCTGGCTCGGGGCGACGACCGATCAGGCCGGTGCCAAAGACGATACGGCGCTCGCCGGTACTGAAGTCCAACCGGTAGTAGTGTCCAGATAACCGGCCGGTGTCTCTAGCTTCTGAGGGCGCAAACGGATCTCCCACCGGCACGCTGACGATGCCGGTGTTTGGGGCACCTGCGGGAGCCGGAGTTGAGGGGGCGGGCGTGTCAGCTGTGCGGGCAGGAATGTCGGCTGTGCCGGAGGCATCCGAACCGCCAGCTGTGCCGGGATGAGCTGACGCTAGGTAATCCCGCAGTACCGCGCGATCCATAACCGATGTGTCGTGTGTCCTTGCGTCAAGTCGACGACGAACTGTGGGAATTGCACTGGTTGCACTCCCGCACTCACCGCAGAAGAGTGCGCCCTCGGACAGTGGTGCTGAGCAGACTGCACACCTCATGAGCCATCCCCTCCGGGACACACCACCTGAAGAACATCAACAACCATGACTGTCACATTATCGCGTCCACCATTGCGAAGTGCTTCACGCACGAGGTGTTTGACCGCTGAAGCAGGTGTGTCATTTTCCGCAAGGATGTGGCCAATGCCGTAATCCGTGAGTTCTTTCGTCAGGCCATCAGAACAGATGACGAGGCGCATACCCGCGTCTAATGCAATGGGTCGGTAGTCGGGAACGGGGGTTTCGTGGAATCCCACCGCTCGAGTAATGACGTTGGCGTGTGGATGCTCATCGGCTTGCTCACGGGTAATTTGGCCGGCGTTGACCATTTCTTGCACGATGGAATGGTCCATTGTGAGCTGTTCAAAGTTCTCACCGTTGAGACAGTACACACGGGAGTCACCGATATTGAAAACGAACCACACGGCTTCACCAGACATGTGGCCGAGGGCGATACCGGTCACCGTCGTGCCGCTGCCCTCATCGGTCACACCGAGGCCTCGACTCATGTCACGCACCGCTAACCGTAGGGAGAGTTCCAGATCGGGCGTGCCAACGTGGGTTTTACCACCGTGCTCCGCGAGCCGCGTGACAACGACACCGCTGGCAAAATCACCGGCCGCGTGACCACCCATCCCATCAGCAACGGCAAAAATCGGTGGACGCGCAACGAAACTGTCCTGATTTGTGTCGCGATGGTGGCCAGTCTCTGATCGCGCAGCCCAGGCGAGGGTCACTTCGGTTCCGTCCGGCATCACACCCACATAGTGGGCGCTGTCACTGCCTATTTCTGTCACCTGCTCGACCTGTTCTGTCTACTCAGTTCGGGAATCGGGGTCTATACAACTACAACGTGTCGAGCACGCTGCGTTGATCGTATCTTGTTGGCCGAGTGGATGGGTCGATCCATGCCTGGGTTCGAGCGATCCGTAACAGAAATTTAGTCTGCGAACGCAAAATAGACACCGGATGCCCCGCACACAGCGAGCACGCCATCACACGTGTTAGGGGACGTAGCCCAGAATACAAACCTGATCTGTGCTCCACCGCACACGTGACGGGGGAGGTGGCTGGTCACATTGAAACAGAGGTGGCTTTATGAACCACCGCACACGTGACGGGGGAGGTGGGCTTAGACAATTGACGTGGGGGTAGACAATTAGTGACCGTAACGCGGGTTGCCCACCACACGCGTTACGGGAGAGGTGGTTACCCGGCACACTCGACAGTTCGGCATCGTCCCCGCCGCATGTGTTGCGGCACCGCCGAGAACGCCTCTCTGCGCCATCCCGGGCATCGTCCCTGCCGCATGTGTTACGGGGGGAAGTGGGGAAATGTAGCATCCGACATCGTCGTGGCCGCAGCGTTAGTCGTGTCGTGTGGCTCACGGGCATGGTACACCCACTCGGGGAGGACACCGTCCGCTAAGCGTCTCCGAAACAATCGAGCGAACGGATGCTCTGAATTCGTCTGCAACGCATACCCAACGAGTCGAGCTGCCGCCGACCCGTAACCCTGTGCCCACTGAAACCACGCCGCAACGCAAAGCGGGTCACACCGGTACACAGTCGGAGCGTGGGCAATGAGTGACATCATCACCTCACGCACACGAACGATATTGTCGCGGTCTGGCGCAACAGTAGATTCCCCGATGATGAGAGCACGGTCTTCGTTGCCCGGCCGACCCCGCCTCGGGCCAAAAGCGGCCTCCAGAATAAGAGCATCGCGCTGAGGAGCATAACAGAGCGCCGCGAGAGCACGGGCGAGCGTGTGTGGCGAAAGCTCAACAAAACGGTCGGTCAAGAGCGCCTGCAACGCGCCGGGCACCCCTGATGGCCCCCCGGATCGCACAGGTTCCAACCACCGAGAATGGTGATAGTTCAGCCGGGCAAGCTCACGCGCGACGGCTGATGCTACGGCGTCGCAACGGGGCGGAACCGTAGCGAGATCTGCCGCGGAGTCCAGCACCGGAGACACTCCACGTGCCGTCACCGCCTGTGCCTCTTGTGCGAATCGATCCTGCGGCGGCCACACACGTGGCTCGAAGGGAGAGTGTAGCGAGTACCACGCAGAGCTGAGACAGAGGAACCCGTCTGGCACCGTGAAACCAGCCATCCGCATGGCGCGAACCAGCGCAACGAGAATGGTCAGCCGAGACATCCTGCCAGTGCCGGTCTGATCGGTGACGGTGTTATTGCCGACAGTGGCGTTATCAACAACAGCGTCGTCGGCGTAAACAAGCGGAATGGCGGTATCAACAGACATTCTGCTCAGGATTCCCACAGCGGTGTGCTCGATGGTGGTTGGGAGGCCCCGGGTCGGGCAGATCGAGGCGAATGGCACCGGTCATGCTGGTTCCGCGCAAAGCGATGATAACGATACAGGTGCGCGGACGAAAACCGAGGAGAGCCGGAACCAGGTCGAGCAGTTCGAGACCCGTCGTCACAGTCATAGGTGCAGTCACTCTCCGACAATGACAGCCGCAGGCCGGTAATAAGAGTGAACAACACCGAGCTGTGGATGCTTCGCCCGCACCGGACTGTGTGAACTCCGAGTCAGCACCGGTCATACCGGGTTCCTGCTGTGGTGGACCCCACAGTGTTTGGCAAGAAGGGCGGATTGTGGGTTCAAGTGACTCTCTGCCGTGGTGGACTCCACGTCCGCACCGTGGGGATGAAGGAACCGATCTTCACCCCCGCCTGGAAAGCCCCGCTCCACGTCCGCACCGTGGGGATGAAGGAGTACAGGGTGTGTTTCGGTGGGACAGATCACCTCAGGGAGCAAGAAGTAGCCTGAGGTTATTCGGTTGCGCAACACCGTGATGTTGCGGTGAAATCTTCCCCCATCAGGAAGACCAATTGTCAACAACCTGCAGCAGTTTCATAGTTCAGAAACTCGTTCATCTGCCAACGCTGCGCACGTGCAAGATGAACACCTTTTCTGGAGGAGGTCGGAAGGTCAGCGAGGCGAGGCACGGCGAAGACGGGAGCGCAGACTGGACCGGTCTGACCGCAGCACCAGAATATCTGTGGCCCCCGTGTTCAAATCTGAGGTGCAATACTTGGTGCTGTCTGATTCTAAGTGGTGTTGGTAGATTTCTGCTGGTATTACCCCGCCGGGCATCTTCGGGGTCGGTTATTAGTTTCGGTGATGACCTCTTGGGGTTCGTTGTCGGTCACGGTTTGGAAAGTCAGTGCGTTTAAAACCAGTGCGTTTACAGGTTAGATAGTGTCGGATCCAGCCGCTGTGGTGCTCGTCGACTCCGCACTAAGCAGAAGAACACCGAGTGCTGCGCTTCCACCTTGAACTCGGGCAAGCCCACTGTGTCGGTGGTGCGGGCTACTCTTATCGTATGTCCCTGGACCATATCACCCTGTTCCCCAGCCCTGTCGGTCAGATTGCAGTTTGTGGTAACGACACCGCCATCACGAGTGTGAACATTGAGCGCACCGACGCGCTCCCGCACGGCGATCAACCCGAGTGCAACAACCCCCTCCTCGAGCGCGCCCGCACTCAGCTCACCGAGTATTTTGACGGCACTCGTACGACGTTTGATCTTCCCATCGTGTGGCAGAGAGGCACCCCATTCCAACGCGCCGTCTGGGAACAGATCGCCGCTATCGGATGGGGAGAAATGACCACCTACGGCGAGATCGCGGCCGCGATCGGGAGGCCGACCGCATCCCGTGCGGTGGGTGGTGCGGTGGGGTCAAACCCGATCCCCATCGTGGTCGGGTGTCACCGGGTGCTCGCCTCCGATGGGCGCATCACGGGTTATTCCAGCGGTAACGGCATTCCCACAAAAGAGTGGCTTCTAGATCACGAGCACATTCGGTACTCCGCATGAGTGAGGTCATTGTTGACACGGCAGGCACCGGTCGGTGCGCGTGGTGCGGCACCGACCCAGAATATCAGCGCTATCACGACGAAGAATGGGGCCTCCCACAGCACGATTCCCTTGCCCTCTTCGAGAAAATCTGCCTCGAAGGATTTCAAGCTGGGCTCTCGTGGATCACCATCCTCCGTCGCCGACCCGGAATCCGTGAGGCATTTCACCACTTCCAACCGCGCCAGGTTGCGGCCATGACTGATGCGGATATCAAGCAACTCATGACCGACAGACGCATCATTCGCAACCACCAAAAAATTATCGCGACGATCACCAACGCCCAGGCATACCTGGCTCTGGACACCCCCCTCAGCGACCTTATCTGGTCATTTGCCCCACCCACCCGCTTGACACCACCAGCAACACGTGCCGACGTACCCGCGATCACCCCAGAATCAACGGCGCTCAGCACCGAACTACGTCGCCGCAACTTCCGCTTTGTCGGCCCCACCACCGCGTATGCACTGATGCAGTCCGTTGGCATGACCAACGACCATATCGCGGGATGCTTCCGTGCGACCCCCGGTTGAGGCCACTTTGTCACGCTCAACCGCCATCCCTGACTGCACCCACCTGAACACACCGCCCCCTACCGAGGAAGCAAACAACGGGATACCATGCCACAGTGACAACACCCACCGTCGACAGTTCCACCGTTAACCACGTTGTGCGGGAAACCCTCGCACTCTCGCCCATCATTGACGGCCACAACGATATCGCCTGGGAATCCCGAATCCGTGGTCGAATGACGGTAGACGGACTCCACAACCAACCAGAGCTTGACACCGACATCCAACGCCTGCGAACCGGCGGAGTAGGTGCACAGTTCTGGTCCGTCTTCGTCGAGGACACCGACAATGGTTCCCTCGCCGTGCAGCACACCCTGGAGCAGATCGACTGGATCAAACGGTTTATTGCCGCCTATCCCGATGACCTGGTCGCAGCGCGATCCGCAGCGGATATTGAAGCCGCCTGGCAAGCAGGAAAAATCGCCTCACTGCTTGGCGCAGAGGGTGCACACCAGCTCGCAAACTCCCCCGCGGTGTTGCGTATCTACGCCGAACTCGGCGTGCGCTACCTCACCCTCACCCACAACCGCACCTCAGACTGGGCCGACGCCGCCCACGGCAATCAAACCCACGGCGGGCTAACCGAACGCGGTCGCGCCTTCATTGGTGAACTCGAACGACTTGGGATGCTCGTTGACCTCTCCCATGTCGCCCCGAGCACCATGCACGCAACCCTCGACATAGCCACCGCCCCGGTCATCTTCAGCCACAGTTCCGCCCGGGCCCTTTACGATCATCCGCGAAATGTTCCCGATGATGTCCTCCGCCGAATTCCGGCCAACGGCGGCATCGTCATGGTGACATTTGTGCCACAGTTTCTCAGCGCCGACTTCGACACCTGGTTCACCGGCGACCGCAGCAGACCACGTCCCCCGATTGACGCGAGCACCGTGGCAGACCACATAGAACACGTGCGCGAGATCGCCGGGCTCAACCACCTCGGATTCGGCGGTGACTACGACGGAACCGAATACTTCCCGGTGAGTCTTGAGGGTGTTGACGGGTACCCCGTCGTCCTCGCCGAGCTTGCACGTCGTGGCTGGTCTGTCACCGAGCTAGCGGCAATAACCAGCGGCAATATCCTCCGAATCCTCCGCGACACCGACGCCGCCTTCGCGGGTGAGCGNCCAGCCCCACGTCTCATCCAATAACCCCCGTTGCCACCCGATTATGATTAGATTATTATCCGAAGTTATTATCAGTAACACTGCGAGATACAGCGAAACAGACGATGCGGCAGCGGTTGTAGCCGTGCTATCGTAACCAGACCAGGGCACACCGCATGCGCTACACAGCCGCGCAGACCGGATCACGTTCCTGTAACCAAGAGAGGCTCGTCCATGAAAAAGAAGAAAGTAGCAGCCGCCAGCATTGCACTCGTCACCGCGATTGCGATCGCCGGGTGCGCCAATGGCGCATCAACCGATGCTGCCGCCAAGACCCTTGTCTTTGACACCACCTTTGACCTCAAAACATCCGACCCCGGTCGAGCATTTGAGCTCACGGGACAGACAATTGATAAGGCAATATACGAAACCGCGCTGACCTTTGACAAGGGCGACCTCACAAAACCTGTTCCACAACTGACCACCTATAAACTATCTGACGATCAGAAGACGCTCCCCCTGACACTGACCGGAACCCACACCTTCTCATCAGGGAATCCCGTCACCATTGACGACATCGTGTTCTCCTACCAGCGACTTCAAGCGATCGCGGGCAACCCCTCCTTCCTGCTCACAAACCTAAGCACAAACACGCCGTTCACGATCACAAAGACGAGCGACACCACACTGACGATCACAACGGATACCCCGTATCCGGCGCTCCCCTACATTCTTGCGAACCCCTCACTCGGCGTCCTCGACTCGAAAACCCTGCAGAAACACGGTGGAACAAACACCAAAGACGACGCATCTGAAACGTACCTGAACACCACGTCGGCCGGATCCGGCCCCTACCAAATCGAATCGCTAGACGTCAAAACGAAGGTTGTCCTTACCGCCAACCCCAAATACGCCGGAACTAAACCCGCCTACTCACGAGTGGTTTTCCAAAATGTGCTGAGCCCCTCCCAAAAAACTGACATCCAGGGCGGCCAAGCACAACTGTCAGTCGGGTTGAACTCCCAGCAGGTAGCTGGACTGGCATCCGATACCATCAAAGTGCTGACCTCCACCTCCCCGAACGTCGGCTATTTGTGGCTCAATCAGGACCCGGCCTATTCCGGCGGCATCACAAACAACCCGCAGTTCACGGCTGCAGTGCGAACCGGCATCGACTACTCGGGAGTCCTCGCGGTAGCCGGTAACGGTGCAATCCAGCCGGGCGGAATCATCCCCACCCAATTCCTCGGCGCGATCAAGCCCGACGCAACCAACACCTTCGACCTTGCTGCCGCAAAACAATCCCTTGCCGCGAGCGGGTACAGCGGCCAGACCCTACAGATCTCCTACCCCACCGATTTCACACTCGACGGTGTGGAGTTCGGGACACTCGCGCAGAAGATCCAGGCGCAACTACAAGCGGTCGGCATTAAGGTCGAACTCGCAGGGCTTCCGATTACGACGCTTCTTCAGAACTTCCGCGCCGGTAAGGTGCAGGCTGGTCTAATGTACTGGGGCCCAGACTTCCCGGACCCCTCCGACTACACCACCTTCAGCCCCGGCAACCCGGTGGGCCTGCGCGCTGGTTGGACAGCTGACCAATCCCCGGCCGTAACCGCTGCCCGCAAGGCAGCAGAAGCCGCCGTCGGTGATGCTCGCGCAGCAGCCTACGAAACCTGGCAGCGTGAAGCCAACAAGGCCGGTGTGTTTATAGCCCTCCTGCAGGCTCCACGCAACTACGTCACGACCGGTGGCATCAGCAATGTGATCCCCAACGCCGTATGGACGGTGGATGTCGCACTCATCAAGTAGCCAGCACGCAGAACCCGCGGTTGCGGATGCACTGCCAGGAAGTGCGCGATCCACGCGCACTTCCTGGTTTGCGCGACCGGTCGTGCGATACATCGGCATCCGAGGGCTTGTCTCGGCAGTCTTACTTCTCGGCGTCACCATCGTCACGTTTATCCTCACCAACCTGGTGCCGGTCAGCCCCATCACTGCAGCGCTCGGAGAACAGGCCGCAAGCGACCCCGCCACGGTCGCAAAATTCGTCCACGATGCCGGGCTCGACAAACCCGCGATTGTTCAGTACTTCGTGTACCTCGGGAAACTGCTGCACGGCGACCTGGGGACATCCATTCAGACTCGCAACCCTGTTACCCAGGATCTGGGACAAGCATTTCCCGCGACAGCCGAACTAGCACTGTGTGTCATCCTCATCTCCATCATCCTCGGCCTCGGCCTCGGCCTCATCGCCGCTGTGCGAAAAGACCGATTCAGCGATCAGCTCATTCGGATGGTGAGCTTGATTGGCATTTCGGTTCCAACCTTCTGGTTGGCTGCCGCGATCTACTTCCTTTTCTTCTTCGTCCTCCGCTGGGCCCCCGGCTCGGGTCGACTCTCACCCGCCGCGACACCACCACCACGAGTCACCGGAATGTACACGGTTGACTCCTTGCTATCCGGACAGTTCACGACATTCCTTGACGCTGTAACCCACCTCGCGCTACCGACGCTCACGCTGACACTGTTCACCGTGGGCATGCTGGTACGGTTCTCCCGCACCGCGATTCTCGACGTACTGAACCAAGACTATGTGCGTGCGGCCCGCGCAAAAGGTCTCGCCACAAACCGAGTGCTGTTCGGTTATGTAGTGCGCGGATCAATCGCCCCGATCCTCACCATCGTGGGACTCGCCTTTGGCTCACTGCTCTCGGGCACCGTCCTCACCGAGCAGGTATTCGCCTGGGGGGGGTTGGGACAATACGCCTACCGCGCCTCAACGGCGCTCGACCTGCCCTCCGTCATGGGTGTCGGACTGCTGGTCGGCGCAATCTACATCATCACGAACTTCATCATTGATGTTGTATACGGATTTGTTGACCCGAGGGTGCGTATCGGATGACCGCTCCCGCCACCCTCATTCGTCGACCGCGAATTGCTCCGGTCTGGCGCCGACCGCTCGCAATTGTCGGAATCCTGTTCGTAAGCTTCTGGTTCATCACGATGATCATCGTGCCGTTCCTGCCGCTCGCAGATCCGCTGGCACAAGACTTCACCCCGCTGTCCCCACCGAGCGGTACACACCCGTTTGGTACCGACATCCTGGGCCGTGATGTACTGTCTCGCACACTGTTCGGTTCCCGAGCGACCCTGCCATTCGCGATCTTGCTCGTCATAATTTCACTCATCCTGGGATCACTGGTCGGTGCAATCGCCGGATACTTCGGCGGTGTGATCGACGAAATCATCATGCGCATCGCAGACCTCGTGTTTGCGTTCCCGACGATTGTGCTCGCGATGGTCGTCGCCGCAGCCCTCGGCCCCGGAATTACCAACGCCGTCATCGCGCTCGCACTGATTAGCTGGCCCAACTATGCGCGCGTCATCCGCTCGCTTGTGCTCAGTGCACGAAACCAAGAGTATGTTGTCGCGGGCAGGCTACTGGGGGCCGGCCCCCTCTCATCGTTGCGTCGAGACATCCTGCCGAATGTTGCCTCGCCCATGCTCGTGCTCGCCATGCTCGATCTCGGATCACAGATTCTGCTCCTTTCCGGGCTCTCGTTTCTCGGGCTCGGCGCAGTGCCCCCGGCAGCGGAATGGGGTTCCATGGTCGGCGACGGTGTACAACAGTTCAGCAACTGGTGGTTGGCAGCGTTCCCCGGGCTCGCGATTCTCACGGTGGTCGTGGGCTTCAATTTCATCGGTGACACGCTGCGCGACTCGCTCGACCCCCGCTCAGCAAACGCCGTCACGCAGGTGAACGCATGACCGGGCTCGTCATCAGTGACCTCCGGCTGCGAATCGGCCAGGCCGATATCCTCAATGGCGTTAGCCTCGGAATCCTCGGCGGAGAAATTACCGGTCTTGCGGGCGAGTCTGGATCAGGAAAAACCATGACCGGACTTGTGCTCTGCGGACTGCAGCCCGCAGGAGCCGTCGTCACAGGGCGGGTCGAGTTTACAGATAGCGACCGAAGCATCCCGAACCTGCTGGCACTGCAGCCGCGAGAATTCAACAGACTGCGCGGGCGACGCATCGCCATGGTTGCACAAGCCCCGGTCGCGAGCCTGCACCCGATGCTCACCATCGGCACACAGCTGACCGATCATGTTCGCCACCACCTCCGACTGAGCAAACAGCAGGCCACCGCCCGCGCCGTCGAGCTGCTGGAACGGGTACAGGTGCCAACCCCGGAAACTGCCCTGCGCCGATACCCGCACCAATTCTCGGGCGGCCAACTGCAGCGCATCGCCATCGCCATCGCCATCGCGTGCGAGCCCGCCGTGCTCATCGCGGACGAACCAACAACAGCACTGGATGTCACGGTGCAGGCGGGCATCCTCCGGCTGCTGCGCGAGCTGCGGGATGACCTGGGGTTGGCCATTATTCTCATCAGTCACGATCTCGGAGTCATGTCGGCAATCGCCGACACCATCGCCGTGATGCGATACGGTGCCGTCATCGAGCAGGGCAGCCGACAACAGGTCATTCAACAGCCACAGACCGAATATGCTCGAGAACTCATCGCTGCGCTGCCCCAGGTTCCACCGCCGGGGATCACAACGGATGCCGGTGGACAGCCGCACCCCGATGCTCAGCCGCACCCCGATGCTCAGCCGCACCCCGGTGTTCAGCCGCACCCCGGCAATCACCCACACTCCACCCGAACGGGGGCATGATGGGGGCAATTCTGCAACTCGACGGTGTTACCGTGCGATACGGCCGCGGGGCGTCGGCGGTCACCGCCGTCGCCGGAGTTGACTTCGAACTGCCGCCCGGCCAGATCGTCGGACTCGTGGGCGAATCCGGCTGCGGAAAATCCACGCTCGCGCGAGCGATCTGTGGCCTGCAGCCGCTCGCCGGT
>G312J29652_10000313_pt1 | contig 11475 bp, 10 predicted proteins | sample EareggfetidaYelm_FD_29652 | JGI IMG/M metagenome (IMG submission 29652) | reverse complement strand
GTATTGGCAAGCGATGCAACGCCGCGATGCGCTTCGATGGCCAGCGCAGACCGACAGATGATCGGTAACGCGACACTAGGGTCAGCTTAGCCCGGGCATCCGGAGAAAACTTGACTGGACGCGACAATCGCCGCGCATGTCGCGCGCGGCACCTCCGGGAAGGCGCGCTGCGGCCTGGCGGAACGCGCGTGGGCTCTGGCGCGTGTGCCGGCGGAAAGCGCGCGTGAAGGCGCTGGGTTCGCTGAAGCCGAGCTGCTCGGCGATGCACGTCACCGACAGGCGGCTGTCGACGAGCATGCGGCGCGCGGTCTCCATGCGCACCTGCGCGCGCAGATCGACAAAGCCGATGCCCAGGCCGCGCAAGCGCCGCTGCAGCGTGCGTGGCGTGATGCCGAAGTCGGCCGCCGCGTGTTCGAGCGTGGCGCCCGAATCACGCAGCACATGCTTCATCCAGGCCCGAAGCGCATCTTCCAGCAGGCCGGGGTCTTCGTTTGCCGGCAAGGCTTTGGCCATGCCTGCGCAGAAGTTGCCGTAGCGCTCGGCGTTGGCGGTGCGAATGGGCAGCGCAAGAAACGCTGCGGGAAAGCACAGCGCGGTGGCTTGTGCGTTGAAAACCACCGGGGCACGGAAGAAGCGGGTGTAGGCCTGCAACGAGGCCGGGGCAGGCATCGCCATCGTCACCTGCTCGAGCGACCACGCATCGCCCGTGGCCCGGCGCAGCGACCGGCAGATCTTGCCGAGCGTGTAGGCCGCGTCTTGCAACCGGTCGCTGATGCTCGGGTCCTGGATGCTGTAGATGAAACGCGCGATGCCCTGTTCGCAGGCGAGCCGGACTGTCGTGCCGGTCTGGATGATGGGAAAGAACCGCACCAAATCTTCCAGCGCCTGGCCCACGGTCGATGCGTAGAGGAACAGGCCGCTCACGATGCCAACCTCGTGCGGCGGATCGGCCCCGGCCATGTCCAGGCCCAGGTGAATGCGCCCGCTTTCCTTGGCCGCGATTTCGAGCAGGCTCGTAAAGTGCAGCAGCGAGGCGGTGCGTCGCGCGGACGGGATCAGGGTCTCGGCACTGCGGATCGTGCGGGCGCTGGCAAGCTCGCGCACGATCTCCCCGCACCGGCTGCCGCGCAGCAGCACCCCAAGCCGGTTCGCAGCCAACCGGGTTGCTTCGAGGCTGATCGCCCCCACGACGAGACTGGCTGTCATAGATGATTCCCGGGTCGATGTACCGCACGGGGCCTGGCCCGAATGATTTCACGTCCCAAGTCCCGTGATCGATGCCGGATTCTGACAGAGCCTGGCCTGGACCCGGCAGCGCCCCGGCAGACCGGCCTTCGGGCAGGTGCGCGGGCGCCTGCGCGCCAGCAATCGAGACCGCCCTCCGTCGATGAGGATGCGTGCTACCGCTTGCCGTCAAACAGGATCACGCCGCAAAGGCTGGCACATGCAGTGCACGCCGCCACCGCCATTCGCGATCATGTCGATCTCAGGGTCGTAGACCTGCAAGCCAAGGGCTTTCAAACGCTCCTTCAGAAAGTGACTGCTGTTGGGCAACAGCACACGGTCGCTGCCAAGCGCGACGACATTGCAGCCGAGCATCATCGTGTCCTTGAACGGCACCGCGACGATCTCGATGCCCTTGCCCTGCAACCAGTCGACGACGCCTGGATCGATCGTTTCGAGACAAACCGCAGCGAGTTTGGGCGCCAGCATCACGACCATCAGATCGATGTGAACGTAATACGGGTCGATGCCGCACAAGCGCACTTCCCAGCCCTCCTTCTCGAACCATCTTTTGAGTTGCAGCGCGCCTTGCTCCTGCGAGCGGCCCTCGACGCCCTCCCAGCCGATCAGCACGCAGTCTGGTTCGATGATGTCGAAGTCGCCGCCTTCGAACGTGCCGGCGGTGACGTAGTCGTAGATCGGGATACCGAGCCGCTGATACGTCTCGATCGCGCGGAAGTTCTCCCCGCGTCTCCACCACTGAGCCATATTGGTGATCACCGCACCGTAGGGCGTCATGACGGACGAATCCCGGGCAAAAATCTGATAAGGCAGTTCGGGATCCGCCGCATGGAAATGCACCGTCACGCCCGCCGAACGATAGGCGTCGACCATCTCCGCATGTTGTCGGCACGCTACGTCTGCATCGAAACGCAGGCCAGTGCGCAGACTCTTCTTCGACAGCGAGCTCGTCTCGAGCCACTGGTAATTTTCGGCCGGGCCAAGCAGCACGTCGCGCAGCAATCCATAGTCGCTATTGGCACCCCATGTATCGAGCACCGGCGTACTGCCATCCTCACGCCGATTTCTGAGATTGAACGTCATGTGTGATATTCCTCACGGATGGGTTGAACATATTTCGCATTCAGCTTCAGGCCAGGGCCCAAAGTGGTTTGGAGTGCTTTGACCCGTTCCAACGAACACGCTCCAAGTGTCCAAGTGCGTGCCGTGTTTGCACTTCATCTGCAACGAGCATCTGCGCCACTTCGGGAACCTCGCGCACACCGTCGAACTGGTCTCCGCTGGGCGGCAAATCCAGACCAGGCACGGGCCGGCCAGCACTGGCAGCAACCTGCCGCCGGTGCCCGGCCGGCGCGCAAACGGATTGCCGATCTGGTCGACGCGCGCACTGAGGTCCGCAAACCCGCACCCGTGGGGAAAGATATTTCCACCACAGCGTGGTCGCGCACCGATCTGCGATCTCCGCCCCGTTCGCACTTGCCATGACGGAGTTCCTCAGTGCGTGGTTTGCCTGCGTGCTGCCAGATGCTGCACCGCCATGCGCCCGAGCAGCACGGCCGTCGTGAGCGCAAGCAGCAGCACGGAAATCGCCGCGACGCCAGGACTGATGTTGTCCCGCAGATCCGTCCAGATATGTCGCGGCACGGTATTGACGTTGACGCTGGTCACAAACAGCGTCACCGAAATTTCTTCCCAGGACAGCGCAAGCCCGAGGAAAAACGTCGACGCAATGGCCAATTTGAGATTCGGCAACACCACCATGAACGTGGTTTGCGCCAGCCCCGCCCCAAGATTGCGCGCGGCCAGCTCGATGCGCCGGTCGAGTGGGGACAACGCGACGAGCATCGTCACCACGCAGTACGGCGTAATCACCACGATGTGCGCGATCACGACGCCGGGCAGCGTGTCATAACCGGCCGACGGCATCCACGAACCCAGCTTCGTCTCCATGAAATACAGCACCATCGCGGAAATCACCGGCGGAATCACCATCGGCACCAGCACGAGCGCCACCATCGCCTTGGCGATGCGTGAGCGCACATACCAGACACCCACGCTGAATGTCACCGCGAGCACCGTCGCGATCACGCTCGCGCACGCCGCCACCAGCACGCTCTGGACTATGCTGGACATCCAGTCGCTGCTGCTGAACAACGCGGCATAGTGGCGCAGCGACCAGTGGCCCTCAGGCATCGACAGGTAGCGCTTCGACGTGAACGACACGGGCACCACCGCGAGCAACGGGAACAACAAAAAGCCGATGGCGAAGACGGCCATGAAGCGGCTCATATGACCGGTATGTTTGGCATCCATTTCAACGGACCAGTTTGTTGACGCGGCTCGCCCACATCAGGAGCGCGGCCATCAGCCCTATAAACGCCAGCAGCACGACGCTCAACGCTGCACCGAGACCCCAGTTGTTGGTCTGGAACATCTGCAGATAAACATATTCGGCAATCATGGTGGTCTGTCCGCCGCCAAGAATGGCCGGTGTGATGAAAAAGCCAAGGCAGAACACGAACACGATCAGAAAGGCACCAAGCAGTCCGGGCAGCGTCTGCGGCACCAGCACGGCCCAGAAGGTGCGCAGGCCGCCGGCGCCCAAACCGCGTGCTGCAAGCAGCGTGCGCCGGTCGATTTGGCGCATGCTCGAAGACAGCGGAAAGACTGCATATGGCACCATGAAATGCACCATGCCAACGACCACGGCAAACTCATTGCGCGTCATTTGCACAGGCCCGTGAATCAAGCCAACGCTCATCAGCAAGGTGTTGAGAATGCCCTCGTTGCCAAGCGCAATCAGCCAGCCGAATGCCCGCACCAGGACCGAAATCCACATTGGCACGAACACCGCGATTTCCACCACACGCTGCCATGGACGCGACGCGAACACCCAGCAATACGACAGCAGATAGCCAATCGCAACCGCAACAACGGTGCTGGACAAGCACAGCCGCAACGTGCGCAGCAGCATGTCCCGAATCGATGGATCGGTCACGACCTGCCGATACTGCTCCAGGCCAGGCGTCGGCAAAGTGACGCTCCAGCCGATCACACCGGCCAGCGGCAAACCATAGAGCAGCGCCAGCAATAGCGGCAGCGGTGCGATCAGCAATGCGCGTTTGAAGGCGGTGGAGTTCACGGCATTCATCACCCATCTACTTGGCCAACCGTCTCAGATATTGTTCGAGCGCGGCGGCATAGTGGTCCGCATACCAGTCACCGTTCAGACGAATCTGCTTGGCAAGGTTCTCGGGCGAGCCGCAATCGCGCGCACGCAGATCGGCGGGAATCAGCGCCCGCGCCGCCGGATTGGCCGGACTGTTGCCGGTCAGTTTGAACAGTTCGACTTGCGTTTTCGGATCCTGTGCATATGCGATGAACCGCATGGCCGGCTGCGCACCCGCCGGATTGTTTTTCAGTACGGCCCAGTAGCTCGGCGTGACGAACGCATTGTCGTAGCCCCATTGGATGCGGCCATCGGAGTCCTGCTCCAGCAGCCCCGCGCGCGTATTCCAGATCGCACCAACCGACACATCGCCATTTACCATCAACTGCTGGCTTTCTGCCCCCGAGCCCCAGTACGCGAGAATGTGCGGCTTTAATTCATCGAGCTTGCGCAGCGCACGCGGCACGTCCAGCGGATACAGCGCCGATGGAGCGATGCCATCCGCGAGCAATGCCGCCTCCAGCATCCCGTTCATCCATTTGAACAATGTGCGCTTGCCCGGAAAAGCCTGGACGTTCCAGAAATCGGCCCATGTGCGCGGTCCCTTGGCACCGTATTTCCTGCTGTCCCATGCCATCACATAGCTGAAGAGATAGCTCGCAATGCCATAGTCGTGGGCGAAACCGGGTGCCACCTTGTTGCGGTCGATGACCGTGTAGTCGAGCGGCTGGCAGATGCCGGCTCGCCCGAGCGACAGCGCGGTATATGGTTCGGCATCAACCACGTCCCAACTCGGGCGGCCGCTTGCGGCCTGGGCCCGGATCGCGCCGTCGGTCGGACCGCTGCCATCTATCTTCACCGGAATACCACTGCTGCGGCTGAACTCCTCCGCCCAGGCTTTGCGGTACGCATCGATCGCATCGCCGCCCCAGTTCACCACGACAAGCTGCTTGCCCTGCGCAAAGCCGACTCCCGCCCGCATCGCGGCCGGCAGCACCGCCAGCATGCCCATTGCCTTGACGAAACGGCGGCGGCTGATTTTGCCCTCGCGTGCACGATCCATGAGAATCTCGATGCAGTCACTTGGGTGGTGCTTATCCATTGGGTGCTCCGTTGTGAAAATGGCTGTGTTGCGTTCATCGGGACTCGTGGCCAGTCCTCTCAAGCGGCGAGCAGAATGCTGTTCGACGGGCACCAACTCAGCCACACGGGTGCGGCGCTACCGAGCGTGCGGGCCGGATGGTCCGATGGGGCGTCGATCAGCACATTGCAACCGGCCGAGTTGCCGACGCTGGTGCGTACGGAAAAGGTGATGCGTGAACCGTGGAACATGCGTTCGACTATCGTCCCCATGACCACATTGTCGGTCGACGGTATCGGCGGCCGGACATGCAGTTTCATATGTTCCGGCCGCACCGCCAGCACCTTCGGGCCGCAACCACCGCACGATTTCGCACGCAACACGGCAGCGCCACAGTTGCCAAGCGTGATTTCGCCGTCTTCACGCTGTGAATCGAGCGCGAAAACGTTCATCTTGCCGAGGAATTCGCCGACGAAACGGTTGACCGGACATGCATAAATCTGCTCCGGCGTGTCGATTTGCACCAGTTGCCCTTTGTCGAAAATCGCGATTCGGGTCGAAAGCGCCAACGCCTCTTCCTGGTCGTGCGTGACAAACATGAAAGTCGTCCCCACCTGCCGATGAATCCGCCGCAACTCGACCTGCAACTGCTCGCGCATATTCTTGTCCAGCGCAGACAGCGGTTCGTCGAGCAGCAAAAGTTCCGGTTCGAATACCAATGCGCGGGCAATCGCCACGCGCTGCTGCTGTCCACCGGATAGCTGGTGCGGACGCTTATGCGAATGCGCACCGAGGCCGACGACATCGAGGATGCGTGTCACGCGCTCGCGGCGAGCAGAGGCATCGACCTTGCGAACCCGCAATGCAAATGCCACGTTGTCGAACACCGACATATGCGGAAACAGCGCATAGCCCTGAAACACCATGCCGAAGTTGCGTTTTTCCGGCGGCCGGCGCGTGATGTCGACGCCATCTTCCAACAACCGGCCGGCGCTTGGATCGACGAAGCCGGCGAGAATCATCAGCAGCGTCGTCTTGCCCGAACCGGACGGACCGAGCAGCGTCAGAAATTCGCCCGCGCGCACGCTGATCGATACATCGTCGAGCGCGACAAATGAGCCATAACGCTTGGCAATGCCCTCGGCGCACAACTGGTTTTTGATGAGCGTGCCCACAGCCTGTCGCTATAAGTTGATTCGTCCGTACGCCGGCACCCGGCGTCAATGTGAATCGAATGTACATGACGAAAAACTGCACAACAATCGAAGAAAATAGCCGCAAAGTGTCAAAATTATTCACCCATCCCGGGCGCCAACATGCCTGAAACAGTGCGCGCACGCCACGCCACAGCAGGTCGGCGGTGGTTTTCCGGATGGAGCGAGCCAACGAACTGCCAAAGACATGCCGTGGGCGCGCCTTGGCACGCCATCAGGCAGCGCCGCTTTTCACTTCATGCGTAACGCGAGTGATCGCTCCATGCGCGTATCGATACGCGCAACTCATCGAGCAACCATTCACTGAAGGCGCGAACTTCCGGACGTTGCGACGGCTCCGGACGCGCCACCAGGTAGTAGCCGTGCGGCGATTCAACCGTCACATCGAACGGGCGCACGAGTAGCCCGCGAGCGATCGCATCACCGCTCAGGAAGGTATCGCCGATCGTCACGCCCTGCCCCGAGATCGCTGCTTCCTGCGCGAACGGAGCTTCCGAAAACACGATGCCACGCCGGCCGTCGATGTGGTGCGCACCCGCAGCNCCGAGCCACTGCNCCCAGTCCGCATGATTGCCCATGTGCAACAGCAGTACATCGGCGAGATCATCCAGCGCCAGCGGACGGCCGCGTGCATTGATCAGCATCGGACTGCAGACGGGAAAGTAACTCAGCGAGGTGATGGGTTCAACAGAAAAGTCAGGCCAGTTGCCACTGCCATAGACGATAAACAGGTCGGCGTCGCGCGGGTTCACTTCGTCCGACGCACGCGGCGCTGTGATGCTCAGCTCCACATGCGGGTACGCGCCCTGAAACGCACCGAGGTGGTGACAGAGCCAGTAGACCGCAAAACCAGGCGTGCAGCTCACACGCAAATGTCCGGCCACTTCGCCACCGGCGCTACGCCGCACCGCCTCTTCCAGGATGGAAAGCACACGCCGGGCCTCGTGCAGATAGCGCTGACCCCGATAGGTCAGCGTGATACCGCGCCCTGCTCTTTGCGTTACGGCAAAGCCAAGGGTTTGTTCCAGCACGCTGATTTGGTGACTGATTGCGCTGCGTGTCAGAAAAAGTTCGCTGGCTGCGCGCGACACAGTGCCATGCCTGGCGATGGCATCCAACGCCCTTAACGCGGTAATGGAAGGCAGGTGCATGGGGTCTGTCAGCGACGGAGGGTCTGTTGCAATGGTGCTTTCTGGCGCCACGATCGCATCGTGCCCAAGCAGTTTATCAACCACCTTGGTGCAGAGGGGGTCGTGTCCTGGTGCCCAAAAGGGCGAAACCCGCATGGATGCCGGGTTTGTTGTCGGATCAAGGGGCAAGGTTCGGCGTCAGGGAGCGGGTGATGAACTCCACGAACGCCCGTACCCTCCCGGCATTTTGATGCCGCTTGGGATAAACGGCATGGATGTTCGCATCGGGCGTGTGGCACTGCGGCAGGACTTGTACAAGCCGTCCGCTCTTCAAATACCTCTCGATGTCCCACTCGGCGCGCATCAGAATGCCGTGACCGTCCAGTGCCCAATTCACCGCTATTTCGCCGTCGTTGGTCGTCAGGTTGCCTCTGGTTTTGACGACCTCGGTGGTACTGAATCGACCGCAGCCACTTGTCAATCGCCACACCCCATAGGCTTCATCCCCCTGGCGAATACCGATGCAGTTATGCCGTGTCAGGTCGCGCGGAACTTCGGGCAAACCATGCTTGGCGATATACACCGGAGACGCGCACAGAAGACGGCGATTGGGGGCGATGTGCCTGGCGATGACCCGGGCATCAGGGGGCGAGCCAAAACGAATGCAGACATCGAACGAGTCCTCGGTCAACGGCGGTGGATTGACCGACAGTTGAAGCTGCACTTCGACGCCGGGATGCCCGAAGAATGAACTTTGAAACGAGGGGCGCGATATGACTGCGGCCGAAACCGGGTGTCGCATTCACTCTCAACAGCCCCCTGGCGGAGGTTGTTGCGCCATGGATCAATTGCTCCAGGCCGTCGATGTCGCTGAGGATTCGGCGTGCATGCTCCAAATACACCTCTCCCTCCGGGGTGAGACTCATGCGGCGCGTCGTGCGGTTTACCAAAGTCACGCCCATGCGCGACTCCATCGATGCCAGATGCTTGCTGACCGCAGGCGTCGTAATGCCCAATTCACGAGCAGCAGCGCTCAGGCTGCCAGCGGTTGCAAGTGCGGAGAAAAAGCCAAAATCGGCTGGCTGGATGCCGCTGCCACTCATGATGTCTTGTCGTTGATTTCAAGTAAACAATGGATTGACTTTAACGACGTTGCATCGGGGCGTCCAGTTCTTACAGTGCCGCTATCAACGATCCGTACAGGGACAATTCATGAAGACATACCGCATCGCAACGATCCCTGGCGACGGCATTGGCAAAGAAGTCGTGCCCGCCGGCCAACGCGTCCTCGAAACGCTGGCCAGTTCCGGCAGCAGTTTCAGGTTTGAATTCGAGAACTTCGTCTGGGGCAGTGACTGGTTCCGCGAGCACGGCATGATGATGCCGGACAACGGCCTGGACGCATTGCGCGGCAAGGACGCAATTTTGTTCGGTTCGGCCGGCGATCCGCACATTCCTGACCACATCACGCTGTGGGGCCTGCGCCTGAAGATCTGCCAGGGCTTCGACCAGTACGCCAATGTGCGCCCGACGCGCATCCTGCCCGGTATCGACAGCCCGCTCAAGCGCTGCGGCCCGAATGACCTGAACTGGGTCATCGTGCGTGAAAACTCCGAAGGTGAATACGCCGGCGTCGGCGGTCGTGTGCACCAAGGCCATCCAATCGAAGCCGCCACCGACATGTCGATAATGACCCGTGCCGGCGTCGAACGCATCATGCGTTTCGCCTTCAGGCTGGCCCAATCGCGGCCCCGCAAACTGCTGACCGTCATCACCAAGAGCAACGCCCAACGCCACGCGATGGTGATGTGGGACGAGATCGCGGTGCAGATCTCGAAAGAATATCCGGACGTCCAATGGGACAAGGAACTGGTCGACGCAGCCACCGCACGCATGGTCAACCGCCCGGCCACGCTGGACACCATCGTCGCCACCAATCTGCATGCCGACATCCTGAGCGATCTGGCTGCGGCCCTGGCCGGCAGCCTGGGCATTGCCCCGACCGGCAACATCGACCCTGAACAGCGTTACCCGTCGATGTTCGAGCCCATCCACGGCTCGGCCTTCGACATCATGGGCAAGGGCCTGGCCAATCCGGTGGGCACGTTCTGGTCGGTAGTGATGCTGCTCGAACATCTGGGTGAAAACGAAGCTGCAGCAAAGGTCATGCGCGCCATCGAAAGTGTCACGGCCAACCCGGCGCTGCACACCCGTGATTTGGGCGGCAAGGCCACTACCGCACAGGTCACGAATGCTGTGTGTCAACACCTGGTGTGCCGTCCCGCAAATGACTGCAGATGAAATCAAATAGCACCCTGCCCTGACACGAAACGCATCGCTTTCATTTTATCCAGCCATTTGCGGGACGGCACACCAGCGGTGAACGTATCGCAACTTTGGTAACTTTAAAAAACAGGAGACAAGCCATGAAAATCCAACGATTTCGCCTGCGCGCCATCGTGACCGCCATTGCACTCGGCTTGGCCGCCGTGATCACCAGCGCCCAAGGTTTNCCGACCAAGCCNATGACCCTGATCGTTCCATTCCCGCCCGGCGGGAGTTCCGACATCCTGGCACGGGCTCTTGCCGAGAAACTATCGCTGAGTCTCGGTCAACCCGTCATCGTTGACAATCGCCCTGGNGCCGGTGCCACGCTGGGCGCGGCCTATGTCGCCACNGCCAAGCCGGACGGCTACACGCTCCTGATGGGCGCAGTGCACCACGCCATCGCCACGAGCGTTTACAAAAATCTTTCCTACGACTTCGAAAAGAGTTTTACGCCCATCACTACGGTCGCTCTGGTTCCCAATGTGCTGGTGATCAATGCCAAATCACCCGTTNTGGATGTGCANGGNTTGATCGCAGCAGCGAGGGCCGCCAAAGACCGGTTGGCCTTTGGTTCGAACGGCANCGGCACCCTGCAGCATCTGCTCGGAANCCAGTTCGCCNCGATGTCCGGCATCGACTTGCTGCATGTACCTTACAAGGGCAGCGCACCGCTGACGATCGATTTGCTTGGTGGGCAAGTGTTTATGTCGTTCGACACCATCACGCCCGTGATGCCTTTCATCAAGAGCCGGAAACTGCGCGCATTGGCCGTGACGATATCCAGGCGTTCCAGCACCTTGCCAGAGGTGCCTACACTCGACGAATCGGGTCTCAAGGGATTCGACCAAGGAACCTGGTTTGGTGTTCTTGCGCCGGCCGGCACCCCCGGGGATGTCGTTGCCAAATTGAATGCGGAAATGGTCAGGGTCATCCAGCTTCCAGAATTCAGGAAACGCATGGCAGACATCGGAGCCGAACCCATCGGCGACTCGCCGGCGCAAATGGCAGCCCAAATCAGGACAAACACGGCGAAGTACGCCAAACTTGTCAAAGAAGCCAATCTCGCAATCGATTGACCTGCGCTTTTGATTCCATTCCCATTACATCGAATTGCATCAATGAAGTTGACAGCACCCCCATAATTCCAGTGCCGGATCGGCGAAGGTGATGGGTCGCTGGACATCGACGGCCGCCCGGATCGCGGCGGCCTTGAACTCCACGCTGCCGCTGACGGTAATGCGCTCGCCATAGCGTTCCATCGCCAGGCGCAGCGCCGCCACCACCACACCACCACCACGCCGGCGCGGT
>G312J29652_10000309_pt1 | contig 11497 bp, 10 predicted proteins | sample EareggfetidaYelm_FD_29652 | JGI IMG/M metagenome (IMG submission 29652) | reverse complement strand
CCAACCCCTTCGCGTAAACCCCGAAGGCGGCGAAGGCAGTTTTACCCATCAGTAAAAAAAAATAAAGATTAAATTTATTTATTGACAAAAAATTATAGTTTTGTATAGGCTTTGGCGGAAGATTGCCAAGCATAGAGGAAAATCTGCCTTGTGGTTGTCAGCAGTCATTCAGAGTTTTTTGCTTGACCTATTTTTGAATATATTCTTAGACGAATAAACAATGAAAATAACAAATCTTTTTACAGCGGCAATGATTGGCGTGTTGCCTGCTTTGTGTTCATGCGCTAACAAAGGCGCAAAGCACAGTGATGACACGAACAAGGAAGCGCTTGGCAAATTGTGTGACGGCGTTAAGGCAAACGGGAATGAACCTATCACTAAAGTTTCGGAACAGCAAGGAGAGGTGTGCTATGATGATGCGGTTAAAAAATACCGCATAAGCATGCATGTGGATGGAACCTATGATTGTATTATAGTAGGGTATCTTGAGGGGGACTATTCGCAAATAAACGGCGCGAAGGTGCAGTATGAAGCAGATGTATATGAAAGCAATATTCCGCGCAAAGGACCCGCCGGCATAGTAAACTATACTTTTAAAAATTTTAAATATAAAATAGTAAACTGATTATCTAGGCGGATTCAAGTCACAAATGCAACAATTTGTAATGCGCAAACCGGTACTCAAAAATGAGGTTGAAAAAATTAGGGCTGCCTATTGCCTAAATCCCAAAAGTTTCGGATTAGCCATTAATTCCAAGGTCATTTTCATTTTTTTGATTTCGTTTGCGTCGACGCCGACCGTCGTGAGATTTTCCTCCATGCGGGCATTGACGTATTCCATTTTTGTTTTCACCTCTATTCGGGCGGAGGAGTGCAGTTCCGCGGCGCCGGTTTCGCTTGCGATGGACGCAATCGTGGCGCTCCTCACGCCGCTTCCCGGCATGATAATGATTCGGTCAGCGGATTTTTGAATAAGCTCTTTAATTAATTTTTTGGCATGACTCGCGTATGGCGCCAAACCGCTCGTGAGAATTCTTGCGCAACCACATTCAATAATAGTCTCCATTGCTTCCAAGGGATGAGCGGTTCGGTCAAATGCGCGATGAAAAGTAACTTGCATATTCGCGGCGGCGCGTACCAGCTTCTTGGTTCGCTCGGCGTCTACTTTCCCGTCAGGCAATAACATTCCGACGACGACTCCTTTGAAGCCCATTTCCTTGCACATCGTTACGTCGCAAAGCATGACGTCAAACTCTGCCTCGTTGTATAAAAAATCGCCCCCTCGCGGACGAATAATGGGGAAGACGGGAATGTCAATTTTTTCTTTCGCTGCTTTCAACGTGCCATACGACGGGGTCGTGCCGCCCTCGGCCGGATTGTCGCACAATTCAATTCTGTCGGCGCCGGCATGAGCCGCCTCAAGGGCAGAGGACACGTTAAAAGCGGCGATTTCAAGCGTCATAAATCCTGTTGCAATGTGCCTTTAATAACCGTCCCCGAATGGGGAGGCAAATCCTTCAATTCATACTCCCCTTCATGCACTCCCAAATCGACGCCTTCCCAATAATTTTGCAACAAAGACTTTCCTTTCAGTTGAACTTTCAGCGTAACTGTTTTTTTATCATCCCAATTCAGGAAATAATAAAATTGCTCTTGTCCGAGATCGGTAACCCCGGTTTGAAAACTATTGCCGTCAAACCGCGCTCCCTTGCCGGTGGGACGAAGTTGTTTTTTTATAATATCAAATTGCTTTTCGGTGAGGTTGGCAAACTTGTCGCCGAGCAACATCAAGCCGCCGACGGCATGCACCGCCGTGGCATGAAACATAAACTCATGCGGAGAAAGTTGTTGGCCGTCATTGCCATTGGGCGCCAACAACAAACAGTCGGGGTCGCTATGCCAAACCTTTCCATTTTGCCAGGCACGCATTAAATTTTCTCTTGCGGTGCCGCGAATGGAATTCCAGTCGCGCGACACATCGTTGCTTGTGCGGCTTGCGGATACCAATCCAAGCGACGGCCACATCGGTTGATTGCAGCCTAATATGACGGCGTCGCCGCAGGCTTCTAAAATGGCTTTCATTCCTTCGCGATACGCTTCGATGCGCGTAGCCTCGGGGCGGTGATGCACCCCTTTGTGAATGGCGCCCCAATAGTTGGCGTCTAATTTAAAATATTCAACGCCCCATTTTTCGCGCATGGTTTTCACCACGTTTTTCAAATAGGCTTGTGCCTCCGGGTGCGTGCCGTCGAGGCAATACCACGGCGCATTTCGCCATCCTCCAAAGCCGACTTCGGAAGAGTTGAGCGGTTGCCCCGAACTGTCTTTCACAAACCAATCGGGATGCTCGCGAAACAGTCTTGATTTTTTTTCCGCAATAAACGGCGCCAGCCATATAGCGGGAATAAATCCTGCCTTCTTTATTTCTGAAAGCGTATTGGCCAATGAACCGTATGTTGGATTGGCTTCCAGCCAGTCGCCCATGAAGGGTTGAAAGCCGTCGTCGATTTGAATGTATTTCACGCCGGGCAATTTGGCCGCAAATCCTTTCAAGTTTTCGCGAATATCTTGTTGGGTAACAGAAGGGCCGTAGCAATACCACGAACACCAGCCCACGGGAACTTCTTTTCCAAAAATGGGAGGATGCGTTTTTGCAATTTGCCCGGTCAATTCATCGTATAAAACATTCAAATCATCTCCTGTTAACAACATAAAATCTTCCAGCTCCGTTTTTTGTCCGGGCTGCAATTGAAGATTTTCGGCGTCAATGCTTACCATAATTTTTTCCGTTGAAAAACTTATTCGTCCGATAAATTTTCGGCAGGTGGAAAAGGCCAGCATCGCATATTGATTATTCGGAAGGGTGAGGCGGAACAATCCGTAAGCCGTCCGCATTTGATGCGGCCCTATGATTTTATAATGCCCTTCGTCGGTGTAGCCTCCGATGTTTACGGGTTTGCCCAATGTGCCGGCCAGTTGGGTGAGCAACTGAAAACCTTCTCCGTAAATTTGAGCCGCCGTATCAAGCGCGGCGCGCCCGACTTCAAACAATACGATGTTGTTCACGGCTATCGGTTTTGAACCTGCATTGGTTATGACCGAGCGGCAAACATTGCCATTCCATTCGCGAGAAATTTGCAAGTCGCGGGTTTCAATTTTATTTTCGGAGAAATCTTCGCAGTAAGGTTTAGAGCCTTTAAGTTCAGAAACTAAATCGACATTTCCTGTCTTTGGGGCGGTGCAACCTGCTGAAAGCAATACGGCAAGCAAGAAAAGCAGACTGTTTTTTTTCATGGCGCGGCAAGTTTAACAACCGTTTGAAATATAATTGTGTCGTAATGTTAGTGAGTTTATTTTTCTTTATCAAGTTTTTTTGGGCGTCTTTCAAATTTTCCCTAAAGCAGTCTGAATAAACCCGAAGAGCTTTAGAACAAGACGCGGAATACAACCTCTTCGGGACAGCACAGCGCCTGCTCCTTGTTTTCAAACCTCAAACTCTTTTAGGAAAGTTTGAAAGACGCCGTTATTATCCGCCTCATAAAATAAAATATTCCTCCTTTTCCCTTCGCCGACTACCGCCTTCTCCCCTCCCCTATTGCCCCCCGCCATCACGGGACACTTGCCAGATGACAAGCGCTCCATTAATCATTAACCACTAACCATTATTTCTCCATGTCTTTCAATTCAATTTCCAACGCCCCTGTGCTAATGCTAATTTCCCAAAGAGAAAGCAAAAGAGAAAACATCAAACAAAGCAAGCTTATTCCAAAAATAATGAAAGCCAAAACAGGTTTTTCAAAATAAACGAACATCATCGACACAAGGCAAAGGAAGAAAGCCAATGCGCCCGCCGCCTGCATATTCTTCACCAAGTTCAAACGCTTCCGCAAATTTTTAATCTGCCCTCGGATAGTCCCCTCTTCCTTTCCTTCTTTAAACATCGCGTGCAAATTCCGAACGAGAGAACTCAAGGCTAAAAAACGATTGGTATAGGCCAACATCAAAAGAGTGATGGCGGGGAAAAGAAGCGCGGGCGTAGTGATGGAGAAGTTATTCATGACGCAAGGTAAAACTATTTTAATTTGCTTTGAAAGCATTATTTCTTCTCGCGGTTTTTGGCGGTTTGTTCCCGAATCATTTGCGGGTAATTTATTTTTCTTGAAAGCGCTTCTATGGTTAGAATAATTCGCTTCGTTTTGACGTCGGCTGTTTTGGCGGACTCTATCCATCGGCTAAAATAGTGTTGGTTAGAGGGGTTCAGCGTGTTGAAAAAAGCGCGGGCTTCCGTTTCGTTTTCCAAACATTCGGACAAGTCAGAAGAGAGGCGCAGTTTTTGCGTGTCCTCTTCCAGGGTTACTTGAATAAAATTTCCCGCCGCTTTTCCGGTTCCCTTCCGCATGGCGGCATTGAAGGCCAACATAAAATTGCCCTCCCCCATCGGCATAACCGCCGTTTGCTCCACGGGAAAATTGTCCAAAAAACCTTTCACGCGAAAACTTTTCTTCGTGTCTTTCAACTCCTTGGCGCGGGCCGGGTCTATTAGAATATAAGTCCATCCTGTTTTATCTCCGCGCTCGCCGAATTTCAGCAACTTTGTTTTAAAGTTCACAGGCATGTTCTCAAAATTTATATTTTGAAGAATAACTAAAATTCTTTTTTGATATTAAAGAAAAATCCGTGAGTCCCCTCGGCTGTAAAAGTATATTCAAATCGCAGCGCTAAATCATAGAACAAAACCATGTCGATGCCGGTTCCCGCGCTCCACAATGGTTTTCCCGTAAGGCGCGTATTCAAACGGCGTTCTTGGTAGTAGGGATAGTTTTTCACGTAACCGGCGTCGGTAAACACTTTATAATAAATGGTTACGGGATAATGGCGAAACTGTTCCAAAAAAAACTTTTCCCATCGCCACGTGCGCGAGAAAATTTTATGCTTCAGCGTGGTTTTATTAACCGCAAAACTCGGTCCTTCAATTAAAAAAATTTCATAGCCGCGGACAATTTGTCGCGAACGTCCCAATGAGGCGAAGAGCGCATACGGCTGGTTTTCAGGAAAGCTTACGTGCAGGGAGCTGAAGTTCGAAAGGAATAAATTTTTCTTCACCTCCCAATGCCTCGCATACGCCGCCTCCGCTTCCCAGCAATTAGCCGCATTGCTGATCCCGGGGCCTGTTTTTTTTAAACTAGCCGAAAACTGATAGCCGTGCAGGGGATAAGCCACCACGTCGCGATGCTCGGACTCAAAGGCATACGAAAAATACATGGACGACATTGAGTCGCGTCCGTCGAAATAATAACTGCTATTCAAATATTTCGTCACGGTGTCGGCCACGCGATTCGAAAAAAAACCGGCAGAGAGATAATGGGTGTCATAAAACGTGTTGCGATACTTATAAGTAATTGCTCCCGAGTGTCCGTGCAACAGCGTTGTTTTTGCGGTCGCATACAGTATTTTATGATCTTTGGTGAAATAGGAAATGTTCTTTGGCTCATCGTAATTGTATTCAAATTCAAGTCCTTGTTTTTGCTTTTTGTCGATGTAGGGAATGGAATAGTTGATTCTGAATTGTCTCGTAAAACCAAACTGCGCCATGAAGCTCAGGGTTTCATTTCGTCCGCGAAAATTATTTTGATAGAAACGGAGTCCGTATTTAAGCCGCCTGAAATCATGTCCGTAGTTCACCCACCATTCATTGAAGTTTCGATCGGATAAATCCAAAATAGGAACGGGAAACGTGTACCATCGCTCGGTCACCTCGACCGTAATGTCAATGCTCGTTTCCGAGGGATGTTCCGCATAAACAGCCACCGTGTTGAAAAGTTTGAGGTTGTAAATTTTCTGTCGGTCTCTCGTCAATATTTTTGAGAGACGACTCGATGAGATGGTATCGCCGACGCGCAAGCTGAGTTCGCGTATAATGATGCGGGACTTGGTAACCTTATTCCCCTTTACGTTTATTTGGGAAACGACAAAAAGCGTGTCCGTTTGCGCAAAAGAAGTCGTGCCTGCAAGCGACAGCCACAAGACACACGCCCCCGCCGACCGCCGCATCAACCTATTCACCCGAGGAACGTTTTAGGGCACGCCAAAAGAAAAATACGCCGACCAAAAAAAGCGGCACGCTTAAAATCTGTCCCATATTTAACGCCAGCTGATCTTCAAACGGAACTTGATTTTCTTTAATAAATTCATAAATAAACCGAAGCGTCCAAAGCGCCATCATGAAGGCGCCGAAAATCAATCCTTCCGGGGTATGCTCCTTCTTTTTTTTCCACAAGAAAAATAAAAACAGGAATAAAAAAAAGCAGGAAATGGCTTCATAAAGCTGGGCAGGATGCCGCGCAATGCCCGTTATATTTACCTTCGCCGTAAGCACGTTGCCGTTCCTTTCTATGACATAATCCATCGGCTTATTAAACGGATTGTCGATGTAGACGCCCATTTGGCTAAGGAAAAATTTCAGCTCGCCGACCGCGTAAGCGCCTGCTTGAGCCTCTGAAACATTAGGGTTAAAAGTAAGGTTCAGTTGCAAGGGGACAAACGCTCCTTTGCTTGGGGCAGCGGTTCGGACGTACTCCGCTTTTGCCACCGGGGAATCTTCTTTGGCGGTCAACAAAGTTTCCGTGAGCGGATTGACAAATACAACGGACGCGAAAGCGGCGGAAGGCTTTCCTATTATTTCCGAATTAAAAAAATTTCCGGTCCTGATAAACGCGCCTGTAATAGCCACCGCAATGGCGATGCGGTCCATCACTTGCAAATAACTTTGCCCCGGTTTCTTTTTGCGGGAATACAGCCACAAGGCGAAGAGAATTCCAAGCGCCCCGCCGTGGCTCGCCAGTCCCAAGAAGCCGGTGAACTGCAAAGGGTGAATAGAAATCGGCAATAGGATTCCCACAGGATTTTCTAAAATCAAATGCGGTTCGTAGAACAACACATGCCCCACGCGCGCGCCTATTATCGTGGCAAAAACCATATACACCGTCAGCGTATCCACGTCGCGCACGGGCTTTCCCTCCTTTTTATAGATATAATAAAGAATTTGCTGGCTGACTAAAAAACCGCCGGCAAAAAGAATTCCGTACCAACGAAAGGCCACGGGAAAAGAAAGAATTTCAGTTGAAAAAATTTCAGGGCTTCCATTCCAAATTAAAAAACTAATTTCCATTCGAATCGATAAAATTGTTTATAAATGTCTTGACTCCTCTTATATAAAATCAAGTACTTTGTCGGCCAGCTTTACATTGTCGGCCAAGAGTTCATAGAACTGATCTTTATTAATGCGCAACATGCGCGTCTCGGTCTTTGCCGCAAATAAATGCGTCTCGGCAAATTCTTCGGACGTCGTCATTTCGCCGATAAATTGTCCGTCATGAAAATCCTGCGCTCGCTCCCCGTTTTCAAAATGCTGAATATGCCCCGAGTAAACCAGGTAAAAATCATTGGCTTTCTTTTCATCAATAGTCCATATCTCATTCTCGCGGATTGACACTTCAAACGCAATATCCGCCAAAGAAGCCAAAGTTATTCCCTGTATTTCAGAAAAAATCGGAATGTCGCGAAAAAATACCACCTTATCGTACAGCATTAATTGCTCGGCTCTGTCGGCGCGCGGATTGATAAGAATCGCCAAGTCCAGCGCCCGATGTTCGGCCTCGCCAAGCCGTTCGACATTCTGCGCGTAGAGGGCGGGATTTATTTGATGCAATGACCAAGCGGCGGTTTCCCGAACAAGTCTGTCAGGATTGAAGAGTTGCGCCGTTAAGTCCAATGCAAAATCGCGAATGCGGCGTTCTCCTATCAAGTGAATGACGCAAGCCTTAGTCCACCGATTCGTTTGCGTGAAATCGCGGTTAATTAAAAATTTCAATACCAACTGTTCGTCCAACTTTACGCAAGGATAAAATACTTCCAGACGGCTGATTTTTTCGGCATTGCTCAAGTCGTCTATCACGGGTATTACTCTTTCTTTTAATTGGTCAGAAAGAAATACGTTGAGCAGTTCGATGGCATACGTGGTTCCTTCGGAGGCGCCTCCTTCAATAATCTCTTTCACTAACTGTATTGAACCGGTGTCATAAATCATGGCCAGCAACGTATAGATGTGTTGCGTGTCGTTTTGAATTTCCATTTCCAGGGCTTGGCGCGTGGGCTGCGACGGCGCATCGTCCCGCACTTCTTGCAGGGCGCTTAAATTCCAACTTATATCCGCAATATCTGCTTCAATGGCGTATTTAATGCGGCTGACCTGCGAAACACCCGCCTTAAATCCCGACTCCCCCATGGACAAAAGCACCTGCGAAACAATCAATTTGTCGTGATAGTCAATTTTATTCCACAGCATCTCTTGCGCACGGCGCCCTCCTATCCTTCCCATAATTTGCACTATGCGTTGCATGATTTGAGTAAGCTGCCCCGTGCGGTAAAATGCGCTTTCTAAATAGGGCAATGCCTTCCCCCCGATCTGCACCAAGGCATTCATCGCCTGATTGCTGAAAATGGGATTGTTCAAGTTGTCTATCAAGGCATAAATCACTTCGCTGTTGTTTCGTTTGGCGGCGGCTATAATCGCTGTCCGACGCACTTTGTCCTCCGCGTCGTTCAGCAATTTTATCAGAAAAATCAAGCTCTCTTCCGAGGAGGCATGAAGCGACAATTCTGCCGCATATTGCCTGTCGCGCACATCGGAAGAACGCGCCAATTTTTGAATACGCGCCTTGGTAATATCTCCCCCTTTGCTAAAAAGCAGTTCCAGCTCTGCGCGGCTCAACACTTTTTTGCCTTTCGCATCTTTTGCTTTTACCACATAACTTTCCGATACAGACAATCCCTTCAGCTCATTCATTCTTCCTTGCGCATAAAGGCGGACGTCTTCGATGCTGTTTTTCATCAAATGAGTAAGCCATCCTCCGGCCTTGGAGGGATTGATTTTTTCCAATAAACGAAAGGCGAAAATAGCTTTGGAGCATTTTTGATTTGATAAGTTAGCTTCCAAGCGGTCTGCCAAATGCGCGGCGCCGGCGTCCAAGCGTTGTTCCTGATGCCCGGCTGTTTCCAGTTTCTGTACAATTTTATTGTGATACCCGCCGTACAGACGATGGGTCACAAACAGATACAATACGCAAAGCATCAAGGCGAGCGCGACCACCCACTCTACCCGAAAAAAAGGAATTAACGAAAAAGCAAATAAACACAAGCCTGCGATAAGCCTTCCCGATTCGCTGATTACCCCCTCCACCTTGGCTTGAATGCCAAACCGACGCTCGTCCAAAGGAATAAAGAGAAGTTTATAAATCGGGCTTTCAAGCGAGTCGCGAAGCATCATGTTAAACAAGCGCATCACCGCAATAAATAAAAACAGAAAGAGGTATTGTTTTTGAATATCGCCGAAAACCACCCCCAGCACAGCCGGCACCAAAATGGCGGCAAGCGCAAAAAAACCCGTTACGGCGGGCGAGAAAAGCAGGGCTAGACGAATGCCGTAGTGGGTGATAATCCGATGATTGACAAAAGCCTGCATTGCCAGCGAAAGCGTAAAAGTAGTGCCGTTGAAATATCCGAGGAAGTTGGCCAACTCCTTTTGATTGGGAAATTGTTTGTTGATTACGGTCTGAAAAGAGTATTGCGCAAACATCAGCGTGGACATGGAGATAATCAAAAAGATCGAAAGAAGCGCCACATAGCGGTCTTTAAAAATCCGCGTAAACCGCAACTCCGTCCGCACGGCTTTCTCCATTTCGCGCGGGTCATTTTTTAAAAGCGCATGAGAGGAAAAAAGAATATTGAGCAATACAAGGGCAATAAAAATACTGCCTATCGCGATAAAAAGAAAATTAGAAGTGTCTGAAAAAACGGAGAATACCGAAGAGAGGACGGGGATAAGAAAGTTCGTCAGGATAATGGCGATCAGTTGTCCTGTATCTATCCATCCGATAATTCTCTTCGACTGACGGAAATTGAAAAGCCGTCCGAAGGTGCCCCAATAGCAAAGCAACAACAAGGCGGTGAACGGACCGGTGAGACAGTAGAGCGCAAACAAAACAGAATCATGCGCGAATATATCCGAGTGAAAGCCGACATGAAGAAGTACCGTGATGCAAATGATGGCAAGAAAAGTAAACGTGGTAAGCCTTGAGTATTTGATTACGTTTTGCAGCCACGAAAAAAACAAAGTGGAAATAATGCCAAACACGCCGGCATATAAAAAAGCCTCGTTCAAGCGATGACTCAACTTGGTAAGAAACAACGACTCCGCGGCAACCGTGTAGGCCGCAATAAAAACCCCGACAAAAAACCCCACGGCAAACATGAGCGTTACTCGCTGTTGCTCTTCCTGGTGAAGTTTGAAATATCGAACAATGCGCTTCACTGCTTTTCTCTGAATAAACTCCTCTTAATTATTTTTTTTCTTCAGGCGTCGAGGCGTCGGCGGCTTGCTTCTTATACTCCTCGTTCAGCCCCGCAAGAACTTCTGCCGTAATATCCAAGGCGGCATTTCCGTAGAGCATGTCGCTGCTTGAATCCAGTTTAAAAACGGCGTCCAGTTCTTTGGCGTCCCCGTATTTTTTCAAAAAGGAGGAAATTTTTTTATACAGCTCCGTATTCATTTTCTGTTGTTCTCCCGCCAACTCTTGTTCCAACTTTTGCTGATACATCTGAAAATCTTGTTGTTTCTTGGCCAACCCTTCTTCCACCGCTTTGGCTTGGCCGATGGTCAGGGAGTTCAAATTGTTTTGGTAGGCGCTCACTTCGCCTTGAAAACTCTTGGCGCGAGCCTCTAACTCTTTCTGCAATTTTCCTCCCTTATTCTCCAGTTTGGATTTTGCCGCCTTAAAATAATCGTACCCCGCCAAGACCGAATCAGTGCGGATATAGGCTATCTTCAAAGGGTTTGCCGAAGAAGGCGCCTCGGAGGCAGGCGTTTTGGGGCTTTGTTGGCACGAAACCAAGCAGGCAGTCAAAAGAAAAAGGACGGCCATTAGACAATTTCTCATAGTAAATGTAGGTTAAAATTTCAACAAACTTACATGAATTATAGTAAATAGTGATAGTTTTCGCAACAAAATATTACTATTTCCGCCTAAACGCTTCACAGAAACTGCCTTTAGTCCCTTATCGTTTCGCTTTTCGCGGTCGGGGTTAAAAACGAAAACTCCCCTTATTTGCCCCCTGTTTCAAAATAATCAAGCGATTGTTTTAGCCCCGCCGCTGTTTGCGAATGGGTTACCGTAATTTTTGGAAAAGATAAATGATATTTTTTGGAAAAATAAACGGCGATAGGGCATTCCTATTGCTTTAGATTTACTTCGCGGTATTCCCGCGGAACGGCAAAGTCGTGCCTCTCCTCCACAATCAGCGAATCCAAAAAAATCTCCGTAGCGGGGTAGTGTCTGTTATTGACTTTGGCATAAATAGAGTACAATTTCTTGCGTGTTTTGTCGTCTCTGTCTTTTATTTCTGCCCACACGTCTATTTTATCCCCGTTCATTTTGTAGGC
>G312J29652_10000306_pt1 | contig 11517 bp, 11 predicted proteins | sample EareggfetidaYelm_FD_29652 | JGI IMG/M metagenome (IMG submission 29652) | reverse complement strand
TGGCAGGGCGGTCACCTGAGGCGGGAATGCTCATGCGGATGGTGCCGCCGGCGTTCTGCGTGTTCGGGGTGGGGGTGAGGTCGAAGTAGTAATTGTCACCCCCGGTGACCGTCTCGCTGGTCACATACAGCACAGTGCCAGGGGCCTGCGAAAAGTCCAGGCCATCGAGCCGAAGGCGCGTCCCTGTGCCTCGCAATACCGGGTAGTAAGTGTTGTCGATGAAGACGGTGACTCTCGCCGTTTCGCCGGCTTTGAGGGCGGAGTTATCCATGGTGATGCTGTGGGCCACGGTGTGTTCCTTTCGATGGAATGAGAATGGATTGGTGGGATGAAGAGGGGTTGATCGGGCTTCGGTCATCCGCTTGTGCTCAGTGCCACAGCGCAAGTGTGTGTCAGTGCCGTACCTTGTCTGGCGGGGCTGCGTCTGCCCAGTGGCGGGCGATATCTCTGACAGATTGTCACGAGTCTGGAACGAACGCCGTGGAGCGGAGTATAGACCGGGTGCGGCCCATCAACTGCTGTTACTGTTGTTGCAGCCATGGGAGGGCGGCCCGGGTTGCTGCTGCGCAACGCCTTGCGATCGAGCGAGCGCAAGCGCGGGCAGGCAAGCGAAGCGGCAATGGTTTCAGGGGCCGTCACTGGAGTGCTGGGGGAATTCACGACGGGTATGCACCACATTCACGACTTCGATGCGGGTCGCTGTGACCCGGTACAACACGAGGTAGTTGGGATGCGCGACGATTTCGCGCAGACCGGGAACACGCTCGCTGATGCGGTACAGGTATGGGTGCTCTGACAGCGGCAGGACGCAGTTGCGCAGGCGGTGCCACATGCGCTCTGCTGCATTGATGTCGCGCAGGCCGATGTATTGTGTGATGTCGGCCAGATCGGTGTCGGCTGTCTCTAGCCAGAAGATCGGCAGCATCAGGACACTTGGTGCTTGCGTAGCTGAGCCAGTCGTTGAGCCATACGCCGCTCTACCTCATCATGAGGAATAGCCGGGCGCGGGTCGGCAAGACTGGCCGCGACCTTGGCGCGTAGCCATTCGGTGTAGCTGGCTTGCTGGTCGGAGGTCTCGAACTCCGAGACGATCGGGGAAAGATCGGTGCTCATGGTGGGGGTCTCTTTCGCTGGAGGTGGGGCCGGAGTTTCAGGCAGTCGGGTCGATGTTGCCTGTTTTCAGCCGTTCGGAAAAAACGCCCACTGGACGGCCTGTGCCAGCCCGGCAACGGGCCGGCCATCGCAGGCCACTGCCAGCGGCAACGCTGGTTTGGGCGCCAGTGCGCACCGGGGATTTGTCAAGCAGTCGCGTGGGTTGCCCATGCCTGGATATTAGCCGTTTTGGCCGTGCCAGTCGCTGCGGCGGTGGTGAAAAGCCGGGTATTCGTCAAAGACTGTCGTCGGGCACCGAAAGCGCAGCGGGTTCGTTATTCGATTCCTGAATCATCCATGCACTTTGTCGGCTTCGCTTGCCGCACATTTGCACTGTCTGCGCTTCGCCTTCGCGTGCACGAACGATTTTGGAAATGGAATTGGAACCAAAGCCCATGCGAATCGGCCTCGGGTGCCTGCCCGGCGACGGACAGTGGCACCTTCGCCGCAGTGCCGGGGGCTGCCATCGATCTGGCCGTCGGCATCGTATTGGCCGTCCCGGAGTTGAAAGTCCAGCCTTGTGCGCCCGCCTTCGGTGCCCACCTTGCCGCCGCAGGGTTCGCTGGCCAGGTTCACCCAGGTGCCGGTGTCGTCCTCGAGCCAGTCGCCATTGTTGGGCCGGCTGGCCGTGGGGGTGAAGGTGGCTGCCCAGACTTTGCCATGGACACTGGGTGCCTGCGTCGCCGGGCCAGCCGTCGAGCCAGACGCCGCCCTGCCTCATCCGCCACCGATCAAAATGACGGTGGCAACGTGCGAGCCAGTGGCCTCGATCGCGTTCCAGCCAGCCAGCGCGGATCGAGGCTCTTGTACTCGCCCGGTTCGGTGTCTTCCAGGTCATATGGAACGGCATTGGCAAGTTGAATTTGCAATTGCTGCAAGGGTGATTCGCCACTGGCCTGCGGGTATCAACGATCGAACGACTGCAACGCATGTGCAATACTGCCATCGCCCATATGATCTGCCAGTGCAATGAAATCAAGGTAATCTCGTGTGGCGTTACACTTGAGGATCAATCATCCCTTGATGCGCAGAACTTCACCCTCGGTCGGCACGGTCATTCGTTCACCGTGGTAGTCCACAACCGTTGTTTCCAACGGCGCATATGAGAAAAACGATGCTTTGCATGAATTGCAGATGCCGTGCCGCCGACCCGCACGGCGTCAGGCGGGATGCGTTGAAGGCGCGCTGTGGATGACAGCACAAGCTCCCCATCAGGCAGCGGTGCGGTGTTCTTTGGCATGGTGCATCCAGAAATGGATGGCGTTGGGCGTATCCAGCCGGTTCAATGGTGTGTATCGTGCCGCGCGATATCGAGCAGGTGCCTGACCTCTTCGCGGTGCCTGACGCAGTTGTGCTGGTGCCACTGGCGGATGAGCCACATGCTGCCCCCGACCACCAGGCCAAATGTCGTGATGCGGCAGACACCGACAGGCCGAGCTTGAGCGACAGGCTGTAGAACGCGCCCAGGCCCAGGATGCAGGCTTGTTCGTTGAAGTTTTGCACCGCGATCGAGCGGCCCGCGCCCATCAGGTTATGGCCCCGGTGCTGCAGCAACGCGTTCATCGGCACCACCAGGAAGCCGCCCAGGCCGCCGAGCAGGATGAGCAGCGGGATCGCCAGCCAGATGTCGTGGATGAACACCATCAGGATCAGCAGCAGCCCCATCGCAATGCCCAGCGAAATCACGCGGTCGGCCATGTACAGGCGCATGCGTAGTGACGCCAGCACGGCGCCCACCGCCGTGCCAATGGCGACCACGCCGGTCAATGCCGATGCCTCGGTGGTGTTGTAGCCCAGCGCCACGGCGGCCCAGGCCAGCACGATGAATTTGAGGTTGCCGCCCACGCCCCAGAACAATGTGGTGGTGGCCAGCGAGATCTGGCCGAGCTTGTCGCGCCACAGGCGGCGGTTGCAGGCATGAAAGTCGGGCAGCAGCGCCAGTGCGTTGGCGAGCCCGCTGCGCGCAGGGTCGGCGCGCAGCGGGCGCATTTCGACCCCGGTGTGCGGAATGCGGATATTGAACCAGGCCGCCAGCGCGTACACCGCGATCAGCACGGCGATGGCCGACTCGGCCGGGGTTTCCACCCCGGTGTCGATCAGCGGAATGTCGATGCTCAGCAGTTTGCTCGACAGGCTCGGGCCGACCAACTGGCCGCCCAGCAGCACGCCCAGGATGACGGACGCAATGGTCAGCCCCTCGATCCAGCCGTTGGCCTTGACCAATTGCGACGCCGGCAGCAGTTCGGTGAGGATGCCGTACTTGGCCGGCGAGTAGGCCGCAGCCCCCAGCCCGACCACGGCGTAGGCCATCAGCGGGTGCGAGCCGTACAGCATCATCAGGCAGCCTGCTGCCTTGATGGCATTGCTGACGAACATCACCCGGCCTTTGGGCAGCGCGTCGGCGAAAGCGCCCACGAAGGGCGCCAGCAGTACATAGAAAAGAGCAAACATCGGCACCAGCGCGGCATGTTGCCATTCGGGAACACCTTCGGTTCGCAGCAGTTCGACGGCCGCCACGAAAAGCGCGTTGTCGGCCAGCGAGCTGAAGAACTGCGCCGACATGATGGTGTAAAAACCGCGCTTCATCGAATGGCTGGTGGCTGCAGCAGCTTGGCTGATGACCTGTCGGATGGGGGGTGAAAAATCGTTATGGAACTGTCGCCACCGTGGTCGCCTCGTGCTGCACCGTCTGCACCGTCGCGTGGCTGCCGGAGCCAGTGGCAGGCGGTTATATCACGCGGGTCAATGGCGGCGATGCCAGAATACGAGGCTTGGCCTTTGCCAGCGAAAGTCCCCATGCCACGCCCGATACAAGCTCGCATCCACAGCAGCGCATTGCAGGCCAACCTGCGGCGCGTGCGCCAGTCCGTGCCCGCCGCCAAGGTCTGGGCGGTGGTCAAGGCCAATGCCTACGGGCATGGCATTGCGCGCGTGTTCGAGAGTCTGCGCGGCGCTGACGGCTTTGCGCTGCTGGACTTGGCCGAGGCCCAGGGTTTGCGCGGGTTGGGCTGGCGCGGCCCGATCCTGCTGCTCGAAGGCGTGTTCGAGCCGCGCGATCTGGAACTGTGCTCGCGCCTGGGGCTGTGGCATGTCGTGCACTGCGACGAGCAGATCGACATGCTGGCCGCGCACCGGAGCCAGGCGCCGCAGCATGTCTTTTTGAAGCTGAACGCGGGCATGAACCGCCTGGGCTTTGCCCCGCAGCGCTACCGCAGCGCCTGGGCGCGGCTGGGCGCGCTGGCGCAGGTCGACGAAATATCGCTCATGGCCCATTTCAGCGACGCCGATGGCCCGCGCGGCATCGCGCCGCAATTGGCTGCGTTCGTGCGCGCCACGCAAGACCTGCCCGGCGCGCGCAGCCTGTGCAACAGCGCGGCCACCCTGCGCCATGCGGCCGACGCCAGCGTGCGTGCCGACTGGGTGCGCGCCGGCATCGTGCTGTATGGCAGTGCCCCCGATTTTCCCGGGCACGATGCCGGCCACTGGGGCCTGCAACCGGCCATGACGCTGGCCACCCGCCTGATTGGCGTGCAGCAGTTGCAGGCCGGCGACACGGTGGGCTATGGCGCGCGCTTCGTGGCCCCGGGGTCGATGGCGATCGGCGTGGCCGCCTGCGGGTATGCCGACGGCTACCCATTGCATTGCGGCACCGGCACGCCGGTGCTGGTGGATGGCATACGCACCCGCGTCGTCGGGCGGGTGAGCATGGACATGCTGACCGTGGACCTCACGCCGCTGCAACGAGCCGGCCTGCAACCGGGCTTTGGCAGCGAGGTCACGCTCTGGGGGCGCGCGAGCAGCGGCGCTGTGCTGTCGATCGACGAAGTGGCGCAGGCGGGTGGCACCCTGGGCTATGAGCTGATGTGCGCGCTGGCGCAGCGGGTGCCGGTGACGCTGGACGGGCGCGCCTGAAATGGGCGCGCTGAATGTCCTTCAGGCCATCGTCCACGGCTTCACGTCCGGGGCCATGCTGATCATCGCCATCGGCGCCCAGAACGCTTTCGTGCTGCGCCAAGGGCTGCGGCGTGAGCAGGTGCCGGGGGTGGTGCTGGTGTGCGCGCTGTCGGACGCGCTGCTGATACAGGCCGGGGTCTGGGGGGTGGGCGTGGCGCTGGCCGCGCACCCGATGCTGGCCTGGGGCGCGCGCTGGCTGGGGGCGGCATTCCTGCTGCTCTACGCGCTCAAGACAGCGGCGCGCGTCTGTCGCCCGCAGGCCATGCCGTCGGGCGCCGCCGACGCCGGCAGTGCTGCCGGCGCCCGGGCCCGGGTGCTGCTGACGGCATTGGCGCTGACCTGGCTCAATCCGCATGTGTATCTGGACACCGTCTTGCTGCTCGGCACCATCGCCAGCCCCTACGACCCGACGGCCCGCGCCGGCTTTGCCGCCGGTGCCACGCTGGCCAGCGTGCTGTGGTTCGTTGCGCTGGGCTATGGCGCACGCTGGCTGGCGCCGGTGTTTGCGACCGCGCTGGCCTGGCGGATTCTGGACAGCGTGATCGCCCTGACCATGGTCGTGCTGGCGCTGGGACTGGTCTGCACTGATTGCTTATAAGCCAATACGAATAACGGCAGCAAGAAATAATAGTTTGCTTCCATAAACAAGCCCTCTACATTCGCCGCCATGCTCCCCCGCACCGCCGGGCTTGCCCTCGCCCGGGCGGGCGCCCAACCGATACCGTGATTCCATGTACCAGTACACCGCATTCGACAAGCAATTCGTGCAGCAGCGCGCCCGGCAGTTTCGCGACCAGCTCGGGCGCTGGCAGGCTGGCCTGCTCAGTGAAGAGGACTTTCGCCCCTTGCGCTTGCAAAACGGCTGGTATGTGCAGCGCTATGCGCCGATGCTGCGCGTGGCCGTGCCGTATGGCGAGATCGCCAGCCGCCAGTTGCGCATGCTCGCGCGCATCGCGCGGGACTACGATGAGCCGCAAGCGGATGTGTACCAGGCCGCGATGCAGGGGCAGGGCAAGCTCGGCACCCTGTTTTTGCCGAAAAACTGCGCCCATTTCACCACCCGCACCAATGTGCAGTTCAACTGGATCGCGCTGGCCGACAGCGCCGAGGTGATGGACCTGCTGGCCAGCGTCGACATGCACGGCATACAGACCAGCGGCAACTGCATCCGCAATACCACTACCGACGCGCTGGCGGGGGTGGCGGTCGATGAAGTCGTAGACCCCCGCCCTTACGCCGAAATCCTGCGCCAGTGGAGCACGCTGCACCCCGAGTTCGCTTTTTTGCCGCGCAAGTTCAAGATCGCGGTCAGCGGCGCCAGCGATGACCGCGCTGCGACGGGCTGGCACGATATCGGCCTGCATCTGGTGCGCAACGGGGCGGGCGAGATCGGCTTCAAGGTGCTGGTGGGCGGCGGCATGGGGCGCACGCCGCTGATTGCGACGGTGATCCGCGGGTTTTTGCCGTGGCAGCAGATCATGAATTACATCGAGGCCATCGTGCGCGTGTACAACGCCCGTGGCCGCCGCGACAACAAGTACAAGGCGCGCATCAAGATTCTGGTCAAGGCCGAGGGCCAGCAGTACATCGACGATGTGGAGGAGGAGTTCCGCCAGATCGTCGAGATCGACGGCGGCCCCCACACCATTTCCCAGGCCGAGTTCGACCGCGTGGCCGCCTGCTTCGTCGCGCCGGTGCTGGCCACGCAGCCCGATGCCGACCCGGCCGTGCTCCAGGCCAGGCTGTCGGCCCTTGCGGCCGAGCACCCGGCCTTTGGCCGCTGGCTGCGGCGCAATGTGCATGCGCACCGCAATCCGCAACTGCGCGCCGTGACGCTCTCGTTCAAGCGCCCCGGCCAGGCGCCCGGCGACGCCAGCAGCGCGCAGTTGCTGGCCTTGGCCGATCTGGTGGACCAGTATTCGGCAGGCGAAGCGCGCGTGACGCATGAGCAGAACATATTGCTGCCCTGGGTGCCTGCCAGCCGCCTGTTCGCGCTGTGGCAGCAAGCGCGCTCCCTGGGCCTGGCCAGTGCCAATGTGCAGTTGCTCACCGACATGATTGCCTGCCCCGGCGGCGACTTTTGCGCGCTGGCCAATGCCCGCTCGCTGCCGATTGCCGAGGCCATCACCCAGCGCTACCAGGACCTGGACGAGCTCGAGGACATCGGCCCGATCGACCTGCACATCAGCGGCTGCATCAACAGTTGCGGCCACCACCACAGCGGCCATATCGGCATTCTGGGCGTGGACAAGGACGGCCAGGAGTGGTACCAGGTCACGCTCGGCGGCTCGGATGGTTCCGATGCGTCCGGCCCGGCCAGCGCCGGCAGGGTGATTGGCCCGTCGTTCTCGGCCGCCGAGGTGCCCGACGTGATCGAGGCGGTGCTGCACACCTACCGCGCGCTGCGCGAGCATGGCGAGGGCTTCCAGTCCACCGTGCGCCGCGCGGGCCTGGAGCCTTTCAAACAAGCGGCCAAGTCGGCCCGCCACCAAGACGCGCTGGCCATGGCCTGAGCGCATCTGGCGCGCACCCGCACCCCCGGCATTCCCCCTGACCCCTGCGCTGGACCTCAGCACCTGCGAGCCCGATGAAAATACTCAGCCACCAAGACCACCAGCCCCCCGCCGAGGGCGACCCGCGCAGCGTGGCCCTGGCCAACGATGCCAATGCCCTGGCGCTGCCGCTCGATGGCGTGGAGCGCGTAGACCTGCATTTCCCCAGCTTTACCGATGGCCGCGCGTTCAGCCAAGCCTATCTGCTGCGCCGCCGCCGGGGCTTTCGGGGCGAGATCCGCGCCACCGGCGAGGTGCTGATCGACCAGTTGCTGCAAATGCGGCGCACCGGCTTTTCGTGCGCCGTGCTGCGCGCCGGGGTGGATGCGGCCGACGCCCGGCGCCAGTTCAGCCTGTTTCCCGGTTTCTACCAGGGCGACGCGCTGAACGGCCAGCCGCAGTTGGCGCGGGGCGCATGATGGCCAGTCGTTCCAGCCTCACCGATCGGGGCCAGCCGCCGGCCAAGGCCACCGCGCTGTATGCCCGCGCCAGCGCCACGTTCGACGCCAAACTGGCCCAAACGCAGGCGCTGTTGCGCCAGGCGGCGGCGCTGGGCGCCGATGCCGTCACGCAGGCGTCCAGCCTGGGCGCCGAGGATGTGGTCATCACCCACCTGATCAACGCGCTGCAACTGGACATTCCGATCTTCGTGCTGGAAACCGGCGCGCTGCACACCGAAACGCTGGCGCTGCTGGAGCGCACCCAGGCCGGTTCGCGCGCGCCGGTCACGCCGTACCGGCCCGAGACCGGGGCGGTGATGCACTTCATCCGCAGCCACGGGCAGGATGCGATGTACCGGAGCATGGCTTTGCGCAAGTCCTGCTGCGGCATCCGCAAGCTGGAGCCGCTGGCGCGTGCGCTGGCCGGCAAAAGCGCCTGGATCACCGGCCTGCGCCGCGAGCAGTCCGGCGCCCGCGCCGACATGCCGCTGATCGACCTGTCCGAGGTGGCTGCCGATGGCGTTGACGGCGCCGACGGTGCCGATAGCGCCGCTGGTACTGCTGGTGCCGCTGGTGCCGGCGGCCATCGCGGCAGCGCCGGCCTGACCAAGTTCAACCCGCTGGCCCATTGGACCTGGGGCGACCTGTGGCATTACATCGCCACCCACGGCGTGGACTACAACCCGCTGCACGACCGGTTCTACCCCAGCATCGGCTGCGCGCCCTGCACCCGGGCCATCAGCCTGGGCGAGGATTTGCGCTCCGGCCGCTGGTGGTGGGAGCAAGAATCGGCCAAGGAATGCGGGCTGCACGCCAAGCCAGACACACCGACGGTCACCCGACAGAAAGCCCTGCCATGAATGCCCGCACCGACACCGCCGCGCTGCTGCCGAGCCAGCGCCATCGACTCAGCGATGCGCACCTCGATGCGCTGGAGGAAGAAACCATCTTCATCCTGCGCGAGGTGGCCGCCGCCTTCGAGCGGCCGGCGCTGCTGTTTTCCGGCGGCAAGGACTCGCTGGTCATGCTGCGCTGCGCCGAAAAAGCCTTCGGCACCAGGGCCGACGGCGGCTGCGGCATCCCTTACCCGCTGCTGATGATCGATACCGGCCACAATTTCCCGGAGGTGACCGATTTCCGCGACCTGCGCGCCCGGGAACTGGGCGCCGAACTGATCGTGCGCAGCGTCGAGGATTCGATGGCCCGTGGCAGCGTGCGCCTGGCCCACCCTGGCGAGTCGCGCAACGTGCACCAGTCGGTCACGCTGCTCGAAGCGATCGAGGAGTTCGGCTTNGACGCCTTGCTCGGCGGCGCCCGCCGCGATGAAGAAAAAGCCCGCGCCAAGGAGCGCATCTTCTCGCACCGCGACAGCTTCGGCCAATGGCAGCCCAAGGCCCAGCGCCCCGAGCTGTGGACGCTGTTCAACACCCGGCTGCAACCGGGCGAGCATTTTCGCGTGTTCCCGATCAGCAACTGGACCGAGCTCGATGTCTGGCAATACATCGCCCGCGAGCGCATCGCGCTGCCCGCGCTGTACTACACGCACCCGCGCCAGGTGGTGCAGCGCAAGGGCCTGTGGGTGCCGGTGACCGCGCTGACCCCGGCGCGCGCCGGCGAGCAGATCGAACTGCGCCAGGTGCGCTTTCGCACCGTGGGCGACATCAGTTGCACCTGCCCGGTGGAAAGCCGGGCCGCCACGGCCGCCGACATCGTGCTCGAAACCCTGGCCGCCGACATGAGCGAACGCGGCGCCACCCGCATGGACGACCAGACCAGCGAGGCGTCGATGGAAAAGCGCAAAAAGGACGGGGATTTCTGATGAGCACTATTGATTTGATATCTGCTGATGGAGATCGGTCGCGCACCAGTGGCCACGATGTGCCGCCCTCGGCGCTGAAGTTCATCACCTGCGGCAGCGTCGACGATGGCAAGAGCACGCTGATCGGCCGCTTGCTGCTGGACAGCCGCGCCGTGCTGCAAGACCATCTGGCCGGCGTGCAGCGTGGCGGCCAGACCGACCTGGCCTTGCTGACCGACGGCCTGTCGGCAGAACGCGAGCAGGGCATCACCATCGACGTGGCCTACCGCTACTTCGCCACCGAGGAGCGCAAGTTCATCATCGGCGACGCGCCCGGCCACGAGCAGTACACGCGCAACATGGTCACCGCCGCCAGCAGTGCCGACGCCGCCGTGGTGCTGGTGGACGCCAGCAAGCTCGACTGGCAAAACCCGCAACTGGCCTTGCTGCCGCAAACCCGCCGCCACGCCTTGCTGGCCCATCTGCTGCGCGTGCACTCGCTGGTCTTTGCCGTGAACAAGCTCGACGCGGTGGCAGACCCGGCCCTGGCCTACCGGCATATCCAGGGCGCGCTGGCCCGCTTCGCCCAGGCCGCAGGCATGGACATGGGCGCTGCGGTGCCGCTGTCGGCCCTCGAGGGCTGGAACGTGGTGGACGCGCATCCGGGTTGGTGCGGCTACGCCGGCCCGACGCTGCTGCAAGTGCTCGAGGCGCTGCCCAACACCCCGGCCGATACCGGTCTGCCGCTGTCCTTGCCGGTGCAGTGGGTCGAGAAGAACCCGGCATCGTCCGACATCTCCCGTGGCCGGCGCATCTTCTGGGGCCGTGTGGCCACGGGCAGCGTGGCGCCGGGCAGCGCGGTGCAGATTTTCCCGAGCGGCCAATCGGCCACGGTGGCCCAGGTGCTGGACCATGCCCGCCGCCCCGGCCCGGCGCTGGCCGGCAGCAGCGCCGGCATCATCCTCGACCGCGAGTTGGATGTCTCGCGCGGTGACTGGATACTGGCGACCCCCATGTCCGTAGCGCCCGCGCCATCCGCGCCTGTATCCGCGCCTGCCACCGCCGCAACCGGCCCGGCCTGCGCACCCGCCTGGCCTCCCCGCCGCGAACTGCGCACCACGGTGGCCTGGCTCGACGACGAGCCACTGGTGGCCGGCCGCGTGTACTGGGCGCTGCATGGCCACCGCTGGGTCAAGGCCAAGGTCCGGGCCGTGCTGCACAAACTCGACATCGACACCCTGGCCGAAGAGCCAGCCACACAGCTAGGCCCGAACGCCATCGGCCATGTCGACCTGCAATTGCAAGAAGCCCTGCCGACCATGCCGTTCCAGCAGGCGCGCGTGCCAGGGTCGCTGATTTTGGTCGACAGCGCCAGCCACAAAACGGCGGGCGCGGTGTTGGTGAACTGATCCGGCGCGGCGCTCGAACCCCGGGCCTGCCCGCGCCGCCGCAGGCACCGCCGCCGGTGCGGGTGTGCGGGTGGTGCGGGCATGTTCCTTCAGCGGCCGTTGCCCGATGTCTCGCGCCGCATCGGATGCGCTGCGGCAGGGTTGCGCTCAACGCGAACGGCGGATGGCAAAGAACGCGCCGGCCAGCACGATGAAGCTGCCGACGATCACCT
>G312J29652_10000300_pt1 | contig 11580 bp, 13 predicted proteins | sample EareggfetidaYelm_FD_29652 | JGI IMG/M metagenome (IMG submission 29652) | reverse complement strand
CGAAGCTTTATGGCCCATATCAGCACGTGGCGCAAGTAGTTGAAACGTGATACGCCGGAGTTCGTCAAACGCTGGAATCGTTTTGCCACACCAACGGGGCGCTCATGGCGTGTCGACGAGACCTATTGGCGGAAGATTCGTGGCAAATGGGTTTATCTACCGGGCGGTGGATCGGTCTGGACAGATGGTGGACTTCATGCTCAGGGCAAAGCGCGATGCGGCCGCAACGTCGCCGTATATCGATCANCGNCCGGCTCAGCGCCAGTAGGGGTTGCGGTGGTGCGGGTAGTCGGGGCGCCCGCTGTCGTAGCCATATTCGATCACCGTGACCGGCGGAGTCAGATGGATGGGCGGCGGCGGGTAGACCGGCGCTACGGACCAGGTCGAGGTCACCACGCCAGGCTGGCTGTAGATGACCGGCGGCGGCGCGGAGTAGGTCTGGCCCGCCGGCTGCACGCTCAGGCTGATCCAGTGGCCCGGGTCGTTTTGCGTGCGCGTGCTGTACTGGCGCCCGGCGTATTCGTAGACCACGTCGTAGCCGACGGTGCGGTTCTCGTAGTAGGTCTCGGTCGTGCAGCGCTGCACGTTCTGGTACTGGGGTTGACCGCCTTCGATCTGGTTGCCGAGTATTGCTCCGCCCAGCACACCGATGGCGGTTGCGGCGGCACGACCGGTGCCTTTGCCAACGGCGTTGCCGGCGGCACCGCCGGCGATTGCGCCCATCACGGCCCCGGCGCCACTGGTGCGGTTGCCGCTGTACACGGTTTCGTTGCCGCACACCTGCCGCGGGGTGCCCACCTGTTGCACGATCGGCGTGGCCGACAGCACGCGGCCTTGTTCCTGTGCGCCGGCGNTGCCGGCGATGATGGCGACGGCGGAAAAGATNAGGGTCTTTTTCATTGGAAAACTCCTTTCGGGTGGGTACTCAACGCACCAGGCGGTTGAAAAGTTGCGGCCCGCAANCGCAGTTCCTGCCTTGGCNNCTGTTCCTGTCATTTCCGNGCCTGGGAGCCGTCAAGCCCGGGACGGCTGATGGCCCCAAGTCTGCCACTGTTCGGGCACATACCCGACGGATATATGCGTGACATGCGTGGGGCCATCTGGCTGCCACTCCACCACCGGGCGCTTGATGACGCTGGGCCGGGCCTGCATCACGGCGCTGGCCGTCGCCGGGTCCTGGACTGTCGCCTGGGTGGCAGAGTCGAGCTTGCGCCAAGTAGTTCCCTGGCGATTGAGCAACTTATCCCAGCCGACGGCGGCCATCCAGGCCGGGAGCCGCCCTGCGGGCAGGCCCTGCTTTTTGAAGTCATGGAACTGGTGCTCCAGCCCCTGCTGTGTGAACCAGTTGCGGGATTTCTTGACGGTGTCGCAATTCGCAATGCCGTAGATGGTGATTCGGGGTCTCGTCATGCCGCGCATCATGCACCTATGTCAGGCTCGGCGACAATCCCCGGCTGTATGCACACCAACATTCATTCCCTGGCGGGCTGGCTTGGGCATTGCGAGCGGCTGCACCCGCGCGCTATCGACATGGGCCTGGAGCGCGTGCGCGAAGTGGCGCGCCGCATGGCGCTGCGCTTTGACTGCCCGGTGATCACGGTGGCCGGCACCAACGGCAAAGGCTCGACCTGCGCGATGCTGGAGGCCGTGGCGCTGCAGGCCGGTTACCGCACCGGCATGTACACATCGCCCCATCTGGTGCATTTCGAGGAGCGTTGCCGCATCGATGGCAGCATCGTCGCTGCCGCCGATCTGCTGGCGCATTTCCAGGCCGTGGAGAACGCCAGAACGCACAACGGCGCTGCGCTGTCGCTCAGCTATTTCGAGTTCACCACGCTGGCCATCCTGCACCTGATGAGCCAGGCGCGGCTCGATGTGGCGATTGTCGAGGTCGGCCTCGGGGGACGGCTGGACGCGACCAACATCATCGATGCCGATTGCGCGATCATCACCAGCATCGACATCGACCACCAGGAATACCTCGGCCCTGATCGCGAGAGCATCGGCCGCGAGAAGGCCGGCATCATGCGCTCCGGCCGCCCGGTGATCGTCAGCGACCCGATGGCGCCCCGCAGCGTGACCGACCATGCGCTGGAGATCGGGGCCGACCTCTGGAGTCCGGGGCGCGATTTCACTTTTTCGGGCGACCAGCAGCAATGGAGCTGGGCCGGGCGCGGTCGGCGCCATGCGGGGCTGGCTTACCCGTCGCTGCGCGGTGCCAACCAGTTGATCAATGCCTCGGGCGTGCTGGCGGCGCTGGCGGCCTTGCGCGAGCGCCTTCCGGTGACGGCGCAGGCGGTGCGCAATGGCCTGGCCACGGTGGCGTTGCCCGGCCGGTTCCAGATCGTGCCCGGGCAGCCGACGCTGGTGCTCGACGTGGCGCACAACCCCCATTCGGTGGCGGCGCTCAGTGCCAACCTCGACGCGATGGGCTTCTTTCCCACGACACATGCGGTTTTCGGTGCGATGGCCGACAAGGACCTGGCCACCATGCTGGCCCGGGCAGGCCCTTTGGTGGAGCGCTGGTATTTCACCGATTTGCCCACTGCGCGCGCTGAAACGGCGGCCGCCTTGCAGAAAAAATGGCAGGCCGTGCAGTCGCTGGCAGGCCAGCGGCGTGCCGTCACGTCGAGCGTGCACGCCGACCCGGTGCAGGCCCTGCGGGCGGCGATGGCGGCCGCAGACCCCGCTGATAGAATCGTGGTCTTTGGCTCGTTTTACACGGTCGGGGGGGTGTTGCTCGATGGCCCTGCCCGTCTGCACGCCAACCATCCGGGCGCATGAAGCGCGCACGAGTCACGAGTCGTTACCCTCCCATGGCATTTTTCAAGTTTCGATGGCCCGGTCAGAGTGCGCCGCAACCGGCCGAAAAGCCGGCCAAGGGCGCGGGCGCCCCGACCGAGAGCATCGAGGTGATGCGCCGCCGTGCGCGGCATCGGCTGATCGGCGCCGCCGTTTTGGTGCTGGCCGGCGTCATCGGCTTTCCGCTGCTGTTCGATACCCAACCACGGCCGATTGCGGTGGATATTCCGATCGAGATTCCGGATCGCAACAAGGTCGCCCCGCTGGTGGTGCCGGCACCGGCTGCGCAGACCCCTTCCACGCAGGTACCGGTTGCGCAGACTCTCCCCGTGCAGACCCCTGCCGTACCCCCGACACCGCCCGATGCCACGGCCAACGGCCCTGCCGATGGCCAAGAGCGGCTGCCAGGCGCCCGTTCGGCGGCGGCGTCAAAGCCTGCGCACACTGCGGCCACAGCGCCTGCTGCCGCTCCCAGGCCAACCCCGAAGCCGGCACGGGCTGACGATGCTGCCCGCGCACTGGCATTGCTCGAAGGCCGCAGCCCCGGGCCGGAGGCTGCGGCACAGGAGCGCTTCATCGTGCAGGTGGGCGCTTTTGCCGATGCCGACAAAGCCCGGGATGTACGCGCCAGGATGGAGCGCGCCGGTCTCAAGACCTACACCCAGGTGGTGGACACCAAAGACGGCAAGCGCACCCGCGTGCGTGTCGGACCTTATGCCAGCCGGGCTGAGGCGGACAAGGCTGCGGCGCGCATCAAGGCGCTGGATCTGTCGGCTTCCATCCTGGCGCTATGACGCCATCTCCGGTCGCCCAAAGCCGTCCACCCCATGGCTGCGCTGGATTGGATTTTTCTCGCGGCACTGCTGCTCTCGATGCTGATCGGCGCATGGCGCGGCCTGGTGTTCGAGCTGCTGTCGGTCCTGGGCTGGATCCTGTCGTTCTTTGTCGCACAGTGGTTCGCTGCCGACATGGCGGCATGGTTGCCGATGGGCGATTCCGCCGCTGCGCTGCGCTATGCGGCAGGCTTTGTCGTGGTGTTCGTGGTGTCGGTATTTTTGTGCGGGTTTCTGGCCCGGTCGGGCAAGAAACTGGTGGATGCGATCGGCCTGCGCCCTGCGGATCGCGCCCTGGGCGCGGCCTTTGGCATATTGCGCGGTGTGGTCTTGCTGCTGGCCGTGGCGGTGGTGGTGCGCCTGACTCCGCTGCACGAAGCGCTGTGGTGGCAAAAGTCGCAGGCAGCACCGGTGCTGGCTGCAATGCTCAAGGGTTTGAAACCGGCGTTGCCGCAAGACTTTGGCAGGTATCTGCCTTCCTGAACGGATGGAATACAAATGTGTGGAATCGTCGGAGTCGTCAGTCCTGCGCCCGTCAACCAACTGATCTATGACGCATTGCTGCTGTTGCAGCACCGCGGCCAGGACGCAGCGGGCATCGTGACCCAGCAGGGCCGCAAGTTCTTCATGCACAAGGCCAAGGGCATGGTGCGCGACGTGTTCCGCACGCGCAACATGCGCGCCTTGCCGGGCAATGCCGGGCTGGGCCAGGTGCGCTACCCCACGGCCGGCAATGCCTGCAGCGAGGAAGAGGCACAGCCGTTTTACGTCAACGCGCCATTCGGCATCGTGCTGGTGCACAACGGCAACCTGACCAACGCCCGCGAGCTACGCACCGAGTTGTTCCTGACCGACCACCGCCATATCAACACCGAAAGCGACTCCGAAGTCCTGCTGAACGTGCTTGCGCACGAACTCGAGCGCGCCACCCGTGGCGTGCCGTTCCAGCCCGAAGACGCCTTCACTGCCGTGCGTGCCGTGCACCGGCGCGTCAAGGGCTCCTACGCCGTGATCGCGCTGATCGCCGGCCATGGACTGCTGGCCTTTCGCGACCCGCATGGCATCCGCCCGCTGGCCATGGGGCGCAGCCAGGACGGCACGGTGATGCTGGGCAGCGAGTCGGTGGCGCTGGAAGGCACGGCGCATGGGTTCGAGCGCAACATAGCGCCCGGCGAAGCCATCTTCGTCACGCTCGACGGCAAGCTGCATGCGCGCCAGTGCGCAGAGAACCCGCAACTGAACCCCTGCATCTTCGAGTTCGTGTACCTGGCGCGCCCTGACTCGGTGCTCGACGGCATCTCCGTCTATCAGGCGCGCCTGAACCTGGGCCAGGCGCTGGCCAAGCGCGTGGTGTCGACGGTGCCGCCCAATGAAATCGATGTGATCATCCCGATTCCCGAGTCCAGCCGCCCCAGCGCCATGCAATTGGCGCAACTGCTGGGCATCCCGTACCGCGAAGGCTTCGTCAAGAACCGCTATGTGGGCCGCACCTTCATCATGCTCGGGCAGGGCGTGCGCAAGAAGTCCGTGCGCCAAAAGCTCAACGTGATCGCCAGCGAGTTCAAGGGCCGCAACGTGCTGCTGGTCGACGACTCCATCGTGCGCGGCACCACCAGCCGCGAGATCGTGCAGATGGCACGCGACGCAGGCGCGCGCAAGGTCTACCTGGCCAGCGCCGCGCCGCCGGTGCGCTACCCCAATGTCTACGGTATCGACATGCCCACCAGCAGCGAACTGGTGGCCCATGGCCGCACGGTCGAAGAAATTCGCCAGGCCATCGGCTGTGACGCGCTCATCTACCAGGATGTGGATGGCATGAAAAAGGCCGTGGGTTCGCTCAACAGCGCCATTGCCGGGTTCGACGCCTCCTGCTTTGACGGCGTGTATGTCACCGGCGACATCACGGCCGAGGGCATCGCCCGCCTGAATGAAGGACGTGTGGACCAGCCAGAGGGCGATGAGGACAACTCGCGCCTGACGCTGCCAAACTCGCAAGAAGCCAGAGACCTCATCGGAAATGACTGACACCACTGCTTCCGGCACGGCCCGCGTGCGCACCCGTTTTGCCCCATCACCGACCGGCTTCATCCATCTGGGGAACATCCGTTCAGCGCTCTACCCCTGGGCGTTTGCCCGCGCCATGGGCGGGGACTTCATCCTGCGCATCGAAGACACGGACCAGCAGCGCTCCAGCCAGGCGGCGCTCGACGTGATCCTGGAAAGCATGCAGTGGCTGGGCATGGAGCCGGACGAAGGCCCCTTCCACCAGATGCAGCGCATGGAACGCTATCGGGCCGTGCTCGCGCAGTTGCAGGCCGCCGGCCATGCATACCCCTGCTACATGAGCGTGGCCGAGCTCGATGCGCTGCGCGAAAAGCAACTGGCCGCCAAAGAAAAGCCACGCTATGACGGCAGTTGGCGTCCCGAACCCGGCAAGACCTTGCCGCCCGTGCCCGCAGGGATGTCACCGGTGCTGCGCTTCAGGAACCCGCAGGGCGGCGTCGTGGCATGGGACGACAAGGTCAAGGGCCGCATCGAGATCCGCAACGACGAACTCGACGACCTGGTGCTTGCGCGCCCCGACGGCACACCCACCTACAACTTCTGCGTAGTGGTCGACGATATCGACATGGCCATCACCCATGTGATCCGTGGTGACGACCATGTGAACAACACGCCGCGCCAAATCAACATCTTCCACGCACTGGGCAAGGAGCCGCCGGTGTATGCCCACCTGCCCACGGTGCTCAACGAGCAGGGCGAGAAACTGAGCAAACGCCACGGCGCAAAACCCGTCACGCAGTACCGTGATGAGGGCTACCTGCCCGATGCGATGATCAATTACCTGGCGCGGCTGGGCTGGAGCCATGGCGATGACGAGATCTTCAGCCGCGCGCAGTTCCTGCAATGGTTCAACCTCGATCACCTCGGCCGCAGCGCCGCCCAGTTCGACGAAGCCAAACTGCGCTGGATCAACGCACAGCACCTCAAGGCCATGGCCGACGATGCGCTGGCGGCGCTCGTCGCCGCGCAATTGCAGCGGCGGGGCGTAGCGCAGCAGGAACTGGCGAACGGCCGGCTGGCACGGATCTGCGCCTTGTTCAAGGACCGCTGCGACACCACCGTGGCGCTGGCGAACTGGGCGCAGGTGTTCTACGCTGACGTCACCCCGGCAGAAACCGAACGCGCCCTGCATGTCACCGAGGCCATCGCGCCTGCGCTCGATGCGCTGGCCGATGCGCTGTCCGGCTGCGAATGGAACAGGCCAGCCATCGCAGCCGCCTTCAAACAGGTGCTGGCCAGCCAGGGCTTGAAGATGCCCCAGTTGGCAATGCCGACCCGGGTTCTGACCGTGGGCACGGCCCACACGCCATCGGTCGATGCCCTGCTCGAACTCATGGGGCGCGAAAAAGTGCTGGCGCGTCTGAGAAACCGCTGAAAGTCTGCTTATAATCTGCGGCTCGGATTGTGGTGGCGGGCACTTGGGGTGATGAGCCATGGGTGTCGGTTGCCATTGGGTGGGGGTATAGCTCAGTTGGGAGAGCGCTTGCATGGCATGCAAGAGGTCATCGGTTCGATCCCGGTTACCTCCACCAGAATCTGTCAATAGTTCGTCGGCGTTTGTCATCGGTTCGTTCCAAGGTTTTGACCCCATCGTCTAGAGGCCTAGGACATCACCCTTTCACGGTGAGTACCGGGGTTCGAATCCCCGTGGGGTCGCCAAGTCGTAGCGCTTGGCTCGTGTCGCAAGATGCGAGCGAAAGGCTGCCTGCCAGGAGTGGTAGTTCAGTTGGTTAGAATACCGGCCTGTCACGCCGGGGGTCGCGGGTTCGAGTCCCGTCCACTCCGCCAGAATCAATCCAAGCCAGCCCCAAAAAGCCCCGGCGCCGTATACGCGCCGGGGCTTTTTCATTGGAGATGCATTGGAGATGTCGTCCATGATTGCCCAAAACACACCATGCCGATACCGCGCAAGCCAAGCGTCGATCATGGTATCTGGCGTGGCATTTGACNGGGCGATACCATGACNTTGACCGTGCGCGCAATGGAGCCGGCAAAGCCGCGTNACAAGGGCTACAAGTTGGCCGACAGTGTGGGGNNGTACCTTTNCGTCNCTCCGGCCGGTGGCAAGGATTGGCGCGCCAACTATCTGCGCGAGGGCAAGCAGGCAACGCGCACCGATGGCCGATGGCCTGATATCAGCCTGGCCGAGGCCCGCAAAACCCACGCCGCAGCGTGCGATGCTGTGATTCCGGCATCTGCTGCCGTGCCTTCCCTTGAAACCCTCGCCAGGGCCTGNCTCAAACTGCCTACCCAGTCCAATGGCAAGCACCAATCCCAGGTGGCGAACCGGCTGGAGCGTTTCGTTTTCCCCAAAATCGGCAAGCGCCCTATCAATGCCATCCATCGCCCTGAACTGGTGGATGTGGTACAGGCTGTGCAGATCGATAGGCGCGTGGAGACGGCCCACCGGGTGGCCNGACGCATCGCGGCNGNAACGGNGGAGTTGGTCAACAGCACCACGCCGCCGGCCAGGTCCTGTGCAACGGTGATGTCGGGCAANGTCGGCCAGTCAAGGCCTTGGCTGCCGAGGAACGCACCGGCGTTGCCNCGCAGGCGACAGGTCGANGTTGGAGACTGGCGAATCCACCACTACTGCCGCACCAAGACCAGTTTCCGCTGCGTGAGCGAGCTGCGGTCACTCGCCCAGCGGCCGGCGCGCGCGAGGCTGACAATCTTGCGCGACAACAGCAACGGGAAATCGGCTGGCACGCTGCGCTCGAAATCCGCACCGAAGTCGCGGTAGTTCCGCTGTGCGCTTTCCAGGATGACGCCGTCCTGCTGCAAAGTGACGTTTTCGTCGCCCAGCCACTCCGCACCATGCCCGCCTTCGCGCTGGCGCATGGGCCATTCCACGCGAGAGTGAAACTCGCCGATGCGCACGAGGTGGATGACGAGGAAGAACGAATTCTTGACCCCGCGCTGGAATACGGTGACCCGATCGGGCAGATCGAATTGCAGGTACGAGGCCCGCGTGTTCTTGGTGGGGTGTTTGCGCGTCGGCCACAGGCGGGTAAAACACCACAAGGCCCTGTTCGGTCAGCCGCACCTCGTACTCGTACTCCTTGAAACCACTCATCCTGTTTAAGAAGTAGGCCCAGTGCGTGCCGACATGGACGAATGGAATGTGGCTGGAGTCCAAGATGTTGTCCAGCATCAGGTCGGCCGAGCAGGCGACCTCCACCGTCCCCTGGCGCCATGCATGTTCTCCAGCGCCGGGGATGGCAGCAGGCGCGGCCACCGTAGGCGGGCCTTCGCGCATCCATACCCAGACGTAGTGCTCCTGTTCGATGCACGGATAGCTGCGCACGCGAAACCCCTCCGGCACCGGCGTGCGGGTGCACAGCGATGGCACATGCACACAGCGGTCGCCCCCGTCGTACTCCCAACCGTGGTAGCGGCAAGCCAGCGAGCCCGCAGCCGTGATGCTGCCCAACGACAACTGCACGCCGCGATGGCAGCACCGGTCTTCCAGGGCATAGGCCCTGCCCTGCGCGTTGCGGAACACCACGATCGGTTCGCCCATCAAGCGAGTGGCGCGTGGCCGATCGCCGAGCTGGCTTGAGGGGGCATGCGATGTACCAGTAGTTGCGCAGTTCGGACATGTTCACTTCTCCATCACGGTCGTTGCGGTGGTGGCTTACACAGCCGCCACCGGGCGTGCCGACAGACGATCGGCTGCGTGCAGGCCGGCCAGGTAGCCGAAGGTCATTCCGGGCCCGAGGGTGATGCCCCCGCCGGGGCAGGCACCCTGGAATACATTGGCCATGTCGTTACCGACGGCATACAAGCCGTCGATGGCGCGTCCATTGCCGTTCAATGCGCGGCCGACGGCATCGGTCTTCAAGCCTGCCAGTGTGCCCATGCTGCCGGCAGTGATCCGGATCACGTAAAACGGCGGCGTCTCCAGCGGCCCCATGCAGTTGTTCGGGCCGGCATGTGCCGGATCCCCGTAGAAGCGATCAAACGCGCTGGCGCCCTTGCCGAATAGAAGGTCGATCCCCTGGCGCGCCTGCTCGTTGAATTCGGCGATGGTCCGCTGCAGCGCGCTCAGGTCCACTCCGATGGCGGCCGCCAGTTCAGCGATGTCCTGGCCCGTCTTCAGGTAGCCGAGCGCAGATGCGGCGCCAGGGACGCCGGCCAGGGGTCGATGAAGTCGCCCAAGCCTACGCGCCGGATGCTGCGGCTGTCACACACCATGTACGCCACCGGCTCTTCACCGGGGCCCGCCGCCCGCACAATGGCCTGCGCGAAATCGTGGTTCGATGCCGCTTCATTGGCGAACCGCCGACCATCGCGGGCCACCGCCAAAAAGCCGGGCTGCTGCCGGTCGTGGAAGTGGCCGGCCAGTTCGGCACCGCGCAACGGCGAGCGCGACACCGGTGCCCAGAAACCGCCGGTCCTGGTGCCCCCCTCGATGGCAACGCCGGCCGAGTGCGCGGCGCTCAGCCCGTCACCGGTGTTGCCCGCTGGGGCAAACTCGATGAAATCGTGGTGCGGACAGTCGCACAACATGCTTTGTTCTGCGGTGATCTTCGTTGGTGCGAAAATCAACCGTCTCTCTATTCACCAATTGTCAAAGGAGCACGCTGATGGTTGCATTCGAGAATTTGGCGGGCGTGGCCATCATCGCCTTAGGCATGGTGCTCACTCCAGGGCCCAATATGGTCTATCTGACATCACGGGCAATTTCGCAGGGCCGCATGGCTGGCATGATTTCCCTAGCAGGTGTCGCGCTTGGTTTCGTCTGCTATCTGCTGGCCTCTGGGTTGGGGTTGGGGTTGGCAGCCCTGTTCAAGGCGGTACCCGTGGCTTATGACATCATCAGAATCGCCGGTGCGTTCTATCTTGGTTACCTAGCCTGGAACATGCTCAAGCCCAAGGGAGTTTCTCCCTTCGAGGCGCGGGAACTGCCTCCCCACTCGCCCCGCCGTCTATTCATGATGGGACTGGTGACGAACCTGCTGAACCCGAAGATAGCGTTGATGTATGCAGCGCTGATTCCCCAGTTCATCGATCCCTCAGCCGGATCGACCTTCCAGCAGTTCACGCAACTGGGGATCATCCAGATTGCCATCGCAGTTACCGTCAATGGCATGATTGTCTTGGCGGCTTCTACGGTCAGCAGCTTCCTCGTCAAGCGTCCTTCCGTTATGCGCATTCAGCGCTGGCTTGCCGGGGCTGTGCTTGGCGTCTTCGCGGTGGACATTCTCTTGCGCAAACCGTTTGCTTGAGCAGAGATGAAGACCCACAAACAATGGTAACTATTCAGGCATACTACTTTGCATTCGATGTCTTGTTCAATTTATATTTCATAAGTGAAGTTAAAATCATGCCAATGGCATATATCAATAGGAGTATTATTACATAGAACTTACGCAACCCAAACCCAGCCAGCACCCAACTCGGACTTTCGTAGTCAGTTCAGACAAAGGCCATGGGCGCGCTGGGTCGGATCAGTTCCTGTTTCATGTAATTCGACAACATCCTTTTCTCGATGCTGTAAATATTCTTCTTCAACAATGATTTGACCTTCAAAGCACCTGGAAAACCGTGAATCTTGATCAGTTTGCCCCGCGCGGCATCTTGTCCATTCCATGTCAGTTCACTCACGACCCAGGGCGTGTTAACAATCAAGCAATCCAGATATGAGTACAAACCGGATTGAGAAACGTGTTGCATCCCGGATGATCGACCAGGTCGTGCAGTGCCACCGAGCCATTGCGCACCAGCGCGCGCGGCAGCATGCCCTTGGGTGCGATGCAGACCATGCGGCTATCGGCCAGCGTCTCCTTATATCTTTCAGATCGTTCAAACTTCAGTGGTCAAGGCGTGGTTGCCAGCCTTGATTGCTGAACTGGTTGACTCACCACCGTGCAGCCTG
>G312J29652_10000299_pt1 | contig 11595 bp, 9 predicted proteins | sample EareggfetidaYelm_FD_29652 | JGI IMG/M metagenome (IMG submission 29652) | reverse complement strand
TCCTCTAAGCCCTCTCGGACAGTCTGTTAAGAAAAGGCTGAAAAAAGATGCGCAATGGTTAGCGGATGTCAAAGAAAATTTCTACCTTTGCGTCAATCTTTGCGAACAAAACTTCAGAGATATTTCTGCGTCCATCCCGCAGCACCTGGGCTTTGATTTGCGTTTGCAGGCTAAATTGCACAGTTTCCTGTTCAATGAAAGGCGAAACAGCAAAGTATTTACAGAGTTCACGAGAAGATTAATATAAATTATAATGGAAACGTATTACAGCATAGTAAAAATAGCGCCTAATCCGTCGGCGGGGGATTCCTTGGCTGTCGGTTTGCTCTTGCGCGACCGCTCAGGTTTCCGCTTTCATTTTTCCGAAAACAGGAAAAAGGCAGCCAAACAGTTGCTTTACGAAAATGGCGAGGCCGTTGATTTCTTATTAAAGCAAATAGAACAAAGGGTAAAAGAGATTAATGAAAATTTGCTGAAACCCAAAGATGGGTTGTTCGACACTCCGTGGCTTATTACTTCGGATTATTTTTCTTACTTGAATAATTACTGCAACGGCATTTTGCAATTCGGCAAACCCGCCATGTTGCTAGAGGATGAAACAAGTCAAGAAAAATTTATGAAGCTGTTTGAAATTTTAGTTGACAAATTGCCGATTGAAGAAAACAGAAGCATTGAAGCAAAGGAGAAAAAATTCATTCGCACCATTGAAAAAAAATTAATTAACAGAGTAAAAGGCAAAGTGCACACGCATGTCAAGATTGACAATAAAACCATCGAGTCAATGTATTATCAATTTGAGATTGATTGCATTGGAGTAAATGGCGCTTTTGTGGGGGCAAAATCGTTGCCTTTTACAAAGGCGCCGCAGACGCTTGACATGCAGATTAGCCATTACACAAACCTCATCACTTTTTTATCTATTTCAAGAAAGAAGGAATTTGCCAAGAATCATTTTTATCTGATTGCCGATGAACCGGCCGTGGCAGATTCGCCTGAACATAAAATCTGGGATAGCATACAAAAGCAAAACTTGTTCAAAGTCATTGGCTCCGAACAATCCGACGCCGTGGCGCAGGTCATTGAAGAAACGCAAGCAAAAAAATTTCTTGTCGATTAACAACCCCATGGGGGCTACTGACCGACAGCCCGTATCATCACGCTTTTAGCAAACCCCCATTTGAAAACGGGGCTGAAGCCCCTGCATAACCCGCAAACTCATAATTCATCGCAGCTTTTCTGTCAATATCACTGCCTCCGTTGCCTCCTTTACGTCGTGAACCCGAAGAATGGATGCGCCTTTGAGAAGGGCTGCCGTGTTTAACACCGAAGTGCCGTTGAGGGCGTCCGCAGGCGTCTGTTGCAACGTTTTCCAAATCATGGACTTGCGCGAAATGCCCGCCATCACAGGACAACCGAAAAGTTGAAAGCGCTCTAAATTTTGCAACAACAAAAAATTCTGTTCTGTTGTTTTGGCGAATCCGAAACCGGGGTCAATCACCGCGTCTGTCACGCCGCGCTCCCGAAGCCAAGAAATTTTTTGGCGAAAAAAATTCATCACTTCTTCCGTTACGTCTTCATAATCGGTCAAAGAACTCATGGTTTGCGGATTTCCTCGGCTGTGCGTGCACACGTAAGGAATTTTATGTTTTGCCGCCGTTTCAATCANGCTTTCATTTCCGCCCGAAACGTCATTTATCATTTCCGCTCCTTCCTCGACGGCGGCTTGCGCCACCTGGCTTCGGAAGGTGTCCACCGACAAATGCGCGTCGGGAAAATTTTTTTTCAACGACTGAATGGCCGGAATCACGCGACTCATCTCTTGCTCTTCGGGCGCTTCCGCGGCGCCCGGACGAGTGGAGCAACCGCCTACGTCTATGAAGGTTGCCCCCTCCTTCAGCATATTTTCGGCCTGCGCCAGCCATCGCTTCTCGCTCATGGCGCGGCTTCCGTCGTAGAAGCTGTCGGGCGTGATGTTGAGAATGCCCATCACCAGCGGGCGATCAATCACCAGTACTATTTTGCCCAGACGCAGTGTTTTATACAATGAAATTGGTTTACTTTGCATATTNAATTATGACCGATCAAACAACCCGCGAATATACNGAGGCAATAGCAATGTGCAAGAAATTATTTGCCCACAAAACGAAGGACTACGGCNCCTCGTGGCGNATTCTTCGTCTGCCCTCCGTTACTGACCAAATTTTTATCAAAGCCCAACGCATCCGCACCATTCAGGAAAAACAAATGCAAAAAGTGAGCGACGGCATTTCCGATGAATTTATCGGCATCATCAACTATTGCATCATCGCCTTGATACAAACCAAACTCGACGACGACCCGAAAGAATGGTCTTATGAAGCCTTGGAACCGCTCTACGACGAAGCGGCAGACCGTGCCAAAGCGTTGCTGCAAAACAAAAACCACGACTACGGCGAGGCTTGGCGCAAAATGCGCGTAAGTTCCATGACCGACATCATTTTGATGAAGCTCCTGCGCGTGAAGCAAATTGAAGACAATCAAGGCGTGACCTTGGCCAGCGAAGGCGTTACGGCCAACTACCAAGACATTATTAACTATTCTGTTTTTTGCTTAATTAAATTGAAAGAAAATCAATTGTAAATTTGTAAAAAAAATATCTCTCAAAAACCACTATTATGAAAAAGTACATTGATTTATTTTGCCGCTATTTTGTAGGCGGACTTCTCATCTTCTCCGGGCTGGTAAAACTGAACGACCCCATAGGCACGCAAATTAAAATGGAAGAATACTTTGAAGTGTTTGCCGCCGATTTTGGCGCCTTCTTCCACCATTTCTTTCCGTGGGCGCTTGAGATTGGCTTCTTTATGATCGTTCTTGAAATTGTTTTAGGCATTGCCATTCTGCTTTTTTGGCGAATGAACCTCACCGCATGGATTGCGCTGCTCATGATGTTATTCTTCACCTTCCTCACTTTCTATTCCGCCTATTTCAACAAGGTGACCGACTGCGGATGTTTCGGCGACTTCGTGAAGCTCACGCCGTGGACTTCATTTTTTAAGGACATTGTATTGGACGTGTTAATTCTTCATCTCTTTTGGTATCGAAAAACATATGCCGCGGCGATGAAAGATTCCGCGGGCACGGCGTTAGTCGCTTGCGCGGCGGCGCTTTGTTTGACGCTGGGCGTCCACGCCATACGACACTTGCCTTACATCGATTTTCGCCCTTATAAAACAGGCAATCACATTCCCGAGCAAATGATACCCCGAGAAATGCCGAAAGTGGAATATCTTTTTGAAAAGGACGGAAAAAAAGTTTCTTCCGCAAAATTTTTGCCGTCCGAAGAAGGCTATAAATATCTCTCCTCGCGCGTCACCAACGAAGCGGCAATGAAGCCCCCCATCACCGACTTTGCCGTAGTCGATCCGCAAGGCGCCGATATTACGGAACAGATGTTTACGGGCACTAAACTTTTTATTATTGTATATGACGTCGGCTTGGCTTCGAAAAGCAATATGGATAAAATCCGCAATCTCATAAAATCGGCGGAAGCCCATAAAAATATTGAACAGATGATTCTCACAGCCTCCTCTGCCGCCGAAGTCGAAGCCTTTCGCCATGAACAACAGCTTCCCGCGCCTTACAATTTTTGCGATAAAACCGTGTTGAAAACAATCCTCCGTTCCAACCCGGGCATTGCTCTTTGGAAAGACGGAACCGTGTTGGCTAATTGGCATGACAACGATACGCCTGCAATAAATGAAGTGTTGGCGTTGGCGGAAAAGCCTTAAAATGCGGCGTCATGAAGTTATTTCTCATCGGATTGCCGGGGTCGGGAAAGTCCACTATCGGAAAAGACTTAGCTTGGAAATTAGACATTCCTTTTTTTGATTTAGACGCCAAAATCGTCGAACAAATCGGGGAAAGCATTTCCGATTATTTTGAAAAAAACGGGGAAGACGCTTTTCGGAAAATCGAGGCGCAGGCGCTTGCCGATTGGTGCGGAAATTCCTGTCAGGGCATCTTGGCGACGGGCGGCGGCACTCCCTGCTTTTTCGACAATATGAAAAAAATGAACGACGTCGGCATTACTATTTTCCTCAATCGCTCGCCGAAAAAAATCGCCAAACTGCTCAGCAAAAAAGGCATTCGCAGAAGACCGCTCTTGAAAGACTTGCGCGGGGAAGAGTTGGAGCAACGCCTCCAAGGCCTTTTGCAACAACGCCTCCCTTTCTATCAACAAGCGCAGTTTGCGGTGAAGGCGAAGGGGGCCGACGAAATTCTGGAGTTATTAAACAAAAAGTTATAGCCCCTCGCTTCTGACAGAAGAATCCTACAGCCTGGAGAACGGAAATGTGGCGCTAATCACCACCGAAACGTTTTGGCTTTTTGAATTCGTGTAGGGCGCGAGTCTTTCATTTACGAGGTAAGTCGACACTCCGACTTTTCCATTGTCGTCAACACACTCTCTGGATAAAGGATAGGGAGAATAGGCAAAGCTATTGACGGAAAGGATAGCCGCGGCGTCAAAAATAACCTTAGGGGTGCGATACCCCACGCCAAGCGAGTAGGAGGAAACGGTTCGGCTTATGTCAAAGGAGGCGTCCTTGAAAGAATCCGGCGCCATGCCATAGCCCGCTCGGAGGCGATAATTACGAAGTCGGTATTCTCCTCCCATTCTATAATTAAATACGCGTTTTAAGCTGCCTCTTAAAAAAGAATTGGCGCCCGAAAAGTCAATTCCGCTATCAGCCGCGTCAAATTGCGCCCCGGCATAATTCACCATCTGAACATCGGCCGTGACAAGACCCGCCTTCTTTACAAAAAATGTAACGCCTGCATTCAGACGCGAGGGCGTTTTGAGCGAATAAGTAGAATTTGCTTGAGCTACATTCGCATTCAAAAACGTCTTGCTTCCGTTTTTATTAAATTCGACATTCATGCCCGCTTCCGCTATTTCATTAATTGAATAAGCAGTGGGCGTGGCATATGACAATCCAACCTGAACCGCATGGATTGGCTTCGCTATTATTCCCAACGTGGCATTGACGCCCACGCCGTTTAGGATTAGGGTCTGATCTACGGTAAAAAAGTCCACCGGGTTTTTGCCCGACTCTAAGGCAAAACTAAAGTTCGATTCAGCGTAAGCGCTCGTATTACTGTAGTTTAAAAGAGCAATTCCTATCCCTGCTCCAATAAATATTTTGTCGTTGAAGTTAGCGCCGTATGCGGCGTTAAGTTGACCTTGATTTCCTTTTTGAATTCTATCCTCTTGTTGCAATTCGTTGCGAGTATCTTTAGGGTTTCGTGGGTCTGTGCCCAACACCGAATAATACTCGGTCTCTCTCTTTCCCGGCGGAGTTGCTTTTGTGGAATCGGTTATCAGGTAATTCATCAGGGCTAACCCCGCCAGCGTATTACTGTTTCGAAGCTTGGCGGGCGTCTTACACCATGCCGTGCCCAACAAGCGATCAATATAGGAGTTGTTCGGATTAGTCCCTTGGTATTGCATTTCTTGACTAAAACTATTCACCCTATTATAGGAGATGCTGAATGTCCCGCCAATGAAACCCTCGTTATTTCGTTCGTGAGAGCAAAACACGGCTCCCAGGGCCGGCAGGTTAAAATTGGCCCTCCCCGATGAAGAGGAGTTGCCGAAATACTTGCTGTCTATTGTCGTATGCTGAATGCCGATGCTTGCTATTATTTCGGAACGATTATACATTCCCAGTCCCGCGGGATTTGAGTAAGCCGAGCTAATGTCTCCGCCGAGCGCCGTTTGTGCGCCGCCCATTCCTTGGATTCGGGCGCTTCCGCCAGGGGATGTTCGGCTGAATAAAAGGGCTCTTTCAGCATCATCCGTTTGCGCGTGACTGAAATTGACAGAAAAAAACACTGCTATGGAAAACCATAGAAATTTTAAACGCATATTGTAGTTTGTGCTTTTGCGGTTTGACAACTATCTCCCTCCGCGCCCGGCGCTGCCTCCTCCGCCTCCAAGACCGCCTCCTCCGCCAAAACCGCCGCTAGAACGCCCCCAACCCGATTGCGGCGACGGTTGACTCCAATTATTGTTTTGATCTCCGTTGTATTCTCTTTGGCGAGGCGGAACATTATCTGTTGTATTGGTTGCCCTGTTGCTGCTTGCCCTGTCGCTATTTGTATTTACTACGCGTTGGCGGGTAACTCCTGTCGGCGGATTGTCATAATCAAATTTGGGCTTCCTGTCTTGCGAAGACTGCGAATAATAGCGATTGTAGTAAGCGCTTGGATTGGAGTAGTAAGGACTATAGTAGAGAGAGTTGCCGTAGGGGCTTCCGTAATACGAATTGTAGGCATATGGGCTATAATACCCCATTCCATAAGGGCTGTAGTAGCTGTTCCAGGGACTCATCCCTACGCCCATTCCGAAACTGCTGTACGAACTAAAGCCGTTGTTATAATAAGGAGAACCGAAGTNGTTGCCGCAAGAGTTGTAATTGTTATAATTGTAGGCATTGCTGTTCCGACTGTTATTCTGATTATTTTGGTTTACGCCTTTAGGAGTATAGTCNGGGGTGAAATAGGCGTCTTGCTTGCCTTTCGCATTGGCTTGAGGATTTTGGCCTCGTCCCGAATAGCTGTCTGTGGGATTGAGTTCATCGTCGGNGTCTTTCAGGTCGCTTCCGTAGAATTTGGGAGACGGCTTCAACGCGGCCAGCGCTTTTCTGTCGGCGGCATTAAAATACATATCATCGTCCTCCAACTGTTGCGCCAAGGCAATCATCGGAATTAAACCTGCAAGAAGAGCAATCAATTTCGTTTTCATGGTCGTGTTATTTAAAATTGTTCCTTATAATTACGAAAGGTAAGCAAAAACGGACGTTATTCCAAATCTTAAGAACGAATATTTTTTCCGTCCTGCGGGAAGTACCTCGGAGCTAATGGCTAATGACAAAACCCACAAACCCACATTCATCCCCCGCGGCGTCGCAGGGAACGTCCGGCCTCCGCGAAGAGGCATTAACCACTAACCATTAGCCATTAGCTATTAGTTCTTTTGTGATTTTCCGCACCAGCTCTTTTGCCGTTTTTAATTCATTCTTTTGCTGAAGGATGAAAGCGTTCTCGCGCAACGCCCCGACTACGGCCTCCATCTCCTCTTCTGTTTCGTATGCCATGCGGCGAAAAGGATTGGCGTAGTCCTTCGCTCTCGATTCGTAAATTCCTTTTGCCATCCATTCCTTGACGGCGATATATTGTTTTAAAAATAATTTCAAACTCTTCGGCGTAAGTCTTTTGGTTCCCGATTGTTCGCAGAGAGCCGCCATCGCATGTTTTAACTTTTGCCTGCCGTAGTCTTTTCCCTGTTGTTGATAAAAGCGATGCACGGCATCCCAACTTTTTATTTTTCCCGTCACAATTTTTTCTTTCAAATTCTTCAACGCGGCTTCTTCCATCAACTGACCGCCTACATTCGCCCATGCCGTTCTTTTTTGATTTTGGGGAACCAAACTCATCCACTCGTCGAAACTCTTTGGGCGGCTTTCTTTAAAAACTCCCAACAAGTTTTCCATGGCATAGAAAACAATCAATTCCCGAAACAGGCGATAGCTTCGAGGCGCTTTTGTCAACACAATTTTTCGTTTGCTGTGCTCAAATCCTTCGGCTTCTATTTCAAGCTCTTTCATTTCATCGTTTGCCGCAAGCGCGGCCCGTCCTGCTTCCCTGCACCTCTCCGCCGTGAATTTTGCGACGCCTTTTTGTCGGAGCAATGCCTTGCCTGTCCACAGCTCAAGAAGAGGCAGCGAATCAAGAATTTCGTTTACGGTATCGGGCGCTAAAAAATCATATTCGATATATTGTGTTTTTTCAATTCGTTTATCTCGGTCAAGATACTTCCATGCGTTTCGCGCCAAGGCATACATATTATGCATAAACCAATAGCCGGGCATTATAACGAGTCGGTTATTGGCGGCGTCGTTGCTGATGAGCGAAAACGGAATGGGGATATTAAGTTCATAAGGATAATCGCCTTTGGCAAGCAAGGCATAACTCGCCAGCTTTGAATTGTGTTTGACGCTTACGCAAAGAGAAGGCCAAAAGCCGCGGCCGGCAATAAATTCTCCGTCGGCGCTGCGGCTGTTGTGATTGCTGCCCAGCGTAGCCCCGGCGGCCACATTGCTCTGCCCCATCAAAGTCGCCGCGCATAAGAAAGAGTTATTGTGATGCTGCTCGTGCCCCGGAAAGATGAGCGAATTGAGCACCTCGCAACACGAAATCGTGGCATTGTTTCCAAGATAGGAATTGATGAGCCGCGCCCCGTATTTCAACTGCGAATGAGAAGCCATGCAGAAACGAACCGCCTTCACTCCGTAAAATATTCGGCATCCCTCGCTCACAATGCCGTTCACCAGCTCGCAACCCTCGCCCACTTGCGACCCCGCATCGGCTGTGGAATGAATGGTAAGATTTTTTAATTTAGTCGCGCCTTTCAAATACGCATCCGAGCCAATTCGGACGTCTTTGATGATAGCGCAATTTTTAATCACGGTGCGGTCGCCCACTGTTCCGTAACAGCCTCTCCGCGGGTCGAACTTCATGTCGGTAAACTGCTTGAGTTTTTCTTGGAATTTTTGATTGTCTCTGTGACGGCTCCACAGCCAGGCGTCCCCCGGCAACATGCCGTTAAAAGGGATAATTTTTCGTCCCGCGTTTTCGTTGCAAACCTCCAGCCAAACGCGAATGTTTTCCTCTTCTCCCTGTTTCAAAATCCCGTTCCCGAACTTGGCAAAATGAGTCGTGCACATTTCGTGGACGTTGGTAATGATGACTTCGTTTTGGATAATATAATGCGAGAGGTAATGCACATTGTCGATGACTACATTATCCCCCAAATCGCAACTGATGATCACGCTGTTGTAAAGTCCGACCGGTTGCCTCACCGAATGAAAGTCAAGACAGATCGGTTCCAGTTTTCCAATTCTTACCAATCCGAAAAATTTGCAGTTTTTGACCAACTCCGGGTTGAAAGCATCCGACGCCAACACATTGTCCCAATTATCGGACGTATTCCTGTTTCTTATTAAGATTTCAATTTCAAGCGCCGTGGTGCGGCGGTATTTAATCCCGCTTCGGTTTTGCTCATTGCGCAAATAGTATTCGTCTTTTCCTTTCGGAAGAAATTCTTTGGGAATAAAATTATACCCGACTTCTGATATTGGTTGTTTAAAAATAGGGTTCATGCGTTTTGCAAATTAATAGATGAGTAAAGTCGGTTGTCGTGCCGCCTGCTATTCCACCGTCACGCTCTTGGCAAGGTTTCGCGGCTTGTCGGCATCGAGACCTTTTGCCGCGCTTATATAATAGGCGAGAAGTTGCAAAGGAACGACGGCTAACATCGGCGCCGTTATTTCATCGGCTTCGGGCACGGTTATTACATCGTTGGCCAGCTCGGCAATCGCGTCGTCGTTTGCCGAAACAACGGCTATCACTTGTCCTTTTCTTGCCTTTACTTCTTGAATGTTGTTCAAAATTTTATCGTAATGAGAATTTTTGGTCGCGACAAAAACAACGGGGAGGTTTTCGTCCACCAAGGCAATCGGCCCGTGCTTCATTTCGGCCGCCGGGTAGCCTTCGGCGTGGATGTAAGTAATTTCTTTCAGCTTCAGCGCCCCTTCAAGCGCCACGGGAAAATTACAGCCTCTTCCCAAATACAAAAAATCTCGGGCGTCTTTATATTTCAGGGCAATCGCTTTTATTTTTTCGGATTGGTTAAGCAAGCATTTTATTCTGTTCGGCGTTTGATGCAGTTCGTGCAGCAGATGCATATAGCGCTCGCGGTTTATAGTGCCTTTTTCTTTGGCAATTTTTAAAGCGACCATTGTCAATACGGCTAATTGCGCGGTGAAGGCTTTCGTGCTGGCCACTCCTATTTCGGGGCCTGCGTGGGTGTAGACTCCCGCGTGCGACAACCGCGCAATGGAACTCCCCACCACGTTCACCGCTCCAAAGATAAACGCGCCTTGTTCTTTGGCTTTATCGAGGGCTACTAGGGTATCCGCCGTTTCTCCGCTTTGAGAAATGGCAATAATCACGTCGCCTTTGCGAATGACCGGGTTTCTGTACCGAAATTCAGAAGCATACTCCACTTCAACGGGAATCCGACAAAGTTCTTCAAAAATATATTCCGCCGCCAAGCCCGCGTGCCAACTGGTGCCGCAAGCAATCATGACTATGCGCGGCGCGTTTTTTAATTGTTCCAAATGCTTTTCTGCGCCTGCCATGGTGAGGGTGCCGGCAATCGGGTCGAGGCGTCCGCGCAAGCAATCGAAAATAGCGTGCGGCTGTTCATTTATTTCTTTAATCATAAAATGCGGATAGCCGCCCTTTTCAATCGTCGCCAATTCCATATCGAGTTTTTGAACAAAGGGCGTTATCTTTTCATTGCCGAGATTTTTCAACGTAAGTTCTCCCGCCTGAATAAGGGCTAATTCAAAATCGTTCACATACACCGCCTCTTTTGTATATTCGATAATCGGCGACGGGTCGCTCGCCAAAAAATGTTCGCCTTCGCCGACGCCTATAACCAAAGGACTGCCCTTCCGCGCGGCAATCAGGGTATCGGGATTGTCGGCGTCCAGCAACACAATCACGTAAGCGCCCGCCACGCGCTTCAAGGCAATGCGCAGACTTTCTTCTAATGAACAGCGGTTGCGGGTTTGAATGTCTTCGATAAAATACAGCAACGCTTCCGTATCGGTATCGCTTTGAAAACGGAAACCGTGTCGGACAAGCTCTTCTTTTATGGCGGCATAGTTTTCGATTATGCCGTTGTGAATCATTGCCAGTTTCCCGTTTTGCGAGACGTGCGGATGAGCGTTTCTATCGGAGGGTTCGCCGTGAGTAGCCCACCGCGTATGCCCGAGGCCCGCATGACCTTGAAGATTTTTGCCGCGAACTTCTTCTTCCAGTTGCTCGGTCTTTCCTTTCTTCTTATATACAGAGAGACCGCCGTCCCCCAACAAGGCAACGCCCGCGCTGTCATAGCCGCGATACTCCAACCTCTTGAGACCTTTTAGTATTATCGGATAGGCTTCCCTCTTGCCAATGTAGGCTACAATTCCGCACATAAATAATTGATTAACGGGTTTTACAAAACGTAAAAATAAGAAAACAAATGGTCAATGCTCAATAGCGCGTCTTCCCGCCCTGCCTCGCTCAAGTTCGAATCAAAGCAACGAAAAGCCTAAACCATTTCTCGGGGGTTGCAGAATTGCCTCAAACGCCTTGCGCAGGATTTTCTTTTAGTCCTTCGGGTAAAGTTGCAAAATCGGCTCTTAGCAAATGATATTTTTTACACAGCCTTTTTAGTTCCTTTTTGAAGGAAGGAATAACGAGTACTTCATAGCTCATCCAATAATTCTTTTGTCGGGTATGCCTTTTAGTTTTCCTTGCCAAATTTAAGGGGAGTTCTTTCACGGCGGTTTTTATGCTTTTTATCAAGGCTGCTTTTTCATCATGAATCGCTTTCGTTTTCACATACGGCAAGCCTTTCAACACTTTCAAAAGCGCTGCCGCTTTATTGTCTTTAATCTCCGATAGAACTTTACCTAAACCCCAAAAGTTTCGGGTTAA
>G312J29652_10000297_pt1 | contig 11635 bp, 17 predicted proteins | sample EareggfetidaYelm_FD_29652 | JGI IMG/M metagenome (IMG submission 29652) | reverse complement strand
AAATGCCATATCTGCAGGGGCAACTGAAAAACAAACGGGACATTCGGCAAGCAACACAAGGCGTTACCCCACATTCGCAAAAATCGCAGACTGAAGTTTTTATGAAAATTCCTCCCATCCTCAAATCCGATAAATTCTGCTTCGCTTTTCCCTTGTGCTCTTCGCATAACTCATTGTGTNNTTTGNGGTTAGTATCTGTTGTTTTTCTTTTTGCCGCAAAGAGCGTAATTGCGAAATCGGTGATTTTGTAATTCAAAGGCGATGCAAAATCAACTCTGGGTTTCTTGCTTAGAGTATCCTTGCTTAAAAGGAAAACCGCATTATGCAACCCTGCGAACGTGTTGTTTTATGCTCTTCAGGGCTTTTTGTTTATGTTTTAATTCGTCTTCAATATCGAAGTCGCCTTGAAGGCCTAACCAAAATTTAGCAGAATTGCCAAAAAATTTGGAAAGCCGCAAAGCCGTGTCTGCCGTGATGCGTCTGTTGCCTTTAATAATTTGAGAAATACGGGTTTGAGGAACAGAAATTTCTTTGGAAAGCTCGTGCGCCGTTATTTCAAGCGGAATTAAAAATTCTTCCGACAAGACTTCGCCCGGATGAGTGTTTTTTAATTTTTTCATTGTCTTTGATTTTAATGACAGTCTGTTAATTCAATATTAAAAGCGCGGCTGTTTTTTATCGCTTACGACTTACAACTTATACGTCTTACGGTTTATGCCTTAACGCCTGATGCCTTTCTTTATCGCGAATGGTTTTCTTTTGCAAATTTTTTTCAAAGGCTTCGCTGAGGTCAACTCCGGTTTGGTTGGCGAGGCATATCAATACAAACAGCACGTCGGCCAATTCATCGGCGAGCAATCGGCCTTTATCGCTTTCTTTTTCCGATTGGTCGCCGTAGCGTCGGGACATCAGCCGCGCCACTTCTCCCACTTCTTCGGTTAAGATAGCCATGTTGGTAAGTTCGGAGAAATAGCGGACGCCAAATTTTTTTATCCAGGCATCTACTTGCTCTTGCGCGTCGGCGAGGGTGAGCGCTTTATTTTTCATTTTCAAGAAGTTCAAATTCAATATCGAGCAGTTCATATTTTTTCCAACCGATAAAATCAAAATGCCACCATTCGGAAGAATTGACTTTAAACCCGTGTTTCTCCATCACCGAAATAATCAAGGCGCGGTGTGCGCGTGCTTCTGCGTCTTTTACGGGCGTCCGCGGCCATGCTTCTTTTTGAAAGGCGTCGTATTCGGTGGGCATCTTCAGTATTTTTTTTGTTTTCAAATCAATCAATCCCATGTCGATGGCGCAGCCGCGATTGTGCCGCGAGCCTTTGGCGGGGTCGGCCACATATTGAACATCGGGATAGATTTCAAACATTTTTTTAGTGACGCTATAAGGACGGTAGGCATCATAGACCACAATGCCCGCCCCCCGTTTTTTGAACTCTTGTTGCGCCTTCGCCAAGGCTTCAACTGCCGGCTTTCGCGCAAAAGCGCAGGCTTTGTTGTATAGTTTTTGTTTAGTGAAATTATTGGTCGTGGCGTAGCGAATATCAAGCACAATATCAGGGATTGCTTTTTTGACGTCCGTTAATTCTTTGTTTGGATTGTCGGCGACGTCGGCTTTGTATTTGAGCCAGTCCGACACCGCCGGTTGAGCCGCGAGCGCCTTTGCCGAAAGCAACAGCAAAAAAATCAGGTTTGTCATAGATTAAATAATTGCAAAACTATACATTTGCGGCAAATATAATGAATGAAAGTAAAATGAAAATAATTCACTCTTTGCGATTTAAGCAAATTGCCGCGGCGGGATTTTATCTGCTGATTCTTTTGGGTTCTTCGGTGCCCGGCCAAAACATTCCCAAGATTTTTAAATTTACGCCCGATAAATTAATTCACGTATTGGAATACACTGTATTGGGCTGGTTGCTCATTCGCTGGTTGCGGCATCAATTTCCTCATCCTGCCATGGTTTACGGCGCAATGGCGGCGGGAGTATGTTGCGCCGTGCTGGACGAGNCTTACCAAAAGCTCATCCCCAACCGTTCTTCCGATGTTTGGGATGCAAGCATAGACGCCGTGGGGGTGGCTTTGGGAATACTTATTTTCACCCTCTTTAACAGAAAAATGAACCTGTGAATTTTTTACTTAAACAGAAAGGGAATACTCACGCGCACATTGTCCCACAAAAACCGAATAGCGCCTTTTTCATTGGATTGCTCAATAAGAATGGTAAAGGGTTCATAAATTACATCGCTTGTTTCCGTCGGCGCTTCAACTCGCAAAACGTCTTTGGTTATGTCATAATTGAAGGCGCCCCATTGCCCTAAGTTGCTGTTTAAAACAATCGTCCATGAAGCGGGATGAGGCACCACAAACAAGGAATACGTTCCCGCTTTTAGCACGTGTCCNGCAAGGGTTATTTCGCCGATGAGCGTGATCTCTGTGGCGTCGTTGGCGCCGGCGCGCCACACTTTTTCATAAGGCGCTAATCCGCCAAAAACAGTTCGTCCTCTTTTATGAGGTTGGCTGTAAATAATGCGGAGGTAGCTTGTTTTGTAAACAGCCTTGCACATATTGAGCGGGCTGGGTCTGGGCTTGACGGCCTCTTGGGCATAACTGAAATCTGTCAAAAAAATGAAGAATAAAAAAATGGCAACGCGCATAAGTTTGATTTTTCGCTCAAAAGTACGTCTTTTGAAACAAAATGGAGCATATAGCATTCGACGATATATATATGGAGTTGGCCGTCAACCTTGCCAGGCGTTCGCATTGCGTGAAGCAACAAGTGGGGGCGGTGCTCACAAAAGACACCCGAATAATTTCCATCGGTTATAACGGTCCGCCGTCGGGAACGCACAACTGCGACGAGGTGTGGCCTGAAACGGGATGTCCGCGCGACTCGAAAGGCGGTTGCTCATTGGCCATTCATGCGGAGCAAAATGCCATTCTCTACGCCGTAAAAAATAATGCGTCGGTGGCGAAGGGCACGTTGTATTGTACGCTTTCCCCGTGCCTGGCTTGTGCGCGAATTATTTTCAGCATGGGGATTTCAAAAGTAATTTATCTGAATTCCTATGCGCAATATAANGGCCTTGCCGCCGACGAAGGGGTAGATTTTCTAATTTCTTTTGGGGTAGAGTGCGTACGCTACTCAGGTTCCGTCAACAATGNANNGACTCGCTTATTGCAATAAACTCTCAAGCTCCTTCTCTAAGTCGCCGACGTATTTTGCCGTGACGCCCTTTGTTTTTTTCGACAACTCTTCTTTGAAGAGGTCTCTTGCCCGCAACACGTGATGGAAGAGTCCCGCGGGTTGCCCGTCGTAGCGAAAACTGCCGAGACACCATTCCAATTCAGATTGAAGTTGCGGATCCAATTCCAACGACTTTAGTTTTTGAAGCACTGAAACCGACAAGGTTTCAATATCCGAGTTTGTTGAGGAAGCCTTTGCCTTGGCGGGGGCTTTTCCGTTTGTTTGTGATTTAGCCATAACTAGTACAGTTTGTAATTTGTTTGTAATTTGTTTGCAAAGTAAGGGTTTCCGTTGAAATAGTAAAGGATATTTCCGCATTGTTTGAAAATTTAACAGAATAGCGGCGCGGAATTATTTTTGGTTCGGTGGATGGCAACAATATTTTGGGATGTCCGCAAAAAAAAGAAGCAATCCTGGATTGCTTCCTTTGTTAAAAATAAGGGTTCCCTTATTTCTTTTTCTTGCCAGCCTTTTTTGCTTTCTTAGCGGCTTTTTTTGCTTTTTTTGCCATAGCGTTTAAAATTTAAGTTAACACTATACCAAAGGTATAACAAAGTAGTGAATACGCAAAATATTTTTAAAATATTTTCTGAAATTTATTGCATTATCAAAAATTTTTACTTCATGGCGTCATTCATTTTTTTTTATTAAGGGACATTCGACGTCCGTCATAAAATATTTACTTCAGGCGTCAGCTCAATGTTGAATTTCATTTTAACATCGTGTTGAATTTGTTTTGCCAGGTCTAAAATTTCTTCTCCTTTTCCGTTTTCATAACTCACCAATACCAAGGCCGACTGCGGATGTACGCCCGCATTTCCGACTCGCTTTCCTTTCCATCCGCATTGTTCGATAAGCCATCCCGCAGATATTTTAGCGCTTTGATTATTAACAGGATACGATGTCACGGCGGGGTTCTCTGTTTTTATTTCTTCCAACTGTTTCAGACTCACGGTCGGGTTCTTAAAGAAGCTTCCCGCATTTCCGGAGAGGCTTGGATCAGGCAACTTGCTTTTGCGGATAGCTATCACCGCGGAACTAATATCTTGAATGGACGGAGAGATAATTTTTCTTTCTTCCAGTTGCTGTCGGATGGCGCCGTAGTCGGTATGCAACATATGATTTTCTTTGGTGAGAGACAAAGTAACGCTTGAAATAAAAAATTTTTTTCCTTTTGATTCTTTGAATATGCTTTCTCTGTATCCGAACATGCACTGCGCATTGTTGAAGGCAAATTTTTGCGAGGCGGTGATTTCAATGCCGCTCACTTCTTCGGCGGCGTGACTCAACTCTACTCCATAAGCGCCGATGTTTTGTACCGGCGCCGCTCCCGCGGTGCCGGGTATGAGCGATAAATTTTCTATTCCGCCCCAATTTTTATTTACGCAATGCCTCACCGCGTCGTGCCAGCCTTCGCCCGCCCCGATTTTTACCGAAACATGAGTCTTGGTTTCTTTCACCATCTCTATTCCTTTTAACTCGACTTTAATTATAAGTCCGTCATAGTCGGAAGCGAAGAGGACATTGCTGCCTCCGCCCAGTATGAAATGCTTTTGTTCTTGAAAGAGCGGAAGCTGCATGAGGCGGAGCAGGTCGTCCTCGCTGCGAACGACAACGAAGCGACGTGCTTTGGCTGAAAATCCGAAAGTATTGTAAGGTTTTAAGTCAACGTTTTCCTGAATTTGGATCATAAAAGGGCGGGTTTGGTAAACAAAAAATGTTTGATTTCCGGGGTTGAAAAATTAAGTCATATAAAATTGTTTGCCGGGCAATGCTTTCACCAACTTTTTAAACTCCAGGGAGAGGAGCAAGGCGGCCATTTCGCCCGGAGAAAAGGCCGACTTGAGAATAAGTTCGTCAATCGTCATGGGTTCTTTCTTTTGGCGAAAGAGTTCAAGCAACTTCATTTCATTGGCGCTTAAATCTTTCAGCGCGACGGCGGCGGCGGTTTTTTTATTTTCCAAATCCCAATTCATCATCTCGGCCATATTCTTCACGGATGTAAAAATTGCCGCTTTATTATTTTTAATCAATTCATTGCAACCTGTAGAATAGCGACGCCCAATATCTCCGGGGACGGCAAAGACGTCTTTGTTGTATGAGTTGGAAATATCGGCCGTGATGAGAGCGCCCCCGCGAGATGCCGCTTCCACCACAATGAGGACGTCGCTCAAGCCCGCAATGATGCGATTTCGCGCAGGGAAATTATAGGGGTCGGGTTTTACGCCATAATAATTTTCGGTAAGCAATCCTCCGTGCGAAGTCATTTCCTTGGCTGTTTCGCGGTGCGAGCCCGGGTAAATAATATCCATGCCGCTGGCCATTACGCCTATCGTGTGCAACCCGTTGACAAGCGATTGCCGATGCGCATGAATGTCGATGCCATAAGCCAACCCGCTGATGATCGTGGCTTGGTATGGAGTTAAATCTTCCACTATTTCTTCTGCCACGCTTTGTCCGTAGGGAGTGGCGTGGCGTGTGCCCACAATTCCCACGGTGCGGGGCATGTCGAGGGAAATATTTCCTTTATAATAGAGCAATGCGGGAGCGTCCACAATGGATTTCAGGCGCGCGGGATAGTTCGCGTCGGTAAAAAACAAAATTTCGGCATGGTCTTTTTTTGCTTTTTCAAATTCTTGGGCGGCCTTTTCAAGGTATCCTCCGGCCGCAATCGACTTGGAAACCGAAGGCCCGACGCCGGGAATTTTCTCCAGCTTTCCTTTCGGCTTTTTGAAAACGCCCGACGCCGAACCGCAATAGGCTATCAATTGTTTCATCAGCACATCGCCCACTCCGGGAATGAGGTGCATGGCCATCAGACTAAGTTTTTCCGGGTCCATTTCAAAAATAGAAACTCAAGATTACGCAAAGTTTCGCAGGCGCGAAAATCAAGAGAGGCGAAAAAGATAAGCCGACGTCGGGAGTCGGGAAGCGAAGCAAAAGATTAATTGGGAAAAAGGGCATTGTCTTATCTTTCTTTTTAGCCCAAAAGCTCTTTGAGTTCCGTCAAAAATCCGCGCACTTTTTTGAGAGAATCTATCATTTCCATTTTCGAGCGAAGGACTTGTTCGTTGCTTCGCAGTATTTCTTTGACGCCCTGCAGGGTAAACCCCTTTTCTTTCGCCAAATGGTAAATGAGGCGCAGACTGTCAATGTCTTCTTGGGTGAATTGCCGATTGCCGTTGCGATTTTTTTTGGGGCGGATGATGTCAAATTCCGATTCCCAAAAGCGGATGAGGGAGGGGGCCACATTGAGTTTTTGCGCCACTTCTCCGATGGAGAAATAAAGTTTCTCAATTTCTTTTTCCTTATAGGCCATTATAAATATGCTTTAATCGGTTTTTCATTGGGGCGTCGGCGTTTCATTCGCTATGCAAAGAAGCATCAAATCGTTCAAAACTGCCAATTCTTTTTCATATTTATTTAATAAACAAAATCCGCGCATCTAATTTTTGGAATTTCTTATCCATCCGTCTTCGTCAATTTCAATGCGACATTCGGGGAAATCGGTTTTCGTGAGTTGTCGGATTTGAGTCAGCGCGCCTTTATTAATAGTGTCCCGCTGAATGGGCTTGCGCTGAAATTGTCGCGCCGAAAACACTTGTCCTTTCAAGAATTTCCCCGTTTTGTCCGCATAGACTTTGACCATGGGGGCAATTCCATTGACGCCGCTCACATTAATTTTCCCGTAGGTACAAAAATTTCCAAGGCTGTAAGCGATGAAACGGTCGCGATAGACCTCCACGGCGCGTACCACATGAGGGCCGTGGCCAAACACCACATCGGCGCCGCAGTCGATAAGTTGGTGCGCAAACTGATAAACGTCTCCGCGGTTTTCTCCCAAAAAAATCTCCTGCTTGCGCGGCACGTGCGTCCGCGAAGGGCCTTCCGCGCCGCCGTGAAACGACACAATGACAATATCGCACAACGAGTCAAGATGCCGAATGATTTTAGAGGCTTCCGCCAAGTTGTTTATAGACTGACAATTAGAATTTGGCGCAAAAGCGGCAAAACCATACGTGATATTATTTTTTTTCAGAATAGCATATGGCTTGTCTGCCTGGCCGGCGTACTCTATCCCCGCCGATTTCAACGTTTCCGCAGAAGACCTTCTGCCTGTATCGCCAAAATCGCCGGCGTGGTTATTGGCCAAACTCATTATATCGAAACCGGCACGGGTTAAATTTTTCACAAATCGCGTCGGCGTGCGGAAAGTATAGCAGATGGCGGGGTCGTTGCATTTTTTGGGTTCGCCTCCTTGGTCGAGCAATACGCCTTCAAGGTTTCCGAAGGTAATGTCCGCCGCCTGAAGCACGTCGCTTACTTGGCTCATCAACTCGCTTCCGTCGTCGGGCGGCAAGTCGTCGTCGGGATAATTGCTTCCCATCATTATGTCGCCTACGCCAATAAGCGTAATTTCTTGGGCATTAGAAAGCATTGAAAAGAAAAGCAAAACGAAAACGAGAGCAGCATGCATATTATGGTTGGATGATTATGAACAAATGTGTTTGTAATTTATGGCATTGGCTTTTATGTTAAATATTTTTTCAATATTGCTTTGCTTATATCCCCTGCTTTTACGCTTGCCATTTTTATTCTTGCCAATATTCAGCAAATATAATGGTTAATGGCTAATATTAATGGTTAATGGGATGCCCGCGGCATAGACGTTGCCTGAGTCGCATGTGTTCCATGATGCGGCGCTGTCATGCGATTGGCGGCCGTCTGGCGCTCCTTTGTCAGGCGGTAAAGGCAGTGTCGTTGCAACTTGATCTGTGCGGTAAAGGAATACGCCGCGTTCAGGGCTAGCTGTTCAAGCGCACCGCCATCGGGTTTACATTCAGCCGAGCATAAGCAGGGTAATCTTCATCCCGTGGCTGCAGGAGACGTAATCGTTCCATTTCCAACATCCTGTATTAAAAGAATAATCTAAAGAATAATATTATCAATCAGCCTCACCTCCCCTATCACGCCTGCAATGAGCAAGACTGAAGGCGAAGAGTAAACCTCCAGCGTATTCAACTCCCAATCGGCAAGTTCGATATATTCCAAGACTGCATTTTTGGAAATAAATTTCTCCTTCACTTCTTCTTTTATGGTCGCCATTTTCTGGCCCTGCTTCAGTTGGGCTTCGGCATGGCGCAACGATTGGTAAAGAATGAGCGCATCGGTTCGTTGCTCGCTATTGAGCCTCACGTTTCGCGAAGACATGGCCAAGCCGTCGGCCTCCCGCACGGTGGGAATACATTCCAGTTTGACGGGAAACGAGAAGTCCTTCACCAATTGAGAAATGACGGCGAATTGCTGAAAATCCTTTTGCCCAAAAAAGGCGGTATTCGGCTGAATAATATTAAAAAGTTTGGACACCGCCAAGGCTACCCCGTGGAAGTGCCCGGGGCGGAAATATCCCTCTAGTTTTGCCCCCAATTCGCCAAAACTAACGGAAATAATTGGTTTAGACGGATATATTTCTTCAACTTTCGGAATAAAAACCACATCAGCCCCTAATTTCTCAAGATTATGCAGATCTTCGGCGTCTTTCCTCGGGTAATTGGCGAAGTCATCAGGGTTGTTAAATTGCGTCGGGTTGACGAAGATTGACGCCGCTAAAACGCTGTTTTTGGCTTGTGCNGCCCTAATTAAGGCAAAATGTCCCTCGTGCAACGCGCCCATAGTCGGCACCAAGTGAACGCTAAGTTGCCTGTTTTTTCTCTTTTCGTTTAGGAAACGAATAGTCTCCGCAGATTCTCTGAATACCTCCATGATTTTCGCTCTTTTTGCCCCAATAATAGTAACTCTTCTTGGATTTTAATTGCCGTCTGCTTATTTTTTTGTACTTTTGCGTCCCCAACAGGAATGTGCTTAATTAAACCAAGAGAACCATGTCAAAATTGCGAATTCTTTATGTAGCCAGCGAGATCGACCCATTCTTACAAACCTCAGAGGTGGCAGAGCTGGTCAGAAAACTCCCCCAAGTGATGCANGAAAAGGGAATGGAAATCCGTATTCTAGTGCCGCGCTTCGGCCTTATCAATGAGCGAAAAAATCGTCTTCATGAAGTGGTTCGTCTTTCCGGGATTAATATTTCGGTCGGCGACGAAGAGAAACCTCTCGTCATCAAGGTGGCTTCCGTGCCCAATGCTAAATTGCAAGTTTATTTTATCGACAACGAAGATTATTTTCATCGGAAATCGGTATTTCACGATAAGGAAAATCGCTTTTACGANGACAACGACGAACGTGCCATATTCTTCTGTAAAGGAGTGATTGAAACTGTCCGCAAACTTGGCTGGGCGCCCGACATAGTTCACTGCAACGACTGGATTACGAGCTTCATCCCCCTCTATTTGAAAACAACCTACAAGAAAGACCCCCTTTTCAAACATTCAAAGACCGTTTTTACCATTTATAACAACAGCTTCACCCACAAATTCAAAAGCGATTTGATGGGCAAAGTCCGCATGATGGACATCGACGACAAAATGCTCGGACATTTGAAAACCGCCGACTATGAAGGATTCATCAAATTGGGCGCCCAATTTGCCGATGTGGTTTCCGTGGCCGGCGACAATAAAAAACTCGACGGACTTGTGAAAAAAATCAAAGAGAAAAAAGTGGAAACTATCGGCAAAAACGACGACTTTGCCGAGTCCTTTTATAGCCTCTATACTGACTTGGTGGGCTAATGGCTTTAGCTTCATTTCGGGAAAGCCTTGCCGTGAAATTTCACGACAGGGCTTTTTTGTTTGACGACCTCCTCGCGATGCCGCCAAGCCCCCGGCCTCTCAATGCTTTCGAAAGGTTTCTTATATCTTAATATTAGCCTTGAGGCTTCGTGGCTTCTCTTAGCGACTTTTGCGAAAACCTTTGCGCCCGCGGCAAAAAGAAAGCAACCGAATCTGGACTGACCGTAAAGGATGCAAAGGACGCAAACGAATTAGGAACACAGAAAAGCAGAAAAGGAAAATTCGAAAAAACTTTTTGCTTATTTTATTTATTTCGTCTTTCGTTGCAAATTGTTTTCATTTTATCTACTTTTGACCAACATCAAAAACCAAAAAAAATATGGCGCTCGTAAATCTCGGTCCTGACCCCGTTTCCACCGTCGGCGAACTGCCCCTCGTAGGAAGCATTGCTCCCGCTTTTGTATTGTCCGCAAACGACTTGACGGACGTGAAACTTTCCGATTTCAAAGGCAAGAACGTTATCTTAAACATTTTCCCCAGCGTGGACACAAGCATTTGTTCGGCTTCCGTGAGGGAATTTAATAAGCGCGCGGCCTCGTTGCCCAACACTGCAGTGCTTTGCGTGTCAAAAGATTTGCCCATGGCGCTCAAGCGTTTCTGCGGCTCCGAAGGAATTGAAAACGTACAGACGCTTTCCGATTTTCGAAACCGCGGCTTTGGCAAAGACTATGGCGTAGAACTCGTTACAGGCGCTTTCGCCGCTCTGTTCGCCCGCGCCATCGTGATAGCGGACGCCGACGGAAAAGTGAAATACACAGAACTTGCCAAACAAATAGGCGAGCACATCGACTACGAGGCGGCAATGAAAGCCATTTCCTAACCCTTTTGGCAAAATCACGCGCGAACCGATTGCCAAAAAACAGCAAAACAACAAAGCGGATAATATGACCACACTTGACCGGCCGGCGCTCATTCTAATTGACATACAAAAAGCGTTTGACAATGCCGCATATTGGGGCGGAGAAAGGAATAACCCAAACGCAGAAAATAACGCAGGCGAATTGTTGAGAATTTGGAGAGACAACCATCTTCCGATTTTTCATATCCGACATTGTTCCTCCAATCCGTCCTCTTTGCTTCACGAAGCCAACGAGGGGAATGAATTTAAGGATGCGGTAAAGCCTGTAAACGGCGAGCCTGTCATCAGGAAAAATGTCAATAGCGCATTTATAGGGACTGACTTAAAAGACCGACTTGACAGCCAAAAAATCACAAAACTTGTTATCGTCGGGTTGACGACTGACCATTGCGTTTCAACCACGACAAGAATGGCGGGAAATTTCGGCTACGACACATTTCTCGTTTCAGACGCCACGGCGACTTTTGGCAAAACAGGAATGGACGGGCAAATTTTTTCGGCAACCTTAATTCACGAAACTGCTCTGGCAAGTTTAAATAAAGAGTTTGCCNCAGTGGTTACGACAAAGTACTTCAAAGAAAGTTTGCAATAAAAATACAAGCGGGCGAATCAGACCTCGCCGAGAGTCATTCAGCCCCGCTTGTTGAAACGCCCAAACATAGCCTTATCGGACACGTGCTCATTAATTATATCGGATAAAAAATTCAGCTTGCGACTTTTGCGCAATATGGGTTAATTTTGTCTTAACCAATTTTGAAAACGCATGAAAAAAAGACTTGC
>G312J29652_10000295_pt1 | contig 11665 bp, 5 predicted proteins | sample EareggfetidaYelm_FD_29652 | JGI IMG/M metagenome (IMG submission 29652) | reverse complement strand
AAACACGGTCGCAGGCGGGGTACTCTGTCTTCTATAATTATCAAATCCATTTGGGATTACCGTAGCCGAAGAAGTCAATGTCGGAGCGGGGCGGGGGGTTATATGCTTGGCAAATAGCCTCCGTTTTCAAATGGGAGTGAGGCAGTGACAGTAATTTTGAGAGGCGCCCTTGTATTCTGCTTCCGTTAATATTCTGATTTTCCCGTTAATTTTTTAAGAGCTTTTGCGTGGCCGTTTCCGAACCGTAGTTTATTTTAATAAGATACATTCCTGAAGGAAGAGCGCTTACGTCGAGCGTCCCGTTCGGCTTCACCTCGGAACAAGAAATTACCTCGTTGCCCAGAAGATTATAAATCTTTACATGACTTGTTCCATTATAATTTATGGTTACGCTATTGACAACCGGGTTTGGCGAAACAAGACTTGCGGATTCCCATTTTGCGCCGCAAGTCCCTGTGTGCGTCCATGCGTCTTGCCAAAAGGCGCCGACGCCGGGTTCGTAAGCCCACGCGCCGCCGTTGCACAAACCCGCATTAGATTTGCATTGGTAGCGGTTGCCTTTGTTCCGCACAACCGCCCCCGCCGCGTAACCTACATTCTCATGATATTGCGCGAATGTCGAACAAGGCTGTTCGTCGCCTATGCCCGACATAACAGAACCCGGATTAATGGGAAGAGATAATGATTCGCGCAAGAGCATGAACAAATGATCGGGACGAACCACTTTGTAGTTTATATTCAGCGAATTTGCGACCTTCTTAAAATCACTTGGCTTCACATCCTGCCAAGGCTGAGCCTGAATGAGGAGGAATCGGGGTCTCTCTCCGTCCCATCCGACGGACGCGGAATTTATGTGCTCTGTCATGGCTTTCTCATTGGTGCAGTAGTTGCACGATAACGGTTTTCCGGGAAGTTTTTTGCTGTACAGGGTTAGTTCGCCTCCTGTATTTTGGGCGGTCAGTCCAAGCGCGGACGGGGCAAAAGCGGCAAAACTTTCTCCGACGTTTTTATCGATGCCGCCTGTGATCGTATTCCAGATTGTGATGACGCGAAAGCCTGCCCGCTGATTGTATTCTTCCGTTTTTGCCACGAACTTATCCAAGGTTTTTTGGTCAGGAAAAAAATTGGGATACACATAGCCGTAGCCTGAAGGGCCTGAAATAAGATTATCATTGTCGGTAGCCGTTTGGTGGAAATAGTGTAGGGCGGCGGGCATGGCGTCGAGCATAGCGGGCGACAATGTCCAGCCAATCGGAACCGAGCCGCGGTCGGGATTATTCCAAAGTTTCCGCACCAAGTGCTCCACATATTGCAGGTTGTCGCCGTCGGCTAAAATGAAGGCAACGTAGATATAATTTTGCAACGGCGGTTTAGGCGGAATGGGTTTAATCTTGACCGTCCTTGGCGTTCCGCTGTGAACGGTTAGGTTGGAACAATGGTCGCTTGCAATAGTGGCAATGCCGTATTGCGACGCCCGGGTGACTCCCGCGCCTTCTTCAGGCCACCACCCCATTACGCTTGAACCTGCAGGCATGGCGGATAAATACTTGTTTAGCAAATCGCTTTCATCGGGTATCTTCGGGTCTAGCCAAATAACCGCAGTCCCCAACGCGGCGGCATATTCGCGCAAACCCGCCCGATGCGCTTCGGGATCTAATCCTATTAACAGGCGATGCTCGGCATCAGGCCAGTATCTGTCATACATGGTCTGATATACTTGCAATTTGCTGTTAAATCTTTCGCGAAGATCCAGCAAAATCCGCAAGTTATAGGGCGCGGCTGTTAATCGCGAAAGCAACTCCGGGGACACGATAAGCGCTTTTTTATCTTTTGCCAGCATCGTGGCCAGATTAACCGTGTGTATTTGGTTTGGATCATAAACGATTAAGCCTTCTATCTCGCTAAGATACTTGGCAATAAGCCTCCACTTATCGCCATATTCAACCCACGTCAAACCTAATGATTCAAGCCATGTAAACGGTCCTTCTGCGAAGGCGTCGCCCTCATAAGAAAACAGCCGCGGGCTTTTTCTGTTCACAAGGCCTTTCAACGAAGAGAATAAATATAATTCGGACGTCGGTTCGCCGCGTAAATAAAAATGATCGAGCGTCTTGGCCGCGGCGGGAAAAGAGGGGAGAAGTTGATCCGACGGCCATGATATTTGACCCGCCGACGGCACGGCAAACCACGCAAGCAGAACGGCAAGCATGGCAAAAAATTTTCTTTGCAAGGGAATTGCGAATGTGAGCACGGTAATTTTCATGCGCATGATTTTTTTTTGTGTTCCAAATATTTTTCCTGCAAGTCGGGAAATCAATATCCAAGCTTGCCTGTTAAAATAACATTATCGCGAAGGAGCCGACAACGAGAACGGCCGATCTTCTTTCTCTGTTCCTCTGTTTATGGCCGGCGTGTTGCCCATCTCAAACTGCAATATTCCGCCGTTAATAATGTCGCTGTACTTTATCCAGTTATGGTTGTACGTTTTGCCGTTTAGCTTGCCCGTTTGGATGTACGGGTTTTCTTTGCTGTTGTTCGCGGCTTCAATGACAAACTTCTTTCCGTTTTCAAGCGTAATAGTGGCTTTGGTAAAAAGGGGGCTTCCAATGACATATTGGTCGGTGCCGGGGCATACGCTGTAAATTCCAAGGGCGCTCAACACATACCACGAAGAAGTTTGCCCTTGATCTTCGTCGCCGGGGTATCCGTTCTCTGTTGAATTATAAAGTTTGTCCATTACCTCGCGGACGCGCCGTTGCGATTTCCAGGGTTCGCCGCTATAGTTATACAAATAAGGCATGTGCTGAATGGGTTGATTTCCGTGCGCATACTGTCCCATATCGGCTTTTACCATTTCAGTCATTTCATGAATCAGTCCGCCATACGTTCCCGTCTTCACCGTATTGGGAGCCGTGAAAACAGAATCCAGTTTGGCGTTGAAATTTTTCTCGCCGCCCATTAATTTTATGAGTCCCTGTATGTCGTGAAAAACAGACCATTGCCAGTGCCATGCATCTCCTTCGGTAAACGGGCCGCCCCATTCCACGGGGTCAAAATTGGGACTCCAATTCCCTGAAACGTTCCTTCCCCGCATAAACCGCGCAGAAGAATCATAGACATTTTTATAATTGTACATCTGCCGCGCAAAAATATTTTTGTAAAAATTATTGCCTGTTGCTTTGGCTAATTGATAGCCGCAAAAATCATCGTAGGCATACTCTAATGTTTTGGCCGTTCCCTCCCCGTATTCAGGATAGGGCACGTATCCCATTTGAAAATATTCTTTCTGTCCGTCTCTTCCGTTGGCCGGTCCCCAAGGTCCCTTATTGGTTGCTTCGTGGTAATAGGCTTTGAGGGCTTGTTCGGGATCGAAAGAGCGGATGCCTTTAACCCACGCATCCGTGAGCAAAGAAATGGCATGGTTTCCGATCATTCCGCCCTGCTCGTGCGGAAAAGACCACGAAGGAAGCCAGCCGCATTGCTCTTGCGCCGCCAGCAAAGCCTGCATGTAGCGGCTGTGCATGGCGGGATGGAGAATGAGGGTCAGCGGAAACTGCGCTCTGAAAGTGTCCCAAAATCCCGTGTCGGTGAACATATAACCTGGGTGAACCTGCTTGTCATAGGGGCTGAAATAATAGGGCTTGCCCGCGGCGTCGTATTCGTAAAACTGCCGCGAAAACAAACTCGCTCTGAAAAAACAAGAGTAGAATGTGGCGCGTTGTTCTTCGGTTCCTCCTTCTGCCAAAATTCGATTCAGGTGCTTATTCCAAATTTCTCCCGCCGCTTTTTTGGTTTCTTCCAGACTCTTGAATTTCCCCAACTCGGCCTGCAGCGTAATGCTTGCCTGCTCTCCGCTTATATAAGAGGAGGCCGCTTTGGCCTGCACTTTTTCTCCCGCCCCGAACTCTATGTATGCGCCTTTGCCTTCTCCTTCGCTCTCAAGATTTCCCGCTTGCACGGCGTGGCTTCTGTTCTCCCAAGTGCCATACGATTTGAACGGTTTGTCAAAGCGAATTTCAAAATAAGATTTTATAAGACTGCTCTTGCTGCTTTGGTTGTTGCTGACATACCCCGTGATTTTTTTCTCCTTCGGCCATATTTTTACGGCGCTTGTGCCTGTGTATCCGTCCAGCACAAGATAGCTTGCTTCATTTTTGGGAAAGGAAAATCTAAGATGCGCCCCTCGTTCGGTCGGCGATATTTCTGTGACTATATTGTTGTCTAGTTTAACCTTATAGTAATTCGGTTTTCCGATTTCATTTTCATGTTTAAAACCGACGGCTCTCTCCTCTTCATTCACGACGAGTTTCCCGACCACAGGCATCAGCGAAAACACGCAATAGTCATTCGTCCATGAACTGCATTGATGAGCTTGCTGAAAACCTCGGATGGCAGTTTTGAAATATTGGTACTTCCATCCGTCGCCGTTTTTGCCCGTCTGCGCCGTCCAGGTGTGCATGCCAAAGGGCAGGGCTGTGGTCGGATAGGTATTGCCGTGCGTTAATTCAAATCGGGAGTTGGTGCCTTGCAACGTGTTGACATAACGGACAAGGTCTTGGGTTTGCGCAAAAGACGCCGTGGCGAGCAGTTGCGCCAAAAAGAGAGGAAATAATTTTTTCATGCGGGTTGGGATTATTTTATATTGGTTTGAACAGAAACATGGACTCCTTCGCTATAATTTTGGAATTGTAAATATAGCGTATGGCTCAATTCATCCCAAGAACTTTCCTGAAAAGAAATGGGCTGTCCGTTTTTGGCGAGCGTAACTTTCCCCGGTTTGGAGGGGAAAAATATCCGCATCGCATTTATGGTTTCAGAAGGGGCTTTGGCGGTGAAACTAAAATTGCCTTTCTGTTCTTTCTCCTCTCGAATTCTCGACGCCGACGCCAGCGTTTTCGGCTTAGAAGCATTTACCTTGCTCAAGTCATAGACGAAAGACTGTTGCCCCGGCATCACTTTCATGTCCGTGACTATCGACAGCTTCGGGTCAAAGAGATCGATGACCGTGCCTTTGACGGTGAACGGCGCATGACTCACGCCTTCCTCCATTACAGAGGAGATAATGTAGGGGCCGCGTTGCAAGNCGAAGAAGTTAGAAAAAANCATCTTTCCCGCGGCGTAGTTTTCATACCCTTTTTTCACCCAATCCACGTAGCTTTTATCGCCGTCGGCCTGCATGACCAATTCTTTCGGATCTTGTTTTTGAACCAGCACATATCCTTTTCCCGCCTTCGTAAACTCTTTTTCATGGCCTGAAATTCCCAGCAGTTTAAAAAGATGCGACGAGGCGGAGGCAAAAGCATGGTCTCCCGTATTCCACCATTCTTTCACCTTTTGAAAAGCATCGGAGTCCGAGCCGTAGTAAATCAGCACGCCGCCTGCGCGAACCCATTGAGCCAAGGCCTGATGGTATTCCTCCTTGAGCGGTTTATAGTTTGAATAACTCATCACCAACACTTTAATGTCTTTCAGGGTGTTTGAATTCTCCAGATTTTCCATGTGGACAATCTCCGTCGGCACTCCTCTTTTGAGCAACGGAAGAGCCATTCCGTAAAAATTCGACAACTGCGGATCGTCGTATCCCTCATGCACGGGAAAGCGCTGAAACATCATGGAGTTTGAAACCAATACGCCGATGGCATGCGTTCCGTTTAACGGTCGGTCGGCTTTCGGCATGTCGTTCAGGGCGTTGACCATGACCTGCATTTGCGTGGCATAAGTCGGCGGAATGGGCTGCGGATTTTCGCTGTTCTCCATTTTAAATTTTCCCAAATAGATGCGGCTTGGCCAAGGCATCACTTCGTAGTCGGTAACCGCGGGATGCAGGAGTTGTGCGGCGTAGGTAGCTTGATAATTTCGTTTATAGTCATCCCAGGTTCTTGACCGGTCCTCGATGGGGTCGGTGAGAAAAAACATTTTCCGGCCNGTNGGCGCCGTCATCGACGCCATGGAACCATACTCAAGAAAAGCATTTTCAAATACTCTTTCTTTTTTGTTGCCGTTGAAAAACACAGGCGTTCGGGAGGTGCCCGTCCACACTTGGGCAATGTAGCCGTCCATTTCTTTTAAGCCCGCCAGACTTGCTTCGGGGCTGACTATTCCCCAGGCGGAATAGTTTACCAAAGAATGAGTCGGCACATAGCATTTCACTTGTTTTCCCGTTTGCTTGCCGTAGGCTTTTATATACTTAAACATTTCGTCGAGCGCGTTGTAATAGAGATGGTACTTCAGTTTAGAGGACTGATAAGTGGCGTCGGGGCTTTCGTGCGGGGGTCTCCAAGGCGCGTGATAAAATTTTTCCCATTCTTTTTTGAAGGCGTCGCTATAGCCGGCTTCTGTCCAAAATTCGGGTTCTTCGAGATGAATGGCNGTTACTCCCGCGTCGATGGCCTGCTTGGCGTGCGTTTTTAAATACTTCAAATAGGAATCCGACGGAACGATGTAAGGCACATTTTCTCCGTGCCAAATAATGTCGCCGTCGCGTTTTTTCTGCCCTTCGTCGAAATGCGTTTTGCCGTCGTACTGACCGAGAAAATAATCCTTATACTGCCCCCAAGCAATTCCCGTCATGAAGTGAACCTCATAGCCTTTGTCGCGCCAACTCTTCGCCCGTTCCGCAAAATTCCCCCCGGCGTCGTGAATGCCGTAAACAATGGCTATATCCGAACAAACATCGTAGCGTGCGTCCCACGCATCGGCTATTTGGAAAGCGGTCTTTTCTTTTCCCGCTCCGTTTTTGGAAGGGGTTACCCTCGCGCAAACTATTGCCAGCAACATCACCAGCGGAGTTATATATTTCATCGGAAGCAATGCTTTGATATAAGGGTTGGTTATTATGAGTTTCATGATAATTGGTTGTTTATCGCCGCTGTTTTTTATTATTCAGAATCAATAACGCGCTCTTCAGAAAAAAATCAAAACTTGTTTCCCTGTTTGCTTGCCGCAGGCTTTTTTATACTTAAACATTCCGCGGAGGGCGTTGCGATAGAGGCGGCGCTTCAATTTGGAGGACTGATAAGCAACGCCGGGGTTTTCGTGCGGTCTCTGAGGCGCGCGATAAAATTTTTCCCGTTCTTTTTTGAAGGCGTCGCCATAGTCGTCTTCTGCCCAAAATTCGGGTTCTTCAAGAGGAATGGCGGTTACTCCCGCGAGTGTCGGCTTGGCGTTTTTTAAATAATTCAAACGGGAATCCGACGGAACGATGTAAGGCGCATTTTCTCCGTGCCAAGTAATGTCGCCGTTGCGTTTTTGCTGCTTTTCGTCGAAGTACGTTTTGGCTTCGTACTGACCGAGAACGTAATCCTTATGTTGCTCCCAAGCAATTTCCGTCATGAAATGAGCTTCCTCGCCTTTGTCGCGACTCTTCGCTCGTTCCGCAAAATTTTCGCGGGCGTCGTGAATGCCGTAAACAATGTCCTCATCCGAACAAACCTCGCAACGCTCATCCCGCGCATCGGCTATTTGGGAAGCGGTCTTTTCTTTTGCCGGCCTGTTTTTGGAAGGGGCTACCCTCGCGTAAACTACTGCCAGCAATATCGCCAACGGGACTATATATTTCAACGGAAACAATGTTTTGGCAAAGGGATTGGTTATTATAAGTTTCATGATACTAGTTGTTTATCGCCGCTGTTTTTTATTATTCAGAATCAACAATGCGCTCTTCGGAAAAAACCAAAAAAGCAGTCGGTCATCAGAAGTCGCCCTGACAGTAGCGCCCGCAATGACCCACTGCTGTTCCGTTACACCCTTTTTATGTTCATCTCAACCAAGTCAAAAATTTAAAATACACGAACCCATTACACATATCCTACCACCCTGTGTTTTGCACAAGCAACGGGTTAATATTCACGTCTTCTTCNGGAATGGGGAAGAAATAATGCCTTTTGGTGAAAATCCTCCTTTCAAAAGCTGTTTTCTTATAGAAACCCGGCAAAGGGGAATTGATGTCGCAACCATAAGCATCCCCGTTGTCTTCTATTCCGCAATCTTCCATCGTCTGGTGTCAAAAAAGCGGACATTTTCAAAGGCCAGTTCTGTCTGCCTCTCTTGCCAAATGGCCTTGCGCATTGCCTCCTTGCCGACAGGAACGGCAATTCCGTCTTGTCCGTACCCGGGAATGCCTGCCCTTTCCCTAATCTTATTCAGATAGAGCAAAATATCCGGATCTCCCAGTTTGTATTCATTGAGGGCTTCTACGTAATCCAGGTAAACGTTGGCCAGGCGATAGAGAGGAATGACGCCCAACCCATTGCGCCAATTGCCGACCTTGGCGCCTTTGCGAACCACATAGCCGGTGGGGCAAAAGTCGTTGCTGATTCCTTTTCCTGAATTGCCTTTAAAGTGCAGGCGGGTTACTACTTCTCCTGTATTGTTGTTCAGCCATTTTCGATTATCATAAGTGATGCCTACGTAAAAACGCGGCTCTCTATTCACCCATTGATTAAAGGTCTCCCTCTCTTTATCGTCATCGGGAGCCCTAAATTGGCTAGTGCCTGTTGCGACATACCCGGAGGAGGGGTCAGTTATGGGTTTGCCGTTAGCCATGAAAAAGGCATCTACTTGTTTCTGTGTGGCGCCCAGTCCGCCGCTTCCCCGTATATCCCCGTTGTAGCCTGAGTGATAGGGCGTACATTCGTAGCCGCGGTCATTATTGTCAACCGGTCTGCCAAAAATCACTTCGGGGCACCAATCTTCTAACACCACGTCGCGGCAGGAAAGAAAGGGGCTGAAGTTGCCGTTAGCGTCATTTTTGCGGTAAAGTCGGTAAACGGCGGGGTCAAAAGCATTGATAAAAGCCTTGTACTCGTCCGCTGCCNNTTTCCATTTGCTTTCATCGTAGGTTTGGGGGATCANCTGCTTTCCGTCCTTGTTNTTTAAGGCGGCAAAATCAGTGTTTCCGTTGAGCAACGGACTGGCTGCCTGAAGATAAGTTCGGGCTTTCATGGAGAGGGCTATGCCTTTCGTGATTCGTCCGAAATTTGCGTCATTGACGGCACGAATGGGAAGATCGGCCGCCGCCTTGTCCAACTCGGAAACGATATAGTCCACACATTCGTCCACAGAATTGCGCGGCCTTGCAATGTCATTCACGCTGCCATCGACGGGCAACTGCTCCTCCCCCAATATAATTACCGGCCCGTAAATGCGCAGTATAATAAAGTAATAAATAGCCCGCAGGGCGCGCGCTTCTGCTTTATATCTTACCCTTTGTTCGGGTTGCATNTCAACNTTTACCTGGTCAATTCGGGCTATAAACTTGGTGGCGTCGCGAATCCCTNTGTAACATGATTCCCAATATTTCTTGGCAAAANCGGTACCTGTATCAAAACTGNTGTTTAGCGNGTTTGAGCCTACAAAATCCCATACATATTCGGCCTCGTCCGAGCCGCCTGTCCAAGCGCCTCTATTATCGTGATCGCCCGGCCAACGCTGAAGCCATTCGTTAGGAAGTCTGGAATAAATATTCGCCAAGACTTTTTCCGCGTTCTGTCTGTTAGCAAAAGCCACATCTTCTGACAAAATGTTGTCNGGCACCTGCCCCAGAAACTTAGAGCAACCGGTCAAGGCCGCGATAACTAAAAGAGCGATAAAAAAAATAATTGTTTTCATATTCATTTTTTTTGCATTAAAAGTTGAAGAGGAGGCCTAGATTATAACTTCTGATATTAGGGTAACGGCCGCCGTTCCCGCCGTTCATGGTTGACTCCACGTCCCAAAGGTCGAATTTGGTAAAAGTCAAAGGATTAAAGCACTGGAAATAGGCGGTCACGCCCTTAAATGTATTTTTCAATGCAGAAGAGGGAAACTTGTAATTTAATTCAAANGTCTTCATTCTCATAAAATCTGTACTCCGCAACCACCAAGTACTCCCATGGCTGTTGTTCCTGTTCTTGTCTGTCCCGCTCGCCAATCGCGGATAAAACACATTTTGACNGGGATTGCTCTCCTGCCAGCGGTCGGTGATGTTGGAGTATATATTGGTCACGCCCGACCCATTGGCAAAAGGTCTGATGCCGTCGCCCCACAGCATTATATCGGCTCCGCGCTGACCGGTGAAGAAGGCGCCCAGGTTAAACCCCTTATAGCCCACGTTGAAACCAAAACCANANACCANGTAGGGCACGTCCCCGCGGCCTATCCGTCTTTCGTCATAGTTATTTATCAGCCCGTCTCCGTTTAAGTCTTGGTATTTGATGTCGCCGGGGAGAACCTGAGACCTGTCCCCGGGAACCCCGGTTTTTATATCGTCGATTTCTTCCTGCGTCTCAAACAATTTTTCGGCTACNTACCCAAATCGGGCTATCACATTTGTTCCGCGTCTGTCCATCCATTCATACTTTGGCTTCGGCTGGTCGTTATTGATGATCTTGTCTTGATTATAGGTGGCGTTGGCGCGGAAACTCACCTCCACTTTTCCTATCTTGTGATTATAAATCATCGAGCCGTCAATTCCTTTGTTTTCAAACTCCCCTAAGTTGCCCCATGGATTGCTCACCAGGCCCAAGTACCTTGGAACAGTCTCCCTTTTTAGAAAGATCCCGGTTCTGCTGTCTCTAAAGAAATCCACTATCACGGAGAGGCGATCCTCGTGCAATTTGAACTCCACGCCCAAGTCCTGCTTATGCGATTTAGCCCAAACTATATCAGAACCGTATTCCCTCACCCGCATTCCCGAGGTATGGTCAAAGTTGCGGTGAAAGCGGTACCCCTCGGCATTGTCATTCATAAGCGTGAGGTAGGCAAACCTTCTGTCTCCAATGATCCCGATGCCGGTAATCCCGTCGGTATATCTTATTTTAAGGTAGGAAATTGCTTTTTTGAGCGGGGCAAAGAATTTTTCGTTTGAAATGACCCATCCCACGCCAATGGCCGGAAAAGTACCGTACCGATTTTTTGGAGTGAAAAGCTCTGAACCATTATAGCCGACATTGCCCTCTATAAGGTACCTGTCGTCATACGAGTAGGTGACGCGGCCGGCAAGTCCCAAATACCGTCTCGGAATGGAAGAAATAATATCTCCTGCAAATGGATCCAGATAATCGTCGGTGTANAAAAGCGCTAAAGCGCCCACCCGGTGCACGTCAAACTTGCCGTCGTAAGTCAGGGAGGTTTGCGAGTAGTAGCGTCTGTTTCCCCGGTTGTATCGGTTATAGCCCAAATAATCTCCGTCGCCTTGGAAGGTGCGCGATAAATTGAGCGAGCCNTCNTCGTTTCGGGGCTTGTTTAAATCCGGCTGATAGGTGGCTTCTCTCAACTGGCGATGCGTGTCGTATTCGTTAAGGGCGTCAAATGAAAACATGGCAGCGGCTTTTAAACCCGGAGTCAGGAAATTGAGGTTTTGCGTCAATTGAACATTGGAATTTAGATTATTGGAGAAGTTTGTATAATAGCCTCTTCTCGTAAGGTCAGCCCAGGGGCTCCGATTGCCCGAATTGGGGTTTTTTCCGGGAATGAATCCGCCCGTATATTCCAGCGGGAATTCAGTGGGCGCGGTGGCGAAGGCCGTCTCAAACACGCGATGGGCGCCAATGTAGGGGTTAGTAAAATTGGTGAAATAACCGCGAATGCCGACTTCCAGTTCCGTGGTTTTGGTAATATCCATTTTTACATTGGTCGTCACATTAAAGCGTCTGAAACGCAAGTCCAGATCGTAATTTGACTTTAC
>G312J29652_10000294_pt1 | contig 11672 bp, 10 predicted proteins | sample EareggfetidaYelm_FD_29652 | JGI IMG/M metagenome (IMG submission 29652) | reverse complement strand
GCAGCCCCCAAGTGCGGTCGATGCGCAAGATGGTGAGCAACGTCACCACGATGCTGATGCTGCCGACGGCGGCGCCGGTCGGGCCGCAGTCCCAACGCAGGTAGTCGAACAGTGCCGTCGGCAGGGTGGTGGTGCCGATGCCCTTCAATAGCAGGGACATGTCGAAGTTGTAGAGCGCGGACGCCACGTTCATGAACGCGAAGGGGAACGTGATCAGCACATGGCCGATCAGCATCGCCGCCAGCGTGCCCGTGCCGATGCCGGTGCCGTAGACAAAGAACTGATGCCCTCAGGGGTTCGATGCGGAGGCGTTCGTCGCTCATCTCGCACATCGCACCGTTGCGGCTGCTCCAAGCATGGTCAATTTTCGGTCGCGGCAACATCCAGGGAAAACCCGCGAACATGCTCCAGTCTCAACTGGTATGGTGGCATCATCGGCCGACCACTTGCATGAACGATCTCAAAGTCACCAATGACCTGACTCAGGATTGCTCGTCGGCTGCACAGGATGCATGTGGTTTGCGCTGGAAGATTGGGCAGTTTCACCGTGAGGCAAAAGCAGTTGACGGGCATCGGGCGTTGCCAGTGTCGTAAAGCACGCATCCAGCGCAACCACATCGCCTGCGCCGTGCTGGTGTGGAGCCGTCTGGCTCAGGTTGCGCGACAGACCGCCCGATCTCTCAACCCAAGTCAAACATGAAGTGCCCAGTGATTTTCTCCGACGACAACTCAAAAATCCGTCCGTTCGGATGGCATTTGTGTAAGTCCTATCCACTTGGCAGTGCTTTGCTCAGGGAGCAGATATCAACAAGCAAAAAGGTGGAACGATGGTGGAGACAACACAAAATCCGGGAAAGCAGACCTTTCCACAACTCCTCTTGAGGCATGCGCAGGTGCGCCCGGATCGCCCGGCATTTCGGGAAAAGCATTTCGGCATCTGGCAAAGCACCAGTTGGGCAGAACTTGTCGTCGAGGTGCGGGCGTTTGCTTGCGGCCTGGCAGCACTTGGCTTCAAGCGCGGCATGAGCCTGGCGATCATCGGCAATAATTGCCCGCGGCTGTATTGGGCGATGTCGGCCGCGCAATGTCTGGGNGGCATGCCGGTGCCCTTGTATCAGGATGCGCCTGCGGCGGACATGGCTTATGTGCTCGATGATGCCGAGGTCGATTTCGTCGTTGCTGAAGANCAGGAGCAGGTCGACAAGATGTNCGAGATCAAGCAGCGTGAAAACAGCGGCCGCCCTGCGCACATCATCTATGACGATGANCGCGGCATGCGCAATTANCGNCAGCCCGGGCTNTCGTCTTTTGTCGATGTGCAAAAACTTGGCCGCGCTCATGACCAGGCCAATCCCTCTTTCTTCATGCAGCAGATCGATGCGCTGAGCAGCGATGACATTGCCATCATCCTGTACACCTCCGGCACCACCGGCAAGCCCAAGGGGGTGTGCCATTCGCATGCGGCGATGATCACGACGGCGCAAACGCTGGTCGAATTCGACCAGTTGAATGAGCACGACGATGTGTTGTGCTATCTGCCGCTGGCCTGGGTGGGCGATTTTCTGTATTCCTTCGCGCAGGCGCACGCGGCCGGCTTCTGCCTCAATTGCCCGGAGTCGCCCAGCACGGTGATGAGCGATTTGCGCGAGATTGGCCCGACCTATTATTTCGCACCGCCACGCATTTACGAAAACATCCTGACCCAGGTGATGATACGCATTGAAGATGCGGGTTGGATCAAGCGCAAGCTGTTTCACACTTGCATGAAGATTGCGCGCCGCGTCGGCATGCGCATTCTGGACAAAAAACCGGACGTGTCGCCAAGCGACCGCCTGTGGTATGCGCTTGGTCATCTGATGGTGTACGGCCCCTTGAAAAATGTGCTCGGCATGTCGCGCCTGCGCGTGGCTTACACCGGCGGCGAAGCGATTGGCCCTGATCTGTTCGACTTCTATCGTTCACTCGGCATCAATCTCAAGCAGTTGTACGGCATGACGGAAACCTGCGTGACGGTGTGCATGCAGCCGTCGGGCGATGTCAAGCTCGATACGGTCGGGCGCCCCATGAAGGGGGTGGAGGTGCAGATTGCCGACAACGGCGAAGTGCTGGTGCGCTCGCCGGGGTTGATGCAGTCTTATTTCAAGCGCCCCGATGCCACGGCGCAAGCCATCGATGAGAAGGGCTATTTTCATACCGGCGATGCGGGCTTCTTCGATGGCGATGGTCATCTGAAGATCATCGACCGCGCCAAGGATGTCGGCAAGATGGCTGGCGGCGCCATGTTCGCGCCCAAGTATATCGAGAACAAGCTGAAGTTTTTCCCCTTCATCAAGGAGGCCGTTACCTTCGGCAACCAGCGCGAGCAATGCACGGCCTTCATCAATATCGACATGGATGCCGTGGGCAACTGGGCGGAGCGGCACAACCTGGCCTATGGCAGCTATACCGATCTGGCGGCGCATCAGAGCGTCTATCAATTGGTGGCCGGGTGCATCGAGAAGGTCAACGCCGACCTGGTGCAAGACCCCTTGCTGGCCGGTTCGCAGATTCATCGTTTTCTGATCTTGCACAAGGAGTTGGACCCCGATGACGACGAGTTGACGCGCACCCGCAAAGTGCGGCGCAGCTTTGTTGCCGCGAAATACGCGGTATTGATCGAGGCCCTGTATGCAGGCCGGCAATCGCAGTACATCGAGACGCAGGTGAAATTTGAAGACGGTCGCCAGGGCATGATTGCGGCTGATTTGAAGATTGCCGAGGCCAAGACCTTTGTCAGGCAGGCGCAGACATGAATACCAGAGACATCACGACCGCGCCGCCGCTGCAAACCGGGCACCAACCCGCCCGCAAAATCGGTGTGGTGATGCTGGACTTGCAAAACATTTCCCTGTCCTTCGGCGGCATCAAGGCCTTGGCCGATGTGTCCTTCAATGTGCGAGAGCATGAAATCCGCGCCATCATCGGCCCCAATGGCGCAGGCAAGAGTTCGATGATCAATGTCATCAACGGCATTTACCATCCGCAAAAAGGCAAGATCATCTTTCGCGATGAATTGCGCCGCGGCATGTCCCCGAGCAAGGTGGCGCGCCAGGGGATTGCGCGCACCTTCCAGAACATTGCGCTGTTCAAGGGCATGACCGTGCTCGACAATATCATGACCGGGCGCAACACCAAAATGCACTCCAGCTTTCTGGCCAATGCCATCTGGTGGGGCAGAGCGCGCAATGAGGAGATGCTGCACCGGCACAAGGTCGAAGAACTGATCGATTTCCTCGAAATCCAGCATATTCGCAAGACGCCGGTCGGGCGTCTGCCCTATGGCTTGCAAAAGCGGGTGGAGTTGGCGCGCGCGCTGGCGTCCGAGCCTGAGCTGCTGTTGCTCGATGAGCCAATGGCGGGCATGAATGTGGAAGAAAAGCAGGACATGTGCCGCTTCATTCTGGATGTCAACCAGCAATTCGGCACCACGATCGTGTTGATCGAGCATGACATGGGCGTGGTGATGGATATCTCGGATCGCGTCGTCGTGCTCGACTACGGCAAAAAGATAGGCGACGGCACGCCTGCGGCAGTGATGGCCAATCAGGAAGTGATCAAGGCTTATCTTGGCAGTTCCCATTGAAGTATCCGAACGCGGAGAAAGCAGATGCTATTTTTCTTTGAGGTGTTGTTGAGCGGCTTGCTGTCCGGCCTGATGTATTCGCTGGTGGCCTTGGGCTTCGTGCTGATCTACAAGGCTTCGGGCGTGTTCAATTTCGCGCAGGGCGCGATGGTGTATTTCGCAGCATTGGCCGTGGTGGGCTTGATGGACAAGGGGCTGCCGATGTGGGCNGCGATCATCGGCTCCTTCATGGNGATGATTCTGCTGGCCATTGCNACNGAGCGCCTGGTCCTGCGCAAACTGGTCAATCAACCGCCGATCACCTTGTTCATGGCCACCATCGGCCTGGCGTTTTTTCTCGAAGGGCTAGGCCCCCTGCTGTTCGGCATCGAGGTGCGCGCGATCGATCTTGGCATTGTCGATGAGCCTATCATGCCCATCATGGATCGCCTGGGCATCGGCATCTCCAAATTCGACCTGTTTGCCTCCGGCACGGTGATTGCGCTGGTCGCGCTGCTGGCCTTGTTCTTTCAGCGCACCAAACTGGGACGCGCCTTGCGCGCGGTGGCGGATGATCATCAGGCGGCCTTGTCGCTGGGTATTCCGCTGCAACATATCTGGGCCGTGGTCTGGGGCGTGGCAGGTTTCGTTGCGCTGGTGGCCGGTTTGCTGTGGGGTTCGCGCAATGGCGTGCAATTCGCGCTGACGATGACGGCGTTGAAGGCGCTGCCGGTATTGATTCTGGGCGGCTTCACCTCCATTCCCGGCGCGATTGTTGGCGGCCTGATCATCGGTGCCTCGGAAAAATTGGCCGAGATTTACATCCCGCCGGTGTTGCAGGGGGCATTCGACGGCAATTTTGGCGGCATCGAAGGCTGGTTCCCGTATGTGTTTGCGCTGCTGTTCCTGCTGGTGCGGCCAGAGGGATTGTTTGGCGAGCGGCACATCGACCGGGTTTGAACGAAACGCCGCGCGCAGGAGGAACGCAATGCTTTACCGTGAAGCCGGACAGTTCAAGACCTCGTATATCGCCGACAGTCAGATTTTTCCGATTCGTCAGGACCGCATCGGCATGGCGCTGCTGCTGCTGGTGGCCTTCGTCGGCATTCCCTTGCTTGGCAGCGCGTATTGGTTCTCGGCGATTCTGATTCCGTTTCTGGTGTTTGCGCTGGCGGCGCTGGGCTTGAATATCCTGACCGGGTATGCTGGTCAGTTGTCGCTTGGTTCGGCCGCTTTCATGGCAGTTGGCGCGTATGCCGCCTACAACTTCCAGCTGCGCATCGAGGGCATCCCGATTCTGCTGTCCTTCATTTTGGCCGGCGCCTGCGCGGCGCTGGTGGGCATGGTGTTCGGCTTGCCTTCCCTGCGCATCAAGGGTTTTTATCTTGCGGTGGCAACGCTGGCGGCACAGTTTTTTGTGGTGTGGGTGCTGACCAAATTTCCCTGGTTTTCCAACCATAGTTCGTCGGGTGTCATCAGCGCGCAAAAGGTGGTTTTTTTGGGGATGGACATCAACTCGCCGGTGCGGAAATACCTGTTCGTGCTCGGCATCGTTTGCGTGATGGCGCTGCTGGCCAAGAATCTGGTGCGCTCCTCGACCGGTCGCGCGTGGATGGCGGTGCGCGACATGGATGTGGCCGCCGAGGTGATCGGGATTCAGTTGATGCGCGCCAAACTGCTGGCGTTCGCGGTCAGTTCGTTTTTCTGCGGCGTGGCCGGCGCACTGTATGCGTTCTGCTATCTCGGCTCGGTGGAACCGGACGGCTTCTCGCTGGATTTGTCATTCCGCATTCTCTTCATGATCATCATCGGCGGCGTTGGCAGCATTCTCGGCGCCTTTCTTGGCTCGGCCTTCATCCTGCTGTTGCCCATCTTGCTCGACAATGTATTGCCGCCGCTGGCCACATTTCTGCATCTGCCATTCACCAATGCCACGGTGTCGCATATCCAGATGATGCTGTTTGGCGGATTGATCATTTTCTTTCTGATCGTTGAGCCGCATGGGCTGGCGCGCCTGTGGCAGATCACCAAGGAAAAACTGCGCCTGTGGCCCTTTCCACACTGAACGAGTCAACCAGTTTTAACCAGGAGATACACATGAAAAGCATCAAACACCCAGGCCTTGCCGCAATCCTTGCTGCAAGTCTGCTGCTTCCGGCGCAGTCGGCAATGGCGCAGGCCAACGACCAGTTCATTGCGATTCCCAGTTATCGGGTCGGCCCTTATGGCACCAATGGCCAGTCGTACTACGGCGGCTATGTCGATTATCTCAATTACGTCAACATGAAAGAAGGCGGCATCGATGGTGTCAAGATTTCGTGGGAAGAGTGCGAGACCGAGTACAACAACGCCAAAGGCGTCGAGTGCTATGAGCGCATGAAAAGCAGAAACCCCGTCACCAGGGGCACTGCCATCAACACGATGGCGACCGGCATTTCTTACGCGCTGATCGACAAGACCGCAGAAGACAAGGTGCCGCTGCTGATGCTGGGCTACGGGCGCACCGATGCGGTGGATGGCTCGGTGTTTCCTTATGCCTTCCCCTTGGTGACGACTTACCAGATGCAGGCCTCGGCGGTGGTCAAGTTCATCGCGTCAAGAAATGGCGGTTCGCTGGCCGGCAAGAAGATCGTGTTCCTGTACCACGACTCGGCCTACGGCAAGGAGCCTATCGTGGCCTTGCAGGCAGAGGCCAGTCTCGGCAAGTTCACGCTGGTGGAGATTCCTGTGGCCCACCCCGGCAACGAGCAGGGCGCGCAATGGCTGAGGATACGCCAGGAGAATCCCGACTACGTGATTTTCTGGGGCTGGGGTGTGATGAACCAGACGGCGTTGAAGGCGGCGCAAAAAGTCGGTTATTCGCGCGAGAAAATGGTGGGCTCATGGTGGGCTGGCTCGGAAGAAGACACCATCCCCGCCGGTGACGCCGCCAAGGGCTATATGAGCGCAACCTGGAATGTGACGGGCAAGGATGTGCCGCTGATCGCCGATATCGAGAAAGTGGTCTACGGCGCCGGCAAGGGCAATATGCAAGACAAGGGCAAGATAGGCTCGGCGCTGTATAACCGCGGCGTATCGGGCGCCTTGGCGACGATAGAGGCGGTGCGCACGGCGCAAGGCAAGTTCGGCAAGGGCAAGGTCATGAGTGGCGAACATATGCGTTGGGGCCTGGAAAATCTGAACATCACCAATGCCCGTTTGCAGCAACTGGGCGCGACCGGGCTGCTGCCGGAGATCAAGACTTCCTGCGAGAACCATGAGGGTTCGGGCAAGATCAAAATCCAGCAATGGGATGGCAGCAAGTGGGTGCTGGTGTCGGATTGGATAGAGGGCAACAAGAACCTGATTCACCCCTTGTTCAAGGCTTCTGCCGCCAGGTACGCCAAGGAAAAGGGAATTACCCCGGCCTGCATGCAGCAATAAACCCGGGGCGCGCTGACTCCAGCGCGCCACTTTTCTGTTGGCACGGGAGCGAGCATGAGCACCGCACTAAGCATCAACAACATCGAGGTCATTTACGACCATGTGATTCTGGTTCTCAAGGGCGTGTCGCTGGCGGTGCCGGAGGGCAAAATCGTGGCGTTGCTCGGCGCCAATGGCGCGGGCAAAAGCACCACCTTGAAAGCCATCTCCAATCTGCTGACCGCCGAGCGCGGCAATGTCACCAAGGGCAGCATCGCCTTCCGGGGCGAGCGGGTGGACCGGATGACGCCGAACGATCTGGTCCAGCGCGGCGTGATTCAGGTGATGGAAGGGCGGCATTGCTTCGCCCACCTGACGGTGGAAGAAAACCTGCTGACCGGCGCCTACACGCGCCGCATCCGCCACGCCGAAGTGNAGCAGGANCTGGAAAAAATCTACGCTTACTTCCCGCGTCTGAAGGTGCGCCGCAAATCACAGTCGGGCTACACCTCTGGCGGCGAACAGCAGATGACNGCGATTGGCCGCGCCATGATGGCCAAGCCGTCGATGATCCTGCTCGATGAGCCATCCATGGGACTGGCACCGCAGATCGTTGAAGAAATCTTCGAGATCGTCAGAGACCTCAACACCAGGGAAAAGGTCTCCTTCCTGCTGGCCGAGCAAAACACCCTGGTGGCGCTGCGCCATGCCGACTTTGGCTACATTCTGGAAAACGGTCGCGTGGTGATGGAAGGCGCCGCCAGGGAGTTGGCGGACAATGAAGATGTCAAGGAGTTTTACCTCGGCGTGTCAGCGGCGGGGCGCAAGAATTTCCGCGACATGAAGTTTTACCGGCGTCGCAAACGATGGCTGGCTTGATGCCTTGAGCAATATCGGTGCTGGCGCAACATTTGGAGAGCCAACCTCATGGACACTCTGGAACGACGCGACCCGCAACAACGCGATGCCGCGCTCATGGCCGCCCTGCCGACGCTGGTGGCGCGCGCGCAGGGCGCAGAAGGCTGGAAACAGATACTCAAGGACGTGCGCGCCGGCGACATCGACAGCCGCGCAGCGCTGGCGCAATTGCCGGTGACGCGCAAATCAGATCTCAAGGATTTGCAGACTGCGCGGCCGCCGTTTGGCGGACTGAACACGACACCGCACCGCCAACTGCGCCGCCTGTTCGTCTCGCCCGGCCCGATTTTTGACCCGGAGGGGCAACAGCAGGACTGGTGGCGTTTTGCGCGGCCGATGCGGGCATTGGGCCTGCATGCCGGGCACATCATCCAGAACTGTTTCTCCTACCATTTCACCCCCGCCGCATTCATGGTCGAAGGCGCGGCAGCCAGACTCGGCTGCGCGGTGATTCCTGCCGGCACCGGCCAGACCGGGTTGCAGGTGCAAACGATGCGCGCACTGCAAGCCGACGCTTATGTCGGCACGCCATCCTTCCTCAAGATCCTCCTCGAGAAGGCGCAAGAGATGGGGCTTGCGCTGGCCAGCCTGCAACGCGCCCTGGTCAGTGGCGAAGCCTTGCCGCCATCGCTGCGCAACTGGTTTGTCGACCATGGCGTGCCGCATGTGCTGCAACTCTATGCCTCGGCGGACATCGGCAATATCGCCTACGAATCCATCAGCGAAGGCCGGGTCAATCCCGGCATGGTGCTCGATGAAGACCTGATTCTCGAAATCGTCCATCCGGGCACCGGCGATTTGGTCGCGCCGGGCGAAGTGGGCGAAGTCGTGGTGACCTCCTTCAACCCTGACTATCCCTTGATACGCTTTGGCACCGGGGATTTGTCCGCCGTGCTGGCGGGCATCTCTCCCTGTGGCCGCACGAATACGCGCATCGAGGGCTGGCTGGGACGCGCCGATCAAACCACCAAGGTGCGCGGCATGTTCGTGCATCCGCAGCAGGTGGCCGAGATGGCCCGGCGCCACGCCCTGATTCTGAAAGCGCGCCTGGTCGTCAGTGGCGGAATGGCCAATGACAGCATGACCCTGTATTGCGAAACCACAGACATGGAAGCTGCCGCGCAGCAGGCCGCAGCGATTGCCGATAGCGTGCGCGACATTACCAAGTTGCGCGGGGAAGTGAAATTTGTCGCACCGGGCAGTTTGCCCAATGATGGCAAGGTCATTGAAGACGCGCGCAAGTATGAGTGAAATGAGTGGATTTTCTTGACAGGAGCCGCCATGTCTCAGCATTCCGCCGCCATCCAATGGCTACGCTCGCCCCACCCGCAAGATGCGCGCACCTATTCGCGCAGGCATGTGGCATCGCTCGCGGGCGGCCAATTGGTCAGCATGTCCGCCGCCGTGGAGTACCAGGGTGATGCGCTCTGCGCCGACCCCGAACAGATGCTCATCAGCGCCGTGGCAAGCTGCCACATGCTGACCTTCCTCGCCATCGCCGAGCGTCAGAAGTACCGCGTGGAAAGCTATCNGGACAATGCCGTGGGTTACCTGGANAAAGTCGAAGGTGCCGGCATGGCCGTCACCCGCATCGAACTCTCGCCNNAAATCTCATTTGGTGGCGACAATCTNCCGGATGCCGCAGCCTTGTCCCGCTTGCATGCCAGCGCGCACAAGAACTGCTTCATCGCCAACTCGATCAACGCCAAGGTCAGCGTGGTGTGAACATGGCCGCCCACACCTCCGAGGCGGCCTTGCTGGTGCGCGAAGATAGCCATGGCGTCGTCACCCTGCGCATGAATCGCCCGCGGCAATTCAATGCCATCTCCGAGGCCATGCTGCATGCCTTGCAGCAGGAATTGCATGCCATCGCGTTGGACGAATCGGTGCGCTGTGTCGTTCTGGCCGGCGCCGGGCCAGCCTTCTGCGCCGGTCACGACCTGCGCGAAATGCGCGCACGACCCACACTGGCGTACTACCAGGCGCTCTTTTCCCAATGCAGCCGCGTGATGCAAAGCCTGCAAGCCTTGCCGGTCCCGGTGATTGCACGGGTGCAAGGCATCGCCACCGCCGCCGGTTGCCAATTGGTCGCCAGTTGCGACCTCGCCATCAGCACGGACACGGCACAGTTTGCCGTCTCCGGCATCGATGTCGGCTTGTTCTGCGCAACGCCGTCGGTCGCGCTATCCCGCAACGTCTCGCCCAAGCGCGCGTTCGACATGCTGGTCACAGCGCGCTTCATCGATGCGGCAACCGCAGTGGATTGGGGCCTGATCAACGCGGCAGTACCGGAGGATCGACTCGACTCCGCCATCGCAGAAAAGACAGCCCGGATTCTGGCCAAGAGCGCCGTTGCGCTGCGCCATGGCAAATCGATGTTCTACCGGCAGCGCCAAATGAGCCTGGCTGATGCTTACGCATACGCCAGCGATGTCATGGCGCGCAACATGATGGAAGAAGATGCCAGCGCAGGCATCGACGCCTTCCTGGAAAAACGTCCGCCACCCCTGCACGAGCCGTCATGAAAAAACCGGCCCCTACCACCTCGGCCTCGACAAAAGCGCTGCCAACTACGTGGCACTGTGGTCACTGAGCTTTTTGCAACGCGCTGCCGAAGTGCATCCCGACCGCATTGAGGTGATCGATGGCGAACTGGACCTGGGCGCAGACCTACGCCCGCCGCCGCCGTCTGGCCAGTGCGCTGCAAAACCTTGGCGTGACGCGCGGCGACACGGTATCGACCATGCTGCCCAATGTCGCCGCAATGCACGAAGCCCGCTTCGGCATACCCATGATCGGCGCCGTTCTCGATGCGATGAACATCCGGCTCGATGCCGAAGCCATCGCCTTCATGCTGGAGCACAGCGAGACCAAGGTGGTGCTAAGCGACCCCGAATTTGCCGACCTCATCGCACAAGCTCTGTCCATGCTGTCCGGGCCAAAGCCTGTCGTGATCACCGTGCTGCCCTCCGGCACCCACCCCGGGACCGACTACGAGCAGTTGCTCGCCGCTGGCGACCCCGAATTCTGCTGGCAACTGCCAGACGACGAATGGAACGCCATCGCGCTCGGCCACACTTTGTGCATCGGGGCCGGTGGCACGGAAAGTGGTGCCGATACTCACCAGTGGAATGGTTTCCATACATTCTCCCGAGAGGGATTGCCAAGCCGCAAAACATCGAGCACGCGGCCCGTGGCGTCGCCGCATGGCGGTGAGCAAGCGTCATGCCAGCGCCGCCGCAAAGATGCGGAACCGTCTCTGCCGTGTGTGGGTGTTGATTCCGGCCGGCGCAATGCGGCGCACGGGTGTCGGGCACCGCGAGGGGCAGTGCGCTGCGGTGGCGATGTGACCGGGCATGTGTGTCACAACTGATGCCCTCAGGGGTTCGATGCGGAGACATTCGTCGCTCATCGCGCACATCGCGTATGCGGGGCCTGCGCGGCCATCGCCGCTGTCCTTCGCATCGCCGAAGGGCATCGCACCGTTGCGGTGGCTCCACACATGGTCAATTTTCGGTCGGCGGCAACATCCAGGGAAAACCCTTGCACATGCTTCGATCGTAACTGGTACAGTGGCACTACCAGTTGACCACTTGCACGAACAATCTCAAAAATATGGAACTCATCGATCGAATCCCTGGCGAGCATGGCCGCGTTAGCAAACGCACGGTCAAGGACCAGATCAGTGACAAGCTCGCATACATGATTCATTCGGGACTATTGCGCGCCGGAGACGAGCTGCCATCAGAGC
>G312J29652_10000290_pt1 | contig 11714 bp, 10 predicted proteins | sample EareggfetidaYelm_FD_29652 | JGI IMG/M metagenome (IMG submission 29652) | reverse complement strand
ACGCCAAGCGGGTACGCAGCCCAGCCCGAAACTGAGTTCGGAGCGAGGGCATCCAGGCTGAGTTCCACGTGCTCGTCGCGACACGCGGTGCCGACCCGGATGACCCGATCCGCCCGATCCGCGAGTGCGACAACGGTGCGCCGATCAATGGCACACGGGAACACGAATCCCTCGTTGTAGTCTGTATGCTCGCCGATGAGATTGACGCGGCCCGGAGCCGACCATACCCCGACCGCCGGGTGGCCAGACATTCGTATGAGCCCCTGCTCAGCTTCGCTCACGAGACTCACAGCTTCATCGTCTTTCTCATCACCGCAAACCCGCCTGTTCGGCCTCCCAGGGGGTCACAGTGTCACGCCCGCAAGTGCCGCTCGGAACGCTATTGCCTGGGTTTCCGGGGGCACATCGCCGACCCAGGCTCCCATGGCTGCTTCCGAGCCGGCTAAGAATTTCAGCTTCTGCGCGGCGCGGCGCGGGCTCGTTAACTGCAGCATCATCCGCACCTCGTCGCGTCGTTCTCGGATGGGAGCCTGATGCCAGGCCGCAATGTAGGGCGTGGGAGTGTGGTAGAGCCGATCAACACCGCGCAATAACCGCACGTAGAGTTCTGCGAGTTCATCGCGTTCTGCGAGCGTGGTGGCGGCGAAGTCCGGCACGTGCCGGTGCGGCATGAGGTGAACCTCGATCGGCCACCGGGCGGCAAAGGGCACGAACGCCGTCCAGTGGGTTCCGCTCAGAAGCATCCGGTCGCCCTGTTGTTCGCGTTCGAGTAGGTCGCCCATAAGGGTTGGTCCGTACGAATCGAGGGCGGCGAGCAACCGTTCGGTGCGCGGAGTCACATACGGGTACGCGTAGATCTGGCCGTGTGGATGTCCCAGCGTCACGCCAATCGCCTCGCCCCGGTTTTCGAACGGAAACACCTGTTCGACACCGGGGAGCGCGGACAGTGCCGCCGTGCGCTGCGCCCATGCCTCGATAACGGTTCGTACACGGGAGACGGTTTGCGTGCCACAGGAGCCAGCACGGTTGGGACTGAAACAGACGACTTCGGTGCGGCCAACGGCCGGGCGAGTGCGCTCCAATCCCACCGTCCGGAGCTCGGTTCGGGCCAGGGTGCTTGCGCGTTCGAGGTCGTGGTTCGCGACGTCCGCCAGTGCGGGGCCAAACGAGGGGGAGCGGTTTTCGAAGACGGCAACATCATAGTTGCTCGGAATTTCCGAGGGATTGCCCGGGCACTGCGGTGTGAGGGGGTCGAGTTCGGCGGGTGGTAAAAACACCCGGTTCTGACGGGCGGCGGCGATGGACACCCATTCGCCGGTGAGGGCATCTTGTCGCATTTGTGCGGTGGCCGGTCGTGGGTCGAGGTTTCGCTCGTCGACGGCCCGTTCTGGTGACAGTGTCGTGTCGGCGTCGTCGAAGTAGATGAGGTTGCGACCGTCTGCGAGTGTGGTCTGGTGCACCGCGATGCGGGTGTCCGCGTGGTAGGAGTCGAGGGGGAGGGCAGGTGTTGGTGGCGCGGCATCCGGAGGGGTGTCCGCGTGGCACGAATTGAGGGTGAGGCCGCTGGTGTGCGGTGGGTCATCGAGATTGGCTGCGGAATTGTCAGGCACTCCGACACGATACGGCAGTTTGGCAGATCCGGCGTGCAGCGTTCGTCTTGGTTCAGCCGGGCACTTAGAGTGGAACCATGACCCTGCCCACGGGCGAGCAGTTCGTGCTCGAGACGACGACCGCATCCGGAGAGCTGAAGGCCACCATCACGGCGGTTGCCGCCGGAATTCGCGAGCTCACCATTAACGGCATTGATCTGGTGCCCACGTTTCGAGAAGACCAGACGCCGCCGTCCGGTGCCGGTATCGTGCTTGTTCCGTGGCCAAGCCGGATCCGGGATGGGAAATGGGTTGCCAATGGCGTTACCCATCAGCTCGACATTACCGAGGTGCCGCGGAATACCGCGCTGCACGGCCTGCTCCGCTACACCGAGTATCGGATGATTGCGCAGGAATCCGACTCGGTGACGCTTACGACCAGGGTGTATCCGCGACCGGGATACCCATTTTTACTCGACACTGCCGTGCACTACGAACTTGTTGCCGACGGGCTGAGGGTCACCCATCGGATCGAGAACGACGGCGCTGACTCAGCGCCCGTCGCGATCGGCTCGCACCCGTACCTCAAGATCGGTGGTGTAGCAACGGAGGATCTGATCCTGAGGGGGGATGCCGCGAGCCACATCACCTTTGACGAGCGACTGCTGCCCATCGCTGAGGTGCAGGTGGATGGCACCGAATGGGACTTCCGCAAGGGTCGTCGGGTTGGTGACCTGCATTTGGATGACACGTGGGGTGAGTTGCCCAGCCACGACGGTGAGGTCGTGAGTTCGCTCACAGCTCCCGATGGTCGGAGCGTCTCGATGTGGGCGGAACCGATTTTTGGGTACGTGCAGGTGTACACCTCGCGGGATTTCCCCGGTGAATCTATGGCCATTGCGGTGGAGCCGATGACGGCTCCCGCTGAGGCCTTCAACTCCGGGCGGGGTGTGCGGTGGCTTGATCCCGGTGAGGAGTGGGAGTGTTCGTGGGGAATCCGGTTTGCCGGGTTTGCGGCAAACTAGCGTCGACACGCTCCCGTTGACACGGGTTGTGTCAGTGAGGCTGACCGGTCTAAGAGCGGTTTCAGTGTGGTGAGCGGGATGGCGTAGGCGACGTGTGGGACACTGTCCGACTTTGCAAACACAACCCCCGCGACCTCGCCAGTGGACGTGAGAATTGGTCCACCGGAGTTTCCCTGTAGCAGGTTGGCAGCGAGGGTTATGAGGTTTTGGCGAGAGCCGGTGCCGTTGTTGTTGATGGTGAGTTCTCCCTCTGCTAGGAGGAGGCCGGGTTCGATTGTGCGGGGGCCGCCAAACGGGTAACCAACAACCGCGACAGTCGTGTTGCTCGGTGGTTGAGGGGCGGCGAGTGTGAGCGGCGCGGCGCGTAAGTCTGGGACATCAATGAGGGCGAGGTCATTTGCAGCATCAAAGGCGACAACGCGTCCGCTGCGTCCAGCTTCGCCCGGCGGTTCCACCACGGGCGCGGTCACACCCGCGACGACGTGGGCGTTGGTGACAACACGACCGGGGCCAATAACGAATCCCGATCCCGACATATTAACACCGCATTCGTATGCCGCTCCGGTTATGCGAACCACAGAGTCGGTGGCGCGCGCCAGCGCGGGGGAGGACCTGATTTCCGCCGGGACATCCGGTGGTGCCGTGGGCGCTTCGATGACGGTGAGAAGCCACGGGATGGTCGTGTCGACGGTTGTTGATCGAAGCTGTGCCAGCCACGTTTTAGCGGCAGCTGGGGTGAGTTCACCAATCGTGCGAAGTATCACTGAACTTGCCAGTGCCGGGGAGAGCACCGGAATTCCGACGGCAGTGATCCCCGATGCGAGCAGGCTGGACAGCGCCGCCGCAACACTGACTCGCCCAGCGGCACCCAACAGTCGATCAATCCCACCGAGCATGACAACGGATGCCCCGCGTCGCAGGATGCGACCAAGCCATCTACCGACCAGCGACCCGACGCCGATGAGTATGATCGCGGTGATGATGAGGGTGGGAACTCGCCACTGCGGACTCGGTGTGAACTGTGTCACCCACGGGAACAGCAGGTAGGCCGCGATGCCACCGGCTACGAACCCCAGCAGCCCCGCTGCCGATCTCAGCAGCCCCGCCCGCCAACCGGTGAATACGGCACCAGCAGGATGACGAGCAGGATGCCATCGACGATGAGTTGAGGGCTCATGGGTTGCGTCCTTTGCTTGTGCGGTCGCTGCCACTTTACTCAAGAGCACTGACAATCGCTCTCGTAGGTCTTGGCAAAGTTGTGGGTGAGTCACGAAACGATCTACCAGTGCACAACCACTCTCGTGGGCATTGGCGAAATGCCCGAGGTTCTCGTTCACTCTCGTCGGTGTTGGCGAAATGTCCGAGGTTCTCGTTTGTCATGAATGGTGCCGGGGCATGGATCCGGCCGACCCGTCTCGCCTGCCCGGTTGTCAGATACTCTTCGCGAACAACGGGCAGCGCGTCTGAAGGGTGGCCTCTACCATCTGACACAGGTGCGGATGGTGTACAACACCAACCGCATTGAGGGAAACCAGCTCAGCGAAGATCAGACTCGCTACATCTACGAGAGTCGAACGATCGGTGGTCGCAGGACGGTGTCGCCCGGGCGCATTGAGCTTGCGGTCGAGGAGATCATTCATGATCGGGCTGTGCAGCAAGGTGCGCAGGGTCAGGTGTCGTTCGAGGGCATCGTGGATTTTCACTACCGCTTCGAGCACATTCATCCCTTCCAGGATGGCAATGGGTGGGAAGGTCGGACTGTCATGTTCCAGCAGCGCCTGCAGAACAAGATCATGCCGTTCATCGTGCTCGACTCCCAGAAGGAGTTCTACTACCGCGGGCTCGCGGAGTGCGAAGTCGAGCCGGGCTATCTGCGCGGTGCGCCGAGCGCGTGGAGTCAGGGCAGAAGGCCAGATTTCGTCGGACTCAGTGCTCAGAAGCGGCACCGAGCGCACGCAGCGCGACCCAGGCTGCGAAACGGTCATCCGGGTCGTTGAGGGAGAGCCCCGTGAGTTCTTCGATTCGGGTGATGCGGTTTTTCAGGGTGTGACGGTGCACTCCGAGGCGTTCGGCGGTGACACCCCAGGAGCCGTGTTCCGCCAGATATATCCGGAGTGTCTCGACGAGGTGGCCGCCGAGAGCGGGAGCGCGGAGCGCGGCGAGTGGTTTCATCAGCTGAATGAGTTGGTCATCTTCCAGAGCATCCAGAATGAGTTGCACGGTAGGGATTGCGCTGTAGTGCACCACGGAATGACCGCGCAGAATCGCGGATTCGTGGGCCTGACGGGCCTCGACGATCGACGACCGGAGCCTCGACAGCGGGGCACTCGAACCGAACCCGCATCTGAGCATCGCACCGGCCTCCACGAACGTTGATTCCACCCTCGTGGCAAACTCGGCGACCAGGTCGTCACTGATCAGACCGACAACCCGATCCTTTTCGGTGAGGATGGTGTGCACGGCCCCCAACTCATCAAGCCAGCGCAGTACCTTTCTCTCTACCTCAACCACTCGCGTGCGCGCCGAGATCACAAAACCCGTAAGCGTCTCATCCCGAACATCCCACCGCTTTAACAAGATCTCTGGCGACGACGGTGCGTCACAGAGCACACTCCGCACCAGCAACTCTCTGCCGAGACGCTCCGTGACACTGTGTTCGTGGGTGCGAACCAGCAGGTCGAGGAGAGCGGATGCCTGCGCCGCCAGATCGCGAGTGCGGCTCGTCGAGCCGTCGCGCGAGGCCACAACCAGAAACGCCCGCAGATCCTTGGCCTCACCCACCCGGTGAACTTGCAGGCCGGGATGNCGCACNCTCGTCGCACGATTCATCGCCGCTGATGCGGCATCTTCCAGGTGCAGCGCACCGGCCCCCGCACTTGTCATGGCCCGGCCGTGGTTGTCGAGAAGCACACACCAGCCGTTGAGCTGATGCGCGAGTTCGACGATCATCGCCTCAATGCCCCCTCGGCGTGCTACCTGGGCGAGCACCCTTGTTCCCGCCGTGATCAACCTCGCCTCCGCAGCTCGGTCAATTGCCAGTGCGGTGGTGAGCCGGGCATGGAGCAGCACGAGATCCAGCTCTGTCGATACGAGAACGGTAAGACCTGCCGCTGTGGCCACATCGCTCAGCTTCCGGACAGCATTCGCGGGAACATACGTCACAGGGACTGCTTCGCGGAGGGTGTCGAGGCGCTGCCCGGAATCGCGGATAGCGGTGCTGATCTCGTCGACACCGGCTACGACCAGACTGACGAACTTCTCGTTCGCGACCACGCTGAACTCGCGGAGAAAGACAACGTCGTCAACAGCTCTCTCCAGCGGAATCGGGGCTCCCGCGACGGAGGCACGCGCGACGCGTGCGGCGGCGGCGAGGTCCATGACCATCCTCTCAATATACAAACGGGCAGATCTAATCGGTTTATTCGACATTTTTGTCATCGCCGCCCGCTGAATGTTCTGCGTAACATTGGCTCAATTCGCGGGAGCGTTCGAAACCCGAACCCGAACCCGAACCTAGACCCAGACCCAGACCCAGACCCAGACCCGAACAACCCGCAGTCGCCTCCCACGCCACACGACCAGCATCCAGAGATCCGTGCACGCCGATGCGCCACGAGCACCCTGTCTCCCCCCCCTGATTCGGACCAGTTTCCAAAGACAAGGAAGCCCATGAAAGCCGTTATCTTCCGCAACACCGATGAGCCCGTTGAGTTCACTGACATCGAGATCTCCGCCCCCAAGCGCGGAGAGGTGAGGGTTAAGATCGCCGCGGCCGGTGTCTGCCACTCCGACCTGCACATCCGCCGCGGGGAATGGGATGCTGCTGTCCCTCTGGTGATGGGCCACGAAGGTTCCGGTGTAGTCGTCGAGCTCGGTGAGGGTGTCACCTCACTCTCCGTTGGAGACCACGTTGTGCTGTCCTGGGTCCCGCCGTGTGGTGAGTGCCGCAACTGCCGCTCCGGCCACGAGGCTCGCTGCCGCACCGTTGCAACGATCGTTGCTCCCCGGGGTGTTCTGTTCGACGGAACCTCCCGACTGTCGAAGGATGGTGAGGAGATCCATCACTACCTCGGTGTGTCGTCGTTCGCCGAAGAGGTCATCGTTCCAGCGTCCGGTGCGGTCAAAGTGCGCGACGATGCTCCGCTCGATGTGATCGCCCTCGTCGGATGCGCGGTCGCCACCGGCGTCGGTGCTGTTCTCAACACCGCGGCCGTCGAGCCGGGTTCGATCGTCGCCGTGATCGGATGCGGTGGCGTTGGTCTCAACGTGATCCAGGGTGCAAAGCTCGCCGGTGCCTTGCGGATCGTCGCGATCGATATCCGCCCGGAGAAGCTGGAACTCTCCGCCCAGTTCGGAGCGACCGACCGTATCGACGCGTCATCTGTCGACGCGGTCGACGCCGTCCACGAATTCCTCCCCGATGGTGTTGACTACGCGTTCGACGCCATCGGCCGCACACTGACCACTGAGCAGGCGATCCAGATGCTCGGCCTTGGCGGCGCCGCGGTGATCGTCGGCCTCCCCCCGACGGGCGCTCGCGCGTCGTTCGAACCCCTCACCCTCGCCGAGTCCGACCAGCGAATCCTTGGCTCCAACTACGGCAGTATCCGCCCCGCAATTGATATTCCCGCGCTCGTTGACCGCTACATGGACGGCCAGCTCAAACTCGACCCGCTGGTTTCTTCGAGGCGCCCGCTGTCGGAAGCGCTCGCCGCCCTTGATGATCTCGAGACCGGCAGCGCACTGCGCCCCCTGCTCATCCCGTAACCACCGCTATTGTTCGCTCGCGGCATCCGGCACCCTCAGATCCCTGAGTCGTCGTTTCCTCCGCGGCCGACCTTCCCGGAGCGGGGTGGTGCTACCCCCTTTCAGCGTCCTACCCCTCCTATCGCTCAGAACCTATCCTCGCCCGACCTGCCGGAGAATCCACCACCATGACTACTCGTACCCGACCTGAAACCCCGAGTGATGCGGGCCTGCGCCGCGGGGTGATGAGCTGGCCAGAATTGGCCGCACAGGCAATCGCCAACATCGCCCCGAGCGCCGTTATCGCCTTCACCGCGGCAGCTATCTATCTTGGCGCAGGCGATGGAACCGTTTACTCCTTTATTCTGGCCACCACTGTGATCCTCTCAGTGGGGTATTGCGTTGTGGTCTTCGCCCGCAAACACGCGTCTGCCGGATCGCTCTACACTTACGTGTCAAAAGGCCTCGGCTCGTTCGGTGCCTACCTGGCTGGCACTGCACTTCTCATCGGATGTTGGGGGATCGCGGCGGGCTCGCTCGGTGGTTCGGTCTCCTACTTCCAGCAGTTCCTTGTGCTTGTCGGCGTTCCGGTTTCCGGTGTCGCGCCGCAGATCGCCCTGGCCGTTGTGCTCGGTGGCCTCGCCACACTGTTCACGATCCGTGGCATCCGCTTGTCAGCTCGGGTTTCGCTGACGCTCGAACTGGTGTCGGTCACGATTATCTTTGTGCTGTTGATTCTCGCGTTGGTGTGGGCTGGCTCGCGAGCCTGGGATCCGTCACAGTTCTTACTCGAAGAGGTTCCGCTGCAGGGGGTCGCTTCTGGAATGGTGCTCGGTATCCTCGGTTTTGTCGGATTCTCATCGGCGGACGCGCTCGGTCGGGAAGCCAAGAACCCCTACTTGGCCATCCCGCGAGTCATAGTGTGGAGCGCCGTGACCGTCGGTCTGCTGTACGTGATCGCCGCGTACACACAGGTAGTTGTGCTCGGAAGCGACCTCGCCACGAGTGCGAGCCCGCTCGAAGACATCGCGTCAATGATCGGGATGCCCGGCTGGTTCGCGCCAGTGCTCACGTTTGGTGTCGGCGCGTCGTTTTTTGCGGTCGTCGTCGCTCCGCTCAACGTGGTTGGTCGCATCGTCTACGTGATGGGTAAAGAGGGAGTTGTGTCCGAGCGATTCGGTCGCACCCATGAGCGCCACCTCACTCCACACCGGGCGCTGTGTGTTGCCGGTCCCGCCGCCGTGATCCTCGACATCATTCTGTTGGTACTCAATGTTGACCCTATGGAGATCGTCGTGTGGGTTGACACCTACGGAACCTACGGCTACATGATGGCGTATGCCCTCGTCGCGATCGCCTGCGTGGTGTACACCCGCCGCGAGAAGATGAGCAACTGGCTCGTGTGGGTCTGCGCTGTGATCGCCATCGTCAGCATGGTCTACGTGTTCATTGCGAGTGTGTATCCCGTGCCGATTTTTCCACTCAACGTGATTCCGTACATCTTCCTGCTCACGATGATCGTGGCCATCGGCTGGTACCTGTACCTGGCCAAGTCACGCCCAGACGTGATCCGTCACATCGGCAACACCGAGACCGAGCTGTTGGAGGGCATTGGTTAACCAATCGTCAGTCTGCTAGTTATGCACGACGATGACGAGCACTACCGGGCCGCAGCCGCGACACCGCGTGGCACCTGTGGATCTCGGATTTGTCCGCACGTCACATACAGGTCACCCAAGACAGTGCTCAGTTTCTGAGGGTTTCGGGATGCATCCCGGTGCCGTATTCGGGTGAGTGTTGCGGTTCATGATCGCACGTGGAGAGCTGATGAAAACGTATGTGACCCGGGCAAGAACCCGCGAGAACATGCCGACAACAACGCTCTCACAGGGAGTGTCGTGGACATTCCACCTCGCGTTCGGCCCGAAGCATCCCGGCAGGCTCAGGTGCTCTGGGATGTGGATTTTGACTCATATGTCATGTTATATATTGCTATAATTCACATAATCAAACAAGAGATTGACGATGAAGTTCAATGACCTGGAGGGTCGCGTTGCGGCTGTTACCGGTGGAGCGCGTGGCCTTGGCTTTTCTGCCGCCGAGGCGTTCGCTCAACAGGGATGCGCCGTGGCGCTGTTCGACATCCTCCCCGATGTTGGATCATCCGCTGCCCGACTGGCATCAGAGTACGGCGTACGAACCTTTGCCGCGCACATGGACGTGACCGATCAAAAATCGGTCGCCGAGGGATTCGCAGGAGCAGCGGCTGCTCTCGGCACCGCGCAGATACTGCTCACGGCGGCTGGAATTACGATCTGGAACGACAGTGTTGACGTGTCTGCCGCGCAGTGGCGCAGGGTCATGTCGGTCAACCTCGATGGGACATTCTTCTCCGCGCAGGCCTTTGGTAGGCGACTCATCACGGCGGGTATTCCCGGAAGTGCGATCCTTGTCTCGTCAATGTCGGGTTCGGTTGTTAACACTCCGCAGCATCAGGTGTCGTACAACGCGTCTAAGGCGGCGGTTACCCAGCTCGCGAAGTCGCTGGCCGTCGAGTGGGCACCTGTAGGTATTCGGGTCAACGCTATTGCGCCCGGGTACATGCTGTCAGATATGACGCGGCAGTTTACCGACCAGAACCCCGACTTGGCTGCTGATTGGGTCGCACGCATTCCCGCTGGGCGAATGGGAGAGCCGTCGGATCTCCACGGGCTGGTGGTTTACCTGGCGTCGGATGCCTCGTCGTATGTGACTGCCCAGAACCTGGTGATCGACGGCGGCTATACGGCCGTCTGATCGCTCGCGCTGAAGACCCACTCGTGCTGAGGGTGAGGCTTGCCGGTGGCGCTGATGCCCCGCAGGNGGTCACGGGGCACAGCGCTCTGGCACGGTACGAGCATTGCGGTGTGACGGTCAGTGGATCTCGGGAATGAACTCCCGGTAGGCGTTGAGGCGAGTGTCGTTTGGGTCGAGTTCGGTGACAAGCACGTCGAAGTGAGACAGTGAGAGTGATCGGAAGCGGGCCCGCGTTGCAAACTTGCTGGAGTCGACCGCCAGGATGACCTTTTGCGAGGCGTTGACCATAGCCTGCTTAACAGCGACCTGCTCAAGGGTGATCTCACTGGTTCCGAAGTCCGGGTCAATGCTCATTGTCGAGAGGAAGCACGCATCAAGGCTGAACTGTTGGACCGACTGTACTGCCAGCGATCCGACCAGGCTGAGGTTAGTCTCTTCACGTTCGCCTCCGGTTAGGTAGGTTCTGATGCCTTCCCGCCCGCACAGGGTCTGGAAAGCGCTAAAGCCGTTGGTGATCACGGAGGTGCGGGTCGCGGCTATTGTTTTGGCAAAAGCGTGAACGGTGGTGGAGGAGTCGAGGGCAATCGCCATGTCTGGTTCGATGAACCTCAGAAGCTTTCCGGCGATGTCTTGCTTGGCTGTTGCATTCTGATACTGGCGTTGTGAGAAGTCATCGCCCGCGACGGCGACAACTCCTCCGCGCACCCGCCGCGCGATTCCGGCGTGTACGAACACATCGAAATCGCGCCGGATGGTCATGGGATGCACCCCCCACCGGAGCGCCGCATCTTTCAGGTGGAGGGTTCCTCGGCGCTGCAGTTCCTGAGCCATCAACTCGCGACGTGCTTCCGCGTCGAGCGTGCCGGTCACCGCCATCGTGCTCTCCTACTTTCAACTCAACCGCATCGATCCTATTGCCCTGTGAGCTAGCGTCATGCTAGTGTCGGAGTGTTGATAGTTTATGTGAATTATTACATAAAGTAACACTACTGGCTCGTCGCAAAGGATGTGAGGNGCGCGTGGGCACTGTTGAAGACCTCATCGCCCGTTCGAATCGCTTGGGCGCAAACCTGCAGAATACGAACTACGCCGGTGGGAACACCTCGGCGAAGGGCAACGGGATCGACCCGGTAACCGGAGAGCTGGTGGAGTTGCTGTGGGTGAAGGGTTCGGGAGGTGATCTGGGCACTCTGAAAAAAGAGGGACTCTCGGTGTTGCGTTTGGGTCGATTGCGTGCCTTACAGAACGTGTACCCCGGTGTTGATCGTGAAGATGACATGGTCGCTGCGCTCGAATTCGCCCTGCACGGCAACGGCGGGGCGGCACCGTCGATCGACACGGCGATGCATGGTCTAGTGGATGCCGCACACGTTGACCATCTGCACCCAAATTCGGGAATTGCCATCGCCACAGCAGCTGATGGCGCGAAACTTACGACAAAAATTTTCGGCGACAGGGTTGTGTGGCTACCGTGGTGTCGTCCTGGTTTCCGACTCGGTCTCGACATCGCCGCAATTAAGCGCGAACATTCGGAAACGATCGGCTGCATTCTGGGGGG
>G312J29652_10000287_pt1 | contig 11755 bp, 8 predicted proteins | sample EareggfetidaYelm_FD_29652 | JGI IMG/M metagenome (IMG submission 29652) | reverse complement strand
GGCAAAAAAAGCCGCTGCGCGCACTGGTGCGACAATAGCCGACCCAATGACAAGTTCCTTCTCCAATCTGATGCTGGCCGAGCCGCTGGCGCGCGCCGTGGCCGAAATGGGCTACACGGCCATGACGCCGATACAGGCGCAAGCCATTCCGGTGGTGCTGACCGGCCAAGACGTGATGGGCGCCGCCCAGACCGGCACCGGCAAGACGGCGGCGTTCTCGCTGCCGCTGTTGCAGCGCCTGCTGCGGCACGAGAGCAGTTCCGCATCCCCCGCGCGCCACCCGGTGCGGGCGCTGGTGCTGCTGCCCACGCGCGAGCTGGCCGACCAGGTGGCCCGGCAGATCGCGCTGTACGCCCGGCACACCAAACTGCGCAGCACCGTGGTGTTTGGCGGCATCGACATGAAGCCCCAGACCCTCGAATTGAAAAAAGGCGTGGAAGTGCTGGTGGCCACGCCCGGGCGCCTGCTCGACCATATCGAGGCCAAGAACGCGGTGCTCAACCAGGTGGAATACGTGGTGCTCGACGAAGCCGACCGCATGCTCGACATCGGCTTCCTGCCCGACCTGCAACGCATCCTGAGCTACCTGCCCAAGGAGCGCACCACGCTGCTGTTCAGCGCCACCTTCTCGCCCGAGATCAGGCGCCTGGCCAGCAGCTACCTGCACCAGCCCGTGACCATCGAAGTGGCGCGCCCGAATGCCACGGCGGCGACGGTCGAGCAGCGCTTTTACAGCGCCAACGACGACGACAAGCGCCGCGCCATCCACCAGGTGCTGCGCACGCGCGGCCTCAAGCAGGCGTTCATCTTCGTCAACAGCAAGCTCGGCTGCGCCCGGCTGGCGCGCAGCCTGGAGCGCGAAGGGCTCAGGACGGCCGCCCTGCATGGCGACAGAAGCCAGGACGAACGCTTGAAGGCGCTGCAAGCCTTCAAAAGCGGTGACGTGGACCTGCTGGTGTGCACCGACGTGGCCGCGCGCGGCCTGGACATCAAGGACGTGCCTGCGGTGTTCAATTTCGACGTGCCCTTCAACGCCGAAGACTATGTGCACCGCATCGGCCGCACCGGCCGCGCCGGCGCCTCGGGCCTGGCCGTCACGCTGGTCTCGGGCAGCGATGCGCGGCTGGTGGCCGACATCGAAAAGCTGATCGGCAAAAAGACCGACCTCGAAGCCATCGAATACGACGAAGACCGCCCCCGCGGACGCATCAACGACGGCCGCCGCGCATGGCGCAAGGACGATGAGACGGGCCATCCGTGCGACACCGCCAGCCCGGCCACGCGCGAGCGCCGCGAACCCTACCGGGGCATGTCTGCGGCGCCGGCTGCGCAGGACCCGTTTTTCGCCAAACCCTACGAACCCGACAGCGCGGCNGCNGCCGCCCCCTCGGCCTGGGAGNCCGTCGCCCGGCCGCCCGTGCGCGGCAGCCTGTCGGCCAACATCAAGNCCAAGCGCCATCTGGCGGCCCTGTTCAAGGCGGCTCCGCCCGAGAGCCCGGCGCCGTAACCAGGCCCCGTCATCAGGCCGGCCGGCACGCGCTCAGAGCGGCGCGCAGCGCACCTGCAACCGCTCGCGCTGCGCCAGCGTCGCGCCAAAGCGCACGGCGCTCAGGCAGCCGCCCCAAACGCAGCCGGTGTCCAGCCCCAGCAGGTCGCTGCGCTCGATCCAGCCCAGCGTCGACCAATGCCCGAAGGCCGTCAACTGGCCTGCGGTGCGCCGCCCGGGCACATCGAACCACGGCATCAGGCCCGGCGGCGGCGTGGCGCTGTCCGTGCTGGCAAAGTCCATCCGGCCGCTGGCCGAGCAAAAGCGCAGCCGGGTGAGCGCATTGACGATCACCCGCAGCCGATCGCCGCCGGCCAACGCCCCGCTCCAGCGCTCGGGCTGGTTGCCAAACAGCGCGTGCATGAAGGCCGGCAGCTCGGCGCTGCGCAGCAGCGCGTGGACTTCGTCCGCGCGGGCCAGGGTGTCGGCGACGGACCAGTCGGGCAGCACGCCGGCATGCACCATCAGCAACCGCTGCCCGGCATGTTCGTGCACGCGGGCCAGGGGCTGCTGGCGCAGCCAGGCCAGCAAGGCCGCGCGGTCGGGGGCCTGCAGCACGCTGGCCAAGGTGTCGCGGCGCGCGGGCTGGCGCACACCCTGCGCCACGGCCAGCAGATGCAGGTCATGGTTGCCCAGCAGGCAGCCGATGGCGGCGCCATGGCGCATGCAGCGGCGCAGCACGGCGGCCGAGTCCGGGCCCCGGTTGACCAGGTCGCCGAGCAGGTAGGCCGTGTCCCGGCTGGCAGAAAAACCGATGCCATCGAGCAGGCGCCCCAGGGCTTCATCGCAGCCCTGGATGTCGCCGATACAGTAAAGAGCCATGGGGCATGCTTGTGTCGTGTAATGGAAGCGGGTATTTTCTGCCCCGATGATCCCATGGGGCGCGGCGGGTGTTGCGCCATTGCCGCACCCGGGCAGGAGCCGGCCCATATGCCGGCGCGTTTTCTGCTGCCGCAAACAGGGGGCATTTTCCGGCCCGGGATTCCCGAGGCGCCAGGCCGGCCGGGGCTGCCCGCCTTGAATACCACCGGGGCGGCGTATTCATCGGGGCCGCCGGATTCACGGGATATGCGGCGCAGCGCGTTATCTGTGGCGTTCCCTGATGAAAATTCTTTGCGCTTGCATGGCGCTCCGAATTATTCGTATAATCGCCCCGTCATCAACTACCAACTGAAACCCAAGCACCATGACCAGCTACAAAGAACTCCTGATGCAGCGCGAAGCGCTCGAGCAGCAAATCAATGAAGCCCGACGTAATGAACTGGCGAACGCGGTGAGCCAGGTCCGTGCGTTGGTGGCCGAATATGGGTTGACTGCCAGAGACATATTCCCCACCAGCAAGTTCCTGTCCGGCGGCAGGATACCGGGTGCCCGCGCCAGCCGCGGCACCAAGGTGGCGCCCAAGTACCGTGAGCCTGCGACGGGCCAGACCTGGACCGGCCGTGGCAAAGCGCCCAAGTGGATTCAAAACGAGGACCGCGCGAAATTCGCGATCTAAATCCACCACACCTGTAACCGGGTGCCTGCACCCGGCCATGAGGTCATGAAAAAAGCCCGCATCTGCGGGCTTTTTTCATGATCTGGCCGCATGACCCCAGGCTTGCACCGTTTGCGGGGAGACTGCCAAAATGAATGCCGCTACAGGAGTTCTCCATGACCTTACCGTCCAAGCCGCCCACTGCGCCAGCGCCCGCCCGGCACGCGTTTGCCGATCTGCTGCGGGTTTTCAAAGCGGCGTCGGGCAAAGAGGGCCGATTCTATAGTCTGCCCGCGCTGGCCCGGCAGTTTCCCGCCATCGGGCGCTTGCCGATATCGATCCGCATCGTGCTCGAATCGGTGCTGCGCAACTGCGATGGCCGCAAGATCACTGCCGAGCATGTGCGGCAATTGGCCTGTTGGGCGCCCCGGGCCGAGCGCAAGGATGAAATTGCGTTCGTCGTTGCGCGCGTGGTATTGCAAGACTTCACCGGCGTGCCGCTGCTGGCCGACCTGGCCGCGATGCGCAGCCAGGCCCTGCGGTTGGGGCAAAACCCGCAGAAAATCGAGCCGCTGGTGCCGGTGGATTTGGTGGTCGACCACTCCATCATGGTCGACCATTACGGCCGCAAGGATGCGCTCGATCTGAACATGAAGCTCGAATTCCAGCGCAACCGCGAGCGCTACGAGTTCATGAAATGGGGCATGCAAGCCTTTGACCGTTTGGGCGTGGTGCCGCCGGGCTTCGGCATCGTGCACCAAGTCAATCTGGAGTATCTGGCGCGCGGCGTGCATCAGACCGGAGACGGCATTCATTATCCCGATACGCTGGTCGGCACCGACAGCCACACCACGATGATCAACGGCATCGGCGTGGTCGGCTGGGGCGTGGGCGGCATCGAGGCCGAGGCCGCGATGCTCGGCCAGCCGGTGTACTTTCTCACGCCCGATGTGGTGGGCGTGGAACTGGCGGGCCAACTGCGCGAGGGGGTCACGGCCACCGATCTGGTGCTCACCGTCACCGAACTGCTGCGCCAGCACAAGGTGGTGGGCAAGTTCGTCGAGTTCTTCGGCGCCGGCACGCGCACGCTGGCGCTGCCCGACCGCGCCACCATCGCCAACATGGCGCCCGAGTACGGCGCCACGATGGGCTTCTTTCCGGTCGACGAAAAAACCATCGCCTACTTCCAGGGCACGGGCCGCAGCCAGGACGAGATCGAAGTCTTCGAGGCCTACTTCAAGGCCCAGGGGTTGTTTGGCGTGCCGCTGGCCGGCGAACTGGACTATTCGCAGGTGGTCCGGCTGGACCTGGGCAGCGTCACGCCCAGCCTGGCAGGCCCCAAGCGGCCGCAGGACCGCATCGAACTGGGCCAGGTCAGCCGCCAGTTTGCCCGGCTGTTCAGCCAGCCCGATGCGCACAACGGCTTCAATCGCCCGGCCGGGCTGCTGCACCAGCGTGTCGCGCTCCGGCGCGACGGCGCGCAGGGCAGTGCCACCGGCAACGGTGATCGGGGCATCACCGTGGGCAACGGTGATGTGCTGATCGCCGCCATCACCAGTTGCACCAACACCTCCAACCCCGGCGTGTTGCTGGCTGCCGGGCTGCTGGCCAAAAAGGCGGTGGCGGCGGGGCTGGTGGTGCAGCCGCATATCAAGACCTCGCTGGCGCCCGGCTCGCGCATCGTCACCGAATACCTGGCGCAGACGGGTCTGCTGCCGTATCTGGAGCAGCTCGGCTTTGCGCTCGTCGGCTATGGCTGCACCACCTGCATCGGCAATGCCGGCGACTTGGCGCCCGAGCTCAACGAGGCCATCACGCGCCACCAACTGGTGTGCGCGTCGGTGCTGTCGGGCAACCGCAATTTCGAGGCGCGCATCCACCCGAACCTCAAGGCCAACTTTCTGGCCAGCCCGCCGCTGGTGGTCGCCTACGCCATCGCCGGCACGGTGCTCAAGGACTTGATGACCGAGCCCGTGGGCCAAGGCCGGGGCGGGCGCGACATCTATCTGGGCGACATCTGGCCGAGCAGCGAAGAAATCGGGCAACTCATGCAGTTCGCGATGAACGGCCCGGCCTTGCGCGCCAGCTACGCCCGGATCGCCACCGACCCCGGCCTGCTCTGGCAACAGATCGAGGGCGTGGACAGCAAGACCTACCGCTGGCCTGCCAGCACCTATATCGCCGAGCCGCCTTTCTTTGCCGATTTCGCTATCAAAAAAGTAGCTGCGGGTGGAGATGAATCGGTCGCCCTGGCGCCGGCAGTGCATGGCGCGCGCATCATGGCGCTGTTTGGCGATTCGATCACCACCGACCATATCTCGCCGGCAGGCGCCATCGACGCGCACTCGCCCGCTGGCCAGTGGCTGCTGCAGCATGGCGTGTTGCAGGCCGACTTCAACAGCTACGGCGCCCGCCGGGGCCACCACGAGGGGATGATGCGCGGCAGCTTTGCCAATGTGCGCATCAAGAACCTGATGCTGCCCCCCGGCGCCGACGGTGCGCGCGAGGAGGGCGGCCTGACGCTGTTCCAGGGCGATGGCGCGTTGCGCGGCCACAAGCTGTCGATCTTCGACGCCGCCATGCAGTACCAGGCCCAGGGCCGGCCCACGGTGATCTTTGCCGGCGAGGAATACGGCACCGGCTCCAGCCGCGACTGGGCGGCCAAGGGCACGCAGTTGCTGGGCATCGAGGCCGTGGTGGCGCGCAGCTTCGAGCGCATCCACCGCGCCAATCTGGTGGGCATGGGGGTGTTGCCGCTGCAGTTCCAGGCCGGTGATTCGTGGCAGACGCTGGGCTTGGCGGGCGATGAAGTCATCGATGTGCTGCCGGACCCGGCGCTCAGGCCGCAAAGCCAGGCGCAACTGGTCATCCACCGCGCGGACGGCACGCGCCAGCAGGTGGCCGTGACGCTGCGCATCGATACCCCGATCGAGGTCGACTACTACCAGGCCGGGGGCATACTGCCCTATGTGCTGCGCCAGCTATTGCAAGACTGAGCATTGCCCTGTGCGTCGAGGCGCGCGGCGCGGCGCGGCAACCGTCGTCGACACACCCGCCACACCCTTCCCATATGTCCCTGCCGTCCAGTCTCGAGCCAGCGCGCGAGCCGTCCAAACCCGTGCGCACGCCGCTCAGGCCGGTGCGCGAGCCGCTGTCCGATGCGCCCGTCGTCACGGTGGCGGCGGCGGTGCTGGCGCTGGTGCTGCTGCCGCTGGCGCAGCGTCTGAGCGCTGGCGTGGATGTGCTGCATGGGCTGGAGCCTTTTATGGAACTGGTGGCGGTTCTGCTCGGGCTGCTGGTGGTGTCGGTGTCGCTGCGCACATTCGAGAGGCAGGAGCAGGCGCGGGCCAACGTGCTGGTGGCCGGTTTTGGCGTGGCGGCGGCCTGCAATCTGCTGCACGGGATGCTGCTCCACTTCGACGCGGCGCATCCGCCTCTGCTGGCCGGCAGCGCCGACATCTCACTGTGGCTGAGCAGTTGGGCGCGGGTGGCCGAGGTGATCACGCTGTGGTTCACCGCCATGCGGCTGTCGGCACCGGGCCTGGGCAGAACCTGGCTGGCCGTGGCGTGCGCGATCACGCTGTCGATCGTGGGCTTGTCGCTGGGGCCGCTGCCCGGCTGGTTTGCCCAGGTCGCCGGCAGCGCCTTGCACCAACCGCTGGCGCTGGCGCTGGCGTTGGCGCTGATCGTGGCCGCCACCGTGCTGCAACGCAGCGCCCGCCGCAACGATCAGCCGCGTGAGCGCATTCTTGCCTGGGCGACCATGGCCTTTGCCTGTGGCGAGATCACCGTCGGCGCCCTGGGCGTGCACGGCTCGGTCGCCAGCCCGCTGGCCCACGGGTTGCGGGTGATCGCCTACGCGCTGCTGTACCAGGCGGTGTTCGATGCCGGCATACGCCGCCCCTTTGCCCGCATCCAGGAGGCCGAGAGCCGCCTGCGCGAGAGCGAAAGCCGCCTGGCCCGGGTGGTCAGCGCCATGCCCGACATGGTGTTCCTCAAGGATGCCGACGGCGTCTACCTGTCCGTCAACCCGGTGTTCGAGCGCTTCATCGGCCGGCCCGAACACCAGATCGTGGGCCGCAACGACTTCGACCTGACCACGCCCGCCCAGGCCCGGCAGTTTCGCCAGAACGACCAGCGCGCGATGCAGACCCGGCAGCCATTGGTCTACGAAGAGACCCTGACCTTTGCCGAGGATGGCTACCAGGGCCGGTTCGAGACCATCAAGACCCCGATCCGCGACCTGCATGGCCGCGTCACCGGCGTGCTCGGCGTATGCCGCGACATCACCGAACGCAAGCGCGCAGCGCAGGAGATCGAGCGCCTGGCGTTCTACGACGCGCTGACCGGCCTGCCCAACCGGCGCCTGCTGCTCGACCGGCTGCAACGCAGCATCGCCACCTGCCAGCGCACGCACAAACTGGGCGCGCTGCTGTTCATCGACCTGGACAACTTCAAAGACCTCAACGACACCCTGGGCCACGACATGGGCGACCAACTGCTGGCGCAGGTCGCCACCCGCCTGGTGGCCAGCGTGCGCGCCGCCGACACCGTGGCCCGCTTCGGCGGCGACGAATTCGTCGTCATGCTCGAAGCCCTGGCCCCCGACCTGCGCAGCGCCACCGCGCAGGCCGAAATGGTGGCCGACAAACTGCTGGCCAGCCTGAACCAGCCCTTCGCGCTCGACGGCGGCCAGCACTACAGCACGCTGAGCATCGGCGTGACGCTGTTTGGCGAGCAGCGCCTGTCGGTCGACGAACTGCTCAAGCGCGCCGACCTGGCGCTGTACCAGGCCAAGGCCGCAGGCCGCAACACCCAGCGCTTCTTCGACCCGGACATGCAGGCCGCCGTCAACGCCCGCTCCAACCTGGAGGCCGACCTGCGCCAGGGCCTGGCGCGCGCCGAACTGCTGGTGTACTACCAGCCGGTGGTCGACCACCAGGCGCGCCTGATGGGCGCCGAAGCCCTGGTGCGCTGGCGCCACCCGCAGCGCGGCATGATCGGCCCGGCAGACTTCATCCCGCTGGCCGAGCAGACCGGGCTGATCCTGCCGCTGGGCCAGTATGTGCTGCAAACCGCCTGCGCGCAGTTGCAGCGCTGGAGCCAGCACCCGGACACCGCCGGGCTGTCGATCTCGGTGAACGTCAGCGCCCGGCAATTTCGGCAACCGGGCTTTGTCGCGCAGGTGCTGCACCAGCTCAAAAGCCACGGCGCCGACCCGCGCCGACTCAAGCTCGAGCTGACCGAAAGCCTGCTGCTGGGCGACATCGAAGACACCATCGCCCGCATGGCGCAGCTCAAGAGCGAAGGCGTGGGCTTTGCGCTGGACGACTTCGGCACCGGCTACTCCAGCCTGAGTTACCTCAAGCGCCTGCCGCTGGACCAGATCAAGATCGACCAGAGCTTCGTGCGCGAGGTGCTGGCCGACCCGAACGACGCGGCCATCGTGCGCACCATCCTGGCGCTGGCCAAGAGCCTGGACCTGCAAGTGGTGGCCGAAGGGGTCGAGACCACCGGGCAGTTGTCGTTCCTGCAACTGCATGGCTGCGAAGGGTTTCAGGGCTATCTGTTCGGCCGGCCCGGGCCGGTGGCGGATATCGATGCCTTCCTGCCCCCTGCCGGCTGATCCTGGTGTCGCGTCATCGGTCCACTGTCGGTCGGCGCTGGCCATCGGAGCGCAGCGCAGCGTTGCATCGCTTGCCAATACGCTCGGTATGGGCTGCGCGCTGCGCTCCGATGGCTGCGCGCAGCCTGCGGCATCTGACCGATGACGCGACACTGGCACGCCGTCAGGGTATTCCTTTGCCGTCGTGGCGGCGCACAATCCCTAGAATATATTGCACTGCAATATATGGGCTTCGGCCCGAGGAGTTCGTTGTGTCCGGACAAAAAAGCGCCGAAACCAAGTCGGCCCCGCGCGTGATCAAGAAATACCCCAACCGCCGTTTGTACGACACGGACACCTCCAGCTACATCACCTTGGCCGAAGTGCGCCAACTCGTCATGGCCCACCAGAAACTGGTGGTGCGCGACGCCAAGACGGGCGAAGACCTGACGCGCAGCATCCTGCTGCAAATCATCCTGGAAGAGGAGGCCGGCGGCGTGCCCATGTTCACCGAGGCGGTGCTGGCCAACATCATCCGTTTCTACGGCCATGCGATGCAGGGCTTCATGGGCGCTTATCTGGAAAAGAACGTGCAAGCCTTTACCGACATACAGGTCAAGCTGGCCGAGCAGTCGCAAAGCGTGACGCCCGAGATGTGGACCCGGTTCATGAGCCTGCAGTCGCCGATGCTCAAGGGCATGATGGGCAACTATGTGGAGCAGTCGCAGTCGATGCTCGCGCAAATGCAAGAGCAGATGCACAAGCAGACCGAGCAGATGCTGGGAGCGTTTGGCCTCAAGCGCTGAAACGGGCGCCCGGCGCAAGCAGCCGTGCGCCGCGCGCTGGGCCATATACGAGACCTGAGATTGACATCCCCATGACCACAATGACCGCAGAGCGCGCCCCGCGCATAGGCATGGTGTCGCTCGGCTGCCCCAAGGCACTGACCGACTCCGAACTCATCCTGACGCAGTTGAGCGCCGAGGGCTACGAGACCTCCAAGACCTTTCAGGGCGCGGATTTGGTCATCGTCAACACCTGCGGCTTCATCGACGATGCGGTCAAGGAAAGCCTGGACACCATTGGCGAGGCGCTGGCCGAGAACGGCAAGGTCATCGTCACCGGCTGCCTGGGTGCGCGCACCGGCGCCGACGGCGGCAACATGGTGCGCCAGTTGCACCCCAGCGTACTGGCCGTGACCGGGCCCCATGCCACGCAGCAGGTGCTGGACGCAGTCCACCGGAACCTGCCCAAGCCGCACGACCCCTTCATCGACCTGGTGCCCGGGGGCATGGGCATTGCGGGCCTGAAGCTCACGCCCAGGCATTACGCCTACCTGAAGATCAGCGAGGGCTGCAACCACCGCTGCACGTTCTGCATCATCCCGACCCTGCGCGGCGCGCTGGTCTCGCGCCCGATTGGCGCTGTGCTGAACGAGGCCAGGGCCTTGTTTGCCGGCGGCGTGAAAGAACTGCTGGTGATCAGCCAGGACAGCTCGGCCTATGGCGTGGACATGCAGTACCGCACCGGTTTCTGGGACGGCCAACCGCTCAAGACCCGCCTGCTGGAACTGGTGCAGGCGCTGGGCGCGCTCGCCGAGCCCTACGGCGCCTGGGTGCGGCTGCACTATGTGTACCCCTACCCGAGCGTCGATGCGCTCATCCCGCTGATGGCCCAGGGCCGGGTGCTGCCCTATCTGGATGTGCCCTTGCAGCACAGCCACCCCGAGGTGCTGCGGCGCATGAAGCGCCCCGCCAGCGGCGAGCGCAACCTGGAGCGCATACAGCGCTGGCGCGAAGTCTGCCCCGAGATCGTGATCCGCAGCAGCTTCATCGTCGGCTTCCCCGGCGAGACGCAGGCCGAGTTCGAGCATCTGCTGGACTTCCTGCGCGCAGCCCGGATCGACCGCGTCGGCTGCTTTGCCTACAGCGACGTGAGCGGCGCCGTGGCCAACGATCTGCCCGGCATGCTGCCGATGCCACTGCGGCAAGAGCGCCGCGCCCGCTTCATGGCCGTGGCCGAAGCGCTGTCGAGCGCCAAACTGCAACGCCGCGTGGGCGCCACGATGCAGGTGCTGATCGACGCTGCCCCGGGCCTGGGCCGCAAGGGCGGCGTAGGCCGCAGCTATGCCGACGCGCCGGAGATCGACGGCGCAGTGCACCTGCTGCCGCCCGAAAAGATCAGCAAGACCCTGAAGGTGGGCGAGTTCACCCAGGCCCGCATCGTCGGCGTGCGCGGGCATGACCTGCTGGCGCAGCCGATTTGATCATCACACGCGCCTGCGGTATTCGCCGGTGCGGGTGTCGATTTCTATCCTGTCGCCTTGCGCCACGAACAGCGGCACCGGCACCTCGAAGCCGGTGGCGATCTTGGCCGGCTTCATCACCTTGCCGGAGGTGTCGCCCTTGACGGCCGGTTCGGTCCAGGTGATCTCGCGTTCCACGCTGGTGGGCAGTTCGACCGAGATCGCCTTGCCGTCGTAGAACACCACTTCGAGGGCCATGCCGTCTTCCAGGTAGTTCAGTGCGTCGCCCATGTTTCCGGCTTCGACTTCGTACTGGTTGTATTCGGCGTCCATGCAGACATACATCGGGTCGGCAAAGTAGGAATAGGTGCATTCCTTCTTGTCCAGGATCACGTTGTCGATCTTGTCGTCGGCCCGGAGCACGATTTCGGTGCCAAAGTTGGCGATCAGGCTCTTGAGCTTCATGCGCACGGTGGCAGCGCCGCGGCCGCCACGGGCGTATTCGGTCTTCAGGACGACCATCGGATCCTTGCCGTGCATGATGACGTTGCCGGCGCGGATTTCTTGAGCGATTTTCATAGCAAGTTGCTTGGAGCTTGGGTTGTGGCCGCCCGATGCGCTGGCCGGCGGCCCCCAGGCTGGAAGGCGTGCCGTGCCCATGCATGTTCTGCGGCGGGGCTGCGCGGCTCATGTCGGCGACACCAGTGACGCCAGGACATCAGGGCCCGGGCAGGACATCGACCTGCCGCGCCCGTTGTGCGCAAAGCCGCAGATTGTATCGGGGGTGCGCGACGAAGCGGAAAAAAGGAGGCAAGGAGCAGCCATTTGCTACTGCCGCCGCACGGCGCAGCCCTGGTGTCGCGTCACGGATCATCTGTCGGT